>Ga0207963_1001759_pt1 | contig 11222 bp, 9 predicted proteins | sample Knorr_S15_td_NAD_FD_185604 | JGI IMG/M metagenome (GOLD analysis project Ga0207963, IMG submission 185604) | Marine microbial communities from Southern Atlantic Ocean transect - Knorr_S15_td_NADW_ad_2500m_LV_A (SPAdes) (version 2) | ecosystem: Environmental > Aquatic > Marine > Oceanic | place...
GAGATTCGGGCTGGGACTGGCGGGGATGAGGCAGCATTATTTGCTGCAGATCTTTTTCGTATATACACTCGATATGCAGAGCGAAATGGGTGGACTTTCAAAATAATGAATTCATCTGATACAGGTATTGGCGGTATGAAAGAAGCCATTGTTTCCATGCAGGGCAAAGGTGCTTTTGGGATGCTGAAATATGAAAGCGGTGTTCACCGTGTCCAGCGTGTACCAAAAACGGAAACGAGTGGAAGGGTGCATACATCGGCTGCCACGGTTGCTGTGATGCCGGAAGCAGAAGATGTTGATATTGAAATTTTGGATGCTGATTTAAAAATTGACACCTATCGTGCCAGTGGTGCTGGTGGGCAGCATGTTAATAAAACAGAATCTGCCATCCGCATAACCCATATTCCTACAGGATTGGTAGTAACCTGCCAGGATGAATCTTCCCAACATAAAAATAGAGCTGCTGCATTAAAAGTATTGAAATCCCGGATGCTTGCAGCAGAACAGGAAAAAGCAGCTGCGGAGCGCGCAGCAGAACGTCGAAGTTTGGTATCAACGGGGGATCGTTCTGCCAAGATACGCACATATAATTTTTCCCAAGGCCGCGTAACAGACCATCGTATTAACTTTACAACTTATCGATTGAACGAAATATTAGATGGTGACATTACGGAGATTATTGAGCAATTAAAGATCGCTGAACAGCAGGAACACCTTGCTGCCGAAACGGAATAATGCCTGTTTCATTCCCCTCTCATCTTTCGATAATCCTCTCCCAAAAATAATTTAATGCCAAAAATTTGGCGCATTATTGATCTCATCAACTGGGCGGAATCCTATTATAAAGAGAAGGGGTTTGAGAATCCTAAGGCTGAGATTGAATGGCTTCTTCGTGCATTACTAAATTGTAGCAGAATGGATGTTTACCTAAGGTTTGAAGAGCCTCTATCACAAACTCAACTCGCAACACTTCGGGCTTGGGTGAAAAGGCGTTTGGAAAAAGAGCCTCTCCAATATATTACCGGTTCATGTGATTTTTATGGCCGGGAATTTTTGGTAAATAAACATGTGTTAATTCCTCGACCGGAAACAGAACGGCTAATTGATATAGCTATAGATAAACTGAAAAGCATCAAATCGCGGAATATTTTGGATGTGGGAACCGGTTCCGGATGTATTGCCACAACATTGGGACTAGAACTCCCCGATTCCACTGTTTTAGGGTTAGATGTTTCAGATGCTGCAATTGGCATTGCCAATAAGAATAAAGAAAAATTGTCTGTGGGGAACGTATCCTTTCAAGAATTGGATTTTTTAAGTACCATTCCAGATGGCCCATTTGATTTATTGGTGTCCAATCCTCCCTATATCCCACAAGGTGAGATGGATGGGCTCATGAAGGATGTCCGGGGTTTTGAGCCAACAATCGCGCTTACCGATGAAAAAAATGGACTCACATTTTATCAGCGATTCGCTGAAATTGGTAAAGATTTGGTGAGGACCGGTGGATGGATGATTCTGGAAGTAGGTCTGGGAGACCACCCACAAAAAGCAAAAGCTATTTTTGAAAGCAGCGGTTATGATGCACCCAAACTCATCAAGGATTATAATGGCGATAATAGGGTTTTGGTTGTGGGAATTTAAGGGACCATTCCTTGAACTTGTCAAACGGTCGGTTCATTTTATAATAAATTATAAATCAATATATCCTTGGTAAATTAATTGAACTTTTCGACAAGCTCAGAAATCGATTAATTCAAAAAAATGAACACATTTTACTACCACATTAAACTTCTCCGGCCATTAAATGTTTTCACTAGCGGACTTGCTATGGTAATTGGTTCTGGCATTTTAGGTACATTCAATAATACAGGTACGCTCCTTTTGGTTATGGCAGTGGTCATGTGTTTTGCCGGTGCTGCAAATGCCTTGAATGACGTGGTGGATTATGAAATTGATAAAATCAATCGTCCCATGCGCCCACTTCCATCTGGATTTGTCAAAAAACGAACAGCTCTCTTTATATCCATTCTACTATTTTCTATGGGCACATTGGCCTGTCTGGAACTTTCGGAAGCGGCCAAAGTGATAGGGATTGTGATTGCCATGCCATTTATGGTTCTGTATTCTAAATATTTAAAAGGGATGCCCTTGATTGGCAACATGATCGTTGCTTTTATTTTAGGTTTATCGTTCCTGTTTTGTGGTGCAGCATTTAATAATATGTCGCCCATGTGGATTCCAATGATTCTAGCCTTTGGTCTCACATTAGTGAGGGAATTGGTGAAAGATATTGCAGACATGGAGGGAGACCAATCTGCGGGCCTTAAAACTTTTCCAATTACCGCGGGAATCGAAAAATCGATTCAACTTTCCATCTTTTTGTCAGCTTGTATTGGGGTGGGTGCTTTTATCCCATACTTATATGGAACCTATGGCATTTATTATGGCATTTTGTTGATTCTTGGCGTTGAGATTCCATTGGGTGTGGTTGTAGTTTCGCTATTGAATAATCCTGGAATTTCGTCCGCAACACACGGTGCCCGGATCTTAAAATTTAGTACCCTTATAGGGCTGATTGCCATATATGCAGGAACATTTTAATGACATCTGAATTCGTCCATTTACATAACCATTCGGACTATAGTCTGCTAGATGGTGCACAGCGCATCGACCAACTTGTTAATACCATTGATGATTTAAAAATGGACTCAGTTGCTCTTACGGAACACGGGAATATGTTCAGTGTGGTGCCCTATTACAAAGATGCGAAGAAAGCAGGCATCAAGCCCATCATTGGGTGTGAGATCTATGTAGCAACTGGATCTCGTTTTGAGAAAAAAACGACTGCAGAAGGTGGTTGGGGAAACAATCATCTGATTCTTCTTGCCCAGAATTATACCGGTTATAAAAACCTCATGAAGCTGGTAACCGCCGGTTATTTGGAAGGATTTTATTACCGGCCACGAGTCGATGTAGATCTACTTCGGCAATACAGCGAAGGGCTTATTTGTATGTCGGCTTGCTTGAAAGGTGAGGTACCGGAAAAAATGCTTCGCGGTGATTATGAAGGCGCGAAAGAAGCAGCGCTCAGATTCGCGGAAATATTCCCTGATCGGTATTATCTAGAAATTCAGAATCATGGCATCCCTGAAGAGGAAGCCAATATTAAGAATATGAAAAAACTGGCGGCGGATCTGAATCTACCGTTAGTTTGCACCAATGATGCACACTACGCAAAACAGTCTCATTGGGAAGCACATGATATTCTTATTTGTCTTGGTACGGGGAAGGAGCGTAGTGACCCCAACCGCTTGCGATATGCTACCCCGGAATTCTATTTTAAAACTCAGGATGAGATGCACACCCTTTTCAAGGAATTTCCTCAGGCGATTGAGAATACGCGGAAGATTGCAGACAGTATTGATGTGGAATTACGTATGGGTGAATACCATTTGCCCAATTTCCCAATCCCGGAAGACTCACCTACCCAAGATTCGGATGAATATTTAAAAATGTTAACCCAGGCAGGGGCAGAATTACTTTATGGAGAAATAACCCCAGATATCCAGAAACGAATTGATCATGAACTCTTGGTCATTCGAAATATGGGTTTCGCTGGATACTTTTTAATTACGGCAGATTTTGTCAAATATTCTAAAGATATGAAAATTCCCGTGGGGCCAGGTAGGGGATCTGCTGCTGGAAGTATCGTTTCCTTTGCACTTGGTATTACAAGTATCGATCCATTGAAACATAATCTCCTTTTTGAAAGATTTCTAAATCCTGAACGAATCAGCTTACCTGATATTGATATTGATTTTTGTATTGAAAGGCGCGGAGAAGTGATTGATTATATCAAAGATCAATATGGTGACAATTCCGTGACCCAGATTATTACATTTGGAAAAATGAAAGCAAAACAGGTAGTGCGAGATGTAGGTCGCGTCATGGGTTATTCTTTTGGCGAAGTGGATAAAATTGCCAAAGCCATTCCCAATGAATTAAATATTACTTTAGATGCTGCACTTGAAAAAAGCCACGATCTTCAGGATTTTTCGGAAGGAGATTATAAAGAATTAATGTCCCATGCCAAGGTATTGGAAGGGATGCACCGCCACGCATCTATCCATGCTGCAGGTGTGGTAATCGCGCCTGGGGATCTCACTGATTATGTTCCACTTTATCGATCATCTTCTGGAGATGTTACAAGTCAATATGATATGAAAGGCCTTGAAGCATTGGGCCTATTAAAAATGGATTTTCTGGGTCTCCGAAATCTGACCGTGATCGATAAAGCTGTGAAATTGATCGAAAAAAAAGGTGAAAAAATTGATATAGAAAAATTGCCATTGGATGATGCTAAGGTCTATGAAATTTTTGCAAAAGGTTTTACAATTGGAGTTTTTCAATTTGAGTCCTCAGGCATGCGGGAGTTTTTGAAAAAATTAAAACCAACTGTGATTGAAGACCTTATTGCTATGAATGCGTTATATCGCCCGGGTCCTATGAAAAACATAGATGATTTCATTTCTCGGAAGAACGGACAGCAAAAAATTGTCTATCCCCATCCGCTCATGGAACCCATACTGAAAGAAACATACGGGATCATTGTATACCAGGAGCAAGTGATGCAGATCGCTCATGAAATTGCCGGATTTACACTTGCCGAAGCGGACATTATGCGGAGAGCTATGGGAAAAAAGATCAAATCGCTCATGGATGAATTATCAATCAAATTTGTTGAGGGAGCAGAAAGTAAAAAGATCTCAAAGAAAAAAGCAGAAGATATTTTTGCTTTGATTGAGAAATTCGCACAATACGGATTCAATAAAAGTCATTCTACTGCTTATGCCTATGTGGCTTATCAAACAGCTTGGTTGAAAACACATTACCCTGCAGAGTTTATGAGTGCTAACCTCACCAGCGAGATGGGCACTATCGATCGGGTTGTAATATTGATCAATGAATGCAAAAAGCAGGGAATTGAAGTGACTCCACCTGACATTAATGTTTCTTTCGAAGATTTTCGTCCCGTGAATGAATCCACCATTTCTTATGGGTTAAATGCCATTAAGAATGTGGGTGCAAAAGCATTGGAAACTATCATTGAAGAAAGAGGTGAGAATGGAAAATACGAATCCATTTTTGATCTTTGTGCTCGGGTGGATCAGCAGAAAGTAAATAAGCGTGTTTTGGAAAGTATAATCATGTCCGGAACATTGGATTCAGTAGAAGGCAATCGAGCCCAGAAGTTTGCCGCCGTTGATGAAGCAATAAGATACGGCCAGCAAATGCAGAGCGAAAAAGACCGAAACCAGGTAGATTTGTTTGGTGGCGGCGGCCAAGAAGATGAATTGATTAAAACACCGGATCTTCAGCAATTATCTGAATGGCAGGAAAAGGAATCATTAGAAAAAGAGAAAGAAGTCTTGGGGCTTTATGTGTCCGGACATCCGCTTTTAGAGCATGCTGAAGACCTGGAAGAGTTCACATCCATTACTTTTGGAGAAGAGCAAGAATTCTCCAAGAAAGATGCGATTGTTGTGGGTGGCATGGTCACACGAATTGTGAAGAGATTCGATCGCCGGAACCGTGAAATGGCATTCTTTGATCTGGATTGTCTCGGTGGACATGCTGAAGTGATCGCTTTCAGTGATTGTTTCAAATCCTATGGTCATTTGATCGAGGAAGGGAATGTGGTATTTGTGAAAGGGAAACCTTCTGACGGAACAGATTTTTCTGATCTGAAAATTATGGGCGATGAAATTATTCCTGTGGATCGGGTACGGGATCGCTTATCGCAACGGCTCAATATCAAATTCCCATCGGGTGAAACTAAGCCAGAAGATGTAGATGAACTCATGCGTATGGCCAAGCAATATCCCGGGGAGTGTCGATTGGTTTTTCATTTACCCAATAATGGGTCGCCTCGTCCCATGAAAGTCATGGCACATAATATTAAGATATCCACTGATAGAGAATTTATCCGCTCACTTAGGGCAAAGTATGGGAAGGATAATGTTTGGGTGGAATAAGGCACTTCATCCTGAATTTATTGAACGAGATAAATTCGCACCATTTTTCACTGGCTCTTATCTGGGTTCAGGGTATTAAAAACAAATGATCGCTGTTATTCAAAGATGCTCCCGGGGAAAGGTTACCGTTTCTGATAAGGTAGTAGGCGAAATTTCACACGGACTGGTAATTCTTCTCGGTGTGCAGAAAAATGACACTGAAAATGATGCAGAATTTCTTGTGAATAAAATTTGCGGACTTCGCATCTTCAATGATGAAAATGATAAAATGAATTTATCTATTAAAGATGTGAATGGCTCCGCATTGGTCATTAGCCAGTTCACTTTATGCGGCGATACAAAAAAAGGTCGTCGACCCAGTTTCATAAAAGCAGCAAGACCGGATGATGGGAATCGACTTTACGAATATTTTATGTTAGAAATGAAAAAGGGCGGTGTTCCCATTGAATGCGGAGAATTCGGCGCCATGATGGATGTGGAATTGGTGAATAATGGACCAGTTACCTTTGTTCTGAACAGTAAAGATTAGATCTTTTCTAGGGCTTGTCCTAAATCAGCAATCAAATCTTCTGCATCTTCGATCCCAATAGATAAGCGGATTAATTCATCTTTGATTCCCGCTGCCATTCGCTCTTCTGGTTTCATACCGGAATGAGATGTTTGTACTGGGCGTGTTACCAGAGATTCCACACCGCCCAGGCTTGCTGTGTTGATAAATAGTGTCAAATGCGACATAAAGAGATTTGCATCTTCTACGCTACCATCGATCTCAAAACTGACCATGCCGCTAAAACCATCCAGCAGTTCACTTGCCCGTTTATGACTGCTACTGCTTTCCAGTCCCGGATGATTCACCTTTGAAACCTTGGGATGTTGCTCAAGAAATATTGCGACTGCCAAAGAATTATAATTTTGTCGTTCCATGCGTAAGCCCAGTGTCTTCATCCCCCGGTGCATTAAAAAGCAGGCGTTGGGATCTAACGATCCACCCAAGTGATTCAATTTATGACGCACTTGTGTTACCAATTCCTTTGATCCAATAACAGCGCCCGCTACAATGTCTGTATGACCATTCAAGTATTTCGTGGCACTGTGAAGAGAAAGATCAAACCCATTTTCTATAGGTCTGTAATTAACAGGTGATGCGAATGTATTATCAATCATGGAGATCAAATTATTGTTTTTAGCGAATTGAACTACAGCATCTAAATGCAATACATCCAAGAGGGGATTGGTAATAGTTTCCACATAGATGAGTTTTGTTTCGGGTCTCAGTTTTCCTGCCCAGTCACTTGGATCACAACCGTCAATAAAATCACACTCAATACCCAGATCGGGAAAATCTTTATTTATGAGATTGTGGGTTCCACCATAAAGAGATTCATGCGCTAAAAAATGATCACCGGATTTCAAGAACGCAAAAAGTGAAGCAGAAATTGCTGCCATCCCGCTAGATGTGACCAATGCATCCTCAGCGCCTTCTAATGCAGCCAGTTTTTCGTGAAGAGCTATGTGGTTTGGTGTGTTATTCAGGCGAATATATTGCAATTCATGGTAATCGGTCTGTCCGCCAAATTCAAAGGTGGCTGATTGGAAAATGGGCATGCTCACAGCACCGCCATATTTTATTTTGGGTTCCCCGGCATGAATAAGTTTTGTATTTAATTGATGTTTATTTGGCATAAGGCATCCTATGAAATGATTTATAATTTCTAAATTTACTGAATGGATATGGAATCAGGTATTTGTTCCCTTTTATGAAGGAATTTTATAAACCATTAAAGAAACTTCTTTCTTCCCGCCATCGGTTTCTTGGGTTCCCACCTGCTCGAACCCATATTTTTTATGGAAAAGCAATGATTCATCATTTTTTGGTTTCAAATTTACTTCGCAAGTTATTATAGGCGTGTATCGTTGGCAGAATATTGTCAGATCATCATAAAAAATGCGCCCAAGTCCCTTGTTTTGGAAAGACGGGTCAATAACAATTCTGTCTACATACATGAATTGACTATATTGTTTTTCGAACCATTTGTAATTAGGGCTTTGATAATCCTTGCCCGGTGTCAGTGCTATTAAAAATCCAATGATATTACTATTTATTTTAATCACGCGGAAATAATCCACGATTTCAAGAAAATGAATCATATCATCAAGTGTAATACTGCTAACGGCTGGGAGAGCGTCCTGGTTTAGATTAACAACCCGGGGAAGGTCCTTATTCTCGGTTGCTAAAATATGATATTCCATTATCGAAGATAGGGTGCAGCAATCAAGGTTTCTTAAAAGATCATTCCAGTACCACCCCTTCTTGGATCCCCGACTGCATCAGTAGGTGTAACAGCATTGACTCCGCCAAAAAATAAGTTCCGGTCTTCCCAGGGATGGAGTTGAATATCATCTGGTAACGCTTCCATGTGTTTTCCTGGTTCTACGTGAAGTATCTTTCCTTCCAAATGGATCCTGGCTGCGTGTACGGCTGATTCCAGGTCCATTTTTTTAGAGAAAAAATTCATGATAACTTGCAAGATGGCAGAACGAAGTCGATTGCTGCCACCGCTTCCTAACACAAGTTCCACGCCATTCTGTCCCGTGACAATGGTTGGTGCCATCATGGTTGGCAGGCGCTGTTGCCTGGGCCAAAGATGGAAGCCCATAGGATTCAAATCTTCTTCACCAAGCATATTGTTCAGCATGATCCCCAGTTCCTGTATCATGTATCCGCACCCCTCGCCATTGGTGGTTGTAACACTAGCCGCATTTCCCAGTTTATCCAGGATGCTCACATGAGTTGTTGCTCCTCGGGAAGGTGGATCATTTTCATTTTTGATGTGTGTGGAATCAGTATTCAATAAATCCAAATAATGATTCAAGGTCTCTGGTTCCAGTACTCGTGGAATTTGTTGCTCATTTTGTATATCATGACAGGTCTCTCTCCTGGCAGCGGATGTGATCTCCATGACTTTCAAAAGTTTTATAAGATCGGGCTTTTCATCTGATTTTGATTGTTCAATGAGTTGCAATGCAAAGGTAATTAACGTACCCCCAATTGATGGGGCTGGATTGGTATAAATTGTTTTACCACCGAACTTACTTTTCAAGGGCTGTCTTTCAATCACCCTGTATTGAGCGAGGCATTCACGGGTCATTAAACCTTTTTGCCCGATTGTTTTTAGAATAAGTCCGGCGCCCTCTCCTTCATAAAAATACCCGGCGCCCTCAGCAGCTAACATTTCCAGGAGATCAGCAAAAGCAGGATTTTGGAAGCGATCGCCCTGGTTTAACAGGTGCCCCTTTGGTTTAAATAGGTCACATCCAGCTTTGGAATGGGTCAGGATCGGTTCCAGGATCTTGACCAGGTAGGCTTGAGCCTCATTGAGAATCACACCTGATCTGGCAGCTTCCATCGCCGGCTCCAGAACTGCTTTTAATGGAAGTTGCCCCAATCTATTGTGTACTGTCAAGAGTCCGGCTGTATTCCCAGGGATGGCAACAGAACCTTGTCCGATATGAAACTCTTGCTTGCTGGGGCCAAAATCCACCAGGATACTGAAAAAATCCAATTCTTTCCCAGGCTGGGACGGCGGAGTATCTACAAAAAAGTCATATAGGATTGGATCGGCATTTACTGGACCGGCCAGGAAAGCACCACCACCGCCGGGCCCCGTAAGATTAAATTCGGAAACCATGGATGTAAACACTGCTCCAACAGCAGCATCGAAAGCATTACCCCCATTTTTCAGGATCTCAAATGCGGTTTGGACTGTCGATTTCTCCCCGCCAGCTATTGCGCCGTATTTCATCATCATCCATAAAGATACGGGGAAGCTTGGGGCGAATCAAGTGTGGAAACTGCAAGTAGCGTAAAAGATGAATAATGACATCAGCATCGGTTTTTCGTATGAATATTCAAAATGCTGTTTCAGATAAAAATTGATGGATGGCAACCCAATATTCAGAGGTATGACTGATCGTATTATGTCCGGCCCCCTTGATGATCACATGATCACTTTTTCCACCCCATTGTTCAACCAGGGCAAGAGATCTTTCATTAGGAATGATCTGATCCTGTTCCCCAATGATTGCCAACATGGGACAGGTTATTTCGTTGGCGATACGATCAGAATAAAATGGATGTCTGAGCAGGTGTTTGATGGGGAAAATGGGATAATGCTTTTTGGCAACATTGACCATGTTATCAAAGGGTGTGACCAATAAAACAGCTTTAACCTTTCGTTGACCGGCCACATGAATTGCAACAGCAGATCCGAGACTTCGCCCCTTGAGAATGATCTTTTCCGGGGGAATATGATACTTTTTTGAAATGTGGTCGAAAATAAATAAAGCATCTGAAAAAAGGGCATCCTGACCAGGGCGGCCTTCACTTTTCCCGTAGCCGCGGTAATTCATGAACAATAAGGAGTGATCACCAAACTTATCCAGGTCATATAAATTCATAGAGACTTCTTCCGCGTTTCCGCCGTAATAAATGATCAATGGATTTTCCGGATTTGTCTCATTTTGAATAAACCAGCCATGGAGTGAAATCCCATCATGATCTAGGGTAATCTCATTCGATTTAAATTGTTTCAGAAAAGAGTGTTGATTCCCTGAGATTTCCTGCGGAAAAAATATAAAATACGATTGGGTAAAAAATAATATTGCTGTAATAGTCAGGTAAAAGGCAGTCAGTAAAATAAGAAGGGAAACCAAGGGTGACTTCATTGATTTAATTTTTCAAAATTATTAAATGTGCCCATCCGATTAATGGTTGCGCCGCAATTTTGTATTTCCATGAATGGGAAAAATTCACCGGATGTTTTTCTTTTTCATAAAATGGATCCAGAGAATCTATTTCAATAAGATCATTTTCTGCACATCCCGTTTTTCTCCGGCGACCAATTCCACAAAATAGATTCCGCTGGACTGCTGGGATGCGTTCCATAGAATCTCGTGTTGCCCAGATTCGATCTGCCCGTTAAGCAATGTTTCCACAACCCGACCGGTTATGTCATATATTTGTAGAGACACACCACGGCTTATTTCGACTCCGCTCAATAGCCGTGAATCCGATGATATATCAAACCGGATCGTGGTGATTGGATTAAACGGATTTGGGTAGGGTGGATGAAAGGTGAATTCGGTTGGAAGAATTTCATTATCGATTGCCACAGTTTCTAGCCC
>Ga0207963_1001760_pt1 | contig 11222 bp, 9 predicted proteins | sample Knorr_S15_td_NAD_FD_185604 | JGI IMG/M metagenome (GOLD analysis project Ga0207963, IMG submission 185604) | Marine microbial communities from Southern Atlantic Ocean transect - Knorr_S15_td_NADW_ad_2500m_LV_A (SPAdes) (version 2) | ecosystem: Environmental > Aquatic > Marine > Oceanic | place...
TCTCACATTCAATTTCACCTTTTAGTGTTGAAATGAATATTTTTCTGTTTCGAATAGATAAAATATTATTTGATTTATTTTCAGAATAATTTTCTGCTCTCGCCTTGAGAATTTTTATTCTTATCTTTTGATTATTATATAATATTGTCCAAGCGCCAGGTTTAGGAGTTAATCCTCTAATATTTCCAATTATTGAGTCTATTGAATTATTCCAATTAATCCTGGTATTCTCAGAATTTAACTTTGGTGCTTTTTTGTCATTTTTTGAAATAATTTGTTGCTTTGATTCTATTTTATTCTTAAATATTAGGTCAATAGTCCTATATAATATTTTTGATCCAATTATTGCTAGTTTATTTTTTAATGTTTCAAAATCATCATCGTTATCAATTAAAACCTTTTCCTGCATAAGGATTTCACCGCAATCAATTCGTTCATTAATCCTAATTGTAGTAACACCAGTAAACTTTTCATTATTTATCAAACACCAATTAATTGGTGCTGCACCTCTATAGTTTGGTAGTAAGGAAGCATGCAGGTTTATTGCTCCATATTTTGGTATTTCGTATAATATTTTTGGTAATTTTTTGTAAGCGACTACAACAATTAATACTGGATTAAGATTTTTTATTTTTTGTATAAAATCAATATCTAACAAATTATCAGGTTCTAATATCTTTATCTTATTTAATTCAGAGTATTTTTTAACCTCTGATTGATTTAGTTTAAGGCCTCTTCCTGACTTCTTATCAGGAGAAGTGATAACACAATTTATCTTAATATTTTTTTTTAATAAATAATCCAGAGATTTAACTGCAAAATCTGGCGTACCCATAAATATTATATTATTCTCCATTATTAAATAGGTGATTTATAATAAAATTAACTCTTTCTTCTATAGTCATTTTAGGTATTTTTATAATATCTGAATTGCTTTCTTTATAAAGTTTAATAATTTGAGTGTTTACTTCTTTAGATTCCTTAAAGTCTTCTTGTCGCACGTTATCTGTTGTATAGATCGCTTTCCAAGGTGGGAAAACAAAAACTGTATCATATTGATAATTTAAAATTATATCCTCCCAATACTTATTGTTTTTGTTAATATACCTAAGGTATGCAAGAATATCATGAATACCTCTGTCAAAAAAAACTGTCTTTCTATTATATTCTTTTTTCTGCGAATCACTATAATGTTTATTTCTTAATGTATATAAGGAATCACTAAACGTTAATGGGTCGGACTTAAAAGTCTTTCCTTTTAAACTTAGATTAAGTATTATGTCTCTTGATCCCTCGTCAAAACATTTACACCCTCTATTTGTCAACTCTTCAATAACAGATGTTTTTCCTGTTCCTGGTCCCCCAGTAATAACAACTTTTTTATTTATAGCTTTATTCATTAACGTATCATTAAATCATTTATATCTTTGCCCTATTAATTTAAAAAAATAGATAGCTTGACTAATGCCAAAGAAAGTTGCAAATATAAGTCAAAAATCAAATGATTTTTATAAAAGATTTGAAATCCAATTAAAAGAATCTCAAAATTGGCCAGGTTCCTATATCTTTAAATTTATTATAAAAAACAATTCTAAAGACCTAGATAAATTAAAGATGATATTGTCTAATTATAAAGGAGATCTGAACGTTAAATCATCATATAAAGGAAATTATAAAAGCATTTCATTTGAAAGTTTTGTTAATTCTTCTTCTGAAGTTATAGATATTTATAAAGGAGTTAGTTCTTTAGATAATATTATTTCACTATAGTTAGAACATTAAAATTTCTTAAATTGCATTAATTCCTTAATCTTATGGACACATTAGTATATAATACACAAAAGAAAAAACTTATTATTCCGGAATATGGAAGACATATTCATCAAATGATTGATCAAGCTGTTGCTTTGAAAGATAAAGAAAAGAGAGATAAAATGGCCAAAGCTATAATTGGTGTTATGGGTAATTTAAACCCTCATCTTAGAGATGTTCCAGATTTTAAGCATAAATTATGGGCTCAACTCTTTATTATGTCTGATTTTCAACTGGATGTTGATAGTCCTTTTGATAAACCATCAAAAGAAGTTTATGAAAAGAGAAAGCCAAATAAATTAGATTATCCTCAAAATTATCCTAAGTATAGATTCTATGGGAACAATATCAAGCGAATGATTGATTTTACTATTGAATGGGATAATTTTGATTTAAAGGAAAAATTGATATTGACTATAGCTAATCATATGAAAAAATGTTTTCTTAACTGGAATAAAGAAGCTGTTGATGACCAAGTTATTCTTGACCATCTTCTTGATTTATCAGATGGTAAGCTTAAAGTCTCAGAAAGTGATCTTCCATTAACTGATTCTGCTGAGTTTCTTAAGACTAGACCTAAAAATAATGGTTATAAATCAAATAATAAGTCAAGAAAAAAGCCAAAAAGAAGGTATTAATGAATAGTGTTAGGATAACTGGTGGTAAGAGATTAAAAGGAGAGGTCATTCCTCAAGGGGCAAAAAATGAAGCTTTACAGATTTTGTCCGCAGTTTTGTTAACAGATGAAAAAATAACTATTAATAATGTCCCAGATATTATTGATGTTAACAAGCTAATAGAGATTCTAAAAAATTTAGGAGTTAGCTGTTCTAGCTTAGGGAATGGTTCTTTTCAATTTTCTGCTAAGTCTATTAATCTAGATTATTTAAAATCTGATGAATTTATTTTATATGCTAAATCATTAAGAGGCTCAATTATGTTGGTTGGTCCTTTATTGACTAGATATAAAAAGGCATCTATCCCTAGGCCAGGAGGAGATAAAATAGGAAGAAGAAGATTGGATACTCATTTTGTTAATCTTGAAAAACTTGGCGCTAAATTAGACTATGATTCAAAGGATAGAATATATAATGTAAAAACGCAGGGGTTAATTGGTACAGATATACTTTTAGACGAGGCTTCTGTTACAGGTACTGCAAATCTAATTATGGCTTCTGTTCTTGCTGAAGGTAAAACTACTATATATAATGCGGCATGTGAGCCATATATTCAACAGCTATGTAGTTTGTTAATAAAGATGGGAGCAAATATTAATGGTGTTGGATCTAACCTATTGAGTATTTTAGGTGTAAAAAAATTAAATGGAGCTAATCACACAATCCTTCCTGATATGATAGAGATAGGAAGCTGGATTGGTTTAGCTGCTATGACTAAAAGTGAAATAAAAATTAAAAATGTTTCTTGGGAAAATTTAGGCCAAATACCTAATACTTTTAGAAAACTTGGAATTAAAATTATAAAAGAAGGTGATGATATGATTATCCCCTCACATGAAGATGGTTATGAGATTTCAAGCTATATTGATGGATCTATTCTTGCAATATCTGATGCTCCATGGCCTGGTTTTAGTCCAGATTTAATAAGTATCATATTGGTTGTTGCAACGCAGGCAAGAGGAAGTATTATGGTTCATCAAAAAATGTTTGAGAGTAGATTGTTTTTTGTTGATAAATTAATTGATATGGGAGCTAAGATTATTTTGTCGGATCCACACAGGGCATCTGCTATTGGTCTTGATTTTAAATCTCAATTAAAACCTACCATTATGTCCTCTCCTGATATTAGAGCCGGTATAGCTCTTCTAATCGCAGCTTTATCAGCTAATGGTACTAGTGAGATTCAGAATTTTGAACAGATTGATAGAGGTTATGAGGATATGGTGTCAAGACTAAAGAAACTTGGAGCTTCAATTGATAGAATTTAATTACTTCGTATAATTTCCAAAAATTTCATTTAATTTATTTTCCCTGTAGTTAAATATCTTCTTTAACTTTCATTTTCTATTATTGAAGAAATTTTATTTATAACCTGAGGAATAGGAAGACCTAATACACTAGTATAGCTTCCAACAATATTTTCTACCCCAATCATGCCAATCCAATCTTGAATACCATAACTTCCTGCTTTGTCAATAGGGTTAACTGTTTCAACATAATAGTCAATTTCATCATTATTTAAATTTTTATATAAAACTTCTGTAGATTCTGTAATTATTTCAAATTTCTGGGATGTAAGGAAACCAACAGATGTTATAACTGAGTGAGTATTTGCTGAAAACAAACTTAGCATTTCTTTAGCTTCATTTTTATTTTTTGGTTTTCCAAAGCATTTATTTTTAAACCAAACTAAAGTGTCGGCAGTTATAATAATCTCTTCTTTTGTTATTATTTTTTTAAAAGGTTCAGTTTTTTTTGAAACTAGATATTCAGAAATTTCTTTTCCAATAAGTTTATCAGGAAAATCTTCTTTAACTGGGAGTGTTTTAATTGAAAAATTAATTCCTGTCATTTCAAGTAGTTGCTTTCTTCTTGAAGATGATGATCCTAAAACAATCTTATATTTTGAATTATTAATTAAATCCATTTATTATGAATTCTCATAACTTGTTCTATAACATCTCTTACACATCCTTGACCACCTTTTTTATCTGAAATATAATTGCAAACTTTTTTAACATCTACAGATGCATCTGAAGGACAAGCAGCTATTTTTACAACTTTTAAAACTTCTATATCAGGATTATCATCACCCATAAAAAGTATATTATCAGGATTGGTATTATTTTTACTTATATAATCATTAAAGATTTTAAGTTTATCAAATGCGTTAAGGAAAACATCTTCTACTCCTAGTGAATTTAATCTTTTTTTCACACTATGTTGAGTACCTCCTGATATAATGACAAAATTATATCCCTTTGAGATAGCATGTTTTATGGCATACCCATCTTTAGACTCAAATTGTCTGTCTATTTTCCCATCATGTGTATAAATGATTTTACCATTAGTCATTACACCATCAACATCTAGAATAAATGTTGTTATGTCTTTTAGAAATTTTTTATAGTTATTCATCATAGTTATAATTCATAGAATGCAAATTTAATCAAACTTTAACATCTAATTGTTTAGATTTATTCTAAAATATAAATTTTGATAATTATCTTTGATGATTCTATAAAAAATGAAGTTTAAATTTTTTCAATATTTTTTTTCTACAAGGTTAATGATAATCCTTATGATTTTGTTTCCTTTTGCAATGGCTTTAGGAACATTTCTAGAAAGTTGGTATTCAACAGAAGCTGCGAGAATATGGATTTATAATGCATGGTGGTTTGAGTTGCTTATGGCTATGCTTGTGGTATGTTTTTTAAGCAACATAAAAAAACATAATCTATTAGCTAAAGGAAAAAGGGTAGTTTTAGTAATGCACTTGTCATTTATATTAATTCTTCTTGGTGCATTTATAACAAGATATTTTGGTGATGAAGGAGTTATGCCAATAAGGGAGAACACAATATCAAACACTTATCTTTCAGAAAAAACATATTTAACAGTTTTAGTAGATGGAGACAAAGAAGGAGAACCTCTAAGAAAGACATTGAAGAAAAGGCTTTTACTCTCAGAATATACTAATAATAATTTTGAAATAGCTGATAATTTTAACAAAGAAAAATTCTTAATTAAGTATAAAGACTTTAGAGAAAATGTTTCAGAAGGTTTAGTCTTAGACCCTGAAGGTGAGATTTATATAAAATTAATTGATGCAGCCGATGGTAATAGACATGAGCATTACATTAAAGAAGGAGAAGTCTCCAGCATCCATAATATACTCTTCACATTAAATTATCAGGTTAAAGGAGCGATAAACATTTCATCAATTAAGGGTGAATATTTTATATACTCTCCTTTTGAAGGAGAGTATACAGTAATGTCAACTCAAAATCAGGGTAAATTAACAAACAATTTAACTCAGGTTCTAGAATTAAGGTCTCTTTATCAAATACCTGGATTTCAATTTGTTTTTCCTGAACCACCCCTTAGAGGTGTTTTTGATATAGTTGATGTACTTGAGAGTGATGGAGCTCAACAAGATGTTTTAATTGTTGATGTTGAATATAAGGGGGAAACTAAAGAGATTAACCTTCTTGGAGGAAAGGGCTTTGTTAATAATGCTAAATTAATCACCCTAGGAGATCTTGATTTTTATCTAACCTATGGATCAGATGAGGTTGAAATTCCATTTTCTATTAGGTTAAATGATTTTATTGCTGAAAAATATCCTGGAACAACAAACAGTTACTCCTCATTTATGAGTAAGGTAACAGTAGAAAGCGAGAGTACTTTTGATTATGATATTTATATGAATAATATTCTAACTCATAAAGGGTATAGATTCTTTCAGGCTTCTTTTGATCCTGATGAAAAAGGAACAATACTATCTGTAAATAAGGACTTTTGGGGAACATTCCTAACCTATTCTGGTTATCTACTTCTTTTCTTTAGTATGTTTGGGATATTTTTTATTGGAAAAACAAGATTTAAATCACTTTCAAGACAGCTAAATAGAAAAACTTTATCAGTTTTATTTTTTATAACTGCATTTAGTATTAATGCGCAAAATGATAACACTTTAGATAAAACTGAATTTATTGATTCAATAATATTGGCAAATTCCTACTCTGAAGAGCATTCTAAAAAGTTTGGAGAAATTCTTATTCAAGATAGTGAGGGAAGAATGAAACCTGCAAATACATTTTCTTCTGAATTACTTAGAAAAGTAAGTAGATCAGATAATTATAATGGGCTTAATTCAGATCAGGTGCTACTTTCTATAATGGACAATCCATCTTTATGGTTTAATGCACCTTTAATTTATTTAAAACCTGGTCAAAAAGGAGATACTATTAGAAGGGTTATTGGTGTTTCAAAAGATTTTAAAAAAGCTCCGCTTGTTTCTTTTTTTGATGATTTAGGTAATTATAAGCTTGCATCAAATCTTGAAAAGGCTTACCTGTCAGTAATTCCAACTCAAATAGAAAAAGATTTTATTCAAGTTGATAGGAGGGTAAACCTACTTTATTCTGCCTTAGAAGGGAAGGTAATGAGAATTTTTCCAGTTCCTGGAGATGTTAATAATAAATGGGCTTCTTTCCCTGAAATAGATGAATTTAATTTTACTGGTGCTGATTCACTATATGTTAAAAATTTATTACCTCTTTATTTTCAAACTCTTAAACTTTCTAAAGACTCAAATGATTATGCTCAACCTGAAGAGCTTTTAGAAAGTATTAGTGGATTCCAAAGAAGGTTTGGTGAAGATGTTATACCATCTTCCAACAAAATAAAGGCAGAGATTATATACAATAAGGTTGATATTTTTAATAGACTTTATAGTTATTATCTATTATCTGGATTAGGACTGCTAATAATCTTGATTTTTCAAATATTCTATAACAATAAGCTGAATTCTTTATTAATAAAAGGGTTAAAATATATAATCTACATTTTGTTCTTTTTAAATACTTTAGGCTTAATATCTAGAGGATATATTTCAGGTCATGCTCCTTGGAGTGATGCATATGAGTCTATGATATACGTTGCCTGGTCAACTGTAATCTTTGGTATAATATTTGGGAGAAAATCAAATTTCACTTTGGCTTCCGCGACATTTGTCGCCTCAATTATTTTATCAATAGCTCATATGAATTGGTTAGATCCATCTATTGCAAACCTTCAGCCAGTTCTAGATAGTTATTGGCTTATGATTCATGTTGCTGTTATTGTAGCTAGTTACGGACCATTTACAATAGGAATGATTCTTGGAATAGTTGCACTTTTTCTAACAATTCTATCTAATAAAAAGAATAGAAAAAAAATGTCTAGAAAACTTGAAGAGTTAACAATTGTAAATGAATTATCCATTACAATAGGTCTTATAATGCTTACAATTGGTAATTTCTTAGGGGGAATGTGGGCTAATGAAAGTTGGGGAAGATATTGGGGTTGGGATCCGAAGGAAACCTGGGCATTGATAAGTATTATTATCTATGCTGCCGTATTGCATCTAAGAATTGTTCCAGGTCTTAGAGGTAAATGGTTATTTAATCTTATGAGCATCTTGGCATTTAGTTCAATTATAATGACCTATTTTGGTGTAAACTTTTACTTATCAGGTCTCCATTCTTATGCTTCAGGAGAAAAAGTTATTACTCCAACTTTTGTTTATTATTCTTTAATTTTCATTACAATTTTAGCTCTAATTTCTTACTTTGCAAATAAGAAGAATAAAGTGCTCTAAATTAAATGATTGAGGTAAAGGTAGATAATGAATATTCAGCCCTAAAATCAGTTATACTTGGTTTAGCTGAAGATATGGGTGATCCACCAAAAGTTTTTGATGTTTATGATCCTAGATCTCTTTATCATATAAAGAATAATTCTTATCCAAGTGAAGATGATGTAAAGTTAGAGGTAGAATCATTTTATGAAATACTAAAAAAACACAACGTAAATGTTTTAAGGCCAAGTAATATTCAGAATTGTAATCAAATTTTTGCAAGAGATTTGGGTTTTTCAATTTCAAATATTTTCTTCCAATCTAATATTGTCCCTAACAGGGAAGAAGAATTAGTTGGTATATCAGATATTATCAACACTCTAGATGCAGGGGTTGTTAAATTACCTGATTATATGCATATAGAGGGTGGGGATGTCATTGCTCATAACGAGAAATTATTTATTGGTACATATTCTGGGGAAGATTACTCAAAATTAATTACAGCCAGGACTAATCAGGAATCTATAAAATATTTAGAAAAAATGATACCAAGTAAGGATATAAGATCAATAAATATTAAAAAGTCAAATACTGATGTTTTTGAAAATGTTCTCCATTTAGATTGTTGTTTTCAGCCTATTGGAAAACGTAAAGCTATAATTTGTCCTGATTGTTTTGTTGATAAAAGTGATGTTGATTACTTAATTAACTACTTTGGTAAAAAAAATTCATATATAGCTTATGGTCAAGAGGCTTATATGTTGATATCCAATCTTTTAGTGATATCACCTGAAGTTATAGTTTCAGACAAAAGATTTAAAAAAATCAACACTTGGTTAGAAAAATCTAGTTTTCTTGTCGAAAAGATTCCATATCAAAATGTATCTAAAATGTCAGGGCTTTTAAGATGTTCAACTTTACCTTTATTAAGAGAATAATATGAATCATTTTTCCTCTCACATACTAATGATATATCCAAAGAATTTTAGGAGCAACGAACTAACAATTGATGATAATACTTTTCAAAATAGTGGTTCTAATATGTCTCATGAAGAAATTAAAAATAAAGCAGTAGAGGAATTTGAATTACTTCATGATAAAATACAATCTCAAGGTGTTAAAATAACTGTTTTTAATGATAGTAGGGATATAGACACTCCAGATGCAGTATTTCCAAATAATTGGATCTCTTTCCATAAGAATAATAAGGCTATAACATATCCTATGTATGCTAGAAATAGGAGATTAGAAAGAACTCAATTAGCGATTGAATGTCTAAATAAAGATGATAAGGATATATCTATTGAGCATGACTATTCAAATTTTGAAAATGATAATATGTTTTTAGAAGGTACTGGAAGTCTAGTCCTTGATAGACTTAATAAATTAGCATATTGTACACTATCACAAAGATCAAATGAAGAATTAGTAAATAGATTTTGTATAGATATGGGGTATAATCCAGTTGTTTTTAAATCATATCATCTAGATAAACCTATCTATCATACCAATGTAGTGTTGAGTATTTGTAATAAATTTTCAGTTGTATGCCTAGAATCAATAATTGACAAAAAAGAAAGACTTCATGTAGTCGATTCTCTTAAATCTAGTGGATTAGAAATAATAGATATTGATATTAACCAAATGTCTTCATTTGGAGCAAATTGTATTCAACTTAATGGTAAGAGCGGTCCTGTTTTAGTTATGAGTTCTAAAGCTTATAACTCCTTTGAAAAAAATCAATTAGAAATAATTCAAAAACACACACAAATAATCCATTCTTCTCTTGAAAATATTGAGAGTCATAGCGGAGGAAGTGCTCGATGCATGATTGCAGAAGTGTTTTAAACTACAAGTTTTTTTCATATATTTAATTATAACTAATTAATTTATATAATGAAAAAAATACAGATAATTTTAATTGCCTTGATTTTTTTACTACCAATTCAAGGTAATTCTCAAAGAAAAAGAGATAAACAGAAGGATAATGCAAAGACAGAGAATGTCTTATTAAATGCATTTAAACTTAGAAATGTTGGACCTGCTTTTTTATCTGGAAGAATTGCAGATATTGCAATCCATCCAAATGATGAAAGTACTTGGTACATAGCAGTTGGATCTGGAGGTGTTTGGAAAACACAAAATGCAGGTACAACATGGAATCCAATTTTTGATAGTCAACCAACATACTCAATTGGATCAATAACTATTGATCCATCTAATACAAATACTATATGGGTAGGAAGTGGAGAAAATGTTGGAGGGAGACATGTAGGGTATGGAGATGGAGTATATAAAAGTACAGATGGAGGAAAAACATGGAAAAATATGGGATTAAAAAATTCTGAGCATATTTCAGAAATTATTGTACACCCTCAAGATTCAAATATTGTATATGTTGCATCTCAAGGGCCATTATGGTCTAGTGGAGGAGATAGAGGATTGTATAAGACAAATGATGGTGGAAAATCTTGGAATAAGATATTAGGAGGATCTGAATGGACTGGTGTAACAGATATAATGATGGATTCAAGACATCCAAATATAATTTATGCTGCTACATGGGACAGACATAGGACTGTAGAAATGTATATGGGAGGTGGACCAGGTTCTGGAATTCACAGATCTGATGATGATGGAAAAACATGGAAAAAACTAACTAATGGAATACCTAAATCTAACCTTGGTAAAATTGGTATTGCAATGTCATATCAAGATTCTGATGTAATTTATGCCGCTATTGAACTTGATAGGACCAAAGGTGGAGTTTTTAAATCTGTAGATAGAGGAGAATCATGGAAAAAGATGTCCAATACTGTCTCAGGTGGTACAGGACCACATTATTATCAAGAGCTTTATACAAGTCCTCATAAGTTTGATAGGCTATATTTAATGAATGTTCAAATTCTAACATCAGAAAATGGAGGAAAAACATTTAGAACCCTTGAAGGAGGAAGACAAAAACACAGTGATCACCATGCAATTGTATTTAAAAAAAGCGATCCAGACTATATTATGGTTGGAACTGATGCAGGTGTATATGAAAGTTTTGATTTAGCTCAAAACTGGCATTATTTTTTAAATCTACCTTTAACACAATTTTATAAGGT
>Ga0207963_1001763_pt1 | contig 11215 bp, 9 predicted proteins | sample Knorr_S15_td_NAD_FD_185604 | JGI IMG/M metagenome (GOLD analysis project Ga0207963, IMG submission 185604) | Marine microbial communities from Southern Atlantic Ocean transect - Knorr_S15_td_NADW_ad_2500m_LV_A (SPAdes) (version 2) | ecosystem: Environmental > Aquatic > Marine > Oceanic | place...
AAAAAGATTTAGATGTGTTAGTAAAAAATCGAATGACTTCTAAAAATCTTGTTACTGTTAAGTCAGGTACAACAAACGAAAAAGCAAAATCAATTTTACAAAGACATCGTATTGAACGTTTGTTGGTTATTGATAGTAAAAAGAATTTAGCTGGCCTTATTACTGTAAAAGATATTATAAAGAAAGAAGAATTTCCTCACTCTTCGAAAGATAAAAAGGGAAGACTACGTGTTGCAGTCGCAGTAAGTGTCAGAGATGATTGGAGCGAGAGAATATCTGCCCTTGTTAAGGTTGGAATTGATGTAGTTGTGGTTGATACTGCGCATGGTCATTCGGTATATGTTTTAGACTTAGTAAAAAAGATTAAAAAGAAATTTCCTAAGCTAGAAATTATAGTTGGCAATGTAGCAACGGCAGAAGCAACGACAGACTTAATTAAGGCTGGGGCTGATTGTGTTAAGGTTGGTATTGGTGCTGGTTCAAGTTGTACAACAAGAGTTGTTGCAGGTGTTGGTGTTCCCCAATTATCTGCCATTATTGATTGTGTAAAAGCTGCAAAGAAGCATAATATTCCAGTTGTTGCAGATGGTGGAATAAGATTTAGCGGCGATATTGCGAAAGCATTAGCAGCGGGTGCAAATGTTGTTATGTTAGGCGGTGTATTAGCAGGAATGGATGAAAGTCCTGGTGAAACTATTGTATATGAAGGAAGAAGATATAAATCTTATCGAGGTATGGGTTCATTGGCTGCAATGAAAGAAGGTGGGGGAGATCGATACTTTCAACAAGAACAAGATGAATTAAAGCTTGTTCCAGAAGGAATCGAAGGCATGGTACCTTTCAGAGGGCCTGTCAAAAATACAATTTTTCAACTAATTGGTGGTTTAAAATCATCTATGGGTTATTGTGGTGCTAAGAATCTCAAATTATTTCATAAAAACAAAAAATTCATACAAATTTCTTCTGCAGGTATTAAAGAAAACCACCCGCATGAAGTAAGTATTATTAAAGAAGCGCCAAATTATCAAGGGCGTAGTAATAAATAATTAGAAAAAAATAGTACTATTTACTTAAAGAATTTAAGTGATTAGTAATCTTTGATTTTTGTCTAGCAGCATTGTTTTTATGAATTAGGTTCTTGCTAGCCATTTTATCTATAAAAGAGACAGCATCTCCATATAAATTTTTTGCTTTATTGGCGTCTTCTTCAGAAAGAACACTTTTAATTAATGTTCTCATTCTAGACTTATTCTGAGAATTAATTTTTCGGCGTTTTAAATCTTGTCTGTCGCGTTTTATTTGTTGTTTATGTCTATCCATAAATTGCGTACGCAACTTATCTTATTCCGAAATCGATGTCAATAAATTTCTAGTTTTGATTATTGTTTTAAAAATTGTACAACTTAAATTAGTGGGTGGCTTTAAAAACCTTAGAGAAAGTATTAGAAAAGGTAAAGAAAAATGATTTTATATCAATTTCAGAACTTATGACTGGAATTGAGACTGGAAAATTTTCTAGACGTAAGATATCTAAGCATATTTTCAAAGATTCTCTTAATGCTATAAAAATAGGTATTACAGGTCCACCTGGATCTGGTAAAAGTTCATTAATGAATATGCTTATTCCTATATTGAGAGATAATAAATTATCTGTCGGTGTCATTGCAATTGATCCTTCTAGTCCAATTACAGGTGGATCATTTTTGGGTGATCGTGTACGAATAAAGAATGCAATTGATGATAAACATGTATTTGTTAGAAGTATGGGTTCACGTGCTGAATTGGGAGGTATTACGGAGCTTGCTGAGGATTTTTCTGATATTCTTGCCTTTAGCGGTAAAGATATTGTCTTTATTGAGACAGTTGGAGTTGGACAATCAGAATATAGCGTTTCTGAGATTACAGATTTGACTGCATTAGTATTGGTCCCAGAATCAGGAGATGAAATCCAATTATTGAAAGCGGGAATATTGGAATTAGCAGATATTTTTGTTGTTAATAAATATGATAGAGAAGATGCAAACTTAATGGTAAGATCAATAAAGAATATTATTCCATCAACAAAGAAAGGTGCTACTCAAATTTCAATCTTTAGAACTAGTTGCAAAACAGGAGATGGAATTGAAGATTTTGCAAATGCATTAATTAAATTTTATAGTTCAATAAACAAGAATGAAAATGTGAAATCTCGTCAGATGTTACGTCTTTCTAGGAGAGTAAAGAATATTATTGAAAATGATATCGTTGAAGGTTTTTGGACAGAAAAAAGAAAAAAATTTCTTAAGAAAATGAATACAAAAGATACTAAACTTGAATCACCTTATGATATGGTTGATAAAATAAAAGATTTATAATGAACGATTTTAAAGATATGCCACTTATCCATCATCTTGAGGAATTAAGATGGAGAATATTAAAGTCTCTAGCTTCAATTATAGTGATGTCAATTCTTACATTTAATTTTGCAAACTATTTGGTTGCCTTGCTTATTGCACCTGCGGGTAAAATTACTCAAGAAATGAGCCTGCAAGTCCTGACTATTCAAGGTATGTTTATGTTAAAATGGAATCTTGCTATTATTGGAGGGATAATCTTGTCTATTCCAGTTATAACTGTTCAAATCTGGAAATTTATTTCTCCAGGACTGTATGCCAAAGAGAAAAAAATATTGCTCCCACTCATAATAACAGTTTTTCTATGTTTTATTATAGGAGGTGTTTTTGCTTACATGGTGATTCTTCCATTTTCTTTAAATTTCTTTGCATCAATGATAACTGAAAGTATTCAAAATAATTTCTCTATCAATTATTATTTCAGTTTTGTTTTAGCATTAATTATTGGTTCAGGTGTAATTTTTGAATTACCAGTTGCTTCGTTTCTTTTCTCATCCATTGGTATTGTTACTCCTGATTTCTTAAGAAAATATAGAAGAGAAGCAATTATGATTACCATCATATTGTCGGCTATTATTACTCCTCCAGATCCTATAAGTTTAATAATTATGTCTATTCCAATGGTTATTTTATATGAGATTAGCATTTTTATTTCTTGGTTTGCAAATAGGTTATTTAATCAAGAATAATAATGAAAAAAATTCTTATTATCAGAATGAGTTCAATTGGAGATATTGTTTTATCAACATCATTTATTGAGTCAGTGAAGAATAAATTTCCTAATTCACAAATTGATTTTCTTATCAAAAAAGAGTTCTCTGATATTATGCATCACCATCCTTTAATTGATAATATTATTACTTATGATAAGCAATCTGGAGTTAATGGACTCATTTCTATTGGGAAAAAACTAAAAAACAAGAATTATGATGCTGTATATGATATACACAATGTTTTTAGAACAAAACTCTTGTCATTTTTCTTTAAAGTTTTTTCTTTCAAACAGATTAGAAAACCACGTCTAAAAAGATGGTTATTGTTTTACACATATCAAAATTTCTTCAAGAAGGATTTTTCACATATTAAGATGTATCATTCTTTACTAGATGTGGCTGGAAATTTCCCAAAAACTAAGTTAAGTGTCTCTAATAGTGAGATAGAAGAAACAAAACAATATTTATCTAGCAATGGTGTTAATGAGAAATTTATTACAATTGTTCCTGGTGCTGCATGGGAACAAAAACAATGGTCTGTTGAAAATTATAATGATTTAATTGATAGAATTCTAAATACATTTTCATTTAAGATTATTATTCTTGGGTCTAAAGAAGATATAATTTGTGATCAACTTCCAATACATGATAGAATTATTAATCTTAAAGGTAAGACAACACTAAGAATGGCAATGTCAATTCTTAAGCTATCCAATCATACCATAGGTAGCGATACAGGTTTATTGCATATTTCCGAAGCACTTGCTACACCTGTTACAATGATCTTAGGACCTACTTCAAAAGAAACTGGAGCTAATGTTGTCTTAGATAATTCTAGAATCGTAGAAAATGATAGTTTATGGTGTAGGCCATGTTCTCAGAATGGTAGTAGAAAGTGTTATAGAAAAGAACAATATTGTTTGTCAACAATTGATAGTAATCTTGTGTTTAATAATCTAAATCAGGTTATAAAGTCATGAGATTATTTTGGTTTATATTATACAATTTAATTTTTTATCCCTTATTCTTTATTTTGACTGTTTTATTAATTCCATTTAATAGGAAGATTAGAGATGGTTTTATCGGTAGATTGAAAACTAGAAGAAAATTAGCTGATTTTAAAGATAACACTTCTTTCTCAAAAAATTATTGGTTTCATGTTTCTTCGCATGGAGAATATCAACAAGTACAATCTATTATTGCTGAATTAAAAAAGGATAATAGCATTGGTATTATTGTTTCATTTTTCTCTCCATCAGGATTTAATAATGTGCATGATAATAACATTGATTGTAAGATTTATCTACCTTTTGATTTTCTAATTTCCCTTTATCGTTCTTTAAAGATTGTTAAACCTTCTAAGTTTATTATTGCATCTTATGATGTTTGGCCAAATGTGATATCTATTTGTAAAATATTAGGAATTAAGACTTTATTAATTTCATTAAGAATTCATCCTAATAGCTTCAAACTCTCTCTTCTGGGAAGAAGTTTATATAAATCTACATATCAATCAATTAATCAAATTTTTACTGTTTCTACAAAGGATTTAAGTAATCTTAGAAAAATTATTAATAATAAAGAATTTATGGCTATGGGAAATCCTCGTTTTGATATGGCTAATAATAAGTCACAAGGGGTTGATATAAAGTTTTCTTATGATGAAAGAATCCAAAAAAAACTATTTTTATTTGCAAGCTTATGGCCAGAAGACCATTCAATTTTGTTTCCAAAAATATTTGATTTATTAAAAAATGATGAATCCTCAAAAATTGTTCTTGTTCCACATGAATTATCAGATGGCATAACTAATTATTATGTAGATCAGATAGAGAAAAATAATTTATCCTATAAGATTATTGATGCATATATGGATCTGAGGAATATTGAACAGAATATTATTATCGTCAATACAGTTGGGATTCTATATAAATTATATTGGCAAGCATATATTGCTTATATTGGTGGAGGTTTTTCAAATAATGGAATTCATAATATTATGGAACCAGCGGTTGCTGGTAATCCTGTTATTTTTGGTCCAAATCATTCAAATTCAAATTTCCTAGAGGCAAGCCAGCTATTAAATAAATCAGCCGCTTTTGAAGTAAGTTCATCTGAAGAATTAATGCATAGATTTAATAGACTATTAGACAGAGATTTTTATTTGTCTGCAAGCGATGCATCAAAGAGTGTTATTGATAATAATCTTGGATCAACTAAAAAATTAATATCAAAGATACTAGATGAGTAAACTTTTTAAATCTAGCGATATTTTTCTTATTCCTAACTTAATTACTATTCTTAGGCTTGTCCTACTTGCTCCATTGATTGTGTCCTATTATTTTGATTGTATGATATATTTTTATGTACTATTAGGAGTTGTTATTTTAACAGATTTTCTAGATGGTTTTTTAGCAAGACGTCTCAATCAAATTTCTGATTTAGGAAAATTTCTTGATCCTATAGCTGACGGATTAGCCCTGTTTACGTTTTCGGTTGTATTATATTTTAAGGGTCTTATACCTTTTTGGTTTTGTGTCTTTTATCTTTGTAGACAACTTTTACTCTTTATCCTATCTATTGTTTTCTTGCCAAAAATCGATTCAGTATATGGATCCAATATAGTTGGAAAATGGGGTGTTGGATTTCTTGCTCTTGGGCTTGGAATATATTTAATAAATATCCAATCTTTATTCAGTTTTGTTCCATTCTTGATTTATATTGCTACGGCTTTTTTATGTATCAGTTTATTGGATTATTTGCGTGTTTTCTATATTTTAAGCACCAAAAAATAAAACTTATTGTCATACTTTATGAATTGTTTTTTTTGTTAATAAAACTTAAATTAAAGGGACAATATGGCAGACTTTAAGCTAATTTCTGATTTTGAACCTTCTGGTGATCAACCTAGAGCAATAAATGAGCTTATAAATGGTTTAAATACTGATACAAAACATCAAACTTTATTAGGTGTTACTGGATCTGGAAAAACCTATACTATTGCAAAGGTTATTGAAGAAATCCAAAGACCAACATTGGTTATATCTCATAACAAAACATTAGCAGCCCAACTTTATGGAGAATTCAAAAGTTTATTTCCTAATAACGCAGTAGAATATTTTGTAAGCTATTATGACTATTATCAGCCGGAATCATATATGCCCGTTACAGATACATTTATTGAAAAAGATTTTTCAATGGATGAAGAAATTGATATGTTGAGACTTAAAGCCACAAGTTCTTTAATACAAAGGAATGACGTAATCGTAGTCAGCTCAGTATCTTGTATATATGGATTAGGTTCTCCTGAAGAGTACAAAAATCAAGTTATTCATCTTAAAAAAGGTGATAATATTAATCGTAGAAAATTAGCCGGATTTTTGGTTGATATTTATTATCAAAGAAATGATCAGGTTCTTGAAAGATGCAATTTTAGAATTATAGGAGATATTTTTGAGATATTTCCAGCTTATGAAGAGAATGCAATTAGGATTGATATTTTCAATGATAAATTAGAATCAATTGTTACCTTTAATTCACTAACTGGAGAAGAATATGAAGAGATTGAAGAGATCTTTCTTTATCCAGCAAGGCATTTTGTACACGATAAAGAAAAGAATAAAAAGGTAATTAAGGAAATAAAAAAAGACTTAAAAGATAGGCTAGATGACTTTAATAAGAATGAGAAACTACTTGAGGCACAAAGATTGAGCCAAAGGACCAATTTTGATATCGAAATGATTGATGAGGTAGGATATTGTTCAGGTATTGAAAATTATTCAAGATATTTTGATGGAAGAAAACCAGGCGAGAGACCATGGACTTTAATAGATTTCTTTCCTAAAGATTTTATCACCATTATTGATGAATCTCATGTTACTTTTCCTCAGATAAAAGGAATGCATAATGGAGATAGGAAGAGAAAAGAAAATCTTATTGAACATGGTTTTAGGCTTCCTGCTGCTTATGATAATAGGCCTCTTACAATCGATGAATTTGAATCAATTCAGAATCAAATAATTTATGTTTCTGCTACACCAGCTGAGAAAGAGTTGAATCTGTCTTCAGGAGTAGTAACAGAACTTATCAATAGACCAACTGGACTATTAGATCCAATGGTTAGTATAAGGTCATCATCAGGACAGATTGATGACTTGATTAGTGAAATCAAAAAACGTGCCATTAAGAAAGAAAGATGTTTAATAACGACCCTAACAAAAAAAATGGCTGAAGATTTATCAGAATACCTTAGCACAATGAATATCCGAGTAAGATACCTTCATTCTGAAATCAGAACAATTGAAAGAGTCAAGATCTTAAGAGATTTACGATTGGGAGATTTTGATGTTCTAGTTGGGATTAACTTATTAAGAGAAGGACTTGATCTTCCAGAGGTTTCATTGGTTGCAATTCTTGATGCTGATAAGGGGGGATTTTTAAGGTCAAAAAGTTCTTTAGTACAGATTGCTGGTAGAGCGTCTAGAAATATAAAAGGTAAAGTTATATTATACGCTAATCGAAAAACTGATTCTATACAGTATTTGGTTGATGAAACTAGTCGTAGAAGGGATATACAAGAACATTTTAATAAGGAGAATAATATCACTCCTAAATCAATTAAGAAATCAACAGATGAGATATTAGGAGCAACTAAGGTTGCAGAAGCATTTAAAGAAAATGAAATTCAAATCAAACGTGATATCAAAACTGATAGATTTTTAAAAGAAGATAAAAAGATTGCTGTTGAGATGATTCGACAAGAAATGTTAGAAGCCGCTGAGAATTTGGAGTTTGAAAAAGCAGCAAGCTTAAGAGATGAAATTGTAAATCTGCAAAAAGAAATTAAAATTGCTAACTAAGAGGATAAAATGAATATTGAACTAATTAAACAAAAATCAGGAATTGTCGGGGAAAGCGAAGAGATTAATCAGGTTTTGGAAATGGTATCTCAAGTTGCTGCTGTAGATATTTCCGTTTTGATTAATGGAGAATCTGGTACGGGAAAAGAATTGGTTGCCAAAGCTATTCATATTGCAAGTATGCGTTCAAGCAAGGATTTAATTATTGTTAATTGTGGGGCTATTCCAGAAGGAATTATTGAAAGTGAATTATTTGGTCACAAAAAAGGAGCTTATACTGATGCGAGGGAATCAAGAAAAGGTTATTTTGAGACTGCAAATAAAGGAACAATTTTTCTTGATGAAATTGGAGATATGCCATTAGAAACTCAAGTTAAGGTTTTAAGAGTACTAGAAAGTGGAGAATATATGAGAGTAGGAGACTCTATATCTAAGAGGACTGATACTAGGGTAATAGCTGCTACAAATAAAAATCTAACTAAACTTGTTAAAGAAGAAAAATTCAGACAAGACCTTTATTATAGACTAAAAACAGTTACAATCAATCTTCCAGCACTGAGGCATAGGAAAAATGATATTAGATTGCTTGTTGAGAGATTTGCTTTGCAATTTAGTAGAACAAACAAAATTAAATATAAGGGGTTTACTCCTGAAGCAATTAAGGCAATTCAGAAATTTGATTGGCCGGGAAATGTAAGAGAATTAAGAAATTTTGTAGAAAGTATTTTGATTCTTGAAAAGGGAGAAAGAATTACTGCAGAAATTATCGAAAAACAACTACAAAGCGAAAAAATGATTGAATTTTCTGATAATCCAGCACTACCTGTTGTAGTAAATCAGAACCCTGATCAAGCTGAAAGAGAATTGATTTTACGACAATTACTATTTTTGAGACAAGACATAGAAGAACTCAAACTAATGCTAAAACAATCTGATTTTTCAATATTAAATTTGCCTAGAAATATTGATGAAAATTTTAGTAATAAAATTCATGATGATGAATTTGATAGTTTAGAAGATAAAACTTTGTTAAAAGAGCAAGCAATAGGTAGTTTCAAGACTACAGATTTAGAAAAAGAAATGATTCTTCGCACATTAGAGTACTTTAATAACAACAGAAGGGCAGCAGCCAAGTCACTTGGAATGAGTGAAAGAACATTATATAGAAAGATTAATGATTATGGAATTGAAAAGAAGATTAATAAAGATAACTAATTTTTATTTTATTTTTGTACTATTCGGGTGCACATATTACTCAATGGCGGGATCAATCCCTCCAAACATTAGAAATGTGTCTGTCCCTTTGTTTGTGAATCAAACGTCTGAATTTGAGCTTTCAGAAAAGTTGACTAATGTAATTATTGAACAAATTAGTGAACAGAATATTATTAAAATAGTAAGCAATCCAGATAGTGACAGTGTTATAAATGGTGAAATAGTTTCTGTTTCAGATGGTCCTTATGCTTTTAATAATAATGAGCAAGTTAGTGAATATCGTTTCTCAATTAAAGTTAAAGCTATATGGCTTGATGTTAGCAACGACAAAGAATTATTTGAAAAAAACTTCTCTTCATTTGGAACTTATAGCATTGATAGCGACCCTTCTTCTGATGGAATAGACAATGATAATGATGGACTAATTGATAGCAATGATAGCGATGAATTTGGAGACTCAAGAGAGCTTGCAATTAATGTTGCAATTAATAAAATTGCAGTTGATATTGTGAACACAGTGTTGTCAACATGGTAATATTATGAATCAAGTAAATATAGAAAAATTAAAGAAATTTATTGGTAAAGAAGTCCAAATCAATGGATGGGTTTATAATATAAGATCAATTGGAAAAATATGGTTTGTTATTGTAAGAGATGGTACTGGATATGTTCAATGTGTTGTATCAAAAAATGATGTTACCGAGGATGTTTTTAAGTTAGAGAATATTTTAACTCAAGAATCTTCTCTTACTATTACAGGGACTGTTCAGGAAGATAAGAGGTCTAAGGGCGGTGTTGAAATTATTATCAGCAACATTAGTGTTGTTCATATTTCTGATGAGTATCCAATAGCTTTAAAAGATCATGGTGTTAGCTTCTTAATGGATAATCGACATTTATGGTTAAGATCAAAGAGACAATTCGCAATTATGAAAATTAGGCAAAGAACAATAAAAGCAATACGAGATTTCTTTGATGATAGAGGATTTGTGTTAATTGATTCTCCTATATTTACTGGTAATGCTGTAGAAGGTACTACTACTTTATTTGAGACTGATTATTTTAATCGATCTGCCTATTTAACACAAAGTGGACAATTGTATCAAGAAGCTGCCGCTATGGCATTTGGCAAAACATATTGTTTTGGACCTTGTTTTAGAGCAGAAAAATCAAAAACCAGAAAACATCTTACTGAATTTTGGATGGTAGAGCCTGAAATGGCTTACTGTGATATCAATCAGAATATGGACATAATTGAAGAATTTATATCATATATAATCTCTGATTGCTTAAAACATTGTTCTCAAGAATTAGAGATTCTTAAGAGAGATTTATCCAAATTAAAAAATATTTCTGGCCCATTTCCAAGAATCTCTTATGATGACGCAGTAGAAATATTAAAAGATAAAAACCATGATTTTAAATATGGAAGTGATTTTGGAGCTCCTGATGAAGAAGCAATTGCTTCTGAATTTGATAAACCTGTTATGATTCATTCTTGGCCACATAATACAAAAGCGTTTTATATGAAAAGAGATAAAACTGATAAATATGCTTTAGGTGTGGATGTTCTTGCGCCAGAAGGTTATGGAGAAGTTGTTGGTGGCGGTCAAAGAGAAGATGATTATGATTTATTAGTGAAACGTATTAAGGAACACAAATTGCCTGTGGATGCATTTAAGTGGTATCTAGATTTGAGAAAATATGGATCAGTTCCCCATTCAGGTTTTGGACTAGGTCTTGAAAGAACGGTTTCTTGGATATGTGGAATTGATCATATCAGGCAAACAATTCCTTTCCCAAGAACCATGGGAAGGCTTGAACCGTGATAGAATTCAATGGAAGAATTGCTGTTTTTGGAGGTAGAGATATTACCGAATCAATCTACAATGATACTGTTGAAATTGGTAGACAGATGGCAAAAAAGAATTGGCTAGTTTTTTGTGGTGGTGGAGAAGGAGTAATGGAAGCTATTGCAAGGGGAGTATCTGAGGAAAATGGTGTGTGTATAGGAATTTTAAAGGATAAAGAATAT
>Ga0207963_1001764_pt1 | contig 11210 bp, 7 predicted proteins | sample Knorr_S15_td_NAD_FD_185604 | JGI IMG/M metagenome (GOLD analysis project Ga0207963, IMG submission 185604) | Marine microbial communities from Southern Atlantic Ocean transect - Knorr_S15_td_NADW_ad_2500m_LV_A (SPAdes) (version 2) | ecosystem: Environmental > Aquatic > Marine > Oceanic | place...
TGCCGCGACCATGAAGCCGGCTCGGCCGACCTTGCTAACGCCGTCCCCAATCAGGAAACGCCGCAGGTCGCGGACTTCCCAAGCCTCTCGCAGACCCATTGCCGACATCGCGGGAACAGGCGCATTTCAAGATGTCTTGAGGGCAATCTGAGCAATCCCCGGAGTACAGTGAATGGACAGATGAACGAAGGCAGTAATATTGATATTTCAATTGTTCTCATTTGAACATATTTTTTTACGAGAATTGTTCAAACGTACAATAATCATCTAATTGAGTGAATATTCTGCTAGTATCAACGTCATGTGATGTTCATTCGACCGAATGATTATAGCACTCTCTCGCACGCATGCGCGCGTTCGGGGGAGTAAGATGTTTGAGTCAGCGGCGCAGGTAGGCCTGGAATCCCAAGACGGCCCGTTGACACTCGACAGATTCGGGGCCGAATCGGCGCGAATCGGTAGGGAGGTCGCAGACCGCTACCACCGCTATCGCATCGAGACCGAGGAGGTCGACGACGCCCAGCCGCTGCCTCACAGGTTCCTTGTCAAGGTCGGTAAGGTCGGTCTCGCGAAGTTCATCGCCAAGGAGATGCTGATGTACTTCGGACAGTTCGATGTCATCCTCTCCAGGCCGTGCACCTATGGTGTATTCTCAGGGCCGGTGGGCGGCTTCGCTCCTAGGCCCAAACTGTGTGTTGGATGCCTGCGCTGCTGTGTCCAGCACCCGGATTTCGTCAAGGTCCTGCCAAACCCAGATCTTCTGGCCCTGGGAGACTCGTACACCACGCACGGGCACATCACCGCCATCGACGAGGAGGCGAGGAAGGGCATGGTCCCGGTTCGCGGCCAGGGCTATAGGGGGCGCTTCGGCGGACCTGGCTTCGATGGGATGCTGACCGACATGTCCGAGATCGTCCGCCCGAGCAGGGATGGCATCCACGGACGCGAACTCATCGGCACCTCCGTGGACGTCGGCAGCAAGCCGATGCACCTCTCGTTCGACTCCAGCGGCAACCTCTCCGGAAGCACCCCCGAGATGTTCACCATTCAGGTTCCGTTCGTCTTCGACCTGCCCCCTGGCAACCTCGGCTCGACCGGCCTAGTCAAGGTGGTCGACACAACGAGCAGGCGCATCGACACCCTCGCGTGCCTCGATGCGCACACCGTCGTACGGCTCAGAATGGACGCGCCTCACATCGTCCCGGTGCTCGATACCGCTGAGGCCGCGCACGCATCCGAGTTCCCAGCCGCGAGGCTGGTCGAGCTCGATGGTTGGGACGCTGACGCTTTCGAGGCGGCAAACGAGGCCACCGATGCCATGGTCGGAGTGCGCCTGCACTTCGAGGAGGGCTGGCAGGAGCGCTTGGACGCCGCAGTGGACGCCGGCGCCAAGGTCATCCACCTGCTCGCCGACCTGCACGCACGAGGCGGTGACGGGACCTTTGTCTCTGAGTTGTTCAAGGAGGCACACATGATGCTCATCGAGCAGGGCAGACGCGACACGGTCACCCTGTTCGGAGGGGGTGGCATAGTCGGCGCCGACCACGTCCCCAAGGCGATCATCAGCGGACTTGACGCAGTTGCGCTGGACCTGGCTGTGCTGTTCGCACTGCAAGGGCGTTCGCACGGCTCCCTGGAGGAGCGGGATAGGGTCTCAGGCACCCTGCCTAGGATGCTCGACCACGAGTGGGCCGAGCAGAGACTCGCCAACCTGTGCGGCTCGTGGAGAGACCAACTGCTGGAGATTCTCGGCGCGATGGGCATCCGCGAGGTGCGCCGCCTGAGGGGCGAGTTCGGTCGTTCGATGATAGTCAAGCACCTCGAGGACGAGGCCTTCGAGGGAATAGCGGGCTACACCGGAGGTGGTGCTTGATGACGATAGTCAAGCCCAGCGACGCGCTGATCCGCAAGACGACCCACCTGATGCAGGAGGGGATGAACGCGAGGGCGTTCGGGGAGTACGAGATGCCGGAGGCCCTCGGCGATGCGCGCTGGACCGACGAACTGATCCTCTCGACATGGTACATGGCCGAGACCGGCGAGGTCCCGGACGATATGAACTTCAAGACCGGCAAGAGCGACGGCGGCTTCGACAGGCTGCGCTTCCGGTTCTTGGCGGAGGGCGAGTGGCTGGATCACTCGGAGGACATCGACACCAGCCTGCCTCTGAACCGCCGTGACGATGGGAAGAACGAGATCGAGATCGACATCCCCTGGTACGGCGGCGGGATGTCCTATGGCTCGGTATCGATCAACGTGATGATGTCCAGGGCCAAGGCCGCGAAACTCTGGAACACCTTCATGTCAACTGGCGAGGGCGGCTATCCGACGGAGCTTTACGAGGTCAAGGAGAACATCATCACCCAGGTCGCCACCGGGTACTTCGGCGTCGAGGAGGAGACCATCCAAGCCGCGCCCATTGTCGAGCTCAAGTACGCTCAGGGCGCGAAGCCCGGCCTCGGCGGGCACCTGCTCGCAGCCAAAGCCGGCGAGGAGGTCGCCAAAATACGCGGCTCTGTGCCGTTCGTCAGCCTGTTCAGCCCGTTCCCATTCCACTCCACCTATTCGGTCGAGGACCACTCGAAGCACCTCGACTGGATTGAGATCATCAACCCGACAGCACTGCTCGCGGTCAAGGTAAGCACACCCCACGACGTCGACATGGTCGCCGTCGGCTCGTACTACGCAGGCGCTCACATCATACACCTGGACGGTGGCTACGGCGGTACCGGAGCGGCTCCTGAGATAGCCAAGAAGAACATCGCGATGCCAATCGAGCTCGCCATCCCGAAGGTGCACAAGTTCCTGCAGAAGGAGGGCGTCCGCGACGAGGTCACACTGATTGCAAGCGGCGGCGTTCGCACCGCCGACGATATCGCCAAGGCCATCGCCTTGGGTGCGGACGGCTGCGTGCTGGGAACCACCGACCTCGTTGGGATGGGGTGCACCAGGTGCGCCAATTGCGAGGGAGGCCCGTCCGGCCGCGGTTGCCCATGGGGCCTGACGACAACCGACATCGAACTGCAGGAATGGGTCCAGCAGGACTGGGGCGTCAAGAGACTCGACAACCTGTACACCGCCATGCAGTGGAGGCTGCGCGATATTCTGCGCAAACTCGGCCTGAACAGCGTTCAGGAGCTCACGGGCCGTACGGACCTGCTGAGGTACATCGGCAAGGAGGACGGCGAATGATTGACCCCGATGTGATTATACGGGCTCGCCGTGAGATGACGGCCAGCCATCCGAGTTTCGAGCGCCGCGAGGATGACGCTGCCGAGGGCGGATGCGGGGTGATCGGACTCGCCTCAGAGGTGCCTGTGGCAGGTCGCCACCTATTCGACTCCCTCGGCCAGATGAGGAACAGAGGCAATGGCAAGGGCGGCGGCGTCGCGATGGTCGGACTCGACCCGGAGCAGTTCGGAGTCGACGCCGCGACCCTCTCAGGCTCATACATCTATACCGTGGCATATCTCGACTCGAGCAATCGCGATGCGGTCGAGGAGGTCTGCATACATCCGAATTTCCACGTCGACCACGTGCACGAGATGCCGGCTCTGTCGACTTGGCAGACCGATCTACCGGCACTCGACACACAGCCCCCCGACGTGGTCTGCTACTTCGTCAGACCACGCGAGGAGGAGCTGGACCGGTTCATCGCCGAGAAGCTCGACGACGTCATTGACCCGAATGACAGGGCGGCAGCCTCGGAGGAGTTCGTCTTCCACATCACCCACGCGCTCAACGTCGAGTTCTACGCCAAGGACGGGCGAACCGACGCCTTCGTGCTGAGCCACGGACGCGACATCCTGATCCTCAAGATAGTCGGCTACGCCGAGGACGTCATCCGCTACTACAGCCTCGAAGAGATGACCGCCCACGTCTGGATCGGCCACCACCGATACCCTACCCGAGGCAGGGTGACGCACCCGGGAGGGGCTCATCCGTTCGGTCAGGGGATAGACTCTGCTCTGGTCCACAACGGAGACTTCTCGAACTATGTCTCAGTCACCGATTACCTCGCCCAGAGGGGGATGGAGCCGTTGTTCTTCACCGACACCGAGGTCGGCGCCTTGGCCTTCGATCTGCACCGCCGGGTCTACGGCTACAAGATGGAGTACGTCATCGAGAGCCTGGCCCCGACCAGCGAGCTCGACTACGTCATGCTCCCCGAGGACAAGCAGGAGGTGTACTCCGCCATCCAGAGGACACACATCCACGGCAGCCCCGACGGACCCTGGTTCTTCATCATCGCACAGTCCGAGGGTCCGACCCACCGACTGATTGGAATCACCGACACCAGCATGCTGCGCCCGCAGGTGTTCGCCTACCAGCGCGGCGAGGTCGCGATTGCGTTCTGCGGCTCCGAGAAGCAGGTCATCGACGCGGTGCTGGAGAGCCTCGCATCCGAGGACAAGCGGTTCTGGCGCCGCGCCGACGAGTACTGGAACGCCAGAGGCGGCTCGTACACCGACGGCGGCGCCTTCCTGTTCGACGTCAAGCCCACCGAGGACGGCGGCAAGGAACTGGTCATGACCAACAAGTTCGGTGATGTGGTCGACACCCACCCCCGCGGCGACTGCAAGCTGGTCCCCGCCGCAGACCATTCTCCAGTCGAAGTTACCAAGATGGGCTCCAACCTGGCCTACTTCGCCGTCCTCGAGGCACTGCCTCACATGGGTTGGGCCGAGGCCTTGGCCACGCTCGAAGCCATAGAGGCCCACTCTGCCATGGCCGGGCGCGAGTGGGCTTGGGACCTGCTCACCCGATTGCTCGACAGGAGGTACGACACCGGGGGGTTGCGTCGCAGTTTGTGGCTCGACTTGGTCGGGGCAGCACTCAATCGAACCCTCGCCTCAGCGACCCACGAGCCCTGCGACGGCTTCGTCGGACAGCGCACCGTCGGCCACCGGCCTCAGCCTGCCTCGCATTCGCAGAGGATCGTGGTTGATGCTAGGCCATACTCATCCGAGGGCACGGAATCGCTCGCCCTCGAGCTCGTCGCTCTGTATCGGGAGGGCTGGAAGCGGTTCGTCCTCCTGCACTGCCGTGGTCACCGATTCATCGGCAACGGCTTCGGGCCGGGCACGTCTGGCGTCAGCATAGATGTCTTCGGCGCCATCGGCGACTACCTCGGAAGCGGCAGCGACGGCATGGAGATCCACATGCACGGGAACGCGCAGGACCAAGTCGCCCAGATACACAAGGCGGGCGAGCTGGTCGTCCACGGCGATGTCGGCCAGTGCTACGGTTACGGCGCCAAGGGGGGACGCCTGTTCGTGCTCGGCAACGCTGCCGGTAGGCCGATGATCAACGCCGTCGGTAGCCCCAAGGTGGTCATCAACGGGACAGCTCTCGACTACCTCGCGGAGTCGTTCATGGCCGGCGACCCGCTGGACGGCGGTGGTTTCATCATCATCAACGGGATGCGGTTCGACGAGCGCGGAGAACTCGAACCGCTGGAGACACCCTATCCCGGGGGGAACCTGTTCTCTCTAGCCAGCGGTGGTGCGATCTACGTCCGCGACCCGTACCAGCGACTCTCCGACTCGCAGCTCAACGGCGGGGCTTTCACCGATATGACCGAGGCAGACTGGGCAGTCGTCGAGCCGATGCTTCAGCGCAACGAGAAGCACTTCGGAATCTCCCTTCAGAGGCTGCTGACAGTCGACGGTGAGCTAACGAGCCCAGCCGAGGTATACCGCAAGGTCATCCCGGTGAAGTCGAAGATCCTGCACGCCGAAATCGCTTGGGGCGGGCATCACGACTGAGCGACGAGGCGAGCTACCTCGTCTGCGCACCCCCAAGACAGCGTGACACCGGCTCCGCCGTGGCCGTAGTTGTGTATCACAGGCCTTCCTGAGATCGTCTCGGCCACGAGCCGGACCTCGGTACGGGAAGGTCGCAAACCGACGGCGCTGCCGACGATCTTCGAGCGGTCGAGGTCGGGCCACAGAGCCTCGACCTTCTGTAGTATGGCCTCGGTGTCCTCAGCCCTGATGTCCAGCCCCCAGTCGCCAATCTGAGAAGTTCCGCCTAGAACGGTGACGTCACTGCGGGGAATTGTGTAGGTCAGGCTCTCCGGCTGCTGGTCGAAGTGCCCGATACCCGGGTCCTGGTCGAGCAAGATGACCTGGCCGCGAGAGGGGCGGATCTCCTCGTCTCCGCACAATTCCCGCGCCCCCAGTCCGACGCAGTTGATCACGATGTCACCCGGGACCTCGGAGAGGTCGCTGACGAAGGCCTGCCTGAATGAACCGCCCATCGACTCGACCTTGGAGCGAAGCCAAGGCATGTATCGATGCATTTCAATCACTGGCGCCCTGAACTCCCAGCCGAACACGTAACCCTGTGGAATCTCAACGGCTTCGAGGACGCGGAACAAAGCGATATCGTCCTTCCACGAGGGCAGCTCGACTACTTCCCTGAGGTACTCTCTGCCATCTCTCATCACGACGCCCGAATCCGGTGCCTCGCGAGCCAGCCTCTCCAACTCGGAGTACGTGACCACGGCCCAGGCTTCGACCCTCTTCGCCGGTGCGGTGAGGAATGGATACCAGATTGCTGCAGCAACATCGGACACGGTGTCCGGGCTGAATCTGTCCGAAACGACTTCGACCTCGTGCCCCTCCTCTAACAGCCTCGCTGCGCAGCTCAATCCCGAGACGCCGGCGCCGACTACCGTGCAACGCATGCTCCGCGATGGCCGTACTCTTCATGATAACGTCGGCTGACGTGTTCGCCTCTCGGGGTGAACCTCTTGAGTGACGGCCTCCCCCGGGGACACGGTGGAGTCTTGCCGAAGGTGAAGCGACCGAAGAAGGGCTGGTTCAGGCCTGATAAGAAGAAGCCCCGCATGGGCACTCGCGTCAAGCCGAGCGAGAAGGGCCTGCCTCCGTGCCCGGCCTGCGGCCAGTGGAGCATGCAGAGGGACAACGCGAAGAGCGAGTTGTACTGCGGTTCGTGCGGAGCGATACTGTAAGCGAGATTCCATACGCCCGAGCCTCTCCGACAGTGCGCCGCAGTGATGAGGAACCGCACCGGGCGCTTCGGGCGCCGCGAGTGATGGGCGATCTGAGCGGCACCTCAGAGGTAAGTGACGAACATCGCAATCGTATTCCAGATCATGTGACTGGCCATCGAGGGCCACAGGCTCCCTGTCTTCACCCTGATGTAGCCGTAGATCACACCTCCCAATGTCGCCATTCCTACGGTGTACGGGTCGAGGTGAACCATTCCGAAGAGCAGAGCGCTCACCACAATCGCGACCACATCTCCGTGCATCCTCCTAATCGAGTCCAAGATATAGCCGCGAAACATCAGTTCCTCGGCGATGGGCCCGGCGATAACAGTCGAGAGCAGTATCAGAATGATTGAAAGCGTGCTGGAATCCCAGGTGACTCCGATATCGGGAGGGCTAGGCTCGCCGAACACTCCGATGTATACGATTCCGTAAATTACCACCAAGATTAAGTCCACGATGGTGACAACCACAGGAATGCCAACTAATAGCAGGGCGGCCCTCCTTGGACCCTCGAGTCCTAGCATCCGGCGGACGCCAGACAAGTCCCCATCATAGTGCAAGAACAGCAAGGTAATCGGAATCGCGACAGCGTATGAGACGAGGATCGCGAACTCCATCGCCATCTCAAGAGACATCCCAACCATTGCACCGATTATAACAATCAGCAAACCAACTACAATTAGTACAAGGATCCAAGCGATTGTGAATCCGAGGACGATGCACCAAGCTGCAATCTTTCCCCTCTCATCTCCTGATTCGTTCTCGGGAGAGCCAGTTTCGATTCCAATCACCCAAACCGTACCCAGCCACATTAGCGGGTGATTTCAGTCCTGCCCCGCCCTGCTCCCCCAACATTCCGTTCCGTCAGGAACGGACTTCCTCAAGGGGAATCCTTCATGACCGCCCCATCAGGCAGCGTAGAGCGAGACAGAATGGTGGATGCATCGGCCTACCTAACCGACGACCAGATGATTTCACTGGGCCTGGTGGCAGGCCTGCTGCTGATATCCAAGTTGCGCGACACGCTGGACTCGAGCGGCCTTCTGGCAGCTATGGCGGTGGGCCTCACTGTCTCTCTTCTGGGCCACTGGACCTGGCTGTTGATTCTCATCGTCTTCCTCGTAGCGGGCTCATTTGCCACGAAGTGGCGTTTCGAGGAGAAGCAGGCTCTGGCGATCCAGGAGGCCAACGAGGGAGTCAGAGGCTGGCGCAACGTGATGGCGAACGGCGCCGTGGCATCGATGATCGCCATTTTCAGCTGGTACTCCGGCGAGGGGGACTGGTACTACATCGCCGCGGCCTCTTGTATCGCTGTGGCAGCATCGGACACACTCGCCTCGGAGATAGGCAGCATCGATCCGAGGACTCGCAGCATCATCAACCTCGAGGCTGTCCCCCCTGGGACGAACGGGGGAATGTCCCCCACTGGGACTGCTGCGGCCCTGTTCGGCGCTTTCCTCATCGCAGTGATTGCTGTGCTCCTGGCCCCCACAGCAGGCGAACCGACCGATTCCTTGACCCTACTGGCGATTATCACGACGATCGGCTGGCTCGGCTGCCAAGTCGATTCGGTGCTGGGGGCCCTACTGGAGAACAAGGGGTACATCGGCAAGCACACTGTGAATTTCATGGCCACCCTGTCCGGGGCTGTCATGGCGGTCTATATGGCATTCAGATTCCTTTGAACCGGAGAGCGTGAGGTTTGTACTGTACGAAAAGAGGGAGTTGACATGGCAGAGGGCTTCAGCACACCTAGGACGAGCGTGCTGACCCTCATGCTCATGCTCCTGATGGCTGTCACGGCGAGTTCGATAACGTATGCACAGGACGCCGAGAATTCGGCAGGCCCCGGAATCACATGGGATATGCCCGAGAATCACATGCTCTACCTCAAGGGCACGGAGGCGGCGCCCTTCCTAGACAGGAACTGGACCACTAACACCGGTGAGCCCCTAGGCAAGGCGGAGTTCACCAAGACCAGTTCGGCGCTGTCACCCACTCTGTTGGACATACAATCCGCCCCGCTCGCCGAGTCCTTCCACTTCGAAGGCAACATCACAGTCAGACTGTTCGCCTCGCTCGAGTCGAGCAATGACGGCTGCAGGTTCACCAACATCGTCCCCGGATCGCCGGCGGGGGCGGAGACCCAGTTTGAAGTCACGCTGTCTCTGGGCAGCACGACCGTTCTGTCCCAAGCTCCGACCAACGCGGTCGTCATGGAGGAGTCTTACCTGTCGGCGCATGAGTTCACCGTCCAGGCTATCGACGTGAATGCCAGCATGAGCCAAGGCGACTTGGTTTCTCTGAGGGTGGACGCCCAGCATGACTGCTTCCTGACAGGAGTGTTGTGGTGGGGTACATACGACGCTACTTCGGGCATTATTCTGAACGGTGACGTCGTCGACCCCCTATTGGATTACAGCATCGACTCGAATAGGATGGTGAGGGTGGAGTTCACCCCCATCTCGCCGTGGGGTCCTGATGACTTCCACCATCAGGTTCTGGAGATTGTCGGTCCTATGGATTGGGACGGGATGTTCCACGGCTTCGGCAAGGAGGATCAGCGCCTCGAGCACTTCGAGGCGCCGCACGGAACCCGGGTCGGAGAGGCCAATAGGACAATCCTCACATGGTCCTCGGAGAAGCCGCTGCAACCTGGGAGGTACATGGTCGACGCTTGTTTCACCGTCACCGATCAGGATCCAGGGCAGTTGTGCGATGTGATTGGGGTGCTGCGTTTCGAAGTACCCGAGGACCCGAGGCCGATGGTGGTAGCAATGTGGGCCGCGGTCATCGTCCCTCTGGGGATGATCGTTTGGATCGGAGCTTCGATGCGAGAGGCTATGCTGCCTATCCAGACGTACGGCGTCATACTCCTGCTGGCACTCGCCGCGCTCGGGCCGGCCCTGCATCTCCCCGACATCGATGCCAACGCCCCCCGGAGCGATGGGGCTGCGCCCTCATTCGCGCTCCTCTCTCACGGCGGAGGTGACCTGGTCAAACTGTCTGACCTGCTCTCTGATTCCGATGCTGTCGTCGTCGGCCTCTTCCGGACGAGCTCGCCAAACGCAGAGCGTCAGCACAAAGACTTCGAAGGCGCCGCCATCATGATCGATGCTGACATAGCCTTTGTGCAGATAGCGACCGGAGAAGGGGTCCAATCAGTAGATCTGGACACCTACGCCCTGTCGCTGAACGAGTTATGGCCCCTGTTGATGGACGAGGCTGACGCTTCGGTAGGGGAGGCGTTCCCCAGTGGCGCGACAGACGCTGTGATCGTGATTGATTCCGCGGGTTTCATCACGCACTGGCAACCGGGGACCATGTCCGCCTTGGAGATTGAGGGGGCAGTCTCATCAGCATCCAAGGGCTCTGGGAACAACCCCTTGGCCCTGTTCTCGATGATTCTCAGCACGGCTGTCCTGCCTCTAGTGGTGCTGGCTATGCCCCGAGAGAGGGAGATTGTGCTGCCCGAAGAGCTGCTCTTCCCCGCCGCAGGCTCCCTCATGACAGCCGCTGCTGCGGCTCTCGGGTTCGGCATGTGGGCGCTTCCGGTGGCCCTGATGGCCGCCCTTGGCCTGGGTTCGGTGTGGATTTGGATTGAACTGCTGCTGGCCGCAGTGCTGGTCTATCACGGTCTCTCGGTCCTGCTGCGTGGCAGGATAGCCGAGGTCGAGACACTTGCGGCCAAGGCGTATTCCCGCCTGCCCGCGGGATACCGCGCTTGGCGCGACCCAGCCAGTTTCAACGAGGACGTGTATCTCGGGCTCTGGCTCGCATGGTTGCTCTGGCTGCGAAACCCCTCCATGATCCCCCAAGGCGTGGGCGCCGTGGCACGCTCGGACCTGATTGGCATCCCCCTCTCGATTCTGGCCATGCTGGGGTTCCTATTCGCTGCCGGTATCATAGTCATCCTAGCCCGATCCCTGGCCATGGCTCCCGGAGGGGTATCGCGCGTTTTCGGATGGCTCAGCGTCGGTATGCGCCCGCGCGCGTGGGGACTGGCCTCAGCCACGCTCGGCGCTTGGGTCTTCCTCAGCCTGCTCGTAGGCCCGGTTCTCGGCTCCCTCTGATGGTCTGTATTCGCCCGACCGAGAGCATCATAAGAGTGAGGCCCTAGGGCAAAGCACTCCTACGGGGGTATAGTATAACCTGGTAGTACTGCGGGCTCCAGTTGCACGGGAATGAC
>Ga0207963_1001775_pt1 | contig 11160 bp, 10 predicted proteins | sample Knorr_S15_td_NAD_FD_185604 | JGI IMG/M metagenome (GOLD analysis project Ga0207963, IMG submission 185604) | Marine microbial communities from Southern Atlantic Ocean transect - Knorr_S15_td_NADW_ad_2500m_LV_A (SPAdes) (version 2) | ecosystem: Environmental > Aquatic > Marine > Oceanic | place...
AAAACATGAGATAATCCCACACTATGATCAATGGAATCACTGGCTTTTTTTCTTCCTCCACCTAACTCGACAACTGTAAGACCAACAGCTCGTGTATTTATTTGAGAAATAAATCCAGATTGATGTGCTAGAATAGGCTTTACCACAGATGCTGATTCAAAGTGTGAATCAGTATTTTCTAAAATGTTATTGGGCCCGCCTAGTTCGTAGACCATTTTTTCAAAGGTTTCTGCAGCTTTACCAGAATCTAAAACTTCTTTCGCTTTTTGAAATCCATCATCAGTTGAATCCACTAATCCCGCAACAGCCAGCATTTCTGCAGCCAACGTTAAAACCACTTCATGCAAACGGGATTCTTGTCGCACACACTTTAAATAATCGATGACTTCTATTATTTCTAAAGTATTCCCAACTGTGCCACCAAGAGGCTGGTTCATATCAGTAATAATTGCTGATGTATTCATACCAAATTGCTTTGCAACTTCTATGATACAGTTTCCCATATTTCTTGCAAAATCCAAATTATCTGCAAATGCACCATTCCCTGTTTTAATATCCATGATCAAACCATCCAAACCGGCAGCAAGTTTTTTAGACAAAATAGATGCAGTGATTAGGGGGACAGATTCTATAGTAGCAGTCACATCTCTCACGCCATAAATCACTTTATCAGCTGGTGCCAAATTTGATGTTTGCCCAATAATGGCACACCCAACATTTTTTACAGTATGACGAAATAACGAATTATCTGGCGTTGTATTATATCCAGGAATTGATTCCAATTTATCTAGAGTGCCACCCGTGTGCCCCAAACCACGGCCCGAAATCATTGGATTATAAATACCACAGGATGCCACAATGGGTGCTAACATAATGCTCACCTTATCCCCCACGCCACCAGTGGAATGCTTATCAACCACAGGGCCATTCAAATCATTCCAGTTTAATTTGTCTCCCGATTTCACCATATGGTCTGTGAGAGAAAAAGTTTCTTCCGCCGACATACCTTTAAACATAACGGCCATACAAAAAGCCGCAATATGGCTTTCGGAAACAGATCCATTGGAAATGCCTTCAATATAATATTGAATATCCGAATCGCTTAATGGCAATCCATCTTTCTTTTTTCGAATGATTTCCTGGGGAAGCATGATTCGGCGTTATTAAAAACTATTTATTATATTGTAAAAGAAATTCACTCAAAAGTGTCTGTAGATCACTTGTCGCTTTTGCTGCGTTTTCTATAGAATGAGCATGGGTTAAATGTTCATCACTCATTCCAGCTGCCATATTGGTTATAATAGACACTGCTGCAACATTTAGTCCATAAAATCGGGCAAGTATTACCTCAGGCACAGTGGACATCCCCACTGCGTCAGCACCTAATAATTTTGCAGCCCGAATTTCTGCCGGCGTTTCAAAACTTGGTCCACAAAACCAAATATAGACACCCTCATGTAATGTTATATTTTTTGTTTTGGCTGCATCTCTAAATTTGTCACACAAAGATGGATTATACGCATCAGCCATATTAACAAAACGGGATGCTTCTGTTTCGCCAAATAAAGGAGAAACGCCTGTGAAATTTATATGGTCCGTCAACATCATTATACTTCCGGGCTGTGCTTCCGGAAGTAAACTGCCAGCAGCATTGGTTAATAATAATGTTTCACACCCTAAACCATGTAATGTTTCAACGGGGATTCTCATAATATCCGGTTTGCCAGATTCATAATAGTGGGCACGGCCTTGCAAAACAACAATTTCAATGTCATTTATTTGGCCCAAAATGAGTTGTCCTGCATGCCCCTTTACTCCGGCATCGGGGAATCCGGGTAGATCTTTATAAGAAAATATAATTTTATTTTCAACATTTTCTGCAAACGGGCCCAATCCTGTTCCTAGAATGATAGCAACCTTTGGATGTCTGCCGTCCGCTTTTGAACGGATGATTTCTACTGCTTTATTATTTTCCATATATTAAAACCCAATCGGATGCCAAGTCGTTTTGGTTTCTTGACATTTAAGAATATGGTAAGGACTTTGGTGCTTATCATTGGACCAATCTTGGATGGGAAACTGAATGACATGTTTCACATTTAAGGCTGCATTCGTTTCAACCAATTTTTGATCATCGATATTATTACCACAGTAAATAATGGCATTCACATCCATGTGAGATGAAAAATGCTCAATTAATTCTGATCTGTAACCGGTTAAAATATTAATTACGCCACCAGGCACATCAGATGTATGTAGCACTTCAGCAAAAGAAATTGAACAAAGGGGACGCGATTCAGATGCCAGAATAACAATGGAATTTCCACCAGAAATTACGGGAGCAATAATGGAAACAAATCCCAGAAGCGAAGTATCATCTGGCGCAATGGCAGCAACCACGCCCGTTGCTTCCGGCAAAGTAAAATTAAAATAAGGAAGAGAAACAGGATTCACGCGGCTAAAAACTTGTTGAAATTTATCGGCCCAACCCGCATAGTAAATGAGTCGATCAATTGATTGATTGATTTCAATTTCTGCCTGTTTATTTGTCAAGCCTTGTAAAGTTAATTCAGCCATAAACTGCTCTCTTCGCCCTTCTAACATTTCACCAACTCGATACAAAATTTGCGCGCGATTATAAGCGGTACGTGAAGACCATCCACTAGAGGCACTTCTTGCTGAAACCATGGCATTGCGAAAATCCTTTCGTGAACCACGACAAATATTTACCACAGTCGTTTCTTTTTTATCTATCCATTTGATATATCGCCCGGATTCAGTTCGCGGGAATTTCCCACCAATGAAAAGTTTGTATGTTTTTTGAATATCTATTCTTTGATTCATTTTTTCTCCTACACCAAATTTACGTAGCCGGAAAGACCTTCGATGCCACCCTCACTGCCAACGCCACTTTCTTTGTATCCACCAAAAGGAGATGCGGGGTCAAACTTGTTAAAAGTATTTGCCCAAATAACGCCTGCACGAATATCTTGAGTTACCTTAAAAATTTTGGATCCTTTATCTGTCCAGACACCGCCGGATAAACCATAAGGTGAATTATTTGCTTTGGTGATGACTTCATCCACTGTTCGGAAAGTTTGGATTGCTAAAACAGGGCCAAATATTTCTTCCTGAACAATTCTATTAGATTGGCTTACATCTGTAAATATTGTTGGGGCAAACCAATATCCCTTTTTCGGGAGTGAGCATGCTGTTTGATGAACTTTTCCACCTTCATCTTTACCGAGTTTCACATACATTTTAATTTTATCTAATTGCATTTTGGAATTGATAGCGCCGATGTCCGTATTTTTATCTAATGGGTCGCCAACAATTAATGATTCCATCCGTTTTTGAAGTTTTGCAATTACTTCATCGGCTACACCTTCTTGTACGTATAAACGGGATCCTGCACAACACACATGACCTTGGTTAAAAAATATTGCATTAATAATTCCTTCTACTGCTTGATCAATAGGTGCATCTTCAAAAATAATATTGGCCGCTTTTCCGCCTAATTCTAGTGTGTATTTTTTCCCCGAACCCGCCACAGATTTCATGATGTATTTTCCTACATCTGTACTTCCTGTGAATGCAATTTTATTTATATCGCCATGATCCACCAAAAACTTTCCGGTTTCTCCTGCGCCATTAACAATATTCACTACGCCCGGTGGTAGATCTGCTTCCTGAATAATTTCTGCTAATTTCATGGCTGTAAGCGGTGTTGTTTCAGCGGGTTTTAATACAACAGTATTCCCGGTCGCCAACGCCGGTGCCAATTTCCAGGCAGCCATCAATAACGGAAAATTCCAAGGTATAATTTGTCCCACAGCACCCAAGGGTTTTGCCACCCTTCCCGGAAAAGCATATTCTAATTTATCTGCCCATCCTGCATGATAAAAAAAATGAGCTGCGGCTAAGGGTACATCTACATCACGAGACTCACGAATAGGTTTACCGCCATCCATTGTTTCAATGACCGAGAATTCTCTCTCTCTTTCTTGCAGTAATCGAGCAATACGATAAATATATTTCCCTCGTTCTTTAGGGTGCATTTTAGACCATGTTTTTTCATAGGCTTTTTGCGCAGAATCCACAGCCTTTTCAATATCTGCTTTGCCTGCTTCAGCTACTTCAGCTATTTTTTTCTCATTTGATGGATTTATAGTGTCAAAATATTTCCCATCAACTGCTGGAATGAATTCGCCATTAATAAATAAATCATATTGATCTTTTAATTGAATATGATCTGTGCTTTCTGGAGCGGGGCTATAATCCCATATTTGTTTTTTAGTCATATTAGTTTCTTCTTTGTCAAAGTATTCTAATCAATAGAAAAATAATCTTTAGATTGATATTGACCCGTGGATTGTTTCATAATTTGCATCAATATATCATTGGCAAGTGAACTGGCACCGAAACGGAATAAATTTGGAGATAACCATTCATCACCCAAAGTTTCCTTAATCATTACCAAATATTGAATTGCTTGTTTTGCGGTGCCAATGCCACCAGCAGGTTTCATCCCAATTTTCTTTCCCGTCTTTAATTGGAAATCTCGAATAGCTTCTAGCATGGTCAATACAACTGGCGGTGTCGCTGCAGGAGACACTTTCCCTGTAGATGTTTTTATAAAATCTGCCCCAGCTTCCATGGCAATATCACTGGCAAGTTGCACATTATCTAAGGTTACCAATTCACCCGTTTCCAAAATCACTTTCAAATGTGCTTTTCCACAAGCGTCTTTCACTTGGGAAATTTCATCGGATACATAGTCATAATCTCCATTTAGAAACCTTCCACGGGAGATGACCATATCCACTTCATCTGCACCTGCATCCACCACGGATTTTACTTCATCCAATTTTGCGTTGATATCGGCCATCCCACTTGGAAAAGCAGTTGCCACTGATGCCACATTTATACCCGTTCCTTCTAATTCTTTTTTTGCAATAGGTACCATTGTTGGGTAGACACAAATGGCAGCCACATACGGAAGTCCCGGATGCTTATAGTGTAGATGGGATGCCTTATAACATAATTGCTTTACCTTTCCTTCAGAATCTTTTCCTTCAAGCGTGGTTAAATCAATCATACTTAATGCAAGATACAGTGCCTGCATTTTTGATTCTTTCTTAATGCTTCTGGAAAAAAGCCTCGAAACTCTTTCTTGGGTATTAACCTGATCAATAGCCTTAGTTTTTTGTATGTTAATGCTTCCCATAAGATTTTTGGTAATATCTAATTTATATCAAATTTTTCTTAAATACAGGATTGAACCCTCTCAACCAATTTTTTAGCAGAATCTTTATTTGGTGCTTCAGCGTATATCCGCATAATGGGCTCTGTATTAGATTTTCGCAAATGAACCCATTTATCATCCCAAGTGAATTTGATGCCATCCAGCGTGTTTTTATCCGCATCATTAAACAAACCACTCACTTTTCTAATTAACTCTTCCGGATCTATCCCTTCTAAACTAACCTTATCTTTTATAATCTCGAATTGGGGTAAAGATTGATGAATTCCACTTAAAGTCTCATTTGATTGGGACAAGCGGTTTAAAACCATGGTGACTGCAACAAGTGAATCTCGTCCTAAATGACATTCCCGTAATATGACCCCACCATTTCCTTCTCCACCCAAGTCAGATCCAATTTCATTCATTTTATTCACAACATTAATCTCTCCCACAGCTGAACGAATTACAGAGCAATTTTTTGATTCGGCTAATTTTTCCAGTGCAAGTGATGTGGAAAGATTTACAACAAATTTTTCACTTTTCACGATATTTTCCAGATACCCATCTGCAGCTAAGACCAGTGTGTATTCTTCCCCCAATGGTTCACCTTTTTCATTCACAACTGCTAAGCGGTCCGCATCTGGATCCACTGCAAACCCCGCATCTGCATCGTAGTTGATTACAGCCTGGCATAGATCTATTAAATTTTCCGGAAGCGGTTCTGTCCCGCGAGTAAAATTACCATCGGGCTCACAATTTAGTTCAATTACTTCACAGCCCAACGATTCTAACATGGCCGGGAGCGCATGGGCCCCGGCACCATTTACTGCATCAATAACAATTTTAAAATGGCGACGTTGGATCCGATTGAGATCGATGCATTTTAAACTCACACAAGCAATCACATGTTTTTGGATCGCATTCTGTTCCGGCCAAATAATGCCCGGGTCCTTTGCATCTTGGAGTTCTTTATTCCTATCTACCAAATCAAACAATTGTTCACACTCATTTGGATGAAAAAATGTACTGTCTTCTCTGACAAATTTGAGCCCATTCCATTCAATGGGGTTATGACTTGCTGTAACAATAAAACCACCTATGGCTTCTGTATTATTAACCATGAATTGAATAGTAGGTGTAGGAACAATGCCACAAAGAATGACTGTTCTTCCAAGTCGAACTAACTCACCCATCATTGCATGGATAATATCTTCTCCAGATGGACGGCTATCCTGCCCTGCCATGATTACACCTATTGGTAAAATTTGGTGTAGTGCACGGGCATAAACCACAGCCAGTTCGGGAGTAAGATGGGTTTTAGTAATCCCACGGACACCTGAAATACTTCTAATTATCATTGAATGGATTGGGAGTTAAGAATTAGTATTATGAATTAAGTATTAGAAATTCGGAATAGGTAAGAAAGGTTCCAAAAAGAAAAGCCCCGATGTAAAAACCGAGGCCTCTTTGATTTTCCATTCAGGGAAACTATCTACGACGTTTGCGACGCCGTTGACGGCTTGCACGCGGATCGTTCCGCAATGCATCTATCCTGGCTTGCCTTTTAACGCGACGAACGGTTTTCTTTCTTGCTTCCCGTTTTGCGTCACTTGGCTTTTCATAAAAGGAACGTGTCCGAATCTCTCGAAGAACACCTGCTCGTTCCCACATCTTTTTAAATCGACGTAGAGCACGTTCAAATGATTCCTTTTCTTTTACCTGGACTTCAACCACTTAAATCACCTCCAAAGTGTAGTTTTGTGGTTATTTAATTAAATTATTTTTGCTATAAAAAGCCGGCGATTTTACAGGATTGAGTTCTCACATCCAAGACTTAAACCATAGACGCAAATTCTTCAATGGTGAGAGTTTCGGGACGACGGGTGAAATCTATTTTTTCCTGGATGTCTGTAGGGATGTCCCAATCTTTAAGGGTATTCCGTAACATTTTCCTTCTTTGAGAAAAAGCATCGGCTACAAGTTTATTGAACCGGACATATTTTCCATCAGAAATAAGAGGATTTTCTTTTTTAGTGAAACGAATAATTGCTGAATCCACTTTAGGTTTTGGAATAAAAACATCCGGTGGAATTGTGAAACAATACTCCATATTTAAATAGGCCCCAGTCACAACTGTGAATCGACCATAGGCTTTTGTTCCTACGACTGCTGAAAGTCTTTCCGCCACTTCTTTTTGCATCATAATGAAGGCATCCTCCCAAAAAATCAACTGCTCAATGAGCCAAAAAATAATGGGTGATGTAATATTATAAGGAATATTTCCAATCACACGAACCAAATTTTTGACAGGCAAATTTTCTATATCCTGAAGAAGTACATCTCCGTGTACAATATTCAACCCTTTCAAAGATTCTCGATTTTTTAAATGCTCAATGAGCATTGGATCTATCTCAATGGCGACCATCTCTTTTACTATAGGATAGATCAATTCGGTAAGTACTCCCTCACCAGGTCCAATTTCAAGAATAGAGTCCGATTTTTTTGGATCAATAGTTCGAACAATTTTGTCTAAGAGATTTCTATCAACTAGAAAATTTTGTCCCCACTTTTTTCGAAATGGATGGTCTGTTTTTTTACTCATTTATATATTGCTGTGAAGATCACAAAAAACGCTAAGGATATTATTTTATTTAGGTAACCCAAAAAGATCCGTAGCATTCGCTGTAGTTTTTTCTGCTATAACTTTCAGCGGCACATCGTGGATCTCTGCCAGTTTCTCTGCTACAAACCGTGTTCGTCCCGGTTCATTGGGTTTACCGCGGTGGGGAACTGGACTCAGATACGGAGAATCTGTTTCAACCAAAATTCTATCTAAAGGTAAGTCCTTTGCTACTTCGGGTAAGTGACTATTCTTAAAGGTGAGATTCCCAGAAAAAGAAATGAAGTACCCCAATTCCATAAACGCTTTAGCAGTTTCCAAATTGCTGGAAAAACAATGTGCCACACCCCGAACATCAGGAAATTCCTTTAATATTTTTATAACATCATCATCCGCGTCACGATTGTGAAAAATGACCGGTTTTTTCAAATACTGGGCAATACCCATTTGGGTTCGAAAAACATTTTTTTGGATCTCAGGATCAGAAATATTCCTGAAATAATCCAGTCCCATTTCTCCCACGGCGACCATGGAATCAAAGGTCATGAGGTCATAGATCTGATCCACAAAGTCCTCCGTGGCATCCTTTGCATCGTGAGGATGTACGCCGGCTGATGCAAAAATATTTTCATGGGATTCTCCCATTAAGAGACATTCTCTCGCATCTTCCATATTAGTGGCCACGCAAATGAATCGGTTTACGCCCAAATCATGGGCACGATCCAGAACGCCGAGCAGATCATTTTTCAGATCATCGTAAAATAGGTGGCAATGAGTATCGATTAGCATTTATCTATTTCTTCATGTAAAATGATGGGCAAAAGTAAATTGATTTTACCAATATCACGATCATGAAATTTCAAAAAATGACTATGCTCCTATTTCTCCTTTCTATAGGATTCTCCATATCCTTAGAGGATGGAGATACGCTGGTGATCCACCCCATCACTTGGGAAACACCAAGTCCGGAAGGTTGGGGCGCCCAGTATAAACAGATAATCCAGTTTCCTGAAGGAAATGAATCCTGGGCAAAGATCATCATGGTGCAAACGTTAAAATGTGATTCTGCCACCCAAGGAGATAAATATCCCTGTGGAGAATGGGACTACATTTGGAATACATTTGTTGATGTTCCCAGGGGAGATTCAATAGAAAATTTTTCAATTGGCAGTTTTGTTACTCCTTATGGCAAGCGACTTGTTATGGGCGGTGAAAATGGTTGGGAATGGACTTATGATATGACGGATTATGCTCCAATCTTGAAAGGAGAACGTTCCGTCATTGTGGGGAATAATCAGGAATTATTGGATCTGAAATTTCTTTTTATTCAGGGAACACCGGCACGGGATATCTTGAAAGTTGAAAATATATACCCCTATGGTCATCATAAGTATTATGCATTATCTGACAATGAGATCTTAAAGGAAACAAAAATTCAACTTTTACCTGAAGCCAAAGGCTTCAAAATGAAAGCAGTAATTTCAGGTCACGGACATTCTGGACCAAGAAACTGTTGCGAATGGGACAGTAAAACCCACACCTATTATATGAATGGGTATGAACTTTTTCGGTGGAATGTTTGGAAAGATTGCGGGAATAATCCAATTTATCCACAAGGTGGAACCTGGCCATTTGATCGAGCTGGTTGGTGCCCTGGAACCAAAGTGGATGAATACGAATTTGAACTTACGCCCTTTGTAATAGTTGGAGATTCCATTGCCATTGATTATGGGATTGAGCCCTATTCTGACAATGGTGAAAAAGATGGTGAATTTCGCATGGCGCACCAATTATTTTCATATGGTAAACCAAATTTTAAAAATGATGCGGAGATCCTTGATATCATCGCACCAAGTTCTAAAGGTCAATATTCCCGAATCAACCCAGCATTGGGTAATCCAAGAATTCTCATTAAAAATACAGGTGAATTTGATCTCCATTCACTGGAAATCCATTATGGATTGAAAAAACGGAAAAAATCTATTTATAAATGGAGAGGAAATTTATCATTCCTTGAAAGTGATGAAGTTTATCTCCCCATTCCCAATTGGCATGGACTGTCAAAAAATCCTGTTTTTGAAATTATGGTTTCAAATCCTAACGGTGAAACAGATGAAAACCCATTGAATGATCAGCTAACATCAGTGATTCCGTTACCTAACATATTTCCGAATGAATTCACTTTACAAATCAAAACAAATAATTTGGATCGTGCTCGAGAAATTTCATTTACGGTTTCTGATCTTGATGGAACAGTTTTGTATTCTGATGATAATTTTTCAGATTCAACTGAGTACAACATACCGATGATGGTCAATAACGGTAACTATCAATTCCTTTTAAAAGATTCTATGGAAGATGGAATCTCTGTTCATTGGTGGAACCGAAACAGTGCTCCGGAAAAGATTGGGATTAATGGCGAAGTCCGATTTTTATCCTTGAATGGTGATACACTGCACCAATTTAACCCGGACTTTGGGCAAGAATTATTATATAATTTCCATGTAGGACGGATACCCTAAAGGAGTCAATATGAAAAAGATGAACAAAAAAGAGTATGGGCTTATGGCTATTTTTTTAGATAGTGAAGGGAACCAGGTGTCACTTCATTCCATAAAATAAATATGAGTTTTTACATTTCATCTCTCGTGGTTGCCATACCGATCTTTTTGGTTTTGATAGGCATTGAAACAGTGGCAGCAAAAAGGATGGGGATTCATGTAAATAATCCCGCTGACATGATCTCCAGTTTAAGCTCCGGGATTACTAATACAGTCCGGGATGGACTCAAGTATGGTCTGGTGATTATCAGTTATTCGTGGCTGGTTAATCATTTAACCCTTTATAAGTTGGAACCAGTTTGGGCTGCGGTATTTGTTGCTTTTATCGTCCAGGATTTTACGGGTTATTGGCTCCATCGCTTAAATCACCGTGTGAATATTTTTTGGAATCGCCATATTATTCACCATAGCAGTGAAGAGTTCAACCTCTCCTGTGCACTTCGACAATCCATTTCTGACACTGTAAAATTTGGTGCTATCCTCATGATTCCCGCTGCACTCCTGGGTGTTCCCGCATCTATTTTTGCCGTTCTGGGACCTATCCACCTTTTTATGCAATTCTGGTATCACACGCGTATCATAGATAAAATGGGCTGGCTGGAAAAGATCATTGTTACGCCTTCCCACCATCGCGTTCATCATGGCATAAATCCGGAATATTTGGATAAGAATTACAGCCAGATCCTCATTATTTGGGATAAACTTTTTGGCACCTTCCAACCGGAACTAGTCGA
>Ga0207963_1001783_pt1 | contig 11119 bp, 7 predicted proteins | sample Knorr_S15_td_NAD_FD_185604 | JGI IMG/M metagenome (GOLD analysis project Ga0207963, IMG submission 185604) | Marine microbial communities from Southern Atlantic Ocean transect - Knorr_S15_td_NADW_ad_2500m_LV_A (SPAdes) (version 2) | ecosystem: Environmental > Aquatic > Marine > Oceanic | place...
TTGATCGCAGCGTTGGCCTGCACCTGTGATGGCATGACACCGACACTCTCACACGTCGGGTTCGACACGACACTGATGTATACGCCTCCGATCTTCTCGAGCGTATAGCGGTTCCATTCGGTGTCCTGGGCGTCGACGGCCGCAGGGATCACAAAGAGAGTTAACCCGATTAGAGTGCAAGCCAAGCATTTCATGAGGAGAATCCGTTCAGTGGGCTCGTGGTTATGCGGACTGATTATCCGCCGGTGCCGCAAGTCCTGCACTGGTGGTTGTTTTTAGAGCCCAGTTTCTCCAGCAGTACGACCGTCGCTGGATGTGGCTGTGCCCTCTGCTCAGGGCTGTTGGCTAGATCAGCGGTCGTCTGACCACGACGGCTAATCAAGGTTACGTCTGCACCCTCACTGACAAGATACAGAATCGTCTCGTTGTCACCCCGGGCAGCCGCGTGATGGATGGCCGAAAAACCATCCTTGTCCCTAAGGTTGGGATCGACACCATGCTCCTCTATCAGATATCTGACCGCGGGCAGCCACCCATCGGGGACACCTCGATGGGTTTGAGCAACCCGGGAAGTTCCAAAGCCGACACCTGCCACTGCGTGGAGAGGATGGACCCCTGGTCCACCGTCTGGCACTGGCTCCAGACCTGATAGGTCAGCTGGCTCAGGGTCTTGACCGGTCGTATCTGGTGGTTGGTCTGGGTCGACGAATCGCCTTCTGCCCGGAAGTTTCTGGGTCCAAATGTTCGGGTCAGCACCGTAGGCGACCAATAGTTTCATCGCGTTGACGTCATGTGCGTATGCCGCCCGCCAGAATGGAGTCGCACCCGTGAAATCGACGCCCATGCGTCCGGCATTATATGCCGCATACCAGATATGGGTGCTAACCCTCTGGTTGGGCTCAGCTCCGGCCTCCATGAGCAACTTCAGCAAGTCCAGATAAGTTGTCTCTTGCTGCCGGAACATCGAAGGTTGTGGATACCACGTCCTGAGGGACCACTCAATATTCAGAGCAGCGAAGAGCGGACCCGCACCATCATCGCTCAACACGTTCGGGTCAGCACCATGCTCTAAGAGCATTCGGGCCAAATCATAGTTGCCATTGATTACGGCCACTAAAAGCGGACTCGATTGATCACCCTCAGTGAGGTGGTTGATCTCCGCTCCACCGTCAACAAGTTGACGAGCTACCTTGATATGTCCTTCTCGCGCGGCAAAATGGAGCGCGGTGAAGCCCCCTTGGTTACCGATCTGCTCGTTTCCCGAAAGAGCTCTCACCGGTGGAGGCGGATCCGGGTCTACTTCTTCGTCCTCATCCGGGTCTACTTCTTCGTCCTCATCCGGGTCTTTCGTATCCGTGGAATCGGGAGGAGTCGCACTATTATTCTGATTTCCAGTCTGTGGCCGAAACGCTCCACCTCTACCTGCTCCTGGCTCATTCGAATCCGGATCCTTTTCAGCGTCCCGTACGCGATTCCGTCGAGTGCGATCCGCATTTGTCTCTTCAGCGAACTCGACATAGTCCTTCACTCTCGTCACCATCTCAAGGTCTGAACCGAGCTCAACTAGGGCCTCTAAAGCTCTGGTCGCATTCTTGACAGCTGCGAACATCAAAGGTGTGCGCTGGAAAACACCATCGACCACGTCTAGGTTGCCTCCATGCTCGGCGAGCACCTTTATAGCTCCCGGAGCATCAGCCTGCGCAGCGAAATGCATCGCAGTTACGCCAGTCGATGTGAGCTTATTCGGATCAGCTCCAGCATCAAGCATCGCTCTCATGACTTCGGAATAACCACTGCGGCTTGCAAGGTGCAGTGGTGTATAGCCTCCGACCCTTGTCATCGGTTTCACTGTGGCACCCGCATAAAGCAAGAGCTTGGCCATCTCGACGTCATTATTAAGAGCCGCCCAGTGTAGCGCAGTAAGACCGTCTGACTGAGCCGCATTAACGTCCTCACCCTGCTGCAGCAGGGTCCGAACGATCTGGGCATCTCCCTGTTCGGCTGCATCAGCCACTGGTGAGTCGGCGGGCTTAGCAGCAAGAAGCACCAGTAGGCTTAATCCAAGAAGCGAGCTGCTAAGCGACAGCCTTTTTCTTCCACCTATTGCCGACATATCCCGCTCCCCTAAGGTATCCACCTTGCGTTCCGGATTGAGCATGTCAGACCGAGAATGTCCCGGTACTGTTTCCAAATGTTTCCAAATCGTCGACGCCAAGGCGATGTAGCAGATCCAAAAAGACATTTGCCATCGGTGTACCGAGTGTCGCCCTTACGTGCTTCTCACCTTCCAAAATCCCATTGCCACCACCCGCAAGGAACAAGGGGCACCGAATGTGATTATGCAGGTTACTATCGGCCATCGCCGAACCGTACATCAGAAGAGTTTTATCTAGAAGGGTGCCGTCACCCTCAGTCACGCTCTGAAGCTTCTCAAGGAAGTACGGGATCATTGAAATGTGATACGAATTGATCTTATGAAAGTCTAGAACACGTTCCTCACGTCCACCATGATGTGAGGAGGAGTGGAACGGCGATGTCGAGCCACTCTCTGGGTAAACTCGAGGAGAAGCATCTCTACCAAGCTTCAAGGAGAAAACTCGGGTGGTGTCAGAGATGAAGGCGAGCACTTGCAGATCAAACATCAGTTTGACGTGCTCGTCAAAAGAATCCGGCACGCCTACAGGCGCCTCTGGGATCTCACGCTCTTCTCCACTCGCATTCTGAGCTTCAATCCGCTGTATTCTCTGCTCTAGCTCTCTAATATTTTGGGTATAGAGGTCAATCCTCTGGCGGTCAGATGCTCCGAGATCGCGGCGAAGCCCAGCCATCTCTTCCATCACCCAGTCCAAGATACTGCGGTTAGTCTTCATACGTTGAGCACGCTGCTCTGGTGTGCCACCAGCTCCGAACATCTGCTCAAAGACCGACCGCGGATCACGGACCATCGGCATTGGGCTATTCGGTGAAGACCAACTAATGGTGTCGGTGTACGCGCATGCATACCCATATGCACACCCACCAGCCTGATCAACGTTTTCAATCGTTAACTGCATCGAAGGAATCGGTGTCTCATGCCCAAATTTATGGGCATAAATTTGATCAAACGAAGTTCCAACATCGACGTCAGAACCTTCAGTCTGTTTCGGATGAGCTTGAGTCAGGAAGACCGCAGTGGTTCTGAAGTGATCACCACCGATTTCCTTAGGTGCAAACGCATCTGCCATCCTGCAATCAGTATCGCTCACGATTGTCAGATGCTTCCGGAACGGCTCTAACGAACTCAAGCTGCTCGGAGTAAGGTCGAAGTTCTTACCCTCTTCCGTAGGAGACCAGAGATTTTGGGTAGCACCCCAGTCGTTACATCCCGCGGCACCATGAACCTGCTCAATGCACACCAACCGAGTGCCATCAGCTGCCTTGCCTGCCTCTGTGGCTGCCCAAAGTTTATTCGCCGGCACCATTGCATCGAGTAACGGCAGCCCAATCGCCGTTCCCATACCGCGTAGCATCGTGCGCCTTGAGATGTGCTTCCCTGTGATGAACTCCATCGTCAAAACCTCGCTCGAGGAATTAAGAGTTACCTAATCTTTGTCTAGTCCTTGCTGGGCGCCTTCAGGGACAGCCGCAATAGCTGGCCTTGGCGCTTTCGCACTCTTGAACGCTGCACTTTTTACTACACCTAAAATGAAAGCTGAGAGCTTATAGCCGTCCTCGCCAGCCTCCTTAACGATCGCTCTAACTGTAGGCATATCGTAGTATTCAACACGGCGACCTAATGCATAGGCCATCAGATTCTCTGTGAACACCCTGTAGAAGACCTCAGGACGACTCAAGAGAGCATTCCGTAGATCTTCAGGACTGGCCAATGGTGTACCATCGTATAGCTCACTCTCCGGGTCCACCATGTTACCACCATCTCGGATACGCCAAGCCCCCGTTACATCAAAGTTCTCAAGGGCTAACCCGATCGGATCGATGACGACATGGCACGAGCGACAAGCAGGATTCACGCGATGCTGCTCCATGCGCTCTCGAACAGTTAGAAAACGCCCATCCTCTGCTTCACCAACTTCTTCAAATGCCGGAATGTCAGGTGGAGGTGGGGGGGGTGGAGAACCAAGCAGGACTTCCAGGACCCATTTCCCTCGGAGAACCGGTGAGGTGCGATCAGCGTGTGACGTCATCGTCAGTATACTACCGTGGCCCAGGAGTCCACGGCGTGTCTCGTCGGGATAAGACATCTTCTGGAACTCGGGCCCTATAATCCCAGGAACTCCATAGTGTCTGGCCAGCCGCTCGTTAACGAATGTGTAATCTGCCGTGAGCAGCTCAAGGATGGGACGGTCCTCTTCAACCAGATGTGAGAAGAAGAGTTCCGTCTCACGGTTCATAGCCTCAGAGAGTGTCTCATCAAAGTATGGGTAAGTCAGAGCATCCGGGTGGATATCTTCAAGATCTTGGAGGCGCAACCATTGAGAGGCAAAGCGCGTCGCAAGTGCTTCGGCTCTTGGATCAGTCAGCATCCTTCGCACCTGTTGCTCAAGTTCTTTGGAGTTAGACAGCCTCTCTCTTTCCGCTACTGCTATCAGTTCTGCATCTGGAGGTGCGCCCCACATGAAGTACGAAAGACGAGAAGCCAAGTCGCCCTGGCCGATGTTGTAGATCTCACCGGGAGCTATTCCGTCCGGAACTTCTTCCATACGGAATATGAAGTGCGGACTCGCCAAGATCGCCTGCAGCGCCATCCGGACCCCACCCTCGAAGCCACCGTCTTGAGCACCCTCATCATAGAAGTCCATCAAGGCGCTAACGTCAGCTTCCTTAATCGGCCTACGATAGGCATCACCGGCCAAGTTACCGACAATCATTTCGGCACAAGGGCGGGCCTCAGCAGGAGCGGTCGGCCGGCACGTGAAAACCGCTCGGCGTGTCGGGTTATCAGAAACCCCTGTCACTTCGAATGGGCCAAGTATGGTGAGGCGCTGAAGATGTTGTTGAGTCGTCACGCCATAACCGATGCCAATCTGCCCATCCGCAAGTGTGTGATCGATCGGACGAATCAAATCGTCGACCTCACCTTCAAATTGCTTAATAAATGCGGCAGTGACTCGCTTTGGCCCAGCAGTCACATAGATGGAGTCGGTTCGAACATTCAAGCCGGTCAGCTCAGATTCCATCATCCATCGATCGATCGTGAGGAGAGCAATCCGCTCGCCATCTATTGAGATCTCAACCTGCTCCGTCCCAAACGTGCGCCCAAACACCTCACCTTCAACGGCATTGTAGGGCATAATATGGAACACATACTTCCCGTCTGCAGGGAAGTTATGAACACGTGACAGTCCGCCACGTGTCCCAAAAGGAGCTCCTTCAATGCGGTCCTTTTGTGACTGTATACGAGGCAACCTGTAAACAGTGTTTTGGATTTCTGCATCGGGGTCACCGAGCACAATGCGGCTGACATGTTCAGCGGCGCGTAGATAGCCCTCCATGAGGGTAGCCGAAGGCGTCTGAACGTCAGCAATATTGTCGAAGTTGGCACTCTTCGTATCGAGTGGCAGGAAAGTACTTACGTCAACTTCGATACCAAATAATTCTCTAATCGTATTGTGGTACTCAGCACGATTAAGTCTCTGGAAGGTGCGGGTCCCCGGGTTGGGGTTCCGCTCGGCTGCCTTGTCGAGTATCGACTCGAGGTCACTCGCTACCTCCGCGAGTACTTCAGGATCAGGCCGTCTTGCCCCTGACGGGGGCATCATACCGGCTCTGAGTTTGCGGATCATCTTTTCAACGATCTCGCCATTCTGTGGCGCGTTGGCCACATCGAAGCCTTCTAATACCAAATCACCGCGGCGCATTCGCTCGCTGTGACAGCGCGTGCAGTACTCTGCGACCACGTCATTCGTCCCATCCTCAGCGCCGTCCCTGAAGGATGCCGCCGTTACAAAGGGAGAGGCAGCCTGAAACGACGTCGGTGGTGCCGGGACCGTACAAGTCGTGAGGGTTCCGCAAATAACGGCAACCGTCATAACTGGAAGTATGGTTTTACGCATGCCCACGCTCGAAAGAGGTTACAGTACTGGTAAGCTTTAATAATAGCGCAACTACTGGGGATACGGCTAGGCTTTCACACGTAGAGATAGGATAGATAGGTCTGTACGGAACAAGCCCGTGCAGACCTATGAAACATGATTCAAGCCCGCTCTGTTGTAATCAGATCGGGAACCTGTTTCCGGACACTCAAAGTGTCCTTCAAGGAGCCCAACTTGTCAGCTGATACGAGTTATACCGACGCGATAAACCCTGAATCCATGGCAACATTCAACCCGGAAAAAATGGGAAAAAGAACGATATTTCAGTCAGAACACATTCTGGTCGGGTTAAATACTTTTGAACCGGGCCAAGCACACCAACTCCACACCCACGAGGGAATGGATAAGGTCTATCACGTGCTTAAGGGGCAGGGCCTATTCATCCTGGAGGACCGGGAAATAGAGATGGAGGCGGGCCTGATGTTGGTCGCGCCGGATGGGGTGCCCCATGGGATTCGGAATCACAGCAATGACCGACTTATTGTGCTTGCCGTACTTGCCCCAGGACCATGACGCATCTTCAGGGCGCATCCTAACTACAATAAGGAGGACCCCGAACCCTACTAGGCTCCGATTATCGAGAGCTGATTCGCTCCCTAATCAGGTCCGCTGTCCACGACGCCCTCGCCTCTGAGATTCTTCGAGCAAGCTCGAGTGATCGTTCTAGATCAGCAATGGACACGCCATTGATGACGGCCTGACCAGCCTCTACACGTTCCGCCCAGCGCACCGAATTAATGTCATCAAGCATCATATTCAGCGTGATTCCTGGGCTATCATGTATTCCATCGTTAGGCATTCCTTCGCCGGTAACACCTTCATCGCGCAGCACGTTCGGAGCATTCGCCGGCCGTCTGTAATACTCACCTATGTGATGCACAGCTGCTTCCCCAGCCCACGCTGCCGTAAGACGCTCCGCCACAGCCTCCTGACCACTCTGGTTCCCGCCACTGTCTCCGATGAAGATGATGTTCTCGAAGCCGTGCATCTTCAGGCTGTGAGCAACGTCAGTGAGTACGGCCTCGAATGTTTCCTGTCTAAGGCTAATCGTGCCAGGGCTCCTCATATGCCCGCTTTGGGGCTCGATGCTCCCCTCTGGGACGAACTCTATTACCGGAGCGCAGACGGCATTTCCGAGGTTAGCCGCAATTGCTGGGCAGTTCGCTCGAAGGACGTAGTTGTGCTTTCCGGTAACCAGCCACGGACCGTTCGGCTCTATCCCTCCCGTTGAGACGATGGCAGTGGTTTTCCCTGAGGCGATAGCATCTCGGACATCCATCCATGTCATCTCCTCGATCCAGGCTGTTTTCGCCTCGGGAAGAGGATTGGGTGTATCCGAACAGTTGTATTCATTTGCTCGGCAATCGCCGCCGCCCATCGTCCTTGGGTCGGGTGCAGGGCGCTGCTGGCCACCAGGGCCAGCACCACGACCACGACCACCTCTACCTGCTCCACCCTGGCGCTGTGGAGCAGGCAGGGTGCCACCGTTCGCAATCGTTTCTCGGATCAGTCCAGCAGTACTCTCGGCACGGAATCCTACAATTTGCCTCGCGTACTCAAGAGATTTGACCCGGTCAGCAATGGAAACACCATTAATCGATGCAAATCCGGCCGCCACACGTTCGTCGAATCGGATAGACCTGGGATCTGCATGGAACATATTGAGCGCTATCACTGGATCGTCGTGAAGACCATCACCTTCTCCGTCGACTAGGCCCTGCTCAGCCATATACTGGCCAACGCTCCCGTAGTCGTAATAGCCCTGCACATGGCCTACAACCGCATCACTACCCCATGCGGAATTCAGCGCATCTGCGACCGCCCGTTGGCCGCCTTGATTGCCACCACTGTCTCCGATGAAGATGATGTTCTCAAAGCCGTGCATCTTCAGGCTGTGAGCGACATCAGTGAGTAACGCCTCGAACGTCTCCTGCTGGAGGCTAAGGGTACCAGGACTTTGCATATGCCCACTCGGTGGGTCGATCGAACCTTCGGGTACGAGCTTCACGATGGGTGTGCACAACGCGTTCCCGAGTTCTCGGGCAATCGCATCACAGTTTGAACGAAGGACGTAGTTGTGCTTACCCGTCACTAGCCAAGGACCGTTAGGCTCGACACCCCCCGTTGGAATAATGGCCGTCGTCTTTCCTGCATTCAGGGCATCTCGGACATCCATCCACGTCATCTCTTCTATCCAAACCGTAGTCGCCTCAGGGAGCGGATTTGGTGTCTCGGCACAGTTGTACACATTGCTAGCACAATTGCCACCGCCCATGGAGTTGGCGTCCCGCTGCTGCTGGGCGGATGCTGCTGTGGCTGTAAATAGCACTGCCCCGATGACGAGGATGGTCCTCATAGTTTTCTCCTATTATGCAGATATCTCATTCGAGACTGGGTGTCGGAAGCAAGACACGCCAGGGGTAAATGATACTGGGGTGAATTAAGTAACGATAGGCACGATCTTAGCGTCTAACGCTTGGTGCTGACCAAAATCAGTTAGACAGTCGATTGACTGATGTCCCGAAGTCCCCGTAGACTTTCTATGGTTTGTCTTGCAAGGAGTAAGTGCCATGCCGGTAGTTGCAAATAGAAACGATCGTGGAGCCAGCCTAGGGATAGTCCTCTTGGCCCTGGCGGCTTTTTTCTCGCTCAGTGCTGGGCCCGTGTACGCCCAACAAGGCGCGGTGAATACAGCAGAGTACGGGCATGTGACATTTACTAAGGATGTCGCACCGATCCTCCAGCGTAGTTGTCAGCGCTGCCACAGGGAACACGGTGTGGCACCGATGGCACTCATCGAGTATGACGATGTCCGTCGCTACGCCAGACGAATCGTGTACAAGACAGGCCTAAGGGACGTAGCCGGCGCGATGCCCCCATGGTACGTCGAAAAAGATATCGGTATCCAGCACTTCAAAGATGATCCATCGCTTAGCGACGAAGAGATTGCAGTACTCGCAGCGTGGAACGCGATGGGTGCGCCGATGGGTGATCCAAACGATGCGCCACCACCACTAGAGTTCGATGATGGAGTTAGTTGGACCGCCGGAGAACCAGACCTGATCGTCCGGCTTCAAGATTACACGGTCCTAGGCGGTCAGCCCGATTGGTGGGGTGACATCGAGGCCACCCCAACCGGGCTGACCGAGGACCGTTACGTGAAGTCCGTGGAGGTTCGTGAGGTGAACGATTACGATCCCTCCGAAGTTCGGGAAACTGTCGGCGGAAGATTCGTCTTCCACCATATGATCTATAGCACACGGGTCACCGAAGGAGGAAACCCGTTCGCCCCTGCTACGACCTGGCCGGTACACGAGGTTGGTAGGAACGCCGATATCTTTGATACCGATGGAGGTCGGCTTCTCCGGGCTGGAACGAGTATCGTCTCCAACTCCCTTCACTTACACTCGAATGGCCGAGACACCAAAGCCCACCTCGAGATTGGGTTCAGGTTCCATCCTGAGGACTATGAACCTAAGTACCGAGGGGCGGGCGTTGGACTCGGAAATGCGATAGACATCGATATCAAGTCCGGCGAGAAAGACCAGGAACTGCATGCCTATAGAGTCCTAAACCAGCACACCAAGATCGTGACCTTTGAGCCACACTTGCACGCTCCGGGGGCACGCATGTGCCTGGAGGCGATCTGGGGTTTCAACGTGGAGACCCTGTCTTGTGTAGGCTACGACCATAATTGGGTTCGGGGTTATGCCTTCGCTGATAATCACCAGCCACTGCTACCCAAAGGAACGGTCCTTCACATCACGGGTTTCATGGACAACACACCGGAAAACACCAACCTCTCCGACACTCGAAATTGGCAGGGTTCTGGTAACCGGTCGGTATCAAACATGTTCATCGACCTGGGAATGCGACTCACCTTGAGTGACGAGCAGTTCCAACAGGAGATGGCTGATCGACGAGACGCATTGAACTTGAACGTGAATGATCACGTGATCGGCTGCCCACTCTGTATGGTCATCCCTGGGAGGTAGTTCGATGATGAGAAGTAATTCTCCTCACAGTCTGAGCATCTCTGCACTCTCCCTAATTTTGATAGCATCGGCGAGCCTTATAGCCCAGACACCGTCGAGGGCTAAGGCTCAGGAGACCTACTCAAAGGGCCAAAACATCTCTCCCTCGTACGAGGGTTGGGAGCAGAACCCTGACGGCTCTTTTAACTTCCTGTTCGGCTACATGAATCGGAATTGGCTGGAGGAACCAGACATACCCGTCGGGGTCGATAATAGCTTTTCACCTGGCTCCGAAGACCGAGGCCAACCCACTCACTTCCTTCCACGCCGTAACCGCTTTGTATTCAAAGTGCGCGTGCCAGCGGATTGGGGTGATAAGGAACTCGTATGGACCCTCGCGAGCGCTGGGAAAACCGAGAAAGCTTACGCGTCGCTCAGGCTCGACTACATCGTGGACAACATGATCGTAGCATCCGAAACCGGAGCGCTTAACGCGGGCTTTAGCACGCCTGCGTCCCGAGCGAACACTCCGCCTGTCGTAATGATAGAAGGAGATTCGGTGCGTCGTGCGACAGTTGGACAACGGATCACACTCATCGCAACCGTCGATGATGACGGACTTCCTCGTGTGAATAGGTCCACACAGGAACCGGACACAAGTAGCGCGCCCCCTACACTCAGCGCACGGCAACTCCGCCCACCATCACGGATAACTGTCGCGAAAGTCAACGGGCTACACCTGTCCTGGTTTGTCTACCGAGGCCAAGGCGAAGTAACGCTTGATCCCTTCCAGGTGAAAGTCTGGGAAGACTCACGGGCCGGAGGTAATTCGCCCTGGTCTCCGTTATGGCGTGCACCACCTGTCCCGGAAGATATGCGTTGGGAGGTCGGGGTCACCTTCGATCGCCCAGGGACATATGTACTTCGTGGTCGTGCCGATGACGGAGGTCTCTATGGCGATACACAGGTCAGGTTTATTGTAGCACCTATAAGCTAGCCAGGGTGACCCACGTAAGATCGGTCTCCGTTCTGGCACCCTAAGAAATTTTCCTG
>Ga0207963_1001785_pt1 | contig 11111 bp, 7 predicted proteins | sample Knorr_S15_td_NAD_FD_185604 | JGI IMG/M metagenome (GOLD analysis project Ga0207963, IMG submission 185604) | Marine microbial communities from Southern Atlantic Ocean transect - Knorr_S15_td_NADW_ad_2500m_LV_A (SPAdes) (version 2) | ecosystem: Environmental > Aquatic > Marine > Oceanic | place...
GGCGGTGGGTAGAGAGATCGACCGAAGACTTCTGGACTCGGCCGAGACCATCCGCGAGCCGGGCGAGTACGACATGGTATTACGGTTCTCCAGCGAGATCCAGGCAACGATTCATGTAGCGGCGGAAATCGAAGAATAGGAAGTACAAAATAGACTGATGTACGCGGAGAAACTCCTTCCCCACGACTTGGAGGCGGAGGAAGCGGTGGTTGGGTCGTTGTTGATCGATGGGGACAGTTTCGTCCGTATCTCATCACTGATCAAACCGGAGGACTTCTACCGGGAAAGAAACCAGCTCTGCTATGCCGCCTGCCGTTCGCTGTTCGAGCGCAATGAGGCCATCGACCAGGTGACGTTGGCGCGGGAACTCTCCCGCACCAATCAGTTGGAATCGGCCGGGGGCATGGCCTACCTCAGTCATCTGGTGTCCGTTACCCCAACTTCGGCCCATTCGGAACACTACGCCCAACTGGTCGCCCGCACCTCAACCATGCGGACGCTCATTGACGCAGCTTCCCGAATCTCCGTCATCGGTTATGACGACACCGACGACGTGGACGCCACGCTGCGGCAAGCCGAGGACATCCTGTTCGGTGTCCGCACCGGTCAACCCCAGCGCGGCTTCCTGCCCCTTCGCCAGATATACGACCAATATCTGGAGGAGCGGGCCGCCATCGCCGATCCCCTACTAGCGTCGGACACGCCGATGCTCACCGGGTACAACGACCTGGATGAACTTTTGGGCGGGATGCAACGCTCCGACATGGTCGTCCTGGGGGCGCGCCCCGCCATGGGCAAGAGCACACTGGCGATAAACGTGGCGATCAACGCCGCCCAAGATGGGGCCAACGTCGGCGTGTTTAGCCTGGAAATGAGCCGGGAACAACTTGCTCTGCGGATCCTGGCCGCCGACGCTCAGATCGACTCCCACCGTCTCCGTCTCGGCCTGGTTACCGAAGCCGACGAACAGCGGATCACCGACTCGATAGGCCGCCTGTCCGAGCTCCCCATGTACATCGATGACACCCCCTTTCAAGGAATGGTTGAGATGCGCAGCAAAGCCCGGCGCCTCTCCCTAGAACACGGTCTGGATCTCCTCATCGTCGACTATCTTCAATTGATCGAGGGGCGTGGTAAAGGCGGAGACAACCGTGTCCAGGAGGTAAGCGAGATCTCCCGGTCATTGAAGGGTATGGCCCGGGACCTGAACATCTGCGTGCTCACCTGCTCCCAACTCAGTCGTGGAGTGACCAACCGGACGAGCCACCGGCCAATGCTTTCCGACCTTCGAGACAGCGGCAGTATCGAGCAGGACGCCGACGTAGTCATGTTCATACACCGTGAGGATATGTACTACACCGAAGAGGAATGGGAGCAGCACTCTCCGGGGCGCCCATACCCCAAAAACATCGCCGAAATAATTGTGGCCAAGCACCGGAACGGTCCCACCGACGACATAAACTTATACTTCAGGGACAACCTGCTGCGTTTCGACTCGATACAGCGGGTGGAAGCTTTCTGATGGAACCTGTCTGAATGGACCCCTTTCCAGGGTTCAACTCCGGCACGCTCTACACGCCGGTGCCCAATCCTTTCTTCGGACCGTTATTGGAGCACATCCAGGACGTGGCCGAACTCAAGGTGGCGCTGCGGGGGCTGTGGCTGCTCCACCGCCAGCGGACCCGGCCGCGAATGCTCACCGCCCAGGAATTTCTCGACGACCGGACCCTGTTGCGTGGCTTGGCCGAGCCCACCGGAGACGCCCAAGCGGAGATACGCCGGGGCCTGCGTCTCGCGGCAGACCGGGGGGTCTTTCTCTGCTATCGGCGTGATCCAGCCGAAGAAGGAGAATCGGACAACGAGTTTTACCTGCTGAACACGGACAACAACCGTGACGCGTTGAAACGCATGATGGCGGAAGGCGTCCCGATTCCGGAAAAAAGACTACCGTTGTCCGGGACGGTGACACCGGCGCCCGATGACCGGCCCAACATATTCGTTCTCTACGAGGAGAACATCGGCATGCTCTCCCCTATATTGGCCGAAGAGTTGAAAGAGGCGGAAGAGCTCTACCCCGGAGGCTGGTTGGAAAGCGCCTTCCATATCGCCGTCACCGAGAACAAGCGCAGTTGGCGCTACATCGCCGGTATACTCCGGCGCTGGGCCGCCGAAGGGAAAGACGAAGGGAAGTACGATGGAAAGTCTGGGAGACATCCTCAGAAGGATAACCGCCAAAAGTTCCTCGAGGACTTCAAACGGCAGCGGGGCCGCGTATCTCGATAGCCCGCCCGAAGGCCCCGTATGCTCCATCTGCAACGGCACCGGCTGGGTTTCCAAACGCGTTCCGGTAGGCCACTCCGACTTCGGCCAGACCTTTCCCTGCGACTGCCAGGGAACAAAGGACCCGGCGGCCCGCATCGATGCCCTGCGCCGCTACAGCAACCTTGGCCCGCTTAGCCGTGTCTCCTTCGCCTCCACCCGTCCGGACGGTCCTCTGCCCGACGCCGCCAGCAGCCATCTGTTCAAGCAGGCCTTGGAAGCTTCCGTCAAGTTCGCCGACCGTCCGACCGGCTGGCTGGTACTAACCGGTCCCAGCGGCAGCGGCAAAACCCATCTGGCGGTCGCCGTGGCCAACCGGTGCATCGAACTAGGCCAGACCACGTTCTTCATAGTGGTTGCCGACTTGCTGGACCATCTACGGGGGGCGTATTCGCCGGACAACCCTGTTTCTTACGACGAGCTGTTCGATCAAGTGCGCAACGTCCCGGTGCTCATCCTGGACGACCTGGGCAGCCACAGTACCACTCCCTGGGCGCAAGAGAAGCTGTTCCAGGTGATAAACCACCGGTTCAATCTTGAATTGCCCACCGTCATCACCGTGCGCGGGCCGCTTCAGCGGCTGGACGAGTCCCTGCGGACCCGAATCGAGTTGGTCCAGGGCTTTTCCCATGTCTACCAGCTAGGACAGTACAACACCCGCTTGGCCCGGAACATCGGAGACCTTCCCACCGAGATGCAGCAACGGATGACCTTTGCCGCCTTCGACACCCGGGGCCGTACCTCCGACCGCGACGACAGGGTATCTTTGGAACTCGCCAAGGCCGCCGCCGAAAATTTTGCCGCCAATCCGGATGGCTGGCTGGTGTTCAACGGACCCAGAGGTTCGGGAAAGACCCACCTAGCGGTGGCCATCGCCGCGGAGTGCCTGCGCCGTGATCGGCCGGTTTTCTTCGCATTTGTCCCCACTCTCTTGGACCACCTGAGAGCCACGTTCAGCCCAGACAGCCCCATCCGCTACGACGAGCTATTCGAACAACTCATGACGGTGCCTTTATTGATACTGGACGATCTGGGCGCCGAGACCAGCACCGCCTGGGCGGAAGAGAAGCTGTACCAGATTGTCGTCCACCGCCATGAGGCGCGTCTGCCCACGGTAATCACCAGCGCCTTTAGCCAAGATGAACTGGAAGAGGCCAAGCCACGGATCGGCTCCCGTCTCATGGACGTGAACGTCGTGCTCTGGCAGTCGATCACCGCCCCCAACTACCGGGACCAGCGCCGCACCCGCCGGCCCACCCGCGGCGGCGCGCCTGGCGGGTAGGGCCAATCTCGTCCATACTGTCCCAAAAGTGCTTATTCTCCCCCCATTCATCGGGGTTAATTCAGATGTGGGGTCGTATTTGATTCAAACTTACTCACTTGGAATATATGTGTACGCGTCCAAAATCAGATAGGTTAATGCCGAAATAGTGATGGCTGTCGAGCCAGCCCGTGGGGTGGATAAAACACGTTCCCGATTATCCAGCTATCGGGGTACGCATGGACTGTTCCCACTAAAAAGTAGCCATCACAGCTCTCGAACAGCTTGCTATCGTAGGCCTCCCGAAAGTGTAATTCCCAATCACGAGGATAAATACGCCGGAATCTCCTTTAGGTTTGGCACATCTCCCAGTCTATACACGATATGTTGTGACCATTACATTCCGACGTTCCGCAATTGAAATGATAGACGAATTTGTAAGGGACCTTCTCGAGGGTACTCTGAGGAATTTTATCGAACATCCCGTAATTGACCGGTTTCTGGAGTTGTTCTGGTGTCCAATCGGTCTCTGTCGCTTCAATCGTTAGCTTTATTTGGCCTGTAGGTTGAAATGCGCCCAAGGTAACCCGGGTGATTTTTCGTTGTTCCTGTATTACACACATGGAAGCGGATACTAAGGGAAGTAATCTTTCTCTCACTTCATTCCACTTATTACCACCGCTAGACATACTCCGGACCACACTAATAGAGTCTGGGTCAACTTGATAGCTTTCCGGCCGCTGGTCACTCCGCGCCTTTTTGGCCATTACCTCGATTTCATCATATTTTTGAATTGCTTGTCGTCTGCCAAAAGTCTGAACGGAATCGGAAACAGACGGATCCAATTTCCTTCTTCTGTAACGCCACCGACGCAAGACACCTCAACTCCCTTCCTAGCCGGATTAGGATAGGTTTTTCCGGTGATGAGGATACGCTTCATTTCGAACTGACTGTCCACATCTAACCCCTCATCGATTGACAGCGCAGAGATTTGGATGTCAGGACATTGTATTTATAGCAACCAAATACACTGCCGCTATTTAATTGTGAGCCATTCTCCTTTGATTTTCTACGTTGCGGTGTCAGTCCCTTGCGCCAACCCGAAGAAACCTGAGGCACTGTGGTCTGGGGGAAACGCTCCAACCTCTCCCCTCTTCTTCCAATCCTCCATATGCCGGGAAAAGGCGGGGCATACGGCCCTTATCTTGCGCATGCGAACCGAACAAACTGACTTGGGAATGAATTAACGGCCAGAAGTTGGGGAACGAGGCGCTCTACGTCCCCTATTGATGATATTGTTGACGCAATGTTATTCTTTACCATATGGCCGTGCACCACCAATGGCTCGTGGGCGTGACTGGCGACGTCATTTCCGGCATCAACGATCGGTTGGCCGCCTTGAAGCATGTTGACCTGGCCTATCACGCTGATCTCAACCAGCCCAGCACCCCCGAGTCCACACTGAATTAGGACAATATCTGTGGCAGAAGATCTCCCAACCCAGCGATATCAATCCAAATCGCAGATGGAGAAGCGGTACCTACTAGGGACCTTAACCCTGGGGCACACGGTCATTCACTGGTACCAGCAGATGTTCCCAGTGATTCTTCCCCTCATCCGGGCCGACCTGGGTCTCACGTATGTCCAGGTAAGTGGATTGATGACCGCCAAGCAAGCCGCCAGCGGGCTGCTAACCCTGCCTTCCGGGTTCGCGGCCGACGCTTTCAACAAACACAAGGCCGTGATTCTTGGTTCCGCCCTGGCGATGGGTGGACTCGCATACTTCCTGGCCAGCATTGCTCCAACGTATTTCTGGGTATTGGTTTTTCTAGTCATGCTGGGAGCAGCGTCCGCCCTGTGGCACCCGTCCTCTGTTTCCACGTTGTCTTTGCAGTTCTCAAACCGGAGGGGCACCGCCCTGGCATTGCATGGCGTAGGCGCCAGCATCGGTGACAGCGTCGGCCCGATCTGCGTGGGCGCTTTATTGGTCCTGGTAGGCTGGCGGGACCTGGCCCAGTGGCACCTGATCCCTGCATTGGTCCTGGCGCTCTTGATGTGGAAGACCGTCCACAAGAACTACGCCACCGGCACATCTACGCTCAGCCGCCGGTCGTATTTTGCCGGCATAAAAGGGATTCTGGTCCGCCCCACCATCTTTATGGTGATGCTGGCCAGCAGCTTCGTCGGCATGGCGCGGTTGAGCGTGACAACTTTCCTGCCACTGTATCTCGCCGAGGAGATGGGCTACTCCTCCTTCTGGTTGGGATTTCACTGGGCGCTGCTCTACGCCATGGGCATGTTTTCCCAACCGTTGATGGGGATATTATCCGATAAGTTCAGCCGCAAAACCGTGCTTCTCCCGTCCTTCGCCACCTTGGGATTGTTGTATCTCGCTTTGCCCATGCCGGGGCCGGGCATATCATTAGCGTTAATAATCTCGGCCATGGGCCTTTTCTTCTACGGTACGGGCAACATAGCGACGGCCGCGGTGTTGGATGTGGCAGCCGACCAGGTTCAGGGCACGACCCAAAGCTTCATGAGCTTGTTTCAGCAAGTGGTTACCCTGCCCGCTCCGTTGATTGCGGGATGGATAGTCACTCAGTTTGGATACACGGTCGTCTTTTATTACGCTTCGGGACTTCTGTTCTCGGCGGCCACGGTCTGGCTGCTGATACACATACCGAATCGCACTGGCGCTTTGGGAACCGGCGGTGGTTTTGGCAGAACCCGTTAACGAATGCACCGCAAAGCGCATCTTCAGCGTCTAATGAAATAATAATTGCGGGGAATTGCAGCCGGGAGAACCGCATCGGCCAATCGTTCGTATTTACCTAGCAACATAGCCGTGCCCGCTTTTCACAAGCTTGTTCCTTAATGTTTGCGACGCGGCGATCGACAGAACCTTTACAAGCGGTTAAATGTAACGTACGTTGGGTTCATATCCTTGGGACCTACCACCCCAAAGAGGAAGACATATTATGTACGGCGTGTCAAAAGCTTTCGCCTTGGCGATCACCTCGCTGTCGGCGGCAGTGATTCTGGTAGTCGTCTTCGCCTGGCAGGGGCCGGGGTTGAACAACGTCACGCCTTCCGCTTCCGCCGCCTTGTTCGACGAGCAATTGGTGCAGGGAATCTACGAGCAGGCCAGCCCGGCGGTGGTGGATATCAACGTCGACCGCAAGTTGGAAGACTCTTTTAACCGGCTCGGCTTCGGGTCTGGATTCCTGGTTGACTCGAAAGGGCACATCGTAACCAACAACCATGTGATTCAAGGCGCCGACCGGATAAGGATCTCCTTCATGGACGGCTCCAGCGCCGAGGCAGAAACGTTGGGCACCAACCCGGCCAACGACCTAGCCTTGCTCAAGGTGAGTGCGGAAGCAGTCAAGAACATAAAGCCGTTGACGCTGGGCGATTCCGGAGACGCTAAACCCGGCCAACTGGCCATCGCCATCGGTAGTCCCTTTGGTCTAGGCGGCTCGATAACGGTGGGCGTGATCAGCGGCGTCGACCGGACCCTCAACAGCGATCTCTCCCGCCCGATCTCCGGAGTGTTACAAACCGACGCGTTGATCAATCCGGGGAACTCGGGCGGACCCTTGCTGGACCGCCAAGGCAAAGTGGTGGGAATCAATACCGCGATCCAGGTTTCCCTTAACGACTTCAATCCCAGAAACCTGGGCCGGGGCAGCATCGGATTCGCCGTCCCCGCCAATACTCTAGTAAATCTTTTGCCCAGATTGAAAGAAAATCAAGTGATTCGTCCTCCTTGGCTGGGCATCACCGCCGCGTCTCTGGAGCCATTACTGGTTGAGGCATTGGACCTGACGGTGGATCATGGGGTCTACGTCACCCAGGTAATGAGCGGCAGCCCCGCGAACAAGGCGGGCTTGGTAGCGGCGGGTCTGGCGGACCGCGGCCGTCCGCCCAAAGGCGGGGACGTCATCGTGGCGGTGGATGGAACTCCGGTAAGATCCGTTGCCGGCCTAATTGCCATGTTAAATCTCCACCTGCCCGGCGACGAAGTCACCTTGGGCTTGGTGCGGGATGGAGAAAACTTAGAAGTGGCGTTAAACCTGGGAGAGTGGCCCGCCGACCGGGAGTTACAGCCGCGGTCGAGAAACTTCCCACAACCCAGGCCCGAGGAATTCACCCAGCCCAAGAACCCGCTTGTGCCCTCGACTCCCGGGTTCGAGTTCCCCGACTTGTTCCCGAAGAAACGCTCTCGCTAGGGCAAGCACGTCCCCCGGTCTACTGACAATCCGGGGTTACGCCGTTCGTGGTCAGCCTGTTGAACGACGGCTAGCGGGGACCGCCCTTGGACAAGCCCGGGGCGACCGGGACGAGCCTAACGGAGGTCCAGGGGGAATTGGACCGGGGTCTGAGGTTCCGGGCGGCGGAAGTGTTTACTGAGGGTTAATTCCTGATTCTGGTAGGACGACCCGACGTCGGTGCCATACAGCACAGTAGGGGCTTCGGCCATCGTCTGGAACTCTAGCTGGCACAACTTCTGGCCGTTTTCAATCATGAAGGGCACGTCATGGGCCCGGACTTCCAAAACGGCCTTGCTCCCCAACAAAAGGCCTTTGCTGTCGTAGCCGAATCCAGGGTCGAAGAACCCGGCGTAGTGGGTCCGCAATTCTCCGCTGGTTGGCTCGTAGGCGTTCATCTCGGCGGCGAACAGGGGCGGAACCCTCACCGTCTCCGCCGACAATAGCAAGTAGAATTCCTCGGGTTCCAAGACCAATCTGTTCTTCTTTTCCGGGTACACCGGGTCCCAAAAATCTTCGACGTTATGCCCCCCGATGGCGCACAGATCCAGGAGAAGGCTGTTCTTCTTGGCCTTGTATCCAACGATCTTATTTTCGTCCCCGTTGAGGTCGATGCTTAGAAAAACACCGTTATCTCCATCCAGGTAGCTGGCGTCCGCCGGTTGGCCACCGGCAAAGATGATCGGCGAATGCTCGTGGAAATCCCGGGCAGAATTCTCGGAGGACCGGTACTTGCCGCTGATCAGGCGGAGTTGGTTCAGGGAAACCCTCTCTTGCACATGGATGGTGAACGACCGGGAGGCCACCTCAAGGTATAGCTTGCCGTGGTATCCGGGGGAAATCTCATCAAACCGGGTGCTCCGGTCTGAGATTACCCGGGTGAAGATGTCCAGACGGCCCGTGGAACTGCGGGGGTTGGTTTTCGCGTAGACGTTCTGTGGTAGGCGTAGCTCTTCGATCAGAGGGATAAGGTAAGGCCGGTTCCTCTCGAGTATGGCGCCGTCCCGGAGATCGAGCTCGCCCATCACAAAGTCGTCGAGCTTTTCCCTCACCGTCTTGTCGTCGGGCAAAAAACTACAGCGCAGGCGATAAGCCTTCGCCCCAAGACGAAGGTCCAGGCTGGCCGGCTGGAAGTTGGCATCGGGTATCTTAAACTCCCCAGAGTCGATGAAACCCCGGTCCGCCGCTTGGCGCAGCCATTGGTCCGGGAAGATTCCTTCAGACTCGAAAAGAGCTTTATCCATACCCATCCTTGCACAAGATCGAGAACTCTAGGCGCAAGCCTTGCATGAACCATACGTTGAACCTACTCCGTCGGCCCACGTACTTCGACCCTAAAGCGGCAGTGCCACCGCCTGTCCGGTCTGGGCGCTGCGGGTCACGGCCTCGGTCCATTCCATGTAGTGCAAGCCCACGTCGAAGGGAGTGCGGGTGATGGTTTCGGTGCCGCGGATGGCGTTGGCGAACTCCTCTTCCACCCTCCAAAATCCCTGCATGGAGTCCGGGTTGGGAACTTCGGCTAGTTGGGTGTCGCCGCGCTTGCCAGCGAAAACATTGAGACCGTTGTCGACACGAATGGTCCCCTCGGTGCCGTGGAACCAGACTTCGTTGCCAGTGGCCAGACCGGTGGCGGTGCTGAAACGCAAGTGGGCCTGGGCCCCGTTGGCCAGCTCGCACAGGACGTTGACCTGATCGGGGATGTTGACCGGGACCAAGGCGCCGTTTTCATCCCGGCGGTTGGGCACGCAAACCTTGGCCATCGCCATGACCTTAGTCGCGCGGCCGACCCAGCGAATCATCCCTTCGTACCAGATGCCCATGTTCAGAATATTGAACCCGCTTATATCCCGGTCGTTGCGCCAGTGCATGGGACCGTCGATGTCGGCGAAGCTGGGAGAACAGGACTGGACCTCCACCGACAGCAACTCCCCCAAGTAACCGTCGCCAATCATTTGTTGCAGGAGCGGGTCTACTTTGAAAGTCAGGGGCGAAGGTACTATCTGGGCCGTCTGGTCCGGACGGTTTCGAGAGGCGTCAAGCATGTCGCGGGCTTCCTGAGCGTTGGTGGCCATCCTGGCTTCGCAGAGCACGTGCTTGCCCTTGTCCAAAGCGGCCACGGTGAGGGTGCGGTGCATGTTTGGCCAGGTCCCGATGCACACTGCGTTGAGACTTTCATCTTCCAGCAGTTCCTGCCAGTTGTCGTATACCGTGGGGATATTGAACTGGTCGGCAACAACCCGGCCCGATGCCCGGCTGCGGTTGGCTACCGCCGCGACCTCTAATCCTGGGACCTTGTCGAAACCCGGCATGTGGCGCTCGCGGGTGTTGCGTCCCGCGCCGATCAGTCCTACGCGAATCGGTTCAATGGCCATGAAAAGTCTCCTCCAATGATTGCTAGCAAGATTTACAAAGGTAACGAGACAGAACGCCCGGTCTGGGCGCTACGGATTACGGCTTCGGTCCACTCCATGTAGTGAACGCCGATCTCGAAGGAGTTGTGTTTCACCTGCTCCCGGCCCCGGATAGCGTTGGTGAACTCCTCCTCCACCCGGTAACCGGCCCGCTGCTCCTCGGGGTTGGGCACTTCGGAAAGTTGGCCATCGCCCCGGCGTCCGGCGAATACCGTCTGCCCGGGGCCGATATGGATCGTCCCTTCGGCTCCGTACAGCCAGATCTGGTTCCCAGTGGACAGGCCGGTGGTGGCGCTGAACCGCATGTGCACCTGGGCACCGCTGGTCAGTTCGTACATCACGTCCAAATGGTCGGGGATGCCCACCGACACGAAATCGCCGCTACCGTTCTTACGAGTAGGCACGTGGGTCTTGGACATTGCCATCACGCGGGTGGCGCGACCTAGCCATCGAGCCATGGTCTCGTATTGAGCGCCGATGTTCAACGAGTTGTAGCCGCTCATCTCCCAATCGTGACGCCAGTGCAAGTCGCCCATCCGGTCGGCGAACCTGGTTTGCAGGGCATGGACTTCCACCGACAGAAGTTCTCCCAGGTAGCCCTCGCCAATCATTCGCTGTATCAAAGTATCGACGCGGTAGGCCGTTGACGTTGGTGTTAGCAACGTGACCAGGTTCGGGTACCGGCGCGACGCTTCAAGCATGTCGCGGGCTTCTTGGGCGGTGGAGGCCATGCGGGCTTCGGTTAGGACATGCTTGCCCTTCTCCAACGCCGCCAGGGTCAACGTGCGGTGCATATAAGGCCAGGTGCCGATGCAGACGGCGTTGATTCCTTCATCGTCCAGCAGTTCT
>Ga0207963_1001789_pt1 | contig 11105 bp, 10 predicted proteins | sample Knorr_S15_td_NAD_FD_185604 | JGI IMG/M metagenome (GOLD analysis project Ga0207963, IMG submission 185604) | Marine microbial communities from Southern Atlantic Ocean transect - Knorr_S15_td_NADW_ad_2500m_LV_A (SPAdes) (version 2) | ecosystem: Environmental > Aquatic > Marine > Oceanic | place...
AGATTCATTAGTTCACGATGCGGATTCTTTAGATTTTCTTATAAAAAAAATAGGAATAGATAAAGTTGCTCTAGGAAGCGATTATCCTTTTCCACTTGGCGAACTGCAGCCAGGAGCATTGATCAAAACCATGAATTATAATCACCAAAAATCAGGAAAACTATTTTTTCAAAATGCTTTGGATTGGCTGGGTTTATCCCGTAATCACTTTAAATGAATTTTGAAAATTCCAGATCTTTTGCCAGAATGATGGATAAAAATGATTCGCTTAAATCATACCGGGAAAAATTTTATTATCCGAAAAATGGGAATAATAAAAATGTAATATATTTTTCCGGTAATTCGCTTGGTCTACAGCCTAAATCAGTGCGAAAATATGTTGAAAAAGAGCTATATGTTTGGGAGAGGGATGGTGTGATTGGGCAGCATGGACGCTGGGAGCATTTTCATGAAAGACTGATGGACAACACTGCAAGACTTGTTGGAGCGAAACCATCAGAGGTGGTCGTCATGAATGCCCTAACAGTAAACATTCACCTTTTATTAGTGTCATTTTATCAACCCAATCAAAAAAGAAATAAAGTTATTATTGAAAAAGGGACGTTCCCATCAGATCAATATGCAATTCAATCCCAAATCAAATTTCACGGTTTTGACCCAACAACATCCTTAATTGAACTCAGTCCAAGGAAAAGTGAAAAAACACTTCGGACACAAGATGTTTTGGATACAGTAAGTGAATTTAATGAAGAAATTTCTACCATTATTTTAGGTGGTGTTAACTATTATACAGGGCAAGCTTTTGATATGAAATCTATTACAGATTCTGGACATCAAGTAGGTGCTTACGTTGGTTTTGATCTGGCCCATGCGGCTGGAAACCTAAAAATGAGCCTTCATGATTGGAATGTAGATTTTGCTGCCTGGTGCTCATATAAATATCTATGCGCTGGGGCTGGTGCACCTTCTGGTATATTTATTCATAAAACACACCATGATTGGTCTGGGCCGAGATTTGCTGGTTGGTGGGGGCATAATAAAAATACTCGTTTTGAAATGGAGTCCGATTTTGATCCAATTCAAACAGCAGAAGGATGGCAGATCAGCAATGCACCTATAATGGGAATGGTGCCGTTACTGGCTGCTATGGAAATATTTGATGAAGCAGGTATGGATGCTATACGGCTTAAAAGTGAAAAACTAACCGGATTATTAGAATTTCTCATAACTGCAAATCTACCGGAAGTATCGATCATTACACCTGAAAACCCTTTGGAGCGAGGTTGTCAATTATCACTCGTAGCACCTGGTGGAGAAAAAACTTTTGAAAACATTTCAAAAGAAGGTGTGATATGCGACTGGAGAAAACCAGATGTTATACGCATTGCACCCCATCCATTATTTAACCGCTATATTGAAGTATATGACTTTGTAAAACTGTTACAAAATAGTCTTAGTGAATAAAGAAAAATTTACTCTGATTGGTGCTGGTTTGGCTGGGCCACTTATGGCAACCTATCTTGCAAAAAAAGGCTACTTTGTTGAAATTTATGAACAACGTCCTGATATGAGAAAAGAATCCATTTCGGCAGGAAGATCAATTAATCTGGCGTTATCAATACGAGGTATACATGCTTTAGAAGAAGTCGGATTGTACAAGAAAATTAAACCCCAGACTATTCCCATGAAGGGACGTATGATTCATGATTTGGATGGAAAGACCCATCTGCAGCCCTATGGTCAAAAAGACGATGAAACTATTTTTTCTGTTTCTCGAGGGAAATTGAATATGGATTTGATGACTTTGGCAGAAAAAACAGGTAATGTGTCCATTCGATTTAATCACCAACTTTTATCAGCCGATTTAGATCAAAATGAATTAATATTTCAATTATCTGATTCGTCTGAAGAAATAAAATTATCATTTAGCAAGGTAATTGGCTGTGATGGTTCAGCTTCAATCTTGCGGAAAGCGATTGTAAAAAAAACAAATGCAGATTATGTAATAAAACCTTTGGGGCATGGCTACAAGGAATTGACAATACCACCATCGAAACATGAAAAATTTCAAATCGAACCCAATGCGCTGCACATTTGGCCCAGAGGAAAATATATGCTTATTGCATTACCTAATACCGACTTTTCATTTACATGTACTTTATTTTTTCCAATGACTGGGGAAAACAGTTTTGAAACTGTTATAACAGAAAAAGATATATTAAATCTGTTCCAATCGCAATTTCCAGATGCAGTAAAACTGATGCCAACTCTCGTGGAAGACTTTAAAACCAACCCAACAGGTGACCTTGCGTCGGTTTATTGTGAACCATGGCATTTTGAAAACAAGGCATTGCTGATTGGTGATGCAGCGCATGCAGTGGTTCCTTTTTTCGGGCAGGGAATGAACGCATCTTTCCAGGACTGTTCTGTATTAAATCAGTTAATTGGCCAACATGCAGATGATTGGACCGCTATTTTTAATAATTTTTCAACCACCCAAGTAGAAAATGGTCATGCTATAGCAGACATGGCTATTGAGAATTACTTGGAAATGCGTGACCATGTCAATAATCCAGACTACAAAAAAAGAAGAAATATAGAACTAAAACTGGAAAGAATGTTTCCAGATCGATTTATACCGAGATATTCCATGGTTTCATTTCATCAAATGCCGTATTCTGAAGTGTATGAAAAAGGAAACCAGCAATATAAATTAATTGACGAAGTGTTAAAAGCAGATCCCGCGGGCACATTTATTGATAAAGCATTGGTAGAAAAAATGTTGCCCTAAAATCTGTACGCCCGGGAGGATTCGAACCCCCGGCCTTTGGAACCGGAATCCAACGCTCTATCCAACTGAGCTACGGGCGCAATTGACGCTTGAAATTATAACTTTTTTATAATTCCAATCATAACTCTATTGGATTCTTTTGCTGAGGTTCATTCACCAACGTAAATTTAATATATGAATCCAGTTATATTTTTTACCACGGTCGAAAACAAAAAAAAAGCCAAATCCATTGGAAATCACCTGGTGAAAAATCGTCTTGCTGCCTGTGTAAATATTATTTCAAATATAGAATCAATATATTATTGGAAAGATCAATTACACCAAGATAGTGAATTCTTGCTGATGATAAAATCTGATGCATCAAAGAAAGAAAATATTCAAAAAATATTCGATAATTATCACCCTTATGATTTGCCAGAATTGATCATGGTAACTATTGATGACGGTAGTGTTGAATATTTAGAATGGATGAAACAAAATTTGGGTAAGGAAATGGAAATGGATGAATAACTTGTTCCAGGGCCGACGGCTAAAGTATCTACTTTATTTCGGTGCTTCAGTTACAATCGGTTCAGCGGGATTTTATGTAATAGGCTCTCAATAGAATCTAAATCATTTTAAAGAAAAGATATGAATATGATGCATAACGTACCTTATGTATAATAGTATATATATTATTTTATTCCACAACAAAATTGACTACCCTTCCCGGTATTACAATCTTCTTTATAATATCTTTCTTCTCTAAATGTTTTTTAACACTTTCAACATTGGCTGCTTCGTTTTTTAGGGTTTTATTATCGATTTCTGATAAAACTTGAATATTACCTCGTAATTTGCCATTTACCTGAATCGCGATAGTTATTAAATCAGATTTTGCGAGATCAGCGTCATACAATGGCCACATTTCATAAGATAAAGATTCAAATGCTTTCATTTGTTCATTTAATTCTTCTGCCATATGCGGAACGAAAGGATTTAATAATAATAGAAATGTTTTAAGGGTTTTATTATTAATTGTATCAAGTGATTGCAAGTGGTTAGAAAAAATCATCATTTGTGATATAGCGGTGTTAAAATGCATATTTTCCAAATCATCAGTTACTTTTTGTATTGTTTGGTGTAATAACCTTACCGTTTCCTCACTAGGCGGGTCATCCGTAAACTTATCTGTTTGGTTAAATATGCGCCAGATTCTATCAGAGAATCGAGAGCAACCCTGTAATCCTTTTGTAGACCAGGGTTTTGATTTATCCAACGGCCCCATAAACATTTCATACAGGCGCATGGAATCAGCGCCATATTCACTTATTACATCATCAGGATTGATGACATTCCCTCGAGATTTGCTCATTTTTTGACCATCTTCTCCTTGGATCATACCCTGGTTGTACAATTTCTTATATGGTTCTCTCGTTGAGACAAGTCCTAGATCGTGCAATACATGGTGCCAGAACCGCGAATATAGCAAATGCAATACTGCATGCTCCACCCCGCCTACGTAAAGATCAACAGGCATCCAGTATTGTTCCACATCTTTATCCCAAGGTTTATTTTCATTATTTGGATCAAGAAATCGAAGATAATACCAGCAGGATCCTGCCCATTGAGGCATTGTGTTGGTTTCACGAGTGATGGCTTCACCCGTTTCTGGATCGGTTATATGAACCCAATCTTTTATATTAGATAAAGGGGATTCACCTGTTTTTGATGGCTCGTATTTTTCAACTTCCGGCAGTAATAAAGGCAATTCATCTTCTAAAATTGCTTCATGTTTTCCATCTTTATGAACGATTGGAAGGGGTTCACCCCAATAGCGTTGACGAGAAAAAAGCCAATCTCTGAGTTTATATTCTACAGCTTCTTCTCCTTTTTTCAAATTTTCTAAATAACTGATTGTTTTTTTAATAGCTTCCGAGACGGAAAGATCATTAATGGTAAAAGAGCCATCCTTTGTGGAGGAATTCATCATCTTACCTTTATCAATTTCTGTAAATGCAGCTGTATCGATATCAGCACCTGACACCACCTGAATAATAGGCAAATTAAATTTTTTCGCAAATTCGTAATCTCTTTGATCATGCCCTGGTACAGCCATAATTGCGCCGGTGCCATAAGACATGAGTACATAATCAGATATCCAAATAGGAATCTCCTCATTTGTCATTGGATTAATTGCGTAGGATCCAAGGAAAATTCCTGTTTTTTCCTTTGCCAGTTCCCCCCTGTCAAAGTCGGATTTACCGGCAGTGTCAGAAACGTACTTTTCTACTTCATTTTTGACATTTGTTACGGTCAACTTTTCTACCAGTGGATGTTCGGGCGCCAGCACCATATAAGTTGCACCAAATAAAGTATCTGGTCTGGTGGTAAATACTGTTATTCCTTGACTTATTGAAGGTAATTCAAATATTACATTTGCACCTTCAGATCGTCCAATCCAGTTCCGCTGCAATTCTTTGACATTTTCAGGCCAGTCCACATCATCCAGGCCGGCCAATAGCGATTCAGCGTAGTTGGTAATGCGAAATACCCACTGTCTCATAGGTTTGCGAACAACCGGGTATCCTCCACGCTCCGATTTGCCATCAATAACCTCTTCATTTGCCAACACAGTCCCAAGTTCTGGACACCAGTTCACCGGAACCTCATCTTGATAAGCCAAACCTTTTTTATACAGTTGGAGGAAAATCCATTGTGTCCACTTGTAATACTTCGGATCGGTAGTATTAATCTCCCGGTCCCAATCGTAGGAAAAACCAAGGCTCTTTATCTGTTCCTTAAAACGTTTAATATTTTTTTTGGTGGTAGTTGCCGGATGGGTGCCTGTTTCTACGGCATATTGTTCCGCTGGAAGGCCAAATGCATCCCAACCCATCGGATGCAGTACATTAAATCCGCGCATTCGTTTATAGCGGGCCAGTATATCTGTAGCGGTATAACCTAAAGGATGTCCAACATGCAATCCGTCTCCCGAAGGATAGGGAAACATGTCCAGGATATAATATTTTTCCTTATCCGGGTCAATTTCAACTTTGAAGGTTTTATTATCCTCCCAGTATTGTTGCCACTTGGGCTCTATTGTTAAATGATTATATTCTTTTCTCATGGATTTATTGTCGGGGTGAGAGGATTTGAACCTCCGACCTCGTCGTCCCGAACGACGCGCGCTAACCGGGCTGCGCTACACCCCGTAATGGTCGATAAATTTAGTTAGTCATTTCCTCGCAAAACAACCTAACAGAAAAAGCAAAAGTGCTATAACAGGTATTTAATAAGAAAAAAACCACCAATTAGAAGAATCGTAAAGAGAATTGCTAATTTATTGAAATAGCGATCTATAAACTCCTGAATGGGGGCTCCATATTTCCATATTAATCCACTTACAAGCAGGAACCGGGCGGATCGGCTGATAGTAGACGCAATTATAAACATGGGAAAATTAATGCTGAAGGCACCAGACGTAATGGTAAATAGCTTAAAGGGTATCGGGGTAAATCCAGCAGTAAATATGATCCAGAAGTTCCATATTTCATATTTATCCTGAATTTGATAGAACAGGTCGCGTGTGAAACCAGGAATTGAATCAAAAAAGAATAGTGCCAGCCCTGAGAATACTCCTTCCCCACTCCACCAAAGGAATTGTCCGATACTATAGCCGAAGATGGCACCTACTACTGACCCAATTGAACAGAGAATACCATATTGAATCGCTTTTGAACGTGCTCCCAAAGCTAATGCGATCAATAATACATCCGGTGGAACCGGAAAAAATGACGCTTCTGAAAAAGCGAGAATTACCAAGATAGCAGCACCATATTTTGAATCAGACCATTTTAAGATCCAATTGTATAAATCACGTATCCACTTCACAAGAATTATTCTATCTGATCTTTCGTTATTTTGAATGAAAGTGAATCATATTGAACACCTAAAGTATCTTCAACAATGACCTTCCACTCACCTACCCTTTCCGGATATATAGTGATATAACTCCATGCTCTCCAATTAAATGATCGTCCTATATCCATTTTTATTAAGGATTTGAGTTGTCCCTCTTGATACCATTTATGATAAATCGTTTTTGAGTCATTCCAATTTCGGATATGGGTAAGGCAATAGATCTTTTCACTATCAAGACTGAAAACAGAATCGGGCTTTTCAATACTACGATTAACAAGATTGGCCCCTATTGCAATATTTAACACTATTATTGGTTTCTCTTCCATTGCACCAACTGACAAGGTATCCTCAACAATTGGTACATCAGTTTTTTCTATCTTATCCACGGTAATTTTATCGTCAGATATTTTTTTTATACCTGGTGTTTCAGGAATTTCAACTAAGATAGTAGGTTCATTATCCTTGGTTGATATTTCTGTCGAATCCAGAAACTCTTTAATAGTAATTTTATCGACCTTTGCATCCTTTACTATTTCGTCATGTATATCCTCGGCTTCTGTTTCTACAATTTCATGAACCGGTTTCGATGTAAGAATTATAAATAATAAATAAAAAACAAACACAATGCACATTACCGAAGCTGTGCGATATAATTTTTGCCAAATAGCAATGGCAACTAATATCAATAAAACTATTGTGATCTCTAATAAGGCTGGATCGTTGTATAATGTGTCATACATAGGAAAAGAATTTAGACTCTCTTTTTATTCTAATTAAATAAACTAAAGATATTGTATCGCAGATTAGATAGCGAGAGATTCTGCACCAAATTTCAAGGGAAATTTATGCGAAAAATGTCATTATCATCTTTACTGTGTATTCTCATTGCCGCATGCACATTGGAGAAACCGAAAAAAACATCTGCAAGCCATCGTATGGAAGAACATAATGATTCATTGAGCTATGCCATTGGCTTAGATATGGGAATGCGAATGGAATTGGAATATAAGAATATAAATCACAAAATGTTGAATAAGGGCATTGATGATTATTTTTCAAGAAATGAGTATGATCTCACTGATAAAGATCGTGCCAGAATTATCAAAAAGTATTCTGAAGAAACGCAACCAAAATATCGTATGGCTCTTGAAAAAAATAATTTGATTGAAGGAAAAAAGTTTTTAGAAGAAAATTTAAAAAATGAGGGCGTAATATCCCATCGCAGCGGCATCCAGTATAAAGTGATCACTCCTATGGAAGGTGAAAAACCAGGACCTAGGGATGGGGTTAAAATTCATTATATCGGCAAATTAATTGATGGAACCACCTTTGATAACTCCTATACCCGTGGTGAGCCGGTAGTATTTCAATTGAATCGCATTTTCCCTGGATTTTCCCAAGGTATACAGTTGATGAGCCCAGGGTCAAAATACCAAATATTTGTACCGAGTCACTTAGGATTTACTGGAGAAGAAGATGGCCCCGGAGGACCCGGGGCTGTAATGATTTTTCAAATTGATTTGCTTGAAATCATGCCGTCTTCTGAAGAAAGCAATTCTTCTCCTGAAGAAAGAAAATAATAAGCATATAGTTTTATTAACAAAAAAGCCTCATTAATGGGGCTTTTTTTGTTTATTTATCTTTAATTTTCTTAATGAGCTATTTCTTTGCACTCTTTTTCTTACTAACATTAGTTTTTTTAGCATCGGAATTTGGTTTTCCAAAACTTTTATCGAAAGTTGCATCAGAAAAGAGCATGGAAACTTTATCTGTAGATTTTTTTGCTTTTTTCAAGCAGTTATTACAGCAAAAAGTTACTGAAACTTCATCAACAGCTACTACTTTATCGGCTTTATTTTTTCGAGCAGTTAAAGGGCATGAACCCTGAACATATTGACCTGTGGCTACCAGTTGGTAATTAGCGGCAGTGGTGAATTTTGATGCATCTGCTTCAAAATCTGATTTACATCCACCGCAACAGAAATACACTTTTCCATCCTTGTATTTAGTATACTCCTCTTTATCAATCTCATCTCCAGATATAACGCATTTAACGGGCACTTCTATTTTACCTTCTTCCAATGCAAAAACAGAAGATGAAAGGGCCACAGTAAATAATATTATTAAGTGTTTTTTCATAAGAAGTTTCTCCTAGTTAGTTTTTTTGTAAGTCGGGGCGACAGGATTTGAACCTGCGACCACTTGACCCCCAGCCAAGTGCGCTACCGGACTGCGCCACGCCCCGTTTATTTATTTAATTCTTCTAAAATAGATTTTAATTCTCTTCGAATATTAGTAAGAATTTCAGCATTGCTTCCACTTTCCAGTGGAGATGATTCGCTGGGATCTACATTAACTGGTTCGGGTTCAGTCAGCATTTTTCGGGCGCCCTCTATTGTAAATTTTTGGTTATAAAGTAAATCTTTAATACGAAGGATAATATCAATATCCTTTTGACGATATGTACGGTTTCCTGCATTATTCTTGGATGGTCTTAACTGCTTGAATTCTGTCTCCCAATAACGGAGTACGTATGGTTTCAATTCAGTTATTTTGCTGACTTCACCAATAGAATAATAAAGCTTTTTAATTGATTTGGTATCGGAGGCCATAAAAATTTTCTATTCAACTAATACTTTATATTAATCATCAAACATACTTTAAACAAGAATTATAGAAATAATTTCAGTTACGATTTATTTGATTGGGATCGGCTTTCCTGTAGAAAATCGTCCATTCGGTTCAAAGCATCGGTAAGAACTGATTTACTCGGTAAAAAAACCATTCTGAAGTGGCCCTTGCCATACTGTTTGGAAAACCCAGAACCGTGAACTGTTAAAACATGCTTTTTATGAAGCAAATCTAGCACAAACTTCTTATCATTTCGATACCAATGTTCATCTGTTAGTTTTACGAACATGTAAAAAGCACCTTGTGGTTGTTGAACGGTTAATCCTTCTATTTGGTTAATCATTGTTACACACAGTTCATTGTTTTCTTTTAAACCAAGCAAATATGTTTCCATCCATTCATCATGACCTTGAAGACCCGCAAGATATCCATATTGTGCCGGTGTAGACGCGCAGAGACGAGACCTCAGCAGGCGTTCAATGCCATCCTTTATATCATCTAATTGTGCTTTTGGGTCATGTATTGCCATATATCCTATTCGCCAGCCAGGAGCATAGTATACTTTTGAGACTCCATTTAATGTAATTACTGGAGTTCGATTTGATATTGACGCTGTACTAAAATGATTTTCATTGAAATTTAGGCGATCATATATCTCATCAGATAAGATTGTACAGTTTGGCCATCTCTCAGTTATAATCAATATTTTCTTTAATTCATCCTCAGAAATGACATTCCCAGTTGGGTTATTCGGGTTAATCAATACTAATAGTTTTACCCGATCATTCATTTTGGCATTTAAATCGTCAAAATCAATTGCCCATCGGTTATCCGGGTTTAATCTGTATTCGATGGTTTTACCCCCAAATAACTGCGGATATGCCATATATGGAGGATAATGTGGACCAGGTGCTAGTACTATATCGCCTTCATTTAAAAAAGCCGCAAAAATAATTTGAAGTGCTTCTGTTACACCGTGACATATGTACACGTTATCTGATTGACAATCCCACCCCCCATTGACCTTTTTTTGTTCATTATTTGCGATTGCTTCCCTTAATTCAGGAATACCATATGCTGGTGAATAACCATTTTTTTGATCTATGAGCGCTTGGTGATACGCTTCAATCATGTGGTTTGGAGTTGGCAAACCAGGATAAGCCAATGGATCGCCTATATTGAGTTTAATTATTTCATGCCCCTGAGCTTCAAGGGCAGTAGCAGGAACCACGACGTCCCGTATCGCATATTCGATTTGGGAAGCACGTTTTGTAACGGGTATTTGCTTCGCTACCATTTATTTAAAAGTTATCTACGTTTAAAGGGGCGCCTACCTCCGCCATGCCGGTTACCGTGTCCTCGTTGATTTCGATTATTTTCACGAGGTGGGCGTTCCACATATCCTTCCGGTTTTTCTAAAAGCGCTTTACGGCTAAAGTCTAATCTACCTTGATCATCGACTTTAATTAATTTCACTCTGACCGAGTCACCAGGTTTTACAACATCTTCTACCTTATCAACGCGATGCCATTCCATTTCAGAAATGTGAATTAAACCTTCACGCCCCGGTGCAAATTCAACAAATGCACCAAAACTCATCAGTCTAGTAATAGAACCATCAAATTCCATTCCGACCTCAGGTTCAAGGGTGATTGCCCGAACAATTTCAATAGCTTCCTCACATCGTTTTAAATCAAGACTTGCTACGGTAACTACACCATCATCATCCACATTTACATCACATTCTGTGTCTGCAATAATCTTTTTAATGGTTTTACCA
>Ga0207963_1001795_pt1 | contig 11087 bp, 8 predicted proteins | sample Knorr_S15_td_NAD_FD_185604 | JGI IMG/M metagenome (GOLD analysis project Ga0207963, IMG submission 185604) | Marine microbial communities from Southern Atlantic Ocean transect - Knorr_S15_td_NADW_ad_2500m_LV_A (SPAdes) (version 2) | ecosystem: Environmental > Aquatic > Marine > Oceanic | place...
CTATTTGAAGAACGGCCACTTTCAACAATGCGGCCGTTCCCCTGGAATCCTTGTTCTACACCAATGGGCACTACTGGACTCGAACCAGTGCCCCCCTGCTTGTAAGGCAGGTGCAAAACACCCCCATTTTCACTGATTTGGCGAACTTCTGGGGAAAAGTTCATCGATTTGCGGTAAATGCGAGCTGGATTTCACTGAATTGATGAAACCGAACATGTAGAGAAACATGTAGAGCGGATCCTTATGGCTCATGTAGCATCCGCCGTGGGTCCAAAATGCGGCGGGTCGGCCGAAAAGGAACATGACGAAGCCGACGAAATCCGTTGGTACGTCAGGCGTTCCGCTTCGGCTGAGTTTTGGAACAGGACCCCGTGGCACCGTAACGCGGCATGCCCTACTTGTTCAGAGGCTCCCTAGGCGTCTCGGCCTGAAGTCGAGCGGGAGAGGACCGCGATCAGAGAAGGCAGCGCGAACATGTCGGCAGCGACCGCGGCTACGGTGCTGACTGCGGTCATCACGCCCACGAGTACGAGAATCTGAAACTGAGACGCGGCGAGTAGCAGGAATCCCCCGCTGACCGCCAGGCTCGTCATGAGAATCGGGGGGCCCGTATCGCGCAGGGCGTCTTCGACCGCCGTTCCCATGTCGATGCCGGCCGCGAGGCTCTCCCTCAGTCGAGACAAGAAGTGCATCGTATCGTCGACGGCCAACCCGAACGCGATCGAGAAGACGAGGATCGTGGAGGGCTTCAGATCGACGCCTGCGAGCTTCATCGCCCCCATGATCACCAGGAGAGGAAACAGGTTGGGGACCACCGCGAGCGCGCCCAGTCGGACCGACCTGAACATGTGCGTCATCACTCCGAAGACGAGCAGGATGGCGAGCATCAAGCTGGGCCCGAACGAGCGAACGAGCTGCTTGGAGAATGTCTGCGCCAGTTGCACGGTGCCAGTCACGGCCGCGGTGCCGAAGGGGGGCGGGTAGTCCGCCAAGTATTGCTCGAGCCGTACGATGAACGGCAGCATCGAAACGGACCCCTCGTCACGCACGGTGAGGATCACTTGGGCGACGCCTTCGTCTTGAAGGTAGACGTCTTCAACACCGTCATTCCCGCTGATTTGCGCGAGCAGTAGAAGCTCCGCGGCCTCCTCTGGGGACTCGGGTAGGGCCCCAGGTTCGTCATCGACCCAAGCACGCCGCAACTCCGCCAAGACGTCCGCAAGGCCGGTGGCGTTGACCACGACAGCTTCGCCGCGAGCGAAGTCCTCAAAGGACGCCATCCAGCGGAGCATCGCAGGATCGTGAAGGACATCTCCCTCGGTGCCGCGCAGGAAGATATTGACCTGGAACAGTCCGAAACCGGACGCCTCGATGCGAGCCAGGTCGCGCATGACAGGGCTGTTCGGCCCCATGTCGTCCAGCAGGAAGGTGTTCACGCGGAGCGTCGATCCAATCGTCACGCAGCCGAGGCTGACAAGCGCAAACAGGAGGACAGCTGCCCGGGCTCGCTGCCGCGGCACACCGACGGCGGCGTCGACGATCTTGAGGATCCACCCGGGGGTGAGTCCTCGCTCGTCAGACGCCCGGCGAGAAGAAAAGCCGAGCAGCGCAGGTAGCAGAGTCATGCTGAACACGTAGGTCAGCATGATCGCCACTGCGGTGAAGATTCCGAACTCCATCACGATCGTGATCCGGGTCCCTACCAGGCTCAGAAACCCGAGGGCGGTCGTGGCCGACGTGTAGAGACACGCCATCGAGAGGCGGGAAAACGTATCGACGATCGCCCCCTCGTTGTCGCTGAACACGTTGCGACTGTGCCGGTATCGTGCCAACAGGTGGATTGCGTCGCTGACGCCGACGACCAGGACGATGATCGGGATGAAGCTCGTGAGGACGGTGATCGACCGGCCGGCCGCGCCCATGAGCGCGAGAGTGCAAAGGTAGGCGGGCAGCACCGAGACGAGGCAGAGCGAGACGTGCCCGATGTGTCGGAAGAAGTAGAAGAGGATGCCGAAGAAGACGAGGAAGCCGCCGCCCAGGAACAGCGTTTGGTCCAACTGGAGCATCTTGGGAATCCTGGACCGGTAGACGGGGACTCCCGCGAGTGTCGCGGCGGCCCCGTCGATCCCCAGCGAGGCGAGGGACTCCGTCAAGGCCTCTTCGACCTCTCGCCGTTTCTGATCGGTCTTGAGGTCGGGCGGGAGATATCCGTGAAGCGCGAATACCGTTTGCTCGGCATTCCACAGGAAACCGGTCAAGAGGACGTCGGCTCGGTGTCTTTCGACGCGGTCTCGAACCGTCGAGTCCGAGACGGCGGCTTCATCGCACAGCCGGTAAACGGCCAGAGACGCGCCTCCGTCCAACGCCCCCGTCTCCGTCACCTCGACGTCGCCAAACCACTGCACGTCCTCGAGCCCGACCTCCTCGAAGAGCCGCGCGGCCCGTCCGAGGTCTTGGCACAGGCGAATGCTGGGGCCGTCTTCGGCTTCCCAGAAGAGCACGAACTGCCCGTCCTCTTTCGCGAAGTGCTCCTTGTACTCGTCGAAGGTGTCTCGCTCGACCCCGCTGGGCGGGAAGAACTGCTCTACCGCGTAGTCGATCGGCACTAGGGTGGCACGACTACCCGCCCCGCCGATCACCAACGCGCCGATAGCTGCTACGGATCGTCGATGGGTCACCATCCATCGGAAGAACGCTTCCCTTGTGAGGCTCATTCGGCAAAAGTATTGTGGGGGGTGGTGGCCCGGCCAGAGGCTCGCTCGGCCACCGGCACTACATAATCTCGGTGGAAGGCTACGCCGGTCGACGTATCAACGCCGTCTGTGCTCGTTGTCATTTTTCTAGAGTGTGAACCGAGAACGGAGGGCGTCGAGATGCCAGGAACACGTGAGTTGCAGCCGCTCCTCGAGGACAACACGTTGCGTGCGTTGAGAGAACGCACGGGGAGGAGCATGAGCGAGTACAGCCTCAAGGAGCGCGACTTCGGCTCCTTCTTCGAGGTGCCCTTCGCGCAGTACGGTCCCAACTCGCCGTATGTCTCCCCGTTCCGCTCGGACCTGCAGAAGATGCTCGACGGGAGCTTGAACCCCGTGTTCGACGATCCCGACGCGATCAGCTACTTCACCGTAACGAAGGGCGGAACACCCGTCGGGCGGATCACCGCGCACATTCACCGGCGCTCGAACGAACGCTATGACGAGCGGCGAGGCTGCTTCGGGTTCTTTGACTGCGCCGACGACCTGAACGCGGGCCGGCTCTTGCTGAACGCAGCGGCGGAGTGGCTTCTACGCCGCGGCTGCGACCACATGGTGGGCAACTTCAACCTGACGGCGATGCAGGAGATGGGCGTCGTTGTGGGCGGTCATGAGCACGCCCCCTTCGTCGGGCACCACTACAACCCCTCGTGGATCCCGGGCCTCCTGGAGGACTCGGGCTTCGAGGCGTACTTCCCGATGACGACGTGGAGACTCGGCCTCGACGGCTTCGATCCCGAGCAACTCGTCGGTCCCAAGCAGCGGGAACTGATATCGAGCGCGGAGTTCACCATCGAGCCGATTATGCGCCGTCGCTTTCGCGTTGCGATGGAGGCCACTTGGTCCCTTCTGAACGACTCTTTCGAGCAGAATCCGCTCTTCGTTCCACTGACCGAAGCGGAGTTCAAGTATCAAGCGGACCAGATGCTCGTGGTATTCGACCCGAGGGTCTCATGCTTGGCCAAGGTCGGTGGCGAGCCGGTCGGCGTGGTCGTCTGCCTTCCCGATGTGAACCCGCTGCTGCGGGCGACCCGGTCAAGGTTGCAGCTGTCGACCCCATGGCACTACATGCGATTCCTACGCTCGAGAGCGCGCGCGTCGCTCATCTTCGGCGGGGTCCGCCGCGATCATCAGGACAGGGGCGTCGCGGGCATCACGCTCCGCCATGCCATCACCGGTATGCAGCGCGCCGGGTACCGGGAACTGGGCGTCAGCTGGGTCTCGGACAGTAACGGCCCGAGCCTTCGTCAGATGGAGAAGCTTGGCGCGGAACCTCGGCACCGGCTGAACCTCTTCCGGAAAGAGCTTTGAAACGGCGAGCGAAGCTTCTGCGGCCACTCGTTACGATGGTGCTCGTCTCACTTGCGGGATGTTACCTGCCCGGCCGCTTCATGCGAGGCTACGCGGAGGCCGAGCCCGAGGGCATGAAGCTCCTGAGCGCGGATCGCGCCTACGCCAACGCGCCGCCGAGCGTCCGTGGCCAGGTGCGTTTTCTGTTCGACGACTTCGGCAGCCTCAACACGGACAACCTCGATCGGTACGGCCAGCCGTGGAAGATGGTCGGCGCCGCGATCGTCCGGGACCGGCACCGGACGGAAGGAGCTCCCCTGACGCGCGGTACGCTCGAACGGGCGCTCAAGGAGTACGGGTTCATCCGACCCACAGCGGTAGCCAACTGGGCCGGGCCGCAGCCACGGTTCGAACGACCCATGGGCATGATCGCCGGCATGGCCCGGCGGGGCTTCCCCGGAGTCGAGATCGAGGTCTCCAACCTGGGGTGCGCAACCTGCCACGCGGGCCCGCTCTACGGTGCTGACGGACGGACCACGGGCGAAGTGTGGCTGGGGCTCCCCAACAGCTCGATCGATCTGGACGCCTATTCGGAAGACGCCTTCGTGGCACTACGGAGTGAACTCGAGGAGCCAGACTCGCTCTTGGCGACGCTGGCGCTGGTATTTCCGGAGGTCTCGGAGAGAGAGTTGTCCAATCTCCGTGAGCACGTAATGCCGGCCGCGCGGAAGGAACTCGCGGTCCGCCTCGCCGAGCACGGAGGACTCGTGCCGTTCGGCAACGGCGGACCGGGTCTCATGAACGGGATCGGCTCGCTTAGCTTCCTGAGGGAGGGGCTGCACGGGGACGTACGAAGCGACGAGGTAGCCTGGGCAGCTCCGCCGGACCTCGCCGCGACGACGATGAGACGCTCGCTCCTGGTCGACGGCGTGTATGCGGCCCCCGGCCGGGCGCGCCGCGGACCGATGACACACGATGAGGTCGACGGAGCACACCTCGACGGTCTCGCAGGCGTGGCGTCATTCTTCATCGTCACGACGCAGGGCGTGCTCCCGCGGGAGGCGCGGCGGGCGATCCCGGCGGTGCGGGAAGTGTTCGACTTCCTGCACGCCGTCATGTCCCCTCCGTTCCCCGGCCAAATCGACCATGCGCTCGCGCTCGAGGGCGCTGCGGTCTACGCGAATGCATGCGCCGCGTGCCACGGCGAATACTCTTCCGGCCTGGAGGACGTCCTCCTGCTAGCCCACCCCAACCGTCTCACACCTCAGGACCGGATGCTGACCGACTCGATTCGGTGGGCCGCCGCGGACCTCGATGAGGCGACCCGGCACCTGGGTAGTATGGGCTACCTGAAGCACCTCGAAATCGAGAACGGGGGTGGGTACGTGGCCCCGGACCTGGGTGGCGTTTGGGCGACGGCGCCCTATCTGCACAATGGCTCCGTGCCGACGCTGTGGCACCTTCTTCACGCGGAGCACCGGCCAGAGCGGTTCTACGTGGGAGGACACGCGCTCGACTACGACCTCATGGGCATCGCAGGGGAGGTCGACGCGGACGGAGTTTACCGCTACCTGGACGGCTACCAGCCCTGGTCCCGACCCGCGTTGTACGACACCCGTGAGCCGGGTCGGTCCAACGCAGGGCACGAGTTCCGCTTGCTCAAAGAAGCCGAGAAAGCTGCGCTGCTGGAGTACCTCAAGCTGCTGTAGCCGCCGTTCAGGACGGGCCCGCGCTAAGGAGCCTAGCGAACTTCTGGATCAGCTCGATCTCGAGCATCGGATTGTGCCCGCCGGCCAACTGAGGGAGGGTGAGCAACAAGAACGCATGGGGTCGGGTAGCGAGCAACGCGACGTGGGTCATGTGATTCTGCTCGAGCATCCCGATCAGCCGCTCGGCCCCGTCTCGCCGGCTCTCGTTGGTCAGTTCAGCGCGTAGCCGCCCGATCCCCCACACCGCGTTCGCGTCGTCGAAGGTCGCCGCCATGATCTCGGGTCCGTAGGCGTCCACGTCGGCGCCCCGGAGAATTCTGTGGTCATTGGCGAGCGGCAATCCGTGCAACGCGTCGATGAATCCGTCGACCGAGCCGGTGGAAGCGTCCAACAACCATCGGAAGAACGTTGGCTGCCGCTTCGCGCGCAGGCGACCGAAGATCGCGTAGAGCAAAACGGACGCCAGCAGGACGACGAAGATCGCCACGTACAAATCGGCCTCGGCCCCGGGGACCAGAAGTGCGAACGCTCCCAGGCCCCCGAGCGCGATCGCGGCGATTGCGGACAGTTCACCGAACAACGCCGCCGCCGACTCCCCGGGATCCGTCAGGCGCACGCAGACGTACACGAAGATCAACGCACCGATGCCGCCCAGGCGGAAGTGGAGCCATGCGGGGCCCAGCCCGACGTCGGTAGCCGTGAGTAGGAAGGCGAACGCGAGCGCCGCCGCGCAGCCATTGATCAGCCGGTTCTCCATGGGCGCGTGGCGGGCACGATTCCGAAATAGAGCGATCAGCCCGAGCCACGCGAGTGTGCCGAGCGTGACGACTATGGAGATGATCCAAAGGGTCCTGCGGTTCACGTCCGGCACCAGGTTCATGACGAAACACACGAGGGTGCCGGCGACTACGAAGATCTTGAGCGCCAATGGGACATGCCGGCGCATGAGCGCCTCGACGAAGAGCGTGATGGGCAGCGGGATCAGCGTAGCCGGGATGAACGACAGTACCTGCAACAGGAAGTCGTCGGTCAGCCAATAAAACGACCGGCTGATGTAAAGCACGGCCAGCGTGTACAGGAGGATGAGCATCATCATCTCGAGTCCGCCGCGCTGCCGATTACCGTGAATGTAGACGGCGTAGGCGATCAGCCCGCCTACCCCCAGCCAATTCAGGAGGAAGTCGGTCCACGTCTCAAGCCCCACGGGTCAGCCTGCTCAGGTGAGACCGTACGAAGTACCCGAGCAGCCATGCCACCGGTCGGAGCCGCGGGCGCTCGACGCGAGCGGTCCAGGGATTGAAAAAGTACCCTCTGTGGTCGGTCCCAGACGGCCGATCGAGGATCAGGTTGATCGCTTCGAAGCACATGAGATTGCCCGCGGTGATCACCATTGGAGCGAAGGACGGGCGGCTGCGCTCCCCGGTCATCAACGCGCCCGCGACCTCCATGTCGACATGCCTCTTGGAGGAGGAGTTGACCATCACCCACTCGATTTCACGAGCCAGGCACTCGCCCTCATCTTCCGGCGAGATGTCCGTCCATGGTTTCCCGCGGCTCGGAAAGGCCATCCGCTCCTCTGGTCGTGGGTCTCGGGGTCCGACGACGTAAACCGATGGAAGCGGGGAAGCGTATGCGTCGACGACCGTCGCGCCGTGTTCCCGCGCTTTTCGATACAGTTGCACGCCGCTGGGGATGTGGTCCATGCCGTTGACGACGATGGAATGAGTCGCCAGTAGGTCATCCAGTTGTTCGATCCACTCGTGTCCCAGCACGCGCACGTCGAGCTCAGGGTTGATCCTCAGGAGCTGGCGCCGGACCGCCTCGGTTTTCGCTTCCCCGATGGTGTCGAGAGAAGCGAAGACCTGACGGTTGAGGTTCGAGACCTCGAAACGATCGATGTCCGCGATCGTCAAGTGCGAAACCCCCGCGCGTGCGAGCGAAAGAACACAGGCACCGCCCATGCCGCCGACCCCGCATACGAAGACGCGCGCTGCACAGAGCAGTGCCTGCTCCGCTTCGGTAACGAAGCCGATGTTCCGCGTGACGAACTCGCGGTAGTCGAAGGTGTCGGCGGTAGTGGACACTAGTGGTTCCACGGTCTCAACTCGCCGAGCTGGGTACCCGGGGAGAACCACTGCACGGCCGGCACGATGACGGAGCCACCCAGAAGGAAGAGTCCGCGCGATAGGATCGACCAAAGCGAGCTCCTTGGCACGGCCCTCAGTAAGTAGCGCCGGCCCGTCCTCAGATTCATTTGACCGATCTGGAGAAAGTCGTCCCCCCGCTCGTAATCGAGCTGCCCGCGGCACATCGCATTGTATTCATCATGCCGGTGCTTGGGGGCTTGGGAGTAGGTCTTCTTGAGGTTGTCGGAGCCACCTGTATAGGCGTTGGTGATGATGAAGCGCTCCGGATCGAAGCCCGCTTCCTGCGCGACGCCAAAGACGTGACGGTGATTTCCCATGACCTGGCGCGCGATCTCGAGGTGACGGTACGTACGTCGGTCCTTCAGCCGGGCGGGAAACACGTCATCGAAACTTTCCACGATCACCCCGAAGATCGCGGGCACCTGCGTCACGCTGGTGATCCAGAGGGGTCGGAGCTGCCGATGAAAGAACGTCAGCACTACACTCAGTCCTGAAAGGACCCACGAGAAACCCCTGCCTTGGAACTCAGGATCCACCATGACGAGGCCCGTATGCAGAACCTCTTCTGGACGGCCCCTCAGGTCCAGCGTCAGGAGGCTTAGAGCGTTGAACCCAACCGGTTGGCGCGACTCTCCTTCATACAGGACTGTGAGAATGGCGTCATTGAGCCGGTCGATGTCTCCAGTCAGAACCCCATAGTCCAGGGAGTCCCCCCCCAGCGTAGTGGCCGCTACTACGCGGAGGTCATCGACCATGCGGGCCAGGTCGTCAGGAGGCATCCAGCGGCCCGGCCGCTCTACGACGCGCGCACGCAGGTTGTCGCCGACACTGAGTTCCAGGTCCAGATATTTTCTGCCCAGCCTGCGAATCCGCATCTTCATCCCACCCGTCCTCTCTTGGGCATCGTTCCTTTGTGCATGATCGATCCCTAGAAGAAGTAGGTGAGCTTCAGAGCGAGATAACTGTCGAGGCGATTCGCGCGAGACGGCTCCTCCGAGCTGTCCCCGCGGAACCACCGTCCGTCCAGCTCGGCCGCGGCCGTGTCACCGATTCTACGGGACGCGGTCGTCGAAAGCACCAGGTTCGAGTTGCGCCGGTCGACGAACACACGGCTGGAGATCGTCCAGTCTTGGGTCAGCAGCCGTGTTCCGGCGAACACGTCGTGCTCCATTGAGGTGGTCGCCCCACTTCCGCGCCCGTCGTACAGATACTCTGCGAAGACGCTCAGGTAGGTCGCGAAGGCGAATTCGATGCCACCCACCAGCGCGACGAAGCTCTCCACTTGCGAGGCTCGGCGCACGGCGTCCAGCTTGACCAGCCAGGCGTCGTGCGTCCACTGAGCAGTCAGGCTCGTTTGATCGATCTGGTCGTAATGGGGTGTCAGGCTCTCCGCCTCCCCCGACGGGTCGGACGTCACCTCGAACCGGGGCTGACGGTTCGTGCCCCCGAAATGTGCCACGGCGACATTGAAGTCGCCTATCATCTGACTCCAGCGTAGGGCCCAGTCGGGATGGTGCCGCCCCCAGGAGTGCTCGAACTCGGCATCGGCTAGAGGAAGCGGTGACCAGATCGCCCCGCCTCGCCCGGCGGAGCGACGCTCTCGGAAGAAGGGGAGCAAGAACGCCTCGAACAGACCGGTGGACGGGAAGAAGCGCACGTTGACCATGGGTTGGCCCATGGGCGTAGGCGATGGCGCATCGTCGCTGAAGTCGAGTTGGTTGACGACGTCGACGACCGACCCCGACTCGGTCACGCCCCAGTCCACCTGGCGCAGCCCCGCTGCAACCTCCCACCGTGTCCAGATCTTCTCCCATGTCAGGTCGAGGAAGTCGATCCGGCTTCGCGAGACGCTTTCCGGATCGAGGCGCAGGAGCGGCGACACCGTCAGGAACTGGGACCCGTCGCTCCAGGAGAACGAGCGCGTCGCGCGCAGTGAAACGCTTGCCTCCCGGCCGGCGGCGGGTGCGTCCGATGGTTCCCTGGGGTACGTGCGCACGCCGAGGGCGACATCGCCGGACCATTGCGCGGCGGCCTCGGCCGGGATCAACCCTGAGAGCCCGACGGCTAGACTCACGGCAACCTTCCGCGACGTTACGCGGCGGGCCCTGCTCGTGGTCCAACGTCGGATGCCCCGACTCGGGCTCATCTCGAGCCTAACGCGGCCGACCGAGCCGGCGCGGATCGAAGTCCGCGGTGGTCAGCCCGTTTTCGAAGGAGTATTCGCTCCACGCGAGAGTGGTCGATTTCCCCGATCGAGAGTCGGTCATGACCATGCGGTCCGGTCGCCAGTGCCGGCCCGCATATTGCTGGTATCCGTCGAGCTCCAGCGTCTTCAAGAGCTCGTTGGCGCCGTCGAAGTAGTCGACTCGGAGGACCCGGTACGCTTCCGTGTCGAGCCACACGACTTGGTGATCATAGCCGGATCCGTCATCCGTGGGGCGTCGCTCCAGCTTGTGGCAAGAGACCTGTCCGACCGTCTCCTCGCCCAGGTACTCGTAGGTGTACCCATGGAAGTCCTGCGCGCCCATGTCCCTGTATGTGAAGTCGCTACCCATGAACGACTCGGACTGGCGGCTCGTTGCCACCTCCCGCGTACTCCGCGTGGAGGGCAGGTACACGTACTGCCTCCTGCGCCCGTCCCTATTCGCGATCGTGAGGATCATCATCCCCCTCACGTTCGCGCGGTCGAAGATCAGAAGAGTCCTCTGGCCGTCCTCGGGGACCTCTAGGACCTGAACCTGCATCTCGTGATCGCGCCCGGCGCCGTCCGCATCTCTGATCGTCATGGTCAGGTTCGCGGTGAAGTCCTGGAAACCGGCCGTTCGGCGTGCTGCCTCGTCGATGATCTCACGCGCGCGAGCTTCGGAGTCTTGAGCCCACGCGGGTTGGTGGAGCAGGAGCAGGGCCAGAACCGCGGTGATCCACTTCATATTGGCCAACCTCTTTTTGGGCGTGCGCGATCCAGCGCCACTTCATGCCCTGATTCTGCTCCGCCCCACTCAGGCCCGCAACTCAGGACGCGCAGAACACTGCTGGATAGCTGGGTGTGGCTGGATGCCACGGAGCGCGTCTGACTGACCTCGGCGGTGGCGAGCCGACCGAGGCTTGCGAATGCGCACCATCTAGACCACCAACTCGTCTGGTGGAAGGCGCGGGCTCTTGGGGGCGCCGGCCGGTGGGGCCTTCCC
>Ga0207963_1001804_pt1 | contig 11067 bp, 10 predicted proteins | sample Knorr_S15_td_NAD_FD_185604 | JGI IMG/M metagenome (GOLD analysis project Ga0207963, IMG submission 185604) | Marine microbial communities from Southern Atlantic Ocean transect - Knorr_S15_td_NADW_ad_2500m_LV_A (SPAdes) (version 2) | ecosystem: Environmental > Aquatic > Marine > Oceanic | place...
TTTTTATCTGTTAAAACATTTGATAAATTTTTTATTTCACTATCTTTAATGTAATTATAGGGATAACCCTTGGCGCACAAAACAATAGTAATAGAACTTTTTTTAGTCCATTCAATTTTTAAATTGTTTATTTTATTTCTAGTTGCGCAGTCTATTATTTCTAATAAATCTGTTTCCAGTCTCATCATAAGAACCTGACATTCTGGATCACCCATTCTGATATTATATTCAATCAAATAAGGTTCCCCTTTATTAATCATTAAACCTGCATATAAGAAGCCCTTATATGGATGACCCAAGTCTTTCATAGCTTTGAGGGTAGGTTCTATAATTTTTTTTTTGATTTTTTCTTCAAGTTTATCTGTAAGCAAAGGTGCAGGAGAATAAGCGCCCATTCCTCCAGTATTTGGACCCGTGTCTCCTTCGCCAACTCTTTTATGATCTTGAGCTGAGCCAAAAAAATGATATGAATTTTCATCAACTATTGCAAAATAACTTAACTCTTCTCCTTCTAGAAATTCTTCTAAAACTACTTGGTGTGAAGATTTAAATTTACCTTCTAAAATTTCTTTTGTATTTTTTAAGGCTTCTTCTATGGAAGTACATATCGAAACTCCCTTTCCAGCAGCTAAGCCGTCAGCTTTTACTACTATTGGAGCTTTATTTTTTTTAATGAAAATAGATGCATCATCAAAATTATCGAAAACTCCAAAATTTGCTGTTGGAATGTTATTTTTTTTGCATAATTTTTTCATGAATGCTTTTGAACCTTCTAATTGTGATGCAAATTTATTTGGACCAAACACTCTAACTTTTTTTTCAATTAAATAATCGACAAGCCCATCAACTAAAGGTTGCTCAGGACCAACAATTACAATATCAATATTTTTCTTTTTAATTACTTGATAAAGGGCAGCAAAATTTGAAATATCTTCTTTTACATTTTCTGCTATTTTTTGAGTGCCAGCATTACCAGGTATACATAGTAGTTTTTTTATTTTTGAAGATTTTTTTAGCTTATAACAGATAGCATGCTCACGACCACCACTTCCTATGACTGCTAAATTCATATATTATAGATATATCAATAATTAAACGTACATGAACCGAAATAAAGCAAAACTCAAATTTAAACCAAATAATTTTGAAATTATTGAAGAGGGCGATTATGTCGTTTGTGCAGTTTCAGGAAAGAATATCCCACTCAATCAATTAACTTATTGGAACGTTGAACTTCAGGAAGCTTATTTTTCGCCAAAAGAGGCTCAACAAAGATATGAAGAATTAAATAAAAAATGAGAATTTTAATTAGTTTAATTTTATTATTAATTTCAACCTCAAGTTTTGCTTTGACTTTTGAAGGTAAGTTTATCCAAGGCTCTTTTATTCTTGGAAAAACTGAACCTGATTCTGAAGTTTTTATTGATAAAAAAAAGGTGAAAGTTACCTCCGACGGTTATTTTGTTTTTGGATTAGGCAGAGATAGAAAATATGATGTTGTAATAACTTTAAATAAAGATGGAAATAAGCAAAAAATCGTAAAAAAGGTTCAAAAAAGAAAATATAATATTCAAAAAATAGATGGGCTTGAAGAGAAAAAAGTAACCCCGCCAGAAGAAGTGTATGAAAGAATTAAAAGAGAAAATAAATGGATAGGTGAGGTTAGGACTATAGATAGCGATTTAATTTTTTTTACAAAAGAATTTATAATTCCTGTTGAAAATGCCATCATCTCAGGAGTTTATGGAAGTCAAAGAATTTTAAATGGTAAACCCAAATGGCCACACTATGGATTAGATTTTGCAGCAGATGAAGGTACAAAAATTAAAGCTATGTTAGATGGAATGGTAACTTTGGCAGAACCTGATTTATTTTATACAGGTGGAACTTTAATATTTGATCACGGTCATGGTATTTCAACACTATACATGCATATGGAAAAAATATTGGTTAAGAAAGGTCAAAAAGTAAAACAGGGCGATATTATCGGTACAGTTGGATCAACTGGAAGGGCAACAGGAGCCCACTTAGATGTTAGGCTTAATTGGTTTCATATACGATTAGATCCAGCAACAGTTCTTAATATAAAATGATGAAAAATAAAGAATATATAATTAATCCTAGTGCATTGTCTTATTTCTGCCCACACTGTGAATATTTAAAGCAAAACTATAGTCTTGTGAATAAATCTATTTCGGCAGGCATTACAGGGGAATTAGATGGAATAGAAAAGAATTTTTTTTTAGGAGACTGTAGAAAAATTGATAAAAATTTACCGAAAGGTGAAACTATAGATCCATTCAATATATATTTTTACACAAAAATTTTATATGACGGAAAAAAAAGACCATTTAGAATCATGGGTAAGGGTGATGCAATTATTAAATTTGAAGATGAAACATGTGGAATTATAGATTACAAGACTTCAAAATTTGAAAAAAATGAAAATAATAAAAAAGACTATTTTACAAATGAGAAATTACAAGTGAAGATCGACATGTATAATCCTCAGTTACACGCATATTTTATGCTTTATTCCAACTTAGAAACAGATAAATCTTTTTTAAAACAAATGCATATAAAAAGATATCCTAGAGCAAAGGATCCAACTAAAATATCTGAGGCTGTAGATAAAAATTTAGAAAGAATAAAAAAAATTTCAGTTAATAAAGCAAAAATATTTGGTCTAGTATTTGTATATCCTAAAAGTTCCGAATTAAATGAATCAATAAAAGTTAATTTTGATTATAAATTTTGTGAAGTTCCAATAGAAATGAATAAATTTAAAAATAGAATTACTAATTATTTAGAAGTTATGCATAAAAAAAACCCACCTCCCCCACCAGAAGACTGTGACAAATGTTTAATGCACAAACACTTTTATGATCCAAAAAAATTAAAGTAATAAAAAATTATTACTTCCATCTATTATGTGACCAAATCCATTGTTTTGGATTGGTAATAATCATTTTTTCAATAATTTGATTAATTTTTAGTGTGATATTTTTTGTATCTTCTTCATCATTACCTGTCTTTTCAATTTTATATGGTTCATGAATAGTCATTTCAAAATTAGGTCCTTCTTTTCTTTCCAAAGAAATTGGCACTAATTTGCAGTTATATTTTAAAGCAAGTTGTGCTGGTATAGTTGTTGTATGGGCTGGTTTATTAAAAAAGGGGGTTCTAGGACCTTCACTTACGCGCTGATCTACCATTAAGGCAATGCTATAACCATCTTTAACTTTACTGATTATTTCTCTCATTCCCATTCGACCTTTTGGAATTTGATTAGGACAAATATACTTCATTCTCAAATATTCCATTAGTGGGTTTAAAAAAAAATTGTTTAATGGTCTATAAATTGCTGCACATTTAATACCAAATTTATCAAGTTCCATTGCCATCAGTTCAAAATTTGCAAAATGGCACGAATAAAAGATTGTTGGTTCATTATTTTTCTTGATCTCATCTAAGTATTCTGTTCCATTAATTTTAATATGATCAAAATTAATTTTATTAAATTTAAAATCCTTCAAAAATGGATATTCAGCGAAAGTTCTTCCAATGTTTGACCACATACTATTAATAATTTCAGTTTCTTTTTTTTGATCTAATTCTCCCAATCCAATTTTTATATTTTGTTTGGTAATATGCTTTGATCTAAATAATGGTCCAATAAATCTTCCCAAAACGCTTCCAAGATTTGATGCATTTTTTAGACCTATTATTTTAAAGATACAGAATAAAGAAATTATAGTTACGAACTCAAAAAAATATTTAATAATTTTCATATAATTTTTTTTATTTGATCAATAAATTGATTGCGATTTTCTATTTCAACTTCTATTTTTAAAAAACTAATATTTTGTTTATAATTTTCAGCAATTCTAAAATAATCTTTTTCCGTTGTTAGTAAAATATTATTATTTTTTTTTGCTTTGTTAATCAAATTTTCTAACGTTTCTTCCGAATATTCATGGTGGTCAGGAAATTTTATTTCTTCTCCAATATCTATTTTATTATCTTTTAATAAATCAAAAAAATTCTCGGGATTGCCAATTCCCGCAAAAGCAATAACTTTTTTATTTTTAAATTCACTAATATTTTTTGCTCTGTATTTTGTATAAAAAATTTTTATTTCTTTATTTTTGCTAAATATTTTGTTTTCGATATCTCTGTTTTTTTCACCATTTATAACAACGCAGTTAGCTCTTTTTAAAGCAGAAAGACTTTCTCTTAATGGTCCAGAAGGGATAGTTAAACCATTACCCACCCATTGTTTTTTATTGAAGCAGACAATAGATAAATTTTTATTTATGGAAAAATCTTGAAAACCATCGTCAAGGATGGCAACATTTGCCTTATTTTGTAAGGCCTCTTTGACAGCTTCTATCCTTTTTTTATTTTGATAAACTGGACCTACTTGTTTCTGTAGATCTGCTTCATCTTGAAAAGAATCGTATTTTTTTCTAACAAAAACAGGATTCATATTTAAATTTTTCAAAATCAAAAATATTTCAATGCACAATGGTGTTTTTCCGGTTCCTCCTAAATAGATATTTCCAACACAGATAATAGGGATTGAAGATTGATTAGTTTTTATTAGAACACGTTTAAAAAGACTTAAAACTTTAATTAATAAGGAGACTGGAAAAAGCAAAACAGAAAAAAAAGAAATTTTATTTTTATCCCAAAACTTTGGTTTAAAAAAATTCATCTACAATTATTTATATATATTTTTTTAATTCTATGATCACATTATTAAATATATTTTGACCATAATTTTGTATTTTTGCTGAAATCTCATCATTTTTGGCTTTATCCTCTTTAAATTCTTCAACTAGTGATAGACTTAATTCGTCAGAATTATTTACTTTTTTAGTAACGCCTAGTGTTTTTAGATATTCATAAATTTCAATGAAATTAGTCACATTTGGACCGTGAAAAATTTTACAACCCAATCTTGCTGGTTCAATAGGATTTTGTCCACTATTCATTATCAAAGTTTTGGATAATGATTTTCCAAGAAAAACATATTTTGAAATATTATAAAATTTTAAAGATTCGCCGTAAGAATCTATTATTAGTATGTCCGTGCTTTCGTCCAATTGATCTAGATTGCTATAAAAAGCAACTTTAAGATGTAAATTTGATAATTCCGTGTCAATTTTTGCTGCTCGATCTATATGTCTAGGAATAATAATAGTTAGAACATTATTAAAATTTTTTTTAATTTTTAAATGAGATTTTGCACACAAAACTTCTTCAGTTGGGTGAGTGCTGGCCGCGCACCATATTTTTCTATTTTTAATTTTATTTAAAAGAGAAACATCTAATTTATTGCTTAAATTTTTTTTAGCTTGTGCAAATTTAAGATTTCCATGATTCTTAATATTTTTAGCTCCTAAAATTTTGAGAAAGTTTTCACTCTCTTTATTTGATGCAAGACATAAATCAAATTTTCCAAATATTTTTTTTGCAAAATTTATTATTAATTTCCATCTGTTAAAAGTTTTTTTTGTTATTCTGCCATTTATTAGCAGTAGGGGAATTTTTTTTTCATTAATCTGTAAAATTAAATTTGGCCAAATTTCAGAATCAATAAAAATAGATAAATTTGGCTTCCAATGCTCTAAAAATTTTTTCGTCAAAACGGGAATATCTAAAGGTAAAAATTGATGAATTACTTTAGTATTTTGACTAAATTTCTTTTCTAAAATTTTACCAGAGCTTAATGTTATCGATGTTAAGAGAATTTTATCAATTTTTTTTTCTTCTAAACAGTTTTCAATTAATGAAAGAATACTCATTGCCTCTCCAACGCTTGCTATATGAAACCAAATTAAAAAACCATTATCTCTTGGTATATTTATTTTAGATAGTTTTTCTTTATATCTTATAAAGTCTTCTTTTTTTCTTAATTTTCTAAAGTATAAATAGAATGGTGCAAAAGGGTAAAAAAGGTATGTAAAAAATTTATACCAAAAATACATAAATTATGCGCTTAGCTGTTTGCTATATAGATTTTTATAAATCATTGAATTTTTCAGAAGCTCATTATGAGTTCCGAAGTCGGCAATTTTACCTTGGTTTAAAACAAAAATTTTATCTGCTCTAATAATTGTTGATAATCTATGAGCAATAACCAAAGTAGTCTTGTTTTTGGTTAAATTTATAATTGCATTTTGAACTTTTTCCTCAGATTCAGAATCTAATGATGAGGTTGCTTCATCTAGTAGTATTATTGGAGAGTTCTTTAAAACAGCTCTTGCGATTGAAATTCTTTGTTTTTGTCCTCCGGACAATCTTATTCCATTTTCTCCAATCAACGTTTCATATGATTTCGGTAAGTCCTTGATAAAATCGCTAGCTGCAGCAAAGTCGCAGGCTTTTTTTATTTCCTCTTCAGATGCATTTAGCTTCGCGTAAGCTATATTTGCACGAACTGTATCATCAAATAGTATTGTGTCTTGACTAACCATGGATATCTTTTTTCTTAAAGAGGCAAGTGATACTTCATTAATGATTTGTCCGTCAATTTGAATGCTTCCTTCTTTTGGATCATAAAATCTTGGAATTAAACTTACAATTGTACTTTTTCCAGCGCCGCTATGACCCACTAATGCTGCAGTAGTGCCACCTTTAATTGAGATATTTATGTTTTTTACGGCTTCGGAATCTGTTTTTGGATACGAAAAACTTACATTTTTAAATTCTATGTTACCTGTATTAATTTTTAGATTTGGATGATTTTCGATTTCTTTAATATCAGGTTCTGTGTCTAATACTTTAAAAACTCTTTCAGCACCAGTAGCGCCCTGGTAAAACATCATATTAATTGTAGCTAATGAACGAATTGGTTGATAGGCCAACATCATAGCAGTTAAAAAAGAGAAGAAATTATTTATTCCCATTTCACCACTTATGATCATAAATCCAGAATAGTAGATAAATCCTGCTATCATGAAACCTGTTAAAAGCTCCATGATTGGAGTAGCTCTTATCATAATAAATCCAACTTTGTTTCTTATATGCATGTTGTCCGTGAGTATTTTGCTTGATCTGTCTGACTCGAATTTTTCTTGTTGAAAAATTTTTATCATTCTTGATCCTTTTAACATTTCGGATAAATAAGAAGTCAAGCTTGCATTGAGAATGATACTTTCTTTGGTTGCTTTTCCTATTCTTTTTCCTAAGGATTTAGCAACAAATGCTGCAAGCGGCATCATCAATAAAGCAAAAAATGCGAGCTTCCAATTTTGATAAAACATTAAACCAACCAAAACAATTAAAGTTAAACTATCTTTCATTAAATTTAAAACTCCATTGCTGACTAAAGTATTGACCTGGCCAACATCGAACATAATGTGAGAAATATATTGTCCCGAATGTTTTGACTCTAGTGTATGAATATCCGATTTTAATATTGTGGAAGCAAGCTGTTTTTGCATAGTCGTAACAATATTATTGCCAACTTTAATTAATACAACTCTAGCCAAATACAAAGACAGGCCCTTGCCCGCAAAAGCAAGGACAATGGCAATTGGTATAAGCAACATCATCGATTTATCTTGCTCAATAAACATTTTTTCAATTGCTGGATCAAGCAACCAAGCTATTGTTGCTGTACAGCCTGCAACACCAATGGATAATAAAAGTGAAATTATTAGTTTACGGAAATATTTTTTTATATAGGAGTGATATAGTCTTAATAAAATTTTTTTTAGAGTACTAAAATTCATCAGAAATTAAATGAAAAAATAAATAAAAAAACAAGCAATCCAGTTAAGTTATTCACTTTAAAACTAAAGTGGCATGATTTGGGATCGTTAGGTTTAAAAATTTTTATTTGATAAATTAAGGATATGATAAAGAACGCTGATAATGGTAGAATATATTTATCTATTTCCATTAAAAGACCTAATATTAAAATACATAAAACACATAAGCTATAACAGGTTCCAACAAAGACTTTTACATTATTTTTAAATTTTATTGATGTTGATTTAATGCCAATAATTTCATCATCATGTATGTCTTGAAGTCCATAAATCGTGTCATAGCCGAGTGTCCAAAATATGGCTGAGAGATAAAGAATGATTGGTTCAATCGATATACTATTTATTATCGATGTCCATCCCATTATTATTCCCCAATTAAAAGTCAGACCTAAGAAAAGTTGTGGCCAATATGTAATTCTTTTCATAAAGGGATAAGCAAACGCCAACGCCATTGAACTTATTCCAAGTACTATTGTAAGCCAATTAAATTGTGCAAGTATTAAGAAGGCAACTAAACAAAGAAAAACTATATAAATTAAAGCTTCAAAAACTGAAACTTTTCCTGAAGCAATTGGTCTTTCTCTTGTTCTTTGAACTTTCTTATCTAAATCTCTATCAACAATATCATTAAAAATGCAGCCAGCGCTTCGCATTAAAACGGAGCCTAAAAAAAATAATAACATGTGTTTTAAATATAAATTTGTTTCTCCGCTAAAATAATAAGCAAGAGTCAGTCCCCACACGCACGGCCAGAATAATAGTAAAAAACCTATAGGTTTATTTAGTCTTGTTAACTGAATAAATATTTGAAATCTTTCCATTAAGGAACAATAACAGCTGGACCAGTAATTTTTCTAGATTCCAAATCTTTGTGAGCCTCAACAACTTCATCTAATCTGTATTTTTTATATATTTCTATTTTAATTTTACCTAATTTTAATTTTTCAAATAATTTATCTGCCCCTTCCTTTATTTCATCTTTTGTTTCCAGGTACTGCGCCATAGATGGTCTTGTAAAATAAAGACCTTTTGGTTGTATCATTTTTTTTATATCAATATTTGTAATAGGTCCTGAAGCATTTCCAAAAGATATCATTATTCCTCTTTTTTTTAGACATTTAATCGAGCCCTCTAAAGTCTTTTTTCCTACACCATCATAAACAGCAGGAACACCTTCACCTTTTGTGAATTCCAAAACTTTTTTTGCAAAATCTTCCTTTGAATAATTTATTACAAAATCACAACCATTTTTTTTAGCTATACTCATTTTTTCATCCGATCCAACCGTTCCAATTACTTTACACCCCAAGCTTTTTGCCCATTGGGTAAAAATTTGACCAACACCTCCAGCAGCAGCATGAAACAATATAGTTTCATTTGATGAAACCGGGTAAGTTTTATGAAGCAAATAGAATGTTGTTAAACCTTTAATCATTAAAGTAGCGGCAGTATTAAAATCTATTCCATCTGGTATCTTCACCAAATTTTTTGTAGGATAATTTCTTTCCGATGAATATGCTCCAAGTGGAGTACCAGCATAAGCCACACGGTCACCAATAGAAAAATCTTTAACTTTTGATCCAATTTTTTTAATAATGCCAGCTCCCTCTGCGCCTATTCCCGATGGTAACTCAATAGGGTACAGACCTGAACGATGGTAAGTATCTATAAAGTTTAATCCTATTGCTTTATGTTCGATTAGCACTTCATCTGGATTTGGTTGATCAAGATTAATTGTTTCAAGTTTTAAAACTTCTGGTCCACCTGTCTTTGTGATCCTTACAATACGCGTCATTTTTGAACAAAATTTCCGCTTTGATAATCTTCAAGAGCTTTAAGAATTTCTTCTTTAGTATTCATAACAAAAGGACCACCTCTAGCTATAGGTTCGCCAATTGGTTTTCCAGATACTAGTAAAAATTTTGACTTAGTTACACCTTTAACTTTCAGTTTTTCACCTTTTCTAAGAATAATTAAAGTAGAGCCATTAACTTTATCATGATTTTTATCTCCGATTTTAATTTCTCCCTCAATTAAATAAACGAAAGAATTGTGGGTTGGGGAGAGATTAAAATTAAATGTTTTATCTTTTTTCAGCTCTACATCAAAGTAGACTGGGTCAACATTATGACCTTTTACAGGGCCTTCAATATCATTAAATTTTCCAGCGATAATTTTTATTTTTTTTTCAGAATCTTTATGAACCTGCATTTGTTTAGAGTCGATGTATATATATTCAGGTTTACTCATTTTTAATTTTGCTGGCATATTTATCCATAATTGGAAACCATGAAGTTTTCCTTCAGACATTGCCGGCATTTCAGAGTGAATTATTCCTCCACCTGTTTTCATCCACTGAACATCACCCGAAGACATTTTCCCTTTTGCACCCGTGCTATCTTCATGTTCAAAATCTCCACTAAGCATATAGGTAACAGTTTCAATTCCTCTGTGAGGATGAGGGGGAAATCCACCAATATAATCATCTTTATTTTCAGATCCAAATTCATCTAACATTAAAAAAGGATCGAAGTAATCAAAAAGGGGAGTTCCAATACTTCTTTTTAATTTAACGCCAGCGCCATCAGAGGTCGGCATTGGTTCTATAATTTTACTTACATCTACTTGTTTCATAATTGGATAATTTTAAGCAGTTCTTTTAAGTTATTAATAACAAATTGCGGCTTGTAGCTTAATTTGTCAAAAACTTTATTAAAGCGGTTGACCCATACAGCATTATAACCAAAGACTCCTCCGCCAGAAACATCCCAAGTATTTGAACTCATAAAACAAATATTTTCAGGTTTGCAATCATATTTTTTAATCGGCATTTCATAAACTTTTGAATCAGGTTTATAGATTCCAACAGATTCAATAGACATAATATCATCAAAATAATTTTGAATATTATTACTTTCCGCCAATCCTTTTAGAAGATCTGGAGTTCCATTAGATAGAATAGCTATTTTAATTTTTTTAGATTTTAGTTCTTCCAAACATTCTTTAACTTCAGGGTAGGGGCTAAGTTCTTTATACAAATTTAATAATTCATTCTTCATTTCTTTTTTTATTTTGAAAGTTTCCATAGTGTGGTCTAAAGAGTCTTCAGTAATTTCCCAAAAGTTTTTGTGTTTTTTCATAAGACTTCTTAGCCACGTATATTCAAGCTGAGTTGTTCTCCAAGCATTAGCAAAGTTTTCCCATCTATTACCAAGTTTTTTTTTACATTTTGCAGCAGCAGAATTTACGTCAAATAAAGTTCCGTAGGCATCAAATACACAAGCTG
>Ga0207963_1001820_pt1 | contig 11013 bp, 13 predicted proteins | sample Knorr_S15_td_NAD_FD_185604 | JGI IMG/M metagenome (GOLD analysis project Ga0207963, IMG submission 185604) | Marine microbial communities from Southern Atlantic Ocean transect - Knorr_S15_td_NADW_ad_2500m_LV_A (SPAdes) (version 2) | ecosystem: Environmental > Aquatic > Marine > Oceanic | place...
AATAAAAAAGATGTTTATAATAAATAAAGGTTTATAAAATATTTTCCATAATAATCCCTCAACATTCCTCGTGGTTGGTGGTAGGATAATTATGATGAAAAAAATACAATAGAAGGTCGTAAGAAAAAGATACAATCCTTAACCAAAAAAGGAATTAAGAAATTTAAATAACCCCTCATCATTTCTCGTGGATAATCATAGTATAAAGAGATGAAATAAATTAGAGTTTCTCTAATTACTAATAATTTCATATGTCCTCTAAGTCATCAATTAAAAATCTTTTACATTTATCGATACCAATTTTTTTTGCTAATCTTGCCATACCTTTAGTTGCTATTGTTGATACAGGGTTAATGGGCAATCTAGATGATGCAAGCTATCTCACTGCAACAAGCATTGCTTCCAGTTTATTTTCCATGATTTTTTGGAGTTTTGGATTTTTGCGAATGGGAACAGTAGGAATGGTGGCAAAGGCCCATGGATCAAACCAATATAATGAAATAGTAGATTTAGTTATTAGGAATATTACTTTTGTAATTGTCATATCATTACTTTTAATTTTCCTTCAGCACTTTATTTTTAATTTGGGTTTACAAATCTTTGATTTATCAAATGACACAGAAAAATATTTTAAAGATTATTTTGATATAAGAATTTATTCATCTTTTGGCGAATTAACCATTTATGTCATAACAGGATTATTTATTGGCTTGCAAAAAACGAAAACGTCAAGTGTAGTCGTTGGCTTCTTTGCTGTTACAAATATAATTTTTAGTCTATTTTTTGTTTTATATTTCAATTTGAATGTAACAGGTGTTGCTCTAGGCACGTTAGTCTCATCAACCCTAACTTCTTTTATATTTTTAATTTATACTTTCTCTGAATTAAAAAAATTAACAAATATAAATTTTGATATTAAAAAAATTTTTAATGTTAAAAAAATTCAAAATATATTTAATATTAACTTCAATATCTTTATCAGAACAGTTCTTCTAACTTTCTCTTTCTTATTTTTTACCTATTTGGGAAATACTATTAGTGAAGATGTTGTTGCTGCCAATACTATTTTAATTAATCTTGTTTTTTTATCTGCCTTTATTCTTGATGCTTATGCCTTTTCAACAGAAGGTATTGTTGGCTATTCAATAGGATCAAAAAATATTACATTACTAAGGGATGTTATTAAGAATTCCTTTATGTTAAGTGCCTCTACAGGTTTGTTAATTTCTCTATTATATTTCTTTGGTAAAAATCATTTCATTTCTTTAATGACTGATCTTCCAAATATAAAAACAATTAGTTTATCCTACTCCTATTGGGTCGTCATTATTCCCTTTATTTCCTCATTTTGCTATCAATTTGATGGAATTTTTGTCGGGGCTTCTCAAACAAAAGAGTTGCGAAATGCCATGATCATTTCTGTATGCATCTATATTCTAAGTGCCTTATACCTAATCAGTAATTTTGGTAATTTAGGCTTATGGATATCATTGAGTATCTTTTTGATAGCAAGAGCTTTATCATTATTTATTTATCTTGGTAGAATTTATAAAAGAATAACTTAACGGAAAGATTTTAGGTAAATTTGAATGGTTTAAATGTATATTGATTTTTCAAAGCTCGCTAAAACTCTAAAAGTTTTTGGTACCACTCTGGTACCACCATTTTTTCAAAATAACATATATTGCAGGGAATGGCGATGCATTTACTGTCAACATTCCTCGTGGTTGGTGTTGGTTATCATTATGTTTTATAAGTTTAATTTTTAACCATCCTTATAATAGTAACTATATCCATTTAAAGCTGGTGCTCCACCTAAATGAGCATAAAGAATTTTAGAACGTTCTGGAAAAAATTTTTTTTTAGCAAGATCAATTAATCCTTGCATCGACTTTCCCTCGTAAACTGGATCAGTAATTAATGCCTCTGTTCTTGCTGCTAATCTTATTGCTTCGTTTGTTTCTTCACTTGGTACTCCATATGCAGGATATGCATAATCAGGATTGATAATAATTTCATCATCTCTTACTTTCCTTCCAAGTGCAACCAATTCAGCTGTATTATCTACTATTTGTTTAACTTGAGCACGTGTTTGTTCATAAGTTCCTGAAGCATCAATACCTATAACTCGATCAGCTCTATTATCTTCTGCAAAACCTACAATCATTCCCGCTTGAGTTGAACCTGTTACAACGCAAACAATAAAATAATCGAATTTAAATCCTAGTTCTGTTTCTTGCTCACGTACTTCCTCAGCAAAACCTACATAACCTAGTCCACCATATTTATGGACAGAAGCTCCAGCTGGAATACCATATGGTTTTCCACCTTCATCTTTGACTGATTGAATTGCTTCTTCATAGCTTTTTCTAATTCCAATATCAAATCCGTCTTCAACAAGACGACTATCAGCACCCATCAAACGAGTTAAAAGAATATTTCCTACTCTATCATATACCCCATCAAAGTGAGGAACCCATTTTTCTTGAACAAGTCTACACTTCATTCCTATTTTTGCTGCAGTTGCAGCAACCATTCTAGTATGATTTGATTGAACGCCACCAATCGATACTAAAGTATCTGCACCAGATGCAATTGCATCGGGAACGATATATTCAAGTTTTCTAAGCTTGTTTCCTCCGAAAGCTAAGCCCGAGTTACAATCATCTCTTTTTGCATATATTTCTAAATTACCATTAATTTCTTTTGAAAGTCTTGGCAGATAATCAATAGGTGTCTTACCAAATGTTAATGGGTAACGTTCAAATTTTTTCAGGTTCATTAGTTATTTAATAACACAGAATTCATGACTCATAAACTATTACCAATGAATTACTCTACCCTTGAGTTACTGCGACTTTAATTGTTCTTCTATATGTCTTATGTAGGAGATATTACTCTCAACATTCCTCGTGGTTGGTGGTAGGATGAATTTTTTAATTGTTTGTTACTTATTGAAATAAAGTCTTACCAAGGTATTGGAGACCCGTCGTAATTATAAAACTTCCCAGAATTTTTTGGAGTAAGACTATCTATCACTTCGATCAATCCTTTAACACTTGTTTTAGTATCTATTAGTGCATTTGGACCGCCCATATCTGTTTGGACCCATCCAGGATGGAGCGCTACCACGATAAAGTTTTCTTCTTTCAAATCTATTGAAAGACTTTTAATAACTTGGTTTAAAGCGGTCTTTGAAGTTCTATAAATATACATACCACCTTCTGTATTATCCTCAATAGATCCAACTTTAGAACTAATAAATACTAGTTTTTTATCTTTTCCTAATCTTAAATTTTTTAATATTTTCTGCGTAATTATTAACGGAGCAATTGTATTGATGTTAAAAACATCTAACCATTCTTTTGAGTCAAAGTTTACAAATTCAATATTTCTTGGACCAAAAATACCAGCATTATTTATAAATGTATCAATTGGCTGGTCAGCAATTTTTGATGTAAATTCATCAATAGAATTAGGTTTAGAAACATCAAGTTCCAGAAGAGATAAATTACTAGTCGTATTTTTTAATTCTAATAAATCTTTTGCACTGTTTCTATTACGGCATGTTGCAATGACTTTTTCATTATTTTTTAAGTAATGTTTTACAAATTCAAGACCAATGCCTCTATTTGTTCCCGTAATTAAAATAGACACTATTTATTTATATTTAAATTAAACATTTTATCCATTTTATACATACAAGGACTTCGTAATGAAAGAATTATCAAATATTTATCTTTACCTCAACATTCCTCTCGGTTGGTGGTTGGACAATCGTGATGAAAATAATTCCTTCAATAAAACTACCAATAATTAAGAATGGAGATCCATCCAATAATATTAATAAAATCATTACTCATTTGAATTATTTGCAGTTTCTTCCATTTCTGTTAATTCTAACCACCGATTTTCCTTTTGCAATTGTTGATTTTCGAGATTACTCATCTCTTTTGTTATATTAGTAAGTTCTTCAAAGTTATTTAAATATAAATTTGTATCTTTTAATTCGTTTTTAATCTCCTCTATCCTCTGTTGAATTTCTTTTATCTCAGTTGGGAGTTTTTCTAATTCAAATTTAAATTTATAAGACATTTTATTTGGTAAATGTGAGATATGTTTCGAGTTAGTTTTTCTTTTTTTAGATAGTTTTTTTTCATGCAAACCTTCTTGATGCTTTATAAAATCACTATAACCACCTAAAAATAGAGAAATTTTACCATTACCTTCAAAATGAAAAATCTTATTAACTGTTTGATCTAAAAAATCACGGTCATGAGATACAATTAATAATGTACCTTTATAATTTGAAAGCATTTTGGTTAGTAAATCCATAGTGTCTAAATCAAGATCATTTGTAGGTTCATCCAATATTAATCCTGTTTTAGGATTTGCTAGTACTTTTGCTAAAAGAAGTCGATTTCTTTGCCCCCCAGATAGAGAATGGATAGTATCATTAGCTCTTTTTGGATCAAATTGAAAATCTTTTAAATAACTACAAACATGTCTTTCTTTACCTTGTACTTTTAAATAATCCCCCCCACTAGGAACCAATATTTTTTTTAATGATTTTATTCCATTTAGATCATTACGTAATTGATCGAAGTAAGAAAACTCCATATTTTTTTTTATCTTAATCTTACCATGCAAACATTTTACTTCTCCAAGTAAAGTTCTCAAAAAAGTTGATTTTCCAGTTCCGTTTTTTCCTAATAATCCTATCCGATCGTTTTTACTGATCTTAAGAGATACATTTTCTAAAACTTTTTTACTTTTAGTATCATATGACACAGAAACTTTATAAAACTCTGCTATAAACTTTGAGTTATCAGATGATTCCTTTAAAGAATGAAATTTCATAGATTTTAACGCACTCCGATAAGACGCTTCATCTTTTTCCAATTGTTCTTTTAGTTGTTTGGCTCGTTGCAAACGTTTAATATTTCTTTTAACACGTGCTTTCACACTTCTATTGGCCCATTCAACTTCTAAATTCACAAATTGCTTTCTATTCCGAAGTTTTCTTGCTTCTTGATCCAATAATTCATCAGTCCATTGATCAAAATTCCCAAAACCTTTAGGACTAACCCTTAAATGCCCTCTATCAAGCCAGAATACTTTATTTGTAATATTACCTAAAAAGGTACGATCGTGACTTACACATATAATAACACGGTTAAGAGACTTTAAATGATTTTCAAGCCACATGATACATTCTAAATCAAAATGATTGGTTGGTTCATCCAGTAATAGAATATCTGACTCTGGAATTAAGCTTTTAATTAAGGCGACTCTTCTTTTTTGGCCACCAGATAAATTTTTAATTGAGGATGATTTAGTAAGGTTTAAATTATCACAGTAAATGTCAATTTTATATTTTTCTTTTTCAGATTGTATGATTGAATCAAGTTCTTTTTCAATAGTATTATTATCTTGCACTTCGAGTTGTTGACTAAAATAACTAACACTCAAGCCAGGATATTGCCAAACTTCACCATTATCTAAGTCCTGACTACCTTGAATTATTTTCATTAAGGTTGTTTTACCAATACCATTTTTACCAACAAGGGCAATTAAATCTCCACGATGAATATTAAGATCCAGATTATGGAAAATTTGTTTTTTTCCAAAACGAACATCAACTTCACGTAAAGAAAGTATTAAGTCACTAGCCATCTAAAATAAAATTGAGAATAAATGAATTAAAATAAGCATGTTATATATTCTTATCATTTTTTATTAAATTTAAACAAAAAATATATCTAATCTTCTCTCAACATTCCTCGTGGTTGAAGGTAGAAAGATACTGTAATAATTACAAAGGATAAAAATGGAACATCTACTAGAAGGAATCCCTGGGCTTGAAAATATACCGTTGTTACGAGGATATATTTTTGGGGTTGTTCACGCAGGATTAATAATTTTTGGCTATTACTTTGGGTGGAGCATTAACCGAGTTCTAAAGTTAATGTCTAATGGTTTTGTTGCTGGTATTCTTGGTGCTATTTTTGCCCACGTCATTGCTGATCTAATAGCATCCCTTCTTGATCCTAGCATACGTCCCGCAACTCTAGGCATTGTTTTAGGCGGTCTAACTCCACTCATTTTTATTCCTTTTCTCGAGAAGTATGTTGTAAAAAGCAAACATCATATTGTTGTTGGTGATCACGAAGATATTGAAAAAGATTTGAAGAATCATTAACCCCTCAACATTCCTCGTGGTTGGTGGTAGGATAATTATGATGAAAATATTCTTTACAATTATTGGATCTTTTTTATTTCTATTTTCAAATTTTGTTTATGCTGATTCAAATAAGAAAACCACACTAACTGTATAATGGTGGGATATTAGAAATGTACTATAGTTTAGGTGCCAATTTAACATTTACAATACACTTAGCTTTTGGAGTTTTTGTTATTTTTGGAGCGTTGATTTTCTTTGTATCAAAAAAAATTGCTTTTATTCATATTCCTTCTGTTATTTATGGAGCATATACTGAATTATCTCATTCTATCTGTCCATTAACATATTTAGAAAATTGGTTTTTAAAAAAGGCCGGTATGAAAAGTTATCCAAGCAGTTTTATTGAACAATATTTAATACCCATTGTCTACCCAAATAATCTCACAGTTGAATTACAATTTTATTTAGGGTTTTTACTTATCTTCACTAACATTGTTATTTACATACTTGCTATAAAATTTTTGAAGGGAAGTTAATGCTGCATATTCCTCTATTCATTCTTGAAACAATGGTGCTATAAAACTAGTTCAGTTTTTATAAATATTATGGAATGACAAAAATGTTATTAATTCTAACTTATGCTATTGGTATTTATACACTACTTGTTTTGTTCCTTTTCTTTTTTCAAAGGTCTTACCTCTATTTCCCTTCAAAGGAGAAAATTGATATTTCGTATTTTATTGATAGTGGTTTAAAAGAAATTGAGCTTACTACATCGGATGGATTAGTTCTAAAATCTTGGTTTAAAAAACCGAGCAAGCAAGATGGATATACAATTCTCATCTTTCATGGCAATGCAGGACATGTCGGACATAGGGTTGAGAAATTTAAACGTTTCATTACTGCTGGCTATGGTTTTTTATTTCTTGAATACAGAGGTTATGGTGGCAATCAAGGAAAGCCTACGGAGAAGGGTCTATACAATGATGCTCTTTCGGCATTAGAGTTTTTATCAAAACAACAAATATTCTCTGATAAAACTATTCTTTATGGTGAATCCCTAGGATGCGGAATAGCAGTAAAATTGTCCTCTGAGACTGCCTTTGCTGCCACGGTTTTAGAGACTCCCTTTACGTCCATTGCTGACGTTGCTCAGCGTCATTATTGGTATCTACCTGCTAAATGGTTGGTGTTAGACCGTTATGACATTTTGAAGATAATAGGAAACATTAAATCACCTCTATTGGTGATACATGGAAAAAAAGACAACATTATTAATATATCATTAGGAAAAAAGGTATTTGATGCTGCCCCTCAACCAAAAGAGGCTTTATTTGTTCCCAATGCTGGACACAACAATCTCTTTGAATTTAATGTTGAAGAAAAGTTATTGATTTTTTTAGAAAAAAATAAAAATTATTAATTACACTTGAATCTCCAGTAAATTAAAAAATATTAAGTGCTTTATTTGTAGCAATTAATTATAACTAGCTATTTTATATTTATAAAATGAAAGCTCTGATAATAGTTGATGTTCAAAATGATTTTTTAATCAAAGGATCTCTTGAAGTACCTTGTGGCAATGATGTGATTGAACCCATCAACCATATCATCAAAAATTACTCATTAGTTGTTGCTACAAAAGATTGGCATCCATCAAATCATGTAAGTTTTGCATCTAATCATCCAGGTAAAAAAGTTGGTGATGTTGTAAAGGTAGACAATATTGACCAGATTCTTTGGCCTGACCATTGTGTCCAAGAATCTACAGGCTCTGATTTTCCAGCGACTTTAAATGCCAAAATAATTAAAAAGATTATTTTTAAGGGCACCAATTCTCAGATTGATAGCTACAGTGGTTTTCATGATAATGGTAAAATACGCTCAACAGGTCTTTCGGATTATTTAAAAGTAAAAAATATCACATCTGTCGATTATGTAGGACTAGTGACTGAGTATTGCATTAAGTTTACTGTTCTTGATTCAATAGAGGAAGGTTTTAAAACTAGAGTAATTCTAAATGGCATTAAAGGTATTAATTTACCAGAAAGTAATGAAGCTTTAAATGAAATGCAATAAAAGGGTGTAGAATTATTATAAATAAAGTTATTGATAATGTAGAGCCTTCGATTAAGAATTTCTTAATCTAAATCTATCAACACTTCTTAATATTGGAGCTATTATACTATAGATGAAAAATGATGGATTAACAGCTAATCAACTTAAAGAATATAATGAAAAGGGTTATTTGGCTCCCATCGATATTTTATCTTCAGAGGAAGTTAAAAAAATTAGAGTAGAAATCGAGAGTATTGAAAAAAAATGGCCAGATCAAATTAATGGATTAAATAGGAATAATATCCATTATTACTCTCCAATTTTTGATCAAATTGTTCACAATTCTAAAATTGTCGATGTTGTAGAAAATTTCATTGGTCACAATATCCTATCTGCGAGAACTGTATTATTTCTTAAAGAACCTGAAAATAAAGGTTTTATTAGTTGGCATCAAGATGGAATTTATCAAGGATGGAAACCTTATAACTCTGTCACAGCATGGTTAGCTATTACAGATGTTAATGAAGAAAACGGTTGCATGAAGATGTGGCCAGGATCTCACAAAGATAATTTTAAAAAACATAAAGATACATTTGATGAAGATAATTTGTTAACCCGTGGTCAAACTATTGAGAATGTTCCAGCAAAAGATATAATACCAATAATTCTTAAGCCTGGGCAATTATCTATTCATCATCCTATGACTGTTCATGGATCTGGACCAAATTTAAGTAAGAGTAGAAGAATTGGTTTTGCAATTCAAAGTTACATAGGGACTAATGTTGAACAAATACTTGGCAAAACTTATGTTCAGCAAGTAAGAGGAAAGGATGATTTTAAATATCATGAGCACACACCTCGACCAAATAAATTGATGGATAGAAAAGATCTAATACTTCGTGATAATGCAAATAATGAACTGCAAAAAATTCTATATAAGGATGCTAAGAAAATAGGAAAATATTAATTTATTTATAGATGACAAAGTCTTTTAATCTCCAAGAGACGCCTCTCTCTTCTTTGAATACCATTAAGTTTTGTAATCATTTTTTAAACCACTATATAAATTAAGAATTTATGATTGATTTACTATCAACATTTCTCGTAGTTGATGGTAGGATGATTATGATGAAAAAGAAAATAACCTCAAAAATAGCTAATTGTCTTTGTGGAGGTGTTAAGATAAGAATAAAAGGAAAGCTTCGCCATGTAATTAATTGTCATTGTTCACAGTGCTTGAAAACACATGGAAATTACGCAGCCTACACTGAATGTCCAGATGACAAAATTAACTTTATTAATAAAACAACTTTGAAATGGTACCATTCATCCAAAATTGCCAAAAGAGGTTTTTGCTCTATTTGCGGGGCAAGCATATTTTATAAATTACTCAAAAGTGAAAATATAAGTATTGCTGCTGGGATGTTCTCTAATCCAACTAAACTGAAGACTCACTCAAATATATATACAAAAGGTAAATTAGATTATTATAAATTAGATTCAAGGATACCCAAATTTAATAGAAATAGTAGATAAACAATGAGATTTTTATTTTTATTTTTATTTTTATTTTTTTCATTTCAGCAAAATACTTGGGGTGAAAACATTCTTACTGATTTTTTGATTGCTAAACCAAGTATGCCCGATCCTAGATTCAAAGAAACTGTGATTATTATGTTGTATCACAATCAAGAAACAGGGGCAGCTGGCTTCGTTGTTAACAAACCTATTGAAACAATGCTCATTAGTGAATTATTTAAGAGTGGTAACATAACTCCACCTGAAAAAATGATAGAAAAGGAAATCACATTATATTGGGGAGGGCCTGTAGAGCCCGAACACATCTTTTTTATCCATTCCTCTGATTACAAGAGTAATAATTTTATATCATCAAACAGGGATTTCACTGTGACACAAGAACCTGAAATTCTTTTTGATATTGTAAAAAATAAAGGCCCTAAAGAATATATTATTCTTTCAGGTATTGCAGCATGGGAACCTGGACAGCTAGATTCTGAAATGATGCAAAATCACTGGGATAGAAAATTGAATAATTATACACCGCTGTTTGATAATGGAAAAGAAATGTGGAGTCGCTTAATTAACTCCCGGGATATTTAGCTATTATATTTTTTGCTGCTGGTTGTAGGGTTGTTTAAATATGCTTGATCAGGCAAAGTTCCGATTGTTAGTTGATAACAATTATTTCATAACATGAGTAAGTATTAACAAATAAAAGACATGGTAGAAGTTTATTAATTTTTATTTTTTCTTGATTCCTGAATAATTTCTGCAATTATTTCTTCTTTATTGTGACCCATAAGGTGAACACCCATGACTCCATTAATTTCTTTAAAGTGATGGATTAATTCCAAACATATTTTTTTACTTTCTTCTTTTTCATCTTTGGATTGCTCTAATCTTTTTATAATCTTTTCAGGAACATTAACTCCAAATAAATTATTATTCATCCATTTTGCGCTTTTAGCTGAAGTAAAAGGTCCCAGACCAATTATAAAAAATGTTTTTTCCAATATGCCTACATCATCCAGTACTTTCATATATTCTTTCAATATTTTTTTATCAAAAACATACTGAGTTTGAAAAAAATTTACACCTGTTTTAATTTTATTTAAAATTTTTTCAGGATTTGGCTTTCCTGTTGTTGGTACTTCTGCACTACCAATACATAATTTAGGAGGAGGCTCGATTATTCTTCCAGATGGAAATTTTCTTTCATTACGCATCATATTAGCTGTAGCTATTAGAGT
>Ga0207963_1001823_pt1 | contig 11005 bp, 8 predicted proteins | sample Knorr_S15_td_NAD_FD_185604 | JGI IMG/M metagenome (GOLD analysis project Ga0207963, IMG submission 185604) | Marine microbial communities from Southern Atlantic Ocean transect - Knorr_S15_td_NADW_ad_2500m_LV_A (SPAdes) (version 2) | ecosystem: Environmental > Aquatic > Marine > Oceanic | place...
ATTTTCCTCTGAAACAGATAATGAAAAGTTCTCTATTGCACCATAATATTCATTTTGAACGGTTACAACGACCGGTTGAGCGGTTGTTAAGTTGTCTGATAGATCACTTGCAGTCATTTGTATCACATGTTCTGATCCGTTAGATAGTTCATACGTTACCCAATTATGTGTATAAGGAGAGTCGCTTACTGTTGCTACTAATTCATCATCCACATAGAATTTTACATCCGCAATTCCCATGTTGTCTATGGCAAAACCAGAGATTAAAACTGTATCACCAACTGTTTGACTTGAAATGGGTGTAAGGATTGCCAGCACTGGTGGTGTTGTGTCATCTCCTGGTGTAACAACATTATTAACCAAAACAGCAATAGGGGAGACATCTGTTGAGTTTCCACCTAAATCTGTTATCGTAATGGAAATGACGTGTTCATCATCTTCTGCAGCTAATTCTGTATTCCAATCGTGGGTATAAGGATATTCAGAATTCGTTCCTAACGTATTCCCGTCAATAAAGAATTCTACTTGATCTATTCCTAAATTATCTGATACTGAAACCTGAATCTGTACAACGCCGCTCACTGTTTGACCGGCGTAGGGATAAAGAATGAAACCGGTGGGTGGAATATCGTCTTCGTTATCCACAAAAACTGCGATGGGTTGTGTTTGTGTATTATTCTCACTGGTATCAAAAGCTTTAACATACCAGATATGCTCAGAATCATCTTCAACGTTCGTTGAATTCCATTCATATTGATATGGGTAAGAGGTTACTATGAATTCTAATTCATAATTATGGTAAAACTCAACTCGGTTGATGCTTACATTATCCGAGGCGATTGCTGTGATATTCACCATACCGGAAACTGTTTGATTCGCAGCAGGTTCGTAAATAACCACATTTGGTGGTATCATATCTGGCTCATCAATATTATTAACACGAACCGTAACAGGGAAAAGAGCGGTAGTATTCCCGACTGCATCGGTAAGATTTACATTAATAACATGTTCTGCGTCTTCAGCTTCTACTGTTGTATTCCATTGATATTCATAAGGTAAGATTGAATCCTGTCCTGCAAAGGATCCATCAATGATAAAATCTACAAAGCCCATTGCAACGTTATCATATGCGGAAACTTGGATAACAATAGTTTCTGAAACAGTTGATGCTGAAGGCGGGTGAATAATTGTGCCTGTTGGAGGGATATTATCATCAGCTTCATAATTATCAATTAATACACTGATTGGACCAAGGGTAATCTGGTTTCCTGTTATATCCTGGATATGAACGTGTATGGTGTAACTAATATCATCAACTTCAACTGATGTATCCCAATTATAAGTATAGGGAGACTCAGTAAGCGTGGCAACGGTATCACCATCAATATAGACATTCACAAATGCAACTTCTTCATTATCATTTGCTTCGACAATAATAGTGATCTCTCCAGAAATAGTCTGACCGGTATAAGGGAAGATCAATGTGCCGGTTGGATTGATATTATCTAAATTATCGATTAATACACGGATAGGATTGGTTTGAGTCAAATTACCTGCAGCATCTTCTGCTTTGGCCCAAATGGTATGTTGTTCATCTTCTGCATAGTCGGTGGTGATCCATATGTATTCGTAGGGGGCATCTTTACTTGCAATGATAGCAGAATCATTCAAATACATAGTCACCATGCCTAATTCAACATTATCAAACGCATATGCCGACACAAGCACTGTATCAGACAAGATAGCTTGATCAGGTGGGAATGTGATGGTTAATGTAGGAGGAATGGAATCGGGTTCCTTTTGGACTTTGAACATGGGACCTTCACAACTTAATAACAGAATAGCAATTAAAATGATATTTAGGTTGAAAGATTTCATCAATTGGATATTGTTACGAGAATTGGTTGAGCAATTGTAGTATGCCCGGCATGATCAGTTACGTAGGCAGATAAAGTATGCTGGCTTTCATTTTCCAAAGGTGTTGTATCCCATTCAATTTGATAGGGTTCCGTGTTATCAGTACCAATTGATTCACCATCAATAAAAAATTCAACATTATTTACACCAAAATCGTCTACTGCCTGTACAGTAAAGGAAACTATCCCACCCACAGTTTGTCCGGAAAGAGGATTTGAGATAGCCACAACAGGCGGTGTGATGTCATCAATGATATTATTTACAAAAACACTCACTGGAGGCACATAGCTTATATTATCAGATGAGTCAGAAACAATGATACTAATGACATGATCTTCATCGTCAGTCTCACTTGTTGTATCCCATTCATAGGTGTAAGGGAATGTGGTTAAAGTGTCTCTTGGAATACCATCAATAGATAAGTTAACCTGTTCTACACCAATATTATCTGTGGCTGAAATTTCAATCGTGATTGTCCCTGTGACTGTTTGTCCTGCAACCGGATTTTGGATTTGACCAGTAGGTGGAATATTATCAAAATTATCTACATAGACTGCGATTGGCGGGGCAAGGGTTGCATTCCCATCCAAATCAAAACCAATCACTGCAATAATATGATCCATATCATCGTTAACTGTCTCGGTGTCCCAAATATAATTAAATGCATCAGAAGTATCCGTATGGACAGAATCACCATTGATAAAAAATTCAACTCGATCCATGCCAGTATCATCTTCAGCTAATACTTCGATTGAAACTATTCCAGTTAAATCCTGACCCGCCACCGGATTCGTGATCAATACGATTGGCGGTGTTATATCTCCCGCTGGATCATTATCTACAAAAACAGAAATGGGGTTTAAAGGAGATTCATTGCCAGCCAGATCTATCAAAACAACACTGATAGTATGTTCTATATCTTCTTCTTCCAATGTGGTATCCCATGAATAATGGTATGGTGCTTCACCATCCGATATGATGTAAGTACCATCAATGGAAAAAGCAACTTCATCCATAGCCCTATTATCACTTGCACTGACAATGATATCAACGCTTCCGCTTACGGTTAATCCGGCGGGTGGACTGACAATAGAACCGGTTGGCGGAGTTACATCATTTTGTTGATTATTATCAATAATCACGTTGACAGGAGGAACAGTGGTTAAATTGTTGCTCATATCGCGGACGAGAACATAAATAGAATAATGGTCATCCAAATATAAAAGAGTATTCCATGGAAAAATGTAGGGTGGCTCTAAAACATATCCCTGGAGGACATTATTCACATAATAACTCACGTATTGTATACTGTCATTATCGGATGCTTCAACAGTAATATTAACGATTCCACTTACATATTGTCCAGAGAATGGATTTAATAAAAATGCAGTTGGGGGTTCATTATCATGATTATCTGCTTTAATGCGGATTGGAAAGGATGCATATGCATTTTGTACCAGATCATATGCAATGATAGATACAAAATGAAACTCATCCTCGGTATAATCTCCAGTTTTCCATTCAAAATCAAAAATATCATCTACCCCAGAATTATCTGTACCAACCCATTTTTGGTTTATATAGAACTGTACTGAATCAACTTCTTCATTGTCTGTCGCACGTGCAAGAACAGTAATGTCACCAGCCACGGATATGCCATCAACAGGATATATTAAGACAGCTTGCGGTGGGGTTGTATCAGCGATGGGTAAATCCGTGACCTTATCGCACGATAAGGTGCAAAGCAAAATAAAGATTATCCCAAAATTTGATAAGAATTTATAACTTGGAATCATGACTTAAATTTACGAACTATTTCTGCGAATCCATCTAAAGACATTATTACCGAATTTAGTTTTTTCAATTCGAAATATCATACGTTGTGCATAGGTGAAAGCTATGTGTTTCAATGAAAAAACATACATATTTCTTCCAAATATTTCTTCTTCATAAACAGGCGTAAAATAAAATGAATGTTTTTGTTTCCAAAGGTCATAAATCATAGATGTTAGAACAGATATAGGAATGATATATGAAATAGATTCATAGGTTACACCTGTTTCATACAGTCCTATAAAACTTGCTTTTGGAAGTAGATCATTATATTGATCCCAAACTTGCGGTATCATTCTTCGGTTTTTATCCCATTTGAATCTAATATCCAGAGTAGCACCAATCAGGAACGTATAAAAGGGGTAGAAGAATCCTCGTTCAATGGAATATTCAAGGATTGAATAATCTGTATTTATTTTTTCGATATGAAGGAGGGGAATAAACTCAGACTGATTGATACCAGTTTTTATAAAAAGTTCCGGGTTTATCATATCGTTATTGAACTGTATATCCAAAAAATTAATCGTATCGCCACTCAAAGTATAGATGGTACCGGTTCGATTATTCATTTTTTGTAGATTCTGTTCAAAACTCCAACTGCTGTGAAAAACCCGATTAAAATCATTGTAGATGTAATAAATATCTCTCAAGTAAAGTGAATCTGAGTCGCCTGTATCTTTAGAGACAAAATGTACAAATTCCATCCCAATGGAGTCAACGGATGCAACGATTGACTCGCCATTGTTTTTCACAATTACGTGTTGGACATCAGTATTCTGCGAATTCGACCACAACACTGAAATAATAAAAAGGAATATGCTCATCATCTGTTTCATGGGGCTTAAATTAAGAACCTTGTATGAAGAGTCAAATCCTACGTTTCTTTCTTTCTCTTTTCCTTATTTTTGTGTCCTTTTCGTTGGCACAACCTAAAATTAGTGTCGGCTTGGGGCTTGGTTTATATGAACCAACTCTATCTGGCTTCGATGAAAACAGTGATGTTCCTTTTCCAACTGGTACTATGTTGAATCGAAATTTTCTTTTTAATTGGGCTGTATATTATGAATTTTTTAGTAACGCCCGATTGGGGTATAATTCCTATTCATCTTTTGAAGTGGGCAAATTGGATTTGATTAATTCTAAAGCTGTATATCGTCGAACGATTATTTATAGGATGTTTCCCTTAGAAACTTATTTTCGTTGGAAACCAAAAATAGAACTTAATTTTACCTTAACTCCGATTTGGGGACGCGGCAGAATATTTGTGGATACAACCCCCGGGGATAAATCTGAAGATTGGAATCAGCTCATAGATAGTTTTGGTGGTTCGGATGATGTATCAGATTTGGGTGCAACAGATGCTATGATCAATGATTGGATTGGATTTTCCGGAATGATTGGTATTCGTTATTATTTGTCAACACGCATCGGGTTGGATATGAAAATGGGTTTTATGGACAATTCTTACAAAAATGATAAATGGCGTCTCCAAAAGAAAGAAGTAACAGGTCCAATAATGAAAATTGACGAATTACCCTTATTCTCTTTTAAAGTGTTTTATGGGTTTAAATGAGGCAATTCACTTCTACTGTACTTTTTTTCGTGTTTTTATTTGGGCAAGAATCAATGGCCGATAGGCCTAATCCTTGTGAAGATCCATTACTCAATCTCGCACAAAACAAAGGGATTAAAGCCATTCCAATAAAAGATATTCCAAAATTTCGAAAATTAATGAAAGCTTGCGAGAATGCGGGAGGCTACAAGGTCACAGAACAGATTGTTTATCGGGACTGGCAACGCGATTATAATAAAGCCAAGACCATGGCTTCTTTTACACCTACTTTCTCAGTTATAGTTTTTCTGGTTATGATTTATTATTTCATTGGTTTGGGAATAGCCACGAAATAAAAAAAAGAGTCCCTTATTAAAGGTAATTTTAGGGCAAGACTCCATTTTAGGATTAAGATATTATTTAAATGACTCACTCCTTATATTTTCACCCTTTTTTAAACATAAATCACAGGATTATGGGCCTAAAAATATTCTAATGAAAAAAATAACTTTAATACTACTTACACTTGTTTTGTTTGGATGTGTGTGTTTGTTGCCTTTGGCTATTATTTTGCCGGGCGCGTTCTGGCAACCAAACCTTCTTCCTAGGAATAATCAGATAGTCCAGTTTAGATTCTTTTGGGATGTTAATTTTAATATCAATTAGGGCTATTATTTATGAAAGCATGTAAAACGCTGATTTTCACGCTACTATTAGCTGGAGCACACTCTACCAGTAATACTGTACAAAATGATGAAAACGTGTTCTTAGTTAGGTTTAATGAAGTATATGATTTTGCAAATTTAAAACATGGACACATTGGAAATGCTACAGAAGCAACCCTTAAAAATGCAGAAGAAAAATTGCAAAAGATTCTAACGGTCGATAAGGAAAACCGCAGTTTTGAGAATACATTAGAAAAAATTGACGATATCTATGCAACGATTGAAATGGTATGGAGCCCTGGATATTTAATGAGCTCTACGCATACCGATGAAAAAATACGAGATGAAGGCCTAGAATCAAGCCGGAAAATTGAAAAATATATTACAGACCTTTCACTGAACAAGGATCTGTATAATGCTGTGCTAGATTATTCCAGAACAAAGGGAGGGCAGCAGTTAGAAGGGTATAAGAAAAAATACCTTGATGATACCATCCGTGATTTTCGCCGTAATGGCCTCGCGCTCAGTGATGAGAAAAGAGAAAAGGTTAAGGCATTATTTAATGATCTGTCTGATCTTGGATTGGCCTTTAGTAAAAATATTGCTGATTACCAGGATACACTCTTCTTGTCTGAAGATGAAATGGAAGGGCTCCCGGAAGTATATAAGATTGAACGGCATCAAAAGGATGGAAGATATGCTGTTGACATGTCATACCCATCTATCGGTCCATATTTCAAATTGGCCGAGTCTGACAAGTCCAGAAAAGAGCTACGCTTCAGATATAATAATCGTGCTAAAGAATCAAATCTTGAGATCCTGGATAATATCATCAGGAAAAGGAATCAACTGGCAGCTATGCTTGGATATAGATCCTATGCTGAATACCGAACGGAAGATCGAATGGCAAAAAACCCCGAGAATGTGTGGTCATTTGAAAAAGATCTTATTGCAAAAGTACGAAAGAAAGCAGAAGCTGATGTTAATATAATGCTCAAGATCAAATCCGATAGAAACGGAAATGCTGCCACCACTATAGACCCATGGGAAGCTGCCTACTATGAGAATTTAGTTTTAAAGAAAAATTTTAATCTGGATTCTGAAGAAGTAAAAAAATATTTCGAATTCAATAATGTGACCAAAGGGCTTTTTACGATCTATCAAACTTTATTTAACATCAGGTTCAGGGAAATAAAGAATCCTTCGGTCTGGCATGAAGATGTACTCATGTACGAAGTGTTTGATGCTTCAACAGAAGAATTGATCGGCCGATTCTACCTGGATATGTTTCCAAGGGCTAACAAATACAGCCATGCTGCAGCTTTTTCTGTCACGATTGGTAAAATGACAAGTAACGGCTACCAGAAACCAGCAACTGCTCTTGTATGTAATTTCCCAAAACCGTCAGATCTAGAACCATCCCTCCTTAGCCATGGTAATGTAGAAACATATTTCCATGAGTTTGGCCACTTGGTTCACGGTGTGTTAACAAAGTCTCCGCTAATGGGCTATGCTGGCACGTCTGTTGCCAGGGATTTTGTAGAAGCACCATCTCAAATGCTGGAAAACTGGGTATGGCAGAAGGAATCTTTAAACTTATTTGCACAGCATTATCAGACTGGAGAAACCATACCGGACAGTTTACTTAATAAAATGGTTGCAGCAAAAAATGTAAACTCAGGTACAAAGGCACTTCAACAGATATTTTATGGTATTCTGGATTTCACTTTACACGATGGATACGATCCTGATAAAGATGAATCGACAACAGCTATAGTAAAGAAACTGCAGAATGAGTTGACACTTTACCCGTTTCAAAAAGGGACCCATATGCAAGCTGCGTTTAGCCATTTAAATGGTTATGGTGCAGCATACTACGGATATAAATGGTCGGAAGTGTATGCTCAGGATATGTTTTCGGTTTTTGAAGAGAATGGAGTCATGGATATGAAAACTGGTATGAAATATCGGAGAGTCATCCTTGAAAAAGGAGGTACCAAAGAAGCTTTGGATTTGGTTCAAGAATTCCTAGGCCGAGAGTCAAACAATAAAGCGTTTTTAAAAAGTATGGGGTTATAGTTATAGTGGATAGACTATTAAAGATACTATCATTATTATTACTGGTATCAGGTGTATCAGCTAAAAGTCCTGCAACAGGTATTCAAAAAATCGTGTTTCACCAGATGTTTCTTCTCGAGAGCGACAGCGGGTAGGCATTGCCGGGGCCCTGGCTCCAAGCCCTGACCTGATCATATGCGATGAACCCGTTTCTGCATTGGATGTATCGATCCAGGCACAAGTGATCAACCTGATGGTGGATCTCCAGAAAGAATTTGATGTCTCGTTTTTATTTATTGCTCCTGATCATTGGGTTGCTTGTCCAATAGTAAAGAAAACTAATGAGGTTAAATTGAATGAAGTATAGTGAATTCCCGTATAAAAGACTTACCGTTGATTCCCAAAATGCACTCATGGTAGACTGGCTTGTAAGATTCAAGGATGCAGAATCAGCAGCAGATCAGATTACTGTTTTAGAAGAAGTTGATGATGCAAGTCGCGAGTATGCTTCTTATGTTTCTATTGCCAGTTTGAATTTCAGCCGAAATATTAACGATGAAGCTGCGAAATCTGAGAAAGATTATTATGATTCCATAGGTCCTGATATCCAAGAAGTATACAATAAACTTGATCAGGCCGTGGACGCATCTCGATTCAAAGCTGATCTAACTGAGAAGTGGGGTGCTACATTCTTGAAAAAAATTGAAATGGAATTAAAAACGTTCGATCCAAAAATTATGGATATGCTTCGCAAGGAAACAGACCTTAGAAATGAGTACACAAAACTCACAGCCGGGGCTAAGATAGAGTTTGATGGGAAAAGTTATAATCTGGCCGGATTAGGTCCTTTCCATACTCATGAAGACCGAGACCTTCGCAAACGATCCTATGCAGCTCGGTTTCAATGGTTTGAAGATAATGCTGATGAATTTGATGAATTGTATGATAAACTTGTCAAACTTCGTCATGAAATTGCTACAACTTTGGGGTATAAAAACTTTGTTGAACTGGGTTATCTGCGTATGGGCAGGTCCGACTATGGTCCGGATGAAGTTGCAAATTTCAGAAAACAGATCGTGGATCATGTTGTTCCAATTGTGACTCGATTACTAGAGCAGAAAAAGGCTATTCTGGGATTGGACCACTTATATTTTTATGATGGCATCAATTTTAAGGAAGGTGATCCAAAGCCTAAGGGGACCCCGGAAGAGCTGGTCGCCGGTGCTCAGGGCATGTATCATGAATTATCTCCAGAGACGGGTGAATTTTTTGATATTATGGTGAATGAGGAGTTGATGGATCTGGTGAATCGCGAAGGAAAACGGCCAGGAGGATTCTGTACATCATTTCCCAAATATGATCGACCCTATATTTTTTCAAATTTTAATGGTACAGATCACGATATAACGGTCTTAACCCATGAAGCTGGGCACGCCTTTCAGTGTTATTCCAGTCGGAACCAACCTCTGGTGAGTTATCTATGGCCAACTATGGAATCAGCGGAAATACATTCCATGAGTATGGAATTTTTTACCTGGCCCTGGATGGAACGATTTTTTAAGGAAGAAACAGACCGCTTCAAATACAAGCATATTGCAGGCAGTTTATCCTTTCTGCCCTATGGTGCCTGTGTAGATCACTTTCAGCACTGGGTCTATGAGAATCCTGAAGCAACGCCCAAAGACAGAAAAAATAAGTGGCTGGAACTGGAATCCATTTATCTGCCAAATCGAGACTATGATGATATTGAATTCCCAAAATCCGGTGGTATTTGGCAGGGGCAGCTTCATATATATCAAATGCCGTTTTACTATATTGACTATACTTTAGCGCAAATTTGCGCATTCCAGTTTTGGATTAAAAGTGAAGAAAATAGAGAGCAAGCATGGTCAGATTATTATCGATTATGTCAAGCAGGCGGAAGCCTTCCTTTTACGGGTTTGGTTGAACTGGCCGGTTTAAAACTTCCATTTGACGATGGGTGTTTGGAATCGGTGGTAGAAAAAGTTTCAAATTGGCTGGATAGTGTAGACGTTTCTTCATTATAATTGATCCATGAAAATAATTGGGTATATAGCAATTGTTTCCCTGCTTTTGGGTAAAGAGCCAAAATCTTTGGATCAATTTGTGGTTGATTATTTATTGCTCACGCAAAGTAAGATGGTTAATAGCCCGACTGTATGGCAGGATGTGAAAGAAGGCTATCTGAGAAACGAAGCCATTTTTTTTAGTGAAATAGTACTAGACAGTTTAGCAGATGGATTAACATCGTACTATGTGGCAAAAACACATTTACCAAAAATTAATCAATTAAGGGAACAGGTACGGGAAGGGAAGGATTTTAATTATAATATTGAGAAACCATCACCCTCTATGGCGAATGTGAATTATTTTTCTTCGGTCAAGAATTGATCTGGATCAATATCCAATTCTTTTAAGATCATTTTTGAAATATTTTCGGCAGATTCATCTTCGCTAAAACCATCGTCCACTAAAGCTGAGAAAGAATCTTCCAGAATTTTCAAATCTTTATGATTTGAAAAAATTTCATCTAGAACGGAGGATGGCACTTTAAAATCCCTGAGCCGTTTATAGATATTTAATCGGGTGATATTCATGATTAAAACTACTTTTAAAATCTGTTCCAAAAACCTAAAAAGGTGAATTGAATGGCAGAATTCGTAAAGTAAATTCCGCCGCGTATTTTGACAATTTAACAATTATTATGGCGTCGTACCCAAGCGGTCTAAGGGGCCGGTTTGCAAAACCGTTATTCGCCGGTTCGAATCCGGCCGACGCCTCTTTTATTTAAGCCCGGGTGGTGGAATTGGTAGACACTATGGACTTAAAATCCATTGTCCGTAAGGACGTGCCGGTTCGAGTCCGGCCCCGGGTACCAATCTTTTTCTACCTCAGGTGGAGAAAGATTGACAGTTATGAAACTAGATAATAACAAAAGGATAAAAGTAAAAATGAAAAA
>Ga0207963_1001845_pt1 | contig 10888 bp, 8 predicted proteins | sample Knorr_S15_td_NAD_FD_185604 | JGI IMG/M metagenome (GOLD analysis project Ga0207963, IMG submission 185604) | Marine microbial communities from Southern Atlantic Ocean transect - Knorr_S15_td_NADW_ad_2500m_LV_A (SPAdes) (version 2) | ecosystem: Environmental > Aquatic > Marine > Oceanic | place...
GCTCTACCTGCGCCAGGCAGCTGACGACACGCGTTTGGGGTTGCCGCAACTAGATATTGGTTTCAGGACTCAGATTTCGGTCCAGCAGAGTCTGTTGCCGGAGCCTGGTACCACTGCCCCTGAGTTTTTACCGGTAGACACATCGACTACGCTGGCCCGGATCCGCATGCTCCGGCAGGCTGGCGCGTCGGGCCTTGCCCTGGCTCTGCTGAAGGAAATAGAAATCGAGCACAAATCTGATTGGCTGGAGTGGGAGCAGGAGTTGTGGTTGGCACTGAGGGCGGCGGGTCACTCCACGATGTTGCTGTCACGTCTTCAAACCGCGTTGTCGAGGCTCGATGGTGCGCTTAAGGCCCGGGTCTATGTCGACATCGCCGGTGTGCACATTGATCAGGGTGATCCGAGGCGTGCACGGTCAGTGCTGCGTGCGATGTGGGTTGACAGCGAGCCTGACAACCAGATCGCGATGACAGCTAGGCGGTTGATGATCGATGCTTACCGAACCGAAAAACTGTTTCAAGATGCGGATGCGGCCTGCAGCCGATTTCAGGCTGAGTACTATCCAGATGAAGCGAGCTGGGGGGAGTTGAGGGCCACGATATTGCTGGAGTCCGGTCGACCGGGGGAGGCTTTACGCTATCTGATCGGTCAGCAAGGGGTAAAAGCCGAGCGATTGCGTCTCGTCGCGCGACTCAGGGAGGGTTCCTATACCGCAGACGACGTGCTGACTCGCCTCGGCCTATCGGCAGAACAGCCGAACGTCAGGGTAGATGCACACTTCTATTGGGGGATAGTGGCGGAAGCCGCGTTGCTGGCAAAGGACTGGTCGTCTAGGGTTAAAGCACTGGAATGGTTGTTGGTGCCCGGTGTGACGATAGAAGCTCCTATGCTGCCACCGACACGGGTCCAGTTGTTGACTGCCTATGACAGACTCGCTGCGGAGATTCTCCCGGCGATCCCCTATGTGTCACAGGACCCGGGTTCCTGGATCAATGCCGTAGAGGGTGCGGGTGTTGGGCTGGAGGGACAGCGGGCGTTGCTGGTGACCATGCTGCGTTCAGGCATCGAGGAAGATGCAGTCGGGATCCTGACGCGTTCTCTGGTGGAGTCTCTGATTGAAGCAAAATTATCGCCGTTGGTGCTGCTCTTGTATGGAGATGCTGCCCCGATGGGATCAGAGAGTCAGATCGAGGATGATCTTCTACAGACCCTGGCTCAGGAAGCGGTACAGAACCGGCGCTATGCGCTGGCCTCCCGTCTCTCGGGCAGGATGCGTGCACCGCCTCCAAACATGAACGAAGGAGAATGGGTGCTCCGACGGTCACGAATCCAGATATTTGCAGGGCAGGCAGATGATGGGTTGATCGCAGTGGTGGATTGGCTTTCGGGGAGCGATCAGCTGTCGGAAGGAATGCTAGACCGTGTCATGCAAGTGTTTTTTGATCTTCAGACTATTGGCAGACACGCACTGGCATTGAAGGGGTTTGCGCAGGCCGCCAATCTGGTCCAGACGCCCCGCCAGCGGCAGGAACTGCTTTTCTGGATGGCCGAATCCCACGCTGCTCTGAATAAACATGTGCGAAGTGCGGACTTGTTCCTGCGTTCGGCGGTGGTCGATACCAGTGCTGCCACGGCATCGCGGTGGAATCAGAGTGCTCAATTCAAGGCGGCTGTACAGCTCACACAGGCCGGCTTGTTGGTCGACGCTCGGATGGTTTATCTCGACTTGTTGCAGCAGGCTGATGACCGAAATCAACAGTTGGTTCTCAGACAGAAAATTCAAGATCTGGATCTGCGCAAGGCCTGGAGTCAGTAAAGATGTCTGAAAAACGAAATTTCCAGCTAATCGATCAGTTTCTAGACGCAGTCTGGCTGGAATCCGGGTTAAGCGCCAACACCCTGGCGGCCTATCGGTCGGACCTGAGGAAGGTGTCCAATTGGCTAGGAAAACAGAAGCGTTCTATGGAAAAAGTTTCCAAGTCTGAGCTTCTTGACTATCTGGCGCACACAGTCCGCTCGGGGATCAGCGCAAGATCTTCAGCACGGCAGCTATCGAGCCTGCGCCGTTTTTACCGTCATCTTGCCCGGGAGGGAATAGCTGAGACAGATCCGACGTCAGATCTACAATCCCCGGTTATCGGCAAAGCACTGCCTAAGACACTGTCTGAATCCAGTGTAGAGCAACTTCTGGCGGCGCCGACTGAAAACTCAGCACTCGGTATTCGAGATCGAGCGATGCTTGAGACGATCTATGCCACCGGGTTGCGGGTTTCAGAACTGGTAAATCTGACACTGAGTGAACTCGATGCCACTGCGGGCCTGGTGCGAGTGACCGGGAAAGGGGGGCGAGAGCGTATCGTTCCACTTGGCGAGGAGGCACTTACGTATCTGGGGCAGTACCTGAATGATGCCCGACCCGAGTTACTGGGAGACAGGGTTTCCGAAGCGGTTTTTGTCACGCGCCGAGGCGGCCCGATGTCGCGGCAAGCGTTCTGGCAATTGATCAAACGCTATGCGACCGTGGCTGGTGTGGGCGACGCGCTGTCGCCACATTCTCTCAGGCATGCTTTTGCTACCCACCTTCTTAACCATGGCGCAGATCTTCGCAGTGTGCAGATGCTGCTGGGCCATTCCGATCTTTCAACAACGCAAATCTATACCCACGTCGCACGTGCACGTCTGCAGGCACTGCATGCTGAGCACCATCCCCGCGGTTAGTCAGGGACGGATTCTTGCTTCGAGCTGGGCATGAAAGCCGTCGAGGTCGCTCAGTCATCGGCGGATTCTGGCTGCAACCCAGGTTCGCTATAATTGTGCGAAATAGACTGCTTAAACAAAAATCAGGAGTTACATCATGATAGCCAGTCGTGCCGCTGTTGCCCACGAGGCCGGTAAGCCACTCAGCATTGAAACAGTTAATGTAGACGGGCCTCGCGAAGGAGAGGTTTTGGTGGAGATCAGGGCGACGGGTGTGTGTCACACCGATGCGTTTACCCTTTCTGGAGAAGATCCGGAGGGTCTTTTCCCTGCCATACTCGGACACGAAGGGGCCGGTGTGGTGGTCGAAGTCGGGAAGGGCGTGACCACGCTGAGCGAGGGCGATCACGTCATCCCACTTTACACGCCGGAATGTCGCGTGTGTGAATACTGCACCTCGGGCAAAACAAATCTGTGTCAGGCGATTCGTGGAACGCAGGGGCGTGGCTTGATGCCGGATGAAAGCAGTCGTTTCTCACTGGGCAATGACAAACTATTCCATTACATGGGCACATCGACGTTTTCAAACTACACCGTATTACCTGAGATTGCTGTCGCCAAAATCCGCTCTGATGCGCCGTTTGACAAAGTCTGCTACATCGGTTGCGGTGTGACCACCGGCATCGGTGCGGTGATTAATACTGCCAGGGTAGAACCTGGGTCAAATGTAGTCGTGTTCGGCCTAGGCGGTATAGGCCTGAACGTTGTTCAGGGCGCAAGGCTCGTTGGCGCCGACATGATTATCGGTGTTGACCTGAATCCCGAGCGTGAGTCTCTGGGGGAAAAGTTCGGCGTAACCCATTTTGTCAATCCAAGCGAGGTAGAAGACGACCTGGTTGCGCATCTGGTCGATCTCACGCGGGGCGGTGCAGACTACAGCTTTGAATGTATCGGCAATGTAGAAGTAATGCGCCAGGCGCTGGAGTGCTGCCACAAGGGCTGGGGTGAAAGTATCATTATTGGTGTCGCACCTGCAGGCGCTGAGATAGCTACCCGGCCGTTTCAGTTGGTAACCGGCAGAGTCTGGAGAGGCACTGCTTTTGGTGGTGCCAGAGGTCGGACAGAGGTTCCGCGGATTGTTGACTGGTATATGGATGGAAAGATCAATATCGATGACCTGATTACACACACAATGCCGTTGGAAGAAATCAATTCAGCCTTTGATCTGATGCACGAGGGTAAGTCTATACGCAGCGTTGTGACCTACTGACATTGTTCGAGAGCGCATCTCTTAATTGACTGTTTTGCGTGACAGTCCGGTTGTACCCTGCTGCGGTCAGTTTAATGCTTGGGCCAGCAGGCGTCGATAATGAACGACGTGCTCGTTTGAATTACCCAGGACTTCGAACATCTGTAACAGCGCTTCACGCCCGGAGTCTCTGAATTCTTTACGACCACCCTTGACGATCTCCAGGGCCTGGGACATGGCACCGTCGATGTCGTCCTCTAGAAAAAGAAGTGTGCTGAGTTGTCGGCGTACTTCGTAGTTGTCAGGTGCAGAGGCGATCTGCATTCTGAGCGACTCGGCGTCGAATTCTGGCCCCGCGAGTTCATTCATATCGATTTTTATCAGCAGCGCTTTGTATTCGGCATCCTGCTGTCTGGACAGGGTAACTGTTTTGAGGGTAATCCGCGCACCGGTCGGGTCTCCATCAGCAAGCTGATACGACGCCAGTCTAAATTGGAGTTTGTCGTAGTCCGGATCGTCGGCTAAAGCCTGCTGCAGCAAGGCAATGGCTTCAGAACTATTACCGTTATCAACCAGTTCAGCGGCGTTTTTCAGAGCCTCATCCGCTGGTCGATCTAGGTGCCGCTCAAGAAACTCCCGAATCGATTTTTCTGGAAGTGCGCCAATGAATTCGTCGGTAACCTCCCCATCTTTAAAGAGTTTCACCGTTGGCAGGCTGCGGACACCGTACTGTGCCGCAATTTGTTGTTCGCTGTCTGTATCTACCTTGGCCAGTTGAAACTTGCCGGCAAGTTCGTCAGCCAGTTTTGCGAGTATTGGCACTAACATCTTACACGGGTTGCACCATTCAGCCCAGAAATCAACCAATACAGGAAGTTCTCTGGATCGATCGATAACCTCATGTTCAAAAGTTTCTTGTGTAACGTCTATTGAAAAAGGATGATCTGTCATCTGTCTAGAATCCGGACAATAAGTTTTAGTGAGTGGAATTATGTGGGACTGTAATCAGTATTATCTACAAAACAGTCCTTATTTGTGTGCAATCGTTCGTATTCTTAGATTTCGATGAATACAGCTTAGATAGTTGACTATGCCAAATTCAAAACCTGTTACGGAGCAAATGTTGCTGGCTTGTGCCCCCAGTTTGTTCGTGGTTTTGTGGAGCACAGGTTATATCGGCGCGCGACTAGGTCTTCCGTATGCCGAGGCAGGAACCTTCCTGATGCTGCGGTTCGCGCTGGCTGCAGTATTCATGGTCGTGCTAGTGGTTGCCTGTCGTGCACCACTGCCGACAAATCTGCGTGACTTCGTGCACTGTGCTGTCGTCGGAGTCTTGGTCCATGGGTTGTATTTATATGGAGGGTTTGCTTCGATCCAACAGGGACTAACGCCGACCACTGTCTCGGTTGTTGTGGGTATGCAACCAGTGATTACGGCTGTGTTGATTGGCCCAATTTTGGGTGAGACCGTGAATATCAGGCAATGGGGAGGCTTCTTTCTAGGTACGCTCGGCGTGATTCTGGTTATCATGCCTAATTTTGTCGGCATCGGCATCAGCAGTGGGGCGCCTGCAGTGATTCTATCTCTGATCTGTGTATTGAGTATCAGTGTTGGAACGCTGTATCAAAAAAGATTTTGCAATTCTGTCGATCTACGTTCGGGTACGATGATACAGCTCATAGTTGCTGCGCTGATGATGTGGTGGGTCTCGAGCCAGTTCGAAGATGGACACGTCGAGTGGAACGGTACGTTCGTATTTTCATTAATCTGGTTGGTCTTGGTGCTTTCAGTAGGTGCTTACGCGTTGTTATGGTGGCTGGTTCGCCGAAAGTCGGCAACCAACGTGGTTAGTCTTTTCTTTTTGATGCCACCCGTTACCGCTGTATTCGACTGGCTTTTTTTTGATCAAAGGGTGTCCTTGATAACGCTGATGGGTATCGTTATTGCTGTGGCGGGTATTGTGATTGTTATTCGATACGGGCCGCAGTCGTCGTCTGCGGCCTCACGTGCCCAGTGATGTGAGTCATAAACGAGATGCGATCTATATTGGCGGTTGTTGTCTGTACGGCATTGCTGATGTTTTGCCCAGAGAGATCATTTGGGCAGCAGATGTTCGAGAATTTCGAGGGCCAACCCGTAACGATCGAGCAGTATTTTGATGGAGAGCACTGGCTTGTTGTCGTGATCTGGTCATTCAGGTGCCCAATTTGTCAGAAAGAATTACCAACCTACGCAGATTTGGCCCGTCGACAACAACGTGGAAGTTTCATAGTCATAGGTTTATCAATAGATGGTCAAGAGGGTTTCGGTGGTGCTTGGGCACTGTTGGAAGAGTTAGGTAACGACTTTAAGTCTCTGATCGGGGAAGCAGACGGGGTTGCAGATTTCGTCTTGTCCCATAGCCGTCAGCCTTTTCGGGGTACACCCACTATAATGATCTTTAATCCCAGTGGAATTCTCGTTGCTTTTCAGGGTGGCCCTGTTCCGGTCGATTCTATCGAGGGTTTTATTGCCCAACGTTCTAACTGACCGTAGTCATTCTCTGGGTTAGAGCGCCGATGGTATTTTGCCGGACGGTACGCGTCCCTAATATGATGTTGTGGTAACAGCACCGACTATCCCCTGGGAAAACTGGAGAATGTCTTGAGTTCTGATTACCGTAAAGGTTTTTGGCTAACACTGGCAGGTGTTCTTATCTTTACGCCAGATGCCTTGCTGATCCGACTTGCCGATGTAGAGTTCTTCACGCTTGTTGTTTATAGATGCACGATTGCTGGTCTCCTGATGTTGGTGGGATATTCCCTCTACTGTGGAAGAGATTTCGTACGTCACATACTGATGATTGGTTTCTGGGGTCTAGTAGTGGTCGTGCTCGAGGGTGCGGCAAGCTGGACATTCTACTTGGCGCTGGAGCGAACGCCGGTAGCGAACGTCCTTGTCATATTTGCAAGTACACCATTGATTGCCGCACTCCTGACCCGAATATTTCTGGATGATGTGATCGAGCGACCCACATGGCTCGCCATCTGGTCTGCAGGTCTTGGCCTCGTGGTCGTGGCAAGTGGTGGCGTGACTACCGGTAACTGGCTGGGCGATCTGCTAGCACTGATTAATGCTGTTGTTATTGCTGGCGTGTATACAGTGGTTCGTCGTAGACGTGATCTCAATATGATTCCTGCCGCTGGTTTGGGACTATTGTTAGCCGCGTTTGTCGCCTATCCATTTGCCCAGTTTCCTAGTTTGGGGTTACATCAATGGTTGATTTTGGTGATTGGGGCTAGCGTTGTGTTGCCCGTGGCGCTCGCACTTGTGACTCTTGGGCCACGCTATCTCCCAGTACCGGAGGTGGCCATGCTAACTCTTTTGGAGACAATTATCGGTCCGGTGTGGGTTTGGTTGGTGATTGGAGAGGAGCCTGGTATTAGAACCCTACTGGGTGGTAGTGTTGTTGTTACTGCATTGTTTTTTCATGCACTATGGCGGTTCAGGAAAACTCGACAAGATGCATCGAGCCTACCGTGAAAAAAGTACTCAGGCCATCGAACCCGCAGTGTTGAGAAATTGACCCGTGCCGGGACAAGTGCTAGAAAGATTGTTCGAAATCAGAATGTACGGTAGCGCTAGTCAGCGTTCATTTTACTGGTTGTACAATTGATTTAGCCGGTGCCGCGTGTTGCACAGGGCGTTGGACGGTTTAAGACCTGCATAGAGTGACCAGGAGCAGATGTATGAAAAACGATAAACCGCGTCAGATAAACGCCGAGCGTTTATGGCAGAGCCTGATGGACATGGCCCAGATCGGGGCTACAGAAAAGGGCGGGTCTTGCCGGCTGGCGTTGACCGATGAAGACAAGGCCGGCCGCGATCTTTTTGTACGCTGGTGCAAGGAAGCCGGCTGCAGTATTTCTGTAGATAAAATGGGTAACATTTTCGCTTGTCGTGCGGGTAGTGAACCCGAATTGCCATCAGTTATTGCCGGCAGTCATCTGGACACCCAGCCAACCGGCGGGCGATTTGATGGGGTATACGGGGTGCTGACCGGACTGGAAGTTATTCGGACCCTGAACGATCTGGGTATAGAGACAAAGCATTCTGTTGAAGCGGCGTGTTGGACCAATGAAGAAGGCAGCCGTTTTGCCCCAGCTATGGTCGCCTCGGGCGTTTTCGCTGGGGTTTACGACCTTGACTATGGTTTGAGCCGGTCGGATGACGAGGGCCGGAGTATGGGAGAAGAATTGCAGAGAATCGGATATGCCGGCTCAGAACCCATGGGACGTCCTCTGCACGCCTATTTTGAGGCGCACATCGAACAGGGCCCAATTCTTGTCGAAGAGGGAACGACTATTGGCATCGTAACCGACGCACAGGGGCAGAGATGGTACGAAATCACGCTGACCGGAGTTGAGTCTCACGCCGGCCCGACACCGATGGATCGGCGTAAAGATGCACTTGTTGGAGCTGCCCGGATCATCGGACGGGTTAACGAGATCGGTTTGTCGCATGCTCCTTTGGCCTGTTCGACGGTCGGTATGATAGACGCCTACCCCAACTCCAGAAATGTCATTCCTGGTCGGACCTTCATCACGGTTGATTTCCGCCACCCTGATGATGACGTGTTAAGTCAGATGGATCGAGAGCTGCGCGAAAGCGTGGCTGATATCTGTCAGAAGTCAGGACTTGCATACAACTTGGAACAGATCTTCTACTATGCACCGGTTTCGTTTGACCAGAGCTGTATCTCGGCTGTGCGGGCAGGTGCTGCGCAGGCGGGATACTCGGCGCGGGAGATTGTGACCGGTGCCGGACATGATGCCTGCTTTGTTGCCCAGACAGCGCCAACATCGATGATATTCATTCCCTGTGTTGACGGCATCAGCCATAATGAGGTTGAGGATATTAAGCCTGAGTGGGCCACTGCCGGTGCCAATGTTATGTTACAGGCGATACTGGAAAAATCAGGCGTGTCCGAACAGCCATGAATGTTAGAAAGATTTGCCGGCAAAAGCCGAGTGCCGACAGAAAAGCTGTGTATTAAGGGTCCGCTGTGGTTGGACCCGGCACCCATTGCCGATTATGATCTGGCGTTCGACCGTTGCGATCTTGTTACAGCAGAAAACGGAGTGACCAAGATGAAATCAGAAACTGCCAACCTTGCACAATTTGTCGCTGACCTTCAGTTCAGCAAGCTACCACAAGATGTTGTTGAGCGCACCCGCTTGCTGGTGTTGGACCATGTGGGTATTGCGCTGCGGGCCCGCCATGCGGCCGCTTTGAATTCTGCCATGCCAGACTCCCTGGACGTGCTTGGGCTTTCAGGCGGTGACGCAGTGGTGATTGGAGATGAGCGGGGTTACTCGCCCGCGGCGGCGGCATTTTACAACGGAAATCTTGCACATTCACTCGATTTTGATGACACCCATGCGCGGGGCTCAATCCATCCCAGTGCCCCTATCGTCCCCGCAGCACTTGCCGCGGCAGAGATCACCGGGGCCGATGGTCAGCGCGTTGTCGCTGGCATTGTGGCGGGTTACGAGGTTCAGATCCGACTCAGCATTGCGCTGAATCCCACAGAACACTACAACCGGGGTTTTCATCCAACGGCAACCTGTGGTGTATTTGGTGCTGCGGCTGCAGCTGGCAGCATTCTGGGACTGACCGTCGATCAGATCGTCAGCGCATTCGGGCTCTGCGGCAGTCAGGCAGCGGGTTCCATGCAGTTCCTTGTTGATGGAGCCTGGAACAAGCCCTTTCACGTGGGTTATGCCGCAATGGGTGGACTGGTGTCGGCGGTGATGGCGTCTAAAGGATTTATCGGATCCAGGGAGTCGCTGGAAGGTACTAAAGGTGGTTTTCTTAAGGCCTATGCGCCCGATGCAAATCCCGCTGAGGTGACTGCAGGATTGGGTGAGATCTATGAAACCATGAACATCGCAGTAAAGCCCTATCCTTCCTGTCGTTACGGCCATGCTGCGATTGACGCACTCATTGCGATCAGGGCGGCCAATGATGTCGACTACCGTGCCGTCGAGGCCATAGAAGTCGGATTGCCCCGGACCGGCTGGAACCTGATCGGTGATCCGGAAAGTGAAAAACAAAACCCGAAGAACTACGTCGATGGCCAGTTTTCAATGGCTTTCGTCGGTGCGGTTGCTATTCGTGAAGGGCGGATGGGCTGGGATGATTATGAAACTCATCTCAATGATCAGGACACCCTGGCGCTGTGTAAGAAAGTCAAAGCGGTGGTTGATGACCGGGCTGAGGCGCATTATCCGTCAAACATGAGCGGCGTAGCGCGAGTGGATATCGGGGGTAATAGTTTTGAGCAGATGGTGGTTGACCCGAAGGGCGAGCCAAATAATTTTCTGAGTGATGCTGAGATGCGGGGTAAGTTTGATACGCTTGTTGCGCCTTATCTAGACTCAGATACCCTTGACCGGCTGGCAGAAGGAATACTCCGGCTCGATGGACAAAAGAATATCCACGGACTGCTTGACCTGACGCGTACCCAGCAGGCAGCAGCGCTCAAGGCTGTTTAGGTCGACTGCATTTCGATGGTTGTTGAAAGAAAAGAGGTGGGCCCTGGACGATATCGGGAGTCCTATGGTCGTTACTTCGAAGACTTTCAGATTGGTGATATTTACGAACACCGGCCGGGAAGAACGATCACGGAAACCGATAACACCTGGTTTACGCTGTTGACAATGAATACACATCCGCTCCACTTCGATGTTGAGTATGCAGCTAAAACAGAATTCGGCAGGCCATTGGTGAATTCGGCATTGACCTTATCGATCGTCTCTGGCATGAGTGTGAGCGACCTCAGCCAAAAAGCAATTGCCAACCTGGGTTGGACTGACATTAAGCTGACCGCGCCGGTCTTTGCTGGAGATACTTTGTATGCGGAATCGGAAGTGCTGGACAAACGAGAGTCCAAAAGTCGTC
>Ga0207963_1001850_pt1 | contig 10869 bp, 8 predicted proteins | sample Knorr_S15_td_NAD_FD_185604 | JGI IMG/M metagenome (GOLD analysis project Ga0207963, IMG submission 185604) | Marine microbial communities from Southern Atlantic Ocean transect - Knorr_S15_td_NADW_ad_2500m_LV_A (SPAdes) (version 2) | ecosystem: Environmental > Aquatic > Marine > Oceanic | place...
CGGCCAGGTGATGCCGTTTTCCTCGACGGCATTGATCACGTTTACTGGGTCTTTTTCAAAGGCAAACTCTGGGGAGTGTACGCCGACAATGACCAGTCCATCGTCGGAATATCTGGAGTGCCAAAGTTTGAGAAACGGAAACGTCCGAATGCAGTTAACGCAAGAGTAAGTCCAGAAATCGATCAGGACCACTTTGCCGGCGGTTTCCTGAAGGGCGATCGGATCTGAGTTGATCCAGGCTGATATACCCTCGATCTTCGGAGCCCGGGTCCCTACGGTCAGATGGAGGGATGCTGGCTCCGCTTCGGAACGGGATTCAAGCGATGGCGTCGAGACTGAAGATGAAACTTCGGGGCTTTCTATCCCGTCATTTTTTTCGTCAGACGCGAAAGGTTGAATGATGGTCAGCGCAGCGCCGAGAGAGATCGCAGCCGCAATTATGGCTAGGAAGATGAATTTTCTTTTCGACAATCCAATCTCACCTTTGAGTCCAGCGCAATCATAATACGTCTCTCAGGCAACAATTCGATTCAAAGAGGATGCGGATATATGCAGTTACTGTCATTGGCCTCCTGGTTATTGACCCGGCGGCTGCGCCACTCTTGGCTGTTATTGGCGGTTACATCCTTTGGGATTCTCGCTTCCGTCACGATCATGTCTACCGGGGCTTTGTACTCCCGCGCCCTAGGAGAAGCAGGCCTGCGCCACACTTTGGCGTCGTTTCGTCCAGAAGTCCTGAATGCCCAGGTTACGGCCCAAAATCGCCCATTAGGACGGTCTGATTACCTGACTCTGCATAATCTCGTGCAAGAGTCGGCCGAGGAACGGCTGGGGGAATTGCTGAGGGGTACTGAGCGGATCGGGACCATTCTTTCCAATCTCCCCATGCTGCACACTCCAGCATCGTATATTCCGTCGGCCCGCCCGTTTTTCCTCACGGGCTTCACCGACCACACCAGCCTTGTCCAAGGGCGATGGCCCAAAATATGGGACTCCAAATCACAAGGGGAAGTCGAAACTGTTATTAGCGTTGGGACATCGAGGCAGTTGGGGTTTGGAGTGGGAGACCAAATTACCCTAGTACCCTTTCCGGGCTCTTCAGAGCGCCTCCTCTTCGATGTCGTGGGCATCGCGGAGCCCATCGATTCTTACGAAGAATACTGGATGGGCTCGCCAACTTACTTCGACATCATCACCGTCGGCACCGTAGGCGAGTCAATGGTCGTTCCACTATTTGTAAACGAAGAAGATTTCTTCGGTGCATTGGCGACCCGCTACCCGATGTTAGGAGGCAACTTCGGATTCAACTTGTTCTTGGACCCTAGTTACCTAACTGCCGAGAACGCCAATGGGGTGAAGCGGCAAGTACTTGGCCTGGAGACCGACCTAAACAAAAGATACCCGAGGACTTTGGTGGTCAGCCGTCTGGGTCGCACCGTCGATGAGTTCAATCGTTCGCTTACTTTGGCCAGAATTCCACTCCTTTTATATCTATCATTAGTCGTGGTGGTGGTTCTCTATTTTCTGGTATTGATCGCCGGTTTCCTGGGGCGCAGCCAGGCTGAGGAAACAAGTCTGCTCCGTAGCCGTGGTGCTAGCGCGCCCCAGGTGACCGGCGTATTGACCCTTGCGGAAGGCGTGGTGGCCTTGGTTGCTATGGCCGGAGGCCCGTTCTTGGCCTGGATCATCGTAAAGTCCTTGCTGTTGGATTCGATAGATCCGGCGAGCAATAGCGAAACACCGATCCCCCTGGGGTTGGCCGCCGACATGTTCTTGATGGGGGCTTTGGGCGGCGTCATAGCTCTACTGACGCTTGTTGCCGCCTCCGTGGGCCGGGCGAGGCTGGGCGCATTGGAATCTTTACTGTCGAGGGCCAGACCACCAACTGTCTCCTTCGTGCATCGGTATCACCTAGATATCCTGCTAGTACTCGTCGTCGTGGTGATCTGGTATCAGGTAGGAGTCCGCGAAGGTTTCGTCGCCAGAGAACAGGAATCGCAGAGGCTCCATGTCGATCCGACCCTGGTTTTAGGACCGATGATTGGCCTTTTCGCCGCCGCGATTTTGCTTCTTCGAGGGTTCCCTTGGTTAGTCCGTGTTCTTTCTTGGGTCGGAACCCGGGTCGGCCCTGCCTGGTTCCATTATGCTTTATTGAAGCTGAGCCGCGACCCGATTCCCCACGGCTCCTTAGTCATCATCCTGATGCTAGCAGCGGCGTTGGGCGTATTTGGGGCTACCTTCCAGTCCAGTTTGTCCCAGTCCCAAGGCGACCAAGCCCGTTACCGCGTGGGTGGAGAAATGGTGGTGAGAGGCTCGGGATTACCTCCAGACGCGCCAATGATACTGGAGAAGATACCTGGGGTTTCGGCGGTAAGCCCGGTGCTTCGCGACTCGGTGACGACGGTCGATGGCCGGCTAGGCGACAGGGTGCAATTGCTGGCGGTTGACTCCCGGACCGTAGAGGAAAGTTCTTGGTTTAGGAAGGATTTTTTCGCGGGCGGCCTCCGTGAGGTCGGCAAGCTGCTCAGGCCCAGGAATATTCCAGTCAGCCTCGCCGGTACTGGCATACCCCTCCCTGAAGACACCGTTTCCCTGGGGGTTTGGGTGGACAGCAGCGAACTCTCTGGGCTTGATATCACGGCAGGCATGATCATGCGGGTTAGGATAATGGCGGGCGCCGGCCACTATCGCACTATTTCCATGGGCAATGTTCTGCAGCCATTTGACCCGGACATCGCTGGTGCCGAGGAGGCCAATGGCCGATGGCGTTTGTTTACAGGGGAATTTCCTTCAACCGAAGCCCGCGGATCATTTCCCTTAGAATTAGTCTCGGTTTATTTCACTTCGGGAGCAATCCAGTTTCCTGAGGGCGCTTTACGGCTGGACGACATCACCGCTTTCGCACCATCTACAGGTCCGGACGGGTTGATCGTAGAGGGATTTGAAGGTGGGGCCGCGTGGGTCCCACTGGCTAACCAAGGTCAAACAGCAGACATGGTCCTGCAATCTACCGCAAGCGCCCGGAGCGGCGGCGCAAGCCTTCAATTCTCGTGGCAGGCACCCATCTCGAACGATCCGCGGGGTATCCATCTACCGCCAGGCCCATTCCCGGTTCCGGCGATCGGCGGACCCAACTTCCAGGTTGGACAGCTGGTGCGAGTAAAACTGGGCAGCCTCGCCGTCCCTGTGCAAGTTGTAGACTTGTTGGACCATTTCCCTACGTTGTACCCCGGTCGGGACCCCTTTCTTTTGGTGGACTTGGCAAACTACCGGGAGTACGTTCTCCGCCTGCCGGCCGGCGCCTTGGAAGGGCCCGGTGAGATGTGGCTTTCGCTGCTTCCGAACGCAGACCGGCAAGGGATCATCGACCAAATACGGGATCTGATCCCAGGATTGATCTCAATCAGAGACCGGGAGGATGTGGCGTTGGTTTCCGCGAAGAACCCTCTAACGGGCGGGGGTTGGAACGGTCTCACGGCTCTTAGCATGGGGGCAATTGGTATAACAGTTTTGCTGGCCCTCAGCGTACATGCGTTGGTATCCGTCAGCATGGGCCGTATTGACCTGTCGGTGATCCAGGTATTGGGGTTTTCACGCCTGGATCTATTCCTTTCGCTGGCCACAGAGCGCTTAATCGTAGCAGTATTGGCTATCGCCGCTGGATCTGCTATGGGTTATTGGCCTGGTCTCGAGATATTGGAACTGGTGGACCTGACGCCACGGGGAGATGCTCCAGTGCCTCCGCTGGTTCCGTCCGTCAACCGTTGGCTGATGGCTGGGGCATTGTCCGGATTGCTAGCGGCTTCAGTACTCTCCGTTGGCTTCGCTACCTTGGCGGCCTTAAGGCTCAAGCCTTCTGAGGTCCTGCGGGGTGGGGCTTGAAGACAGCCATAACCGCACAAAGTTTCCAATCTCAAAGAGCGGCTGGAACCGATCGGCAGCATGGTATGCTATGCCGCGATGTTACCAATTCCAGTTGCAGTCCAGACAGATTTTCGACTGAAACTCCACTCAGCAGGGAGCCAGAATACCCAATTTAGTCTAACCTCCTTTGCCATATTGGATACAGCGCAGAACCGCCCAGATGCGATACCACAATTGAATCTGGAATCCTCTTGAAGTTTAGTGTCACAATCACAGACCTCTAGGCTCAGTCGGCGCTTCCAGATATTCAGCGCCCTTCGTCATCGCAACTTCCGCTTGTTTTGGCTAAACGGCGCCACCCAGGCCATGGCCCAAGGTATGCAGTTTCTTATCCTGGGCTGGCTAGTTTTGGACATTACCGGGTCTTCTTACCAGTTAGGATTGGTAGTCTTCGCCTTCGGTCTCCCGAATATCCCGTTCGCGTTATTGGGTGGCGTAGTCGCCGACCGTGCGAACCGGCTCAAGCTGTTGATACTCACCCGTATTTGCGTGTCAACCCTTATATTTGCTCTTGCCATCCTAAGGATCAGTGACCTGTTGGAGATCTGGCATGTTTACGCCGTCGTGTTTCTCCTGGGAACGATTCAAGGGCTGAACATGCCGGCGCGCCAGGCCATAGTAGCGGACCTGGTAGAGCGGGATGACATGATGAACGCCGTCGCGTTACATACCATGGTTAATCAAACCGGCCAGATCATAGGACCGGCAGCAGCAGGAGGAATCATCGAATTGGTGGGGATAGGCCCAACTCTATTGGTTAATGCGGGTCTTTATCTGTCGGGGATCGGATTCCTGCTTTTTATCACGGGATTACCACGTAGATCCGCAACCAAGGGGGTTAAGTTGCTGGCGGAATTAGGAGCCGGATTGCAATGCGTTCGATCAACTCCGATCCTGCTTACTGTCATTGGGATGACTCTGGCTTTTGCGTTTTTCGCGTTGTCCTTCCGTCAGGTGATGCCCGCTATTGCTCAAGAAGTGTTAGAGATCGGTGCAGGTGGGACCGGATTGCTATTGTTGGCGGTCGGTCTGGGATCATTATTCGGAAATCTGATACTGGCCGGGCTGGGGGACTTCCGACGCAAGGCGGGTTTGCTCATGGCGTCGGTGCTACTTCAATCCGTGTTCCTTACTTTATTCGCCTGGTCGCCTTGGCCCTGGGTATCTTGGATAATATTATTGTTCGTGGGAGCGATGAGTTTCGGGTTTTTCGTGCCATTGGTGGTCACCTTGATTCAACTTAATGTGCCCCCTGAGTTGCGCGGCCGGGTATTTAGCATATTGGGACTCGCGCCGGCCGTCCATTATCTCGGTGCATTGCCCTTAGCCTTGGCGGCCAATGCTATATCCTGGCCCGTTGCCGTCACGGCTGGTGCAGCTCTGAGTGTTCTTGTGGCGTTATGGCTTGGGGTATGGCGTCCGGTCTTACGTCGATTGGCGGAATAGGCGTAAATATCGGGATTCGGAATTTCCGGAATCGCTTGTGTCCAGACATCCCGCAGCCTACTATGGCAACCTAACGCCGCTAAAACCATCCTACCGTTTTGACCCTACCTAATCTCTACCATAAATAGAATTAGGGTGCGTTCGAAAACCGATCAATCCAACCGCCCACCGCTAAAACAGCAATTCTCGAAGCCGAAATGTATGTCAATGGCAATTGCTCTACCCAGGATGGGCCGTTTATGCGCTGCGGTCGCTAATCGAAATACTATGTCGTTCGCGTAGGGGTGGGTTTTAAACCCGCTCGAAATTGGTGAGGTCAAAGCTAATCTTGCCAGCCAAAGAATTCAACCCAGATGCCCTGTCCCGCTTAGAGGCCCAAGCAAAGGAACTCCACTCAGTCAAACGGAACGCGGAGGCGGTGGAGGTTCTGCGCAACGTTCTGGCGACCCGTTTGAAATTCCAGGGAGAGCGGCACTTCCAGACCATCAACGCCCGGAGTGGTCTGGCCCGGTCCCTGCGGGCGGTCAACCAATTTGAAGAATGCTTCTTGCTCTACTCCGAGAATATCCGGATCCATCAACACAAACTCGGGCCGGAACACCCACAAACCTTGCGGAGCCTCAGCCGCCTGGCCAATACCTACTTCGCCGCCGCCAGGTACGTCGATGCCAAACCGATGTTTGAGAGTATCCTGGAGCGGCGAATTCGGGCTCTAGGCCGTGACCACCCGGACACGCTCCGCAGCCGGAGCAGCCTGGCCAATACCTTGGCCGCTCTGGGCTTATACAAAGAGGCCGCTGAAATGCATGAGGAGATAATCGAGGACAGAGTGAGAGTGCTGGGCCCTGACCACGACCGAACAGAACTGAGCCGCAAACGCCTTGAGACGGCCCGCCAAGCCGCTCAAATCCGATAAACAAGTTTACATAAGCAGGAGTCTGCAACATGAAGTACGGATTTACACTGCCGGGACGAGGGCAACTTGCTACTCCCGAGAGGTTGGGTATCATCGCCAGAAAGGGCGAGGAGTTGGGTTTCGACTCCCTGCTCACCGGGGACCACATCCTAGTGCCCAGGCATATCTCATCCCCCTATCCTTACACTGAGGGAGGGGAGTTCCCCGGCTCGGGTTCGGGTGAATCTATGGAACAGATCACCCTGCTGTCCTACATCGCCGGTCAGACCAGCAAGATCCGGCTGGTGACCAGCGTCCTGATCGTCCCCCACCGCAATCCGCTCCTCGCCGCCAAGTCGCTGGCCACGCTGGACGTCCTCTCCGGAGGTCGGTTGGTGGTGGGTGTGGGTGTGGGCTGGATGCGAGAGGAGTTTGAGGCGTTGGGCCTGCCGCCCTTCGAAGAACGCGGCGCGGTAACGGATGAATACATCCGGGCTTTCAAGGTGCTGTGGACCGAGGACGACCCTCATTTCGAGGGCAAGTACATCAGTTTTGACGATATAAGCTTCCTGCCCAAGCCGGTTCAGAAGCCCCATCCGCCCATCTGGGTGGGCGGGGAAAGCCGCCCCGCCCTGCGCCGGACCGCCGAACTGGCCGACGGCTGGTATCCGCTGGGCTCCAACCCCACTTTCCCCATGGGCACGCCTGAGCAACTGAAGGCAGGGTTGGCACGGCTGGCGCAATACGCCGAGCGCTTCGGCCGCGACCCGTCGACCATTGAGACGATCTACCGGACGCACCAATTCGAGTTGAAGAAAGAAGCTGCCGGGTCGAACCGCCTGCCCTTCGTCGGCGACGCAGACCAGATCGCGGGAGACATCCGCCAATATCAGGAGATGGGCGTGACTTCGATGATCTGGGACTTTCTGCGGCAGACCGACGACCTGGACCAAATGCTGGGGTTGATGGAAGACTTCGCCACCAAGGTGTGGCCGAAGGTCTAGTTCCGGAACCCCTTGAAGTAGAGCTCGCGTAGACGAGTCATCCTTGCCGGCAGGAAGGGAGCCAGGTTGATGCAACCGGCAATCTCCTCGGACTCGGCCTGGTTCTTTACTCCGGGGACCGTGGTGTGGATGTCGCGGTTCATCAGGCAGAAGACCAACGCAGCCTGAGAAAGGTTCTGTATCGGGTCATCGAGAAGAAAACTCAGCCTGGCGGCGCTTTCTATGTCCTCCCGCAGCAGGTCGTTGTCGGCTGGCACGGGCCGGTCTACGCTAGAGGTCAGCGCCCCTGCGGCGTGGGAGCGGATGCCAATGATTCCCATGTTGTGTTTTTTAGCCAACGGGATGTTCTGGCCGTTGTCGAACAGGTTTACTCCCGGCGGCGGTTTGGATTGGGCAGTCCAATTCAGCAGGTTGTAGTAGGCCAACACGGTGTCCCAGCTTCCCGTGTCCATGATTCGGTTGAGCGTGGGTACGTGGTGATCCATGGCGGATAGGCCGATGAACCGGGTCTTGCCCGCCGTCTGCACCGCCTGGTAGGCGTCCAGCACCGGCCCCATAACATCGTCTGCGGAGAGCGAATTCAGAGTGTTGCCTCTGTCCTCGGTGAACCGGTTGTGGACGTGGAGGATATCCACCGAGTCGCGTTTCAATAGCCGCAGGCTAGTTTCCATGGAACGCTGCACTGCGCCGGAAACGTCGCCCATATCCTCGGCGGCTAACCGGACCTTGGTTCCGATGATTACTTCCTCACTCCGCCCCTCTAGCGCTATACCTAGCGCCTCTTCCGCCTTGCCGTCGCCGTAGGCCGGAGCAACGTCGAAGTAGTTAATCCCCAAGTCGAGCGCTTTGTGGACGGCCCTGACAGCTTCATCGCGAGTGGTTGCGCCCCAGACCTCGCCGATACCGCCGCCGCCGAATCCCACACGGGAAACATTTAGCCCGGTGCGGCCTAGTGAGTTGTATTCCATAGGTAGTTTTTCCTCTGGGGGTGAAAAGCCCCAACCCCCTTTACGAAAGAGGGGCTTTTTCTTTGACCCATTTGGACACGGTGCTTTACGCTGGCTCGCCCTCGGCAAGTTGGAAATGGATGCCGTGGGAGCTTTCGGTCTCTATGTTGGCGGTTTTGTAGCCGAAAGGGCTGATGGCGGGGGCGTCGCCGCGCATCTGGTTGCCGTTGTCTTGCAGGCTCTTGAAGACGGCGTCGATGCTGTCCACTCCCCAGGCCACATGCATTACGCCGGGGCCGGTGGCCTTCAGTTGGCGAGCCATTGTTGTGTCTTCCCTCATGGGCTCAAAGAAGTCTACTAGTGTCTCGCCGATGCGGAATAAGATGGACTTGAAGCCCTGCTCGGTAAACTCGTCGGTCGAGATCGGGTTGATGCCAAAGCTTTTCTCCATGTAGGCGGCCATGTCCGAGATACTCTCCACCACGTAGGTCACATGGTGCACTTTATTCAGCATGTTTCACTCCATTAGCTTGAGATTGGCCGAAGACTAGCCTGTTTGGCGCGGAGAGGCAACCCCCAAATTGACGTGCCTGCTAAGGGAAACTATCATCCAGAACGACCTTTAGGCCAAGATCAAACCGGAGTGTTGAACATGCCCACTTTCTCGTCCGACAGCGTTGACATTCACTACCAGATAGCCGGCGAGGGCTATCCGATGGTGCTGAGCCATGAATTCGCCGGAGACATCACCAGTTGGGAGCCCCAGGTAAATTTCTTCTCCCGCCGCTACCAAGTCATCACTTATTGCCACCGAGGTTACCCGCCTTCCGGTGTTCCCGACGACCCAGACGCCTATTCCCAGGAAATTCAGGTAGAGGACATGTACCGGCTGCTGCAGCATCTGGGCATCGAGCAGGCACATATCGGAGGACTTTCAATGGGCGGGACCCTGACCATCGGCTTCGCCATCGCCCATCCGGAGATGTGCCGGTCGATCACCGTGGCCTCGGCCGGCGCGGGTTCCGACGCCGGTGACCGGGAGCGGCTGGTGGAGTCATGGCAGGCGCTTAGTGAGTTGATGGTCGCAGAGGGTATGGAGAAGTTCGCCGACGGCTATGCCCACGGGGCGGAGCGGCTGCAGTTCCTGCGCAAAGACCCGGCGGGCTGGGCCAAATTCCACGCCGGTCTGGCGGCCCACTCGGCGCAAGGATCTTCGCTAACATTCCAGGGCGTCCAGATGAGGCGCCCCACCATCTACCAGGTTGAGAAGCAACTGCAGGAGATCAAGATCCCGACGCTGGTATTGATCGGCGACGAGGACACTCCATGTGTAGAGCCGGCCATCTTCATGAAGCGGAACATCCGTTCATGCGGCCTAGCCGTCTTCCCCCAAGCCGGCCACACCATAAACTTGGAAGAGCCTGACCTGTATAACAGGACCGTGTTGGACTTCTTGATAGCGGTGGAAGCGGGGAAGTGGGCCGGGGCTTAAATACTGAAGTTGAACGGAAGAAAGGCGCGAAAATGCCACTTAGTCCCCCTTTACGAAAGGGGATAATTGACCTGACACACCCAATAGGACAGGGGCTTAGTTGTGAAATTTAAGCAATAGGACCGAAAATCAAGAGATACTACTTTTTTTATAGGCGTGATTAGCCTCGTTGACTGCGCAGCCGACAATCTGCAGCCTACCGCCGAACCGGCTGTGATCGAAATCTTGCCGTCGATCGACAGCATCTTCATCAACGAAGCAGTTGACTTCTTGCTGGTGGACATTGAAACGAGTGAGCCAATCGAAAGTGGGGCATCGCCAGCCACCACAATGTGCGCGGCGACTGAGGCGTGATGCGTTCGGACGGCCGGTATACCGCGCCGCGCCTGATATCGGATCCGCAAACCGTCCGGATATGGGCTAAATCGGGAGAGCCAAAAAGCCCCCTTTTAACAACGGGGGGTTAGAGGGATTTCCACCCTCATCAGCAATCGAAAGTGCGGTCCGGCCCCAACTAACTCTGCAACTTCTCGATCGCCTTCTTGACCTCGGCCTCGTCTTGGCTGCCTGGGCCGATGGCATTCAGCACGACCTCGTCCAGAAGCCCGTCGAAGCGTTCTTTCATCAGGCCGGGAATCTCGCTGTAACCGCCGACCACGGCGAAGGCGTCTAGGATCTCGTCGGTGATCAGCTCCGCCATCTGGTCCCATTGTTGCTTCAGGGACATTTCGTGGAGCCAAACGCCCAGGTCTTGGAAGCCTTGCACGTCTAGAATCTTGGAATAGCTTCTTGTCGAACAATAGAAGGCAATCTGTTTCTTGACGGCCTCTTTTTTGGCGTTGATCGCCGCCTGGTTTGGGCCGGTGATCACGAATGACGAATTGCTGAGGTTGACCGACTTGGGGTCTCGGCCCGACCTGGCCGCGCCATCGGCGATGTTTGGGTTGATTACTTCTTTCAGATATTTGGAGGTGGTTAGAGGGTGGAGCGCAACACCGTCGCAGACCTCACCGGCCACCCGGCAGTTGTAGGGGTTCACGGCGCTGATGAACACGGGCGGCTCGGGCTGTTCCGACCTGCCGGGGCTGAAGAAAGGCGTCATCAGCGAGAAGTTGTAGTATTCGCCGTGGTACTCCAGACGTTCTCCGGTCTGCCAGGCTC
>Ga0207963_1001851_pt1 | contig 10868 bp, 11 predicted proteins | sample Knorr_S15_td_NAD_FD_185604 | JGI IMG/M metagenome (GOLD analysis project Ga0207963, IMG submission 185604) | Marine microbial communities from Southern Atlantic Ocean transect - Knorr_S15_td_NADW_ad_2500m_LV_A (SPAdes) (version 2) | ecosystem: Environmental > Aquatic > Marine > Oceanic | place...
TCACGGCTGGCGAGGGGGGTGGCACCGGTACCGGTGCGGCTCCTATCATCGCCGAGGTCGCCAAGGCGATCGGCGCGCTAACCATCGGCGTCGTGACACGGCCCTTCAGCTTCGAGGGCAGGCGGCGTTCGATCCAGGCCGAGCAGGGCATCGTGCAGCTGAGGGACGTGGTCGACACCCAGATCGTCGTACCCAACGACAGGCTGCTCGACATATCCGACGAGAACACCCCCTTGCTGAGCGCCTTCGACACCGCCGACGAGATCCTCCTCCAGGGTGTCCAGGGCATCACCACGCTCATCACCACGCCGGGGCTCATCAACACCGACTTCGCCGACGTGAAGTCCGTGATGCAGGACGCAGGTTCCGCCCTGATGGGTGTGGGTCAGGCGACCGGCGAGGGCCGTGCCCTGAACGCGGCCCGCAAGGCCATCTCCAACGCCCTCCTCGAGTCGTCCATCGAGGGAGCGCGAGGCATCCTCCTGAACATCTCGGGCCCGAGGGACCTCGGTCTCTTCGAGGTGAACGAGGCGGCCGGCGTGGTCCACGGCGTCGCCCACCCCGACGCCAACATCATCTTCGGGGCAGTGGTCGACGACGAGATGGGCAATGACGTCAGGGTCACGGTCATAGCCGCCGGGTTCGACCGCTGGGACGGTGACCGTCCCTCGGCTGCACCGGTCAGCCCGATCCCGGGCGATGACGCCATAGTCGACGTGTTCGCCGAGGGCGGCGACGACCTCGACGTTCCGAGCTTTCTGAAGTAGGGGCCGATGGCCCGGGAACTGGCCCGACGGAGTCTCCCGTCGGGTCGGACCGCCCGGGTCGTCATGTCCGAGGCCGCCGACGGTGACATGGCCGTCGGCGGCCCGGAGAACCTTCTGGTCAGCCAGCGCCACGCCCTCGCACCCGGATCCTGGACGTGGCTGGAACAGGTGCACGGCACGTCGGTGGTCGAGGTGCTCGAAGCGGGCGACGGTGCCGGTACCGCCGCCGACGCAGCGGTGACCGTGGCGGGCGACGCTCCCATCGCCGTCCAGGTTGCCGACTGCGTACCGATCGCCCTCCTCGGGAGCGACGGGATCGCCGTCGTACACGCCGGGTGGCGTGGCCTACGTGACGGGATCCTGGAACAGGCGGTCCACGCACTCTCCGCCATCACCGACGGCCCCTTCCAGGCGGTGGTGGGGCCACACATCGGGGCCTGCTGCTACGCGTTCGGCGACAGGGACCTGGACGAGATGGCTGAACGCCTTGGCCCGACGGTTCGGGGACGGACGAGGGACTCACAGCCGGCCCTGGACATCGCCGCCGGGGTTGAGCACGTCCTGGACACCCTGGGCACGACGATGGCCGTGGTGGATGGCACCTGTACGTCCTGCGACGAGCGCTACTGGTCCCATCGCGGCACCGGCACCACGCGGCGACAGGCCATGGTGGCCTGGATCCAGACGGGGGAGCGATGACGGCGCCCCGATTGGACCATGACCAGGTCGTGGACCGGATCCATTCGATGGACGAACGACTCCGGGAGATCAGCGGCGGCCGGACCCGCCTCCTACCCGTCACCAAGGCGTTCGGGCCTGAGGCCGTCCTGGCCGTCCTGGCCGCCGGCCACCGGGCGGTGGGGGAGAACTACGCACAGGAACTCCTCGCCAAGCACGAGGCCCTCGGGGACCGGTCCATCGAGTGGCACATGATCGGGAACGTGCAGCGGAACAAGGTCCGTCGTCTGGTCGGTCCCGTGGCCGTGTGGCAGACGATCGACCGACCGGCGCTGGTCTCAGAGGTGGCCCGACGATCACCCGGCGGGCGGATCCTCGTACAGGTGGACTGCCTGGACATGCCCGGTCGGGGTGGGTGCCCTCCGGGGGAGGTGGAGTCCCTGGTCTCCGTGGCGTTGGCCGCCGGTCTGGACGTGGCGGGCCTGATGACCGTCGGGGCGGCCGGAGACCCGACGGCCACCCGGGGGGTGTTTCGGACGGTCGCCGGGCTGGCCGACGACCTTGGGCTCAACGAGCTCTCCATGGGCATGTCCGACGACCTGGAATCGGCCGTGGAGCACGGCTCGACGATGGTCCGCATCGGCCGGGCCCTGTTCGGGGATCGTGCCACCGGCGAGGTGAGCTGAGGAGCCGAGCCGACTGTGCCCTCACCGGCGCGGGTCGGCCCGGTACGATCGGTTCCGACGTTCCGGTCGACCGTGGGCGCCGGATGAACGGGTGTAGATGAAGAAGTTGATGATGTGGCTGGGCCTTGGCCCGGACGAGGCCTACGAGGGCTACGAATCCCGTGGCGACGAGCCGGTGCTACGCGGCCCCCTTTCCTCCACCGAGTTCGCTGAGGCCCGCGCCGTCGCCGAGACCGGTGGAACGGTCAGCCCACTGCACACCAGGACCCAGGTCTCCAGGTCGGTGCGTACCCTCCCGGCCGAACCGACGGGCACGGTGCGGCCCCTGCAGCCGGCGGTTACGGCCAAGCCCACGACGGTCTCACCCACCTCGTTCAACGATGTCCAGCAGATGGCCGACCGCTTCATGGCCAAGCAACCGGTGATCGTGAACCTCCAGGGTGTCGAGGCCGACCTCTCACGACGGATAATCGACTTCGCCAGCGTCGTCTGCTACGGCGGATTGGGCCAGATGGAACGGATCACGCATCAGGTGTACCTGATGACGCCGTCAGACGTGGAGGTGTCGGAGGAGGACCGCCGGCGCCTGGCCGACTGATCAGGGTCCAGCATGGTCATCGTCTGTGGGCTCCTCCAGCTGTACGTGCTGCTGATAGTGCTGCGGGTCGTCATGAGCTGGTTCCCCGTCTCCCCGAACGGCACCCTGGAGACCGTCGCCGGCTTCCTGTACATGCTCACGGATCCGATGCTGGGACCGTTGCGGCGACTCCTCCCGCCGGTGCGCATGGGTGCCATGGCCCTGGACCTTTCCCCGATCGTGGCCTTCTTCGGCCTCTCGGTGCTGCGTGGGATCCTCTGCGGCTGATGCAGCGCACCGGAGGTGCCCTCAGCGGGGCACCTTCCGGCTGTAAACTCGGATGATGGACGAACACCTCCTGCACGATCTGGACCAGGTTCAGTTCGGGACCAGGATGCGGGGCTACGACCCAGCCGAGGTGGACGCCCTCCTGGAGCGTGCCCGACACGAGGTGGACGACCTGCGTACGGCGTTGCGCCGGGCCGGCGAGAGGGCCGACCTGGCTGAACAGCAGTTGTCCGACGAGATGGAGGCCGCGCGGATGGCCCGGGCCGAGGCAGAGGCCGGCATCGCAACGGCTGGAGCGGAGGCGTCGGCGATCCTCTCGGAGGCCCGCGCCGAGGCATCTGACCTGACAGCCGCGGCGGACGTCGAGATCCGTACGGCGATACAGGCTGGGCGTACCCTGATGCTTGACGAGGTGGCCTCGCTGGAGGCCGAGAGGGACATCCTGGCCGAGGGCATCGAGGTCACGGCGGAACATGTAGCGGCCCATCGGGACCGTCTGTTGAGGGCCGTAGAGGACATGCGGGCGGTGCTGCGGGACGTGGAGGAACGTCCGGACCTGGTGCGTGAGCCGACGCCGATTCCCGCCAGGCCTCCCGCCAGATCACCCGAAACCAGCGTCGTCCAGGCTGCGGCAGCGGTGACGAGGCTTCATCCCGTTGCGCCCATGGGCGGCGGTGTCGACGGCGACGAGGGGGACATGGACGCCTTCTTCGCTGACGAAGGTTCCTGACCACCTGCACGATCCCACCGGATCGGATAATCCACCGGTACGATCCTGCGCCCACCGGCTACTGGTCCGGTTGACGACCGTCCACGAGGCGGACTCCTCGAGGAGATGCTGATGGCTGCGAAGAGCACGAAGAGCGGTAAGGCCCCGACCAAGAAGCCGTCTGCGGCCAGGAAGGCTCCCGCCAAGAAGGTCGTGGCGAAGAAGGCCGCCGCCAAGAAGGCGCCTGTGGCGAAGAAGGCCGCCGCCAAGAAGGCGCCTGTAGCGAAGAAGGCCGCCGCCAAGAAGGCGCCTGTAGCTAAGAAGGCCGCCGCCAAGAAGGCGCCTGTAGCGAAGAAAGCCCCCGCTGAGAAAGCCCCCGTCGAGAAGGTCGTGGCCAGGAAGGCTCCGGCGAAGAAGGCCGCTGCGAAGAAGGCCGTAGCCAAGAAGTCGCCGTTCGGAGCGAAGTTCCTGGACCAGCAGAAGCGGGCGCTGCTCGAGGAACGCGCACGGTATGTACGCAGCGCTGACACCCTCCAGGCCGAAGCGGACTCCCTCCTGGAGGACCGCGATCCGGGTGACGTGCAGTTCGATGACGAGTCCGGCGAGGGCGACACCCTGGCCGTGGAACGCGATCTGGACCTGGCCCTGAGTGCCCAGGCACGTGACGCTGTGGACCAGATCGACGCCGCCCTGGAGCGGATCCGCAAGGGCGTCTACGGCGTCTGTGTCACCTCGGGCAGGAACGTGCCCAAGGATCGACTGGTGGCCATCCCGTGGGCATCCGAACGGGTCGAGTTCAAGGTCGGGGGACTGGGTCGGCGGTGACCGTCCTGGCCGACCAGCGACGCCGCTGGACGGCGCCGCTGCTGGTGGGCACTGCGATCCTGTGCCTGGACCAACTCACCAAGTGGTGGGCCTCCGGTGCGCTCGAGGAGCGCAACATCGATCTCTTCTGGACGCTCCGCCTTCACCTCGTCTTCAACACCGGAGCGGCATTCAGCCGCGGTGAAGGCCTCGGACCACTCCTCAGCCTCCTCGTGCTGGTTGTGCTCGTCCTGCTTGTACGCCAGGGCGCAAGGACGGAGGACCGGGTGGCCCTGCTCGCCGTGGGTGCGATCGCGGGCGGCGCCATCGGCAACCTGGCCGACAGGGCCTTTCGGGCCGGCGACGGGTTCCTGGGTGGAGCGGTTGTGGACTTCGTGGACCTGCAGTGGTGGCCGGTGTTCAACCTGGCCGATGCCACCATCGTCATGGCCGGCGGGTTGCTCGCCTGGCGGAGCTGGCGCGCATGAGCGACGGAGCGGGCTTCAGCGAGTTGATTCCTCCGGCACTGGATGGCGAGCGAATCGACCGCGTCGTCTCGCTGCTGGCGGACGTGAGCCGCAACCGGGCCGCCGCCGCCCTGGCGGCCGGCCGGGTCTCGGTGGGCGACGAGGTGGTGTACCAGCGGTCCCGGCGGGTCCATGAGGGTGATCACCTGGTGGTCACCGGCTTCGAGCGGGAGACGGAGCACGTGCCGGGTCCGGAGGCATCGGTCCGCTTCGGGGTTCTCTACGCCGACGACGACGTGCTGGTCGTGGACAAGCCCTCGGGCCTGGTGGTTCATCCCGGCGCCGGGAACCAGACCGGGACGCTGGTCAACGGACTCCTCGCCCTGCATCCGGAGATAGCCGGGGTCGGCTCGGCGGCGAGACCGGGCATCGTGCACAGGTTGGACCTGGGAACGTCCGGAGCGCTGGCCGTGGCCCGCACCCAGAAGGCCTACGACTCGCTCGTGGCGCAGCTGGCCGAGCGGTCCGTCGGGCGTCGCTACCGGGCGCTGACGTGGGGTTGCTTCGAGGCGCCCAAGGGTGTGGTCGACGCTCCGGTGGGGCGATCACCCAAGGACCGGACCCGCATGGCGGTGGTCGGTTCGGGCCGGCCGGCCAGGACCGGCTACGAGGTCTCGGCATCGTGGGCAACCCCGGAGGTGTCGCTGGTGACGTGCACCCTGGAGACGGGACGGACCCACCAGATCCGGGTCCACCTATCGGCCATCGGCCATCCGCTGGTGGGGGACGGCACCTACGGAGGCGAACGCAGCGGTCTGGTCCTGGACCGGCCGTTCCTGCACGCCGCCCACCTCGCGTTCGACCATCCGGTGACCGGAGAGCGCCTCGAGTTCGAGTCGCCCCTGCCGGATGACCTGAGGGAGATCCTGGATCGCCTGGGTGAACCGGAGCCATCTGATCAGAGCGCGTGACCGCCTGGCTGAACCCGTCTACCTGACCGTCTAGGTATTGGGCCAGGAGGTGTCGCCACGGGCCATGGCTGCGATGTCCTCCAGGGTGAAGGAATCCAGGTACTCGCGCATGTGGGCCCCGGCACTGGCCCAGATGGAGAGCAGCACGCACTGGCCCTCGTGGTCGCATGCCCCGTCCGTGTGGGGGTCGCTGAAGTCGCCGGCCACGATCGGTCCGTCCACGGCGGACACGATCTGGGCCAGCAGGATCGACGACGGCACCCTGGCCAGCACGTAACCGCCACCCACGCCCCGCTTGGAGCGCACCAGGCCCGCACCCTTCAGGGCGAGCAGGATCTGTTCCAGGTACGGCTGAGGAAGGCCCGTCTGGTCTGCGATCTCGCGAACCGACCGTGGAGTCTGGCCGTCGCCATGGAGGGCCAGGGACAGCAGTGCGCGGCTTGCGTAATCACCCCGCGTCGAGACCTTCACGTCGGTGGATCCTAGACCCGGTGGCTCCCGGAGCACAGATGTGGCGACTTCACGCCTCACCCTGGGTGGGAGGGGCCTGCAGTACGGTCGGCCCATGCAGGCCGTGGGAGGACATCTGGCACCGATGGCCCCGGCATACGACGACGGCTGCGTCACGGCCCTGGTACCCGCCCTCATGCAGGGCGACCAGGCGCCGGGCGGTTGGCCGTCCTGGCTTCCCGACGAGGTACTCGGAGCCCGTCGCACGCTCCTGCTGGTGCTCGACGGCCTGGGCTGGGAACAGTTGCGGTCCCGTCCGGGAGCCGCCCCGAACCTGACCGGCTTCGCAGGTGGAGCCATCACCACCGTCGCCCCCTCCACCACGGCTGCCGCCCTCACCTCCATAGCCACCGGCGAGCCGCCGGGCCGTCACGGGCTGGTCGGCTATCGGATCGCCGTGGGCGCCCCCGAGAGGCCGGCCCAGGCCGAGGTGCTCAACGCGCTCCGCTGGTCGACGGGTGACGGGGATGCCCGTCGGCGACATGACCCGCGGGAGTTCCAGCCATGTGAGGTGTTCGGGTCGCAGTGGCCACCGGTCGTGACGAGGGAGGCATTCTCGGACTCGGGCTTCACGGCCGCCCACCTCTCCGACACGCGCCTCATGGGGTACCGGGACCGCGCCGGCCTGGTGGCCCGGGTGGTGGAGGCCTTCGCAGGCGGCGAACCGTTCGTGTATGCCTACTGGGACGACATAGATCGGACGGCCCACGAGTTCGGCCTGGCCGATCGCTACGAGGAGGAGCTGGCGGCATGCGACGCGATGGTCGGGGAGCTGGCTGAGCGACTCCCGGCGGGTACGGCGATCGTCGTGACCGCCGACCACGGCCTGGTGCATGTCGGAGAGAACCTCGTCCACCTCCCACCCTCGGTCACCGCCCTGGTGGACGGCCAGAGTGGCGAGGCCCGCTTCCGTTGGCTCCACTCCCGGCCCGGCGCCGCCGCCGACCTCCTGGCGGCATGCCACGAAGCCTTCGACCCGGTGGGCTGGGTCCGGTCGGTGGACGAGGTGGTATCCGACGGATGGCTGGGACCCGAGGTGACGACGGCGGCCCGGGCCCGGCTGGGCGACGTGGCCGTCCTGGCACGCGATCCGGTGGCCTTCGTGGACCCGGCGGAGTCGGCCTCGATCGACCTGATCGGGCGACACGGCTCGCTGACGGCCGACGAGATGCTTGTTCCCGCGCTCGCCGTGGTCACCTGAGGGGCGGCTTCCGGCCCCTCTGGACCGTGCCCGGTGGAGGCCCTACGGGCGGGCGTAGATGGGCATAGAGTCCGAGACGATGCCCGAAGACGTCCCACCACCACCGAAACCAGTCGAACCAGAGGTGCTCACGGACGCCGCTGGGATCTCCGACGGGGAGCCTGACGACGAGATCGACGAGTCGATCGAGCACCCGGCCAAGGTCATGCGGGTCGGCACGATGATGCGCCTGCTCCTCGAGGAGGTGCGTTCGGCGACGCTCGACGAACCCAGCAGGGACCGGCTCCGGGAGATCTACGAGACCTCGGTGACCGAGTTGGGTTCGGCCCTCTCAGCAGACCTCCGTGAGGAGCTCGGACGCCTGGCCCTTCCCTTCACCGAGGATGCGGCACCCAGCGTCGACGAGTTGAGGATCGCCCAGGCCCAGTTGGTGGGCTGGATGGAGGGACTCATCCAGGGAATCCAGGCAACCCTGTTCGCCCAGCAGGTGGCCGCACAGCAGCAGCTTGCCGGCCTGCGGCCTCCCGAGCTGGAGCCCGGTGGGACCGGCGACGGCCCGGACACCCGGCACGGCACCTACCTGTGATCGTCATCACCCGATGAGCAGCGGGTTCACGCACCTGCACGTCCACACCGAGTTCTCGATGCTGGACGGAGCGGCGCGGGTCGGCGACCTGGTGGATGCCGCCGTGGCTGATGGCCAGACGGCCCTGGGGATCACCGACCACGGCAACATGTACGGGATCCTGGACTTCTACCGGGCCTGCCGGGACCGCGGGATCAAGCCGATCCTGGGTACGGAGGCCTACATGGCCCACGACACCAGGTTCGAGCGGCCATCCCGGCGGGGTCGCGTGGACGACTCCGGCGGCGAGACCGACGGTGGTCGCAAGCTCATGTACCACCTGACGCTCCTGGCTGAGAACCAGGCCGGCTATCGCAACCTCATCCAATTGGCCAGCAGGGCTTTCCTGGAGGGCTACTACTACAAGCCCCGTGTCGACTGGGAGGTCCTGTCAGAGCACAGCGAGGGAATCATCGCCACCACGGGCTGCCTGGGTGGCCACGTCCTCCAGGCCCTGCTGCGCGACGACTACGACGATGCCCTGACCAAGGCGGGTCGTCTCCAGGAGATCTTCGGGAAGGACAACCTCTTCATAGAGCTCCAGGACCAGGGGATGCCCGAGCAGCATCGGACCAACCCCCAGTTGGAACGGATCGCCAGGGACCTGGGAGCGCCGCTGCTGGCCACCAACGACAGCCACTACACCCACAGGGAGGACGCCCGGGCGCATGACGCCCTTCTCTGCGTGCAGACCGGCTCGCTGATGAGCGACCCGAACCGCTTCAGGTTCTCCGGGGAGGAGCACTACCTGAAGACCTCGCATGAGATGCGGGAGCTGTTCCGCCACATACCGGATTCCTGCGACAACACGCTGTGGATCACCGAACGGTGCAACGTGGAGATCGAGTTCGGCAAGCCCCGTCTGCCGGACTTCCCCATCCCTGAGGGATTCGACGGTGCTGACGCGTACCTGGAGCACCTCACCTTCGAGGGAGCACGCAGGAGGTGGGGCGACCATCTGGAGGACCGGGTGGTGGAACGCCTGGCCTACGAGCTGCGGACGATCAGCGACATGGGGTTCTCGTCGTACTTCCTCATCACCTGGGACCTGATCCGACATGCCCGCCAGCAGGAGATCCGGGTCGGCCCGGGGCGTGGAAGCGCCGCCGGGTGCGCCGTGGCCTACAGCCTCCGGATCACCGACCTGGACCCGATCCGCTACGACCTGCTCTTCGAACGGTTCCTGAACCCGAGCCGGATATCGATGCCCGACATCGACATGGACTTCGACTCCCGGTTCCGGGACGAGATGATCCGGTATGCCGCTGAGAAGTACGGCCGGGACCATGTCGCCCAGATCGTGACCTTCTCCCAGATCAAGGCCCGGGCCGCGGTCCGTGACGCCGCCCGGGTGCTGGGCTACCCGTACGCCATGGGCGACCGCATCGCCAAGGCCATGCCGCCGCTGATCCTGGGGAGGGACACGCCGCTGGCAGCGTGCCTCACCGAGACCGAGAAGCACGCCGACGGCTTCAGGATGGCCGCCGACCTGCGCGACATGTACACCAGCGACGATGACGTCCGCGCTGTGATCGACGTGGCAAAGGGCCTCGAGGGACTGCGCCGCCAGGACGGGATCCACGCGGCAGCAGTGGTGATCACCCGTGAGCCGCTCACGGAGTACGTGCCGATCCAGCGCAAGCCGGAGTCGGGCCAGGACCCCGAGGACGCACCCGTCGTGACCCAGTACGAGATGCACGGCATCGAGGACCTGGGCCTCCTCAAGATGGACTTCCTGGGCCTTCGGAACCTTGACGTGATCACCGACACGTTGGTCCACGTGGAGCGCTGCAGGGGCGAGGTGGTCGAGATCGACACCGTGGACCTGGATGACCGGGCCACCTTCGAGATGCTGGCCCGTGGGGATTCAATCGGGGTGTTCCAGCTGGAGTCCAGCCCGATGCGTTCCCTGATGCGCTCCCTGGCTCCGTCCAGCTTCGAGGACGTGGCCGCCCTGGTGGCCCTGTACCGACCCGGGCCGATGGCGGCCAACATGCACAACGACTACGCAGATCGCAAGAACGGCCGGCAGGAGGTCAGCTACTTCCACGCCGATGCCGAGGAGCTCCTGTCCGACACCTATGGGCTGATGATCTACCAGGAGTCGGTCATGCGGGTGGCGCAGAAGTTCGCCGGCTACTCGCTGGCCGACGCTGACAACCTCAGGAAGGCCTGCGGCAAGAAGATCCGCGAGCTGATGCAGCAGGAGCGGGCCAGCTTCGTGGGCGGTTGTGACGCCACCGGCTACGGAGCGGCGCTGGGCGAGGAGTTGTTCGACGTCATCGAGCAGTTCGCCGACTACGCGTTCAACAAGAGCCATTCCTACGGCTACGGCCTCATCGCCTACCAGATCGCCTACCTGAAGGCCCACTACCCGGTCGAGTACATGGCGGCCCTCCTGACCAGCGTGAGGTCCAACCTGGACAAGGCCGCCGTGTACCTGAACGAGTGCAGGGTGCTGGGTATCGCCGTGGAGGTGCCTGACATCAACGTGGCACGGTCGGACTTCGAGCCGGTGCCGACGCTGGATGCAGCGAAGGGGGAGTCACCGGGTCGGATCGTCTTCGGGCTCTCCGCCGTCCGCA
>Ga0207963_1001857_pt1 | contig 10861 bp, 10 predicted proteins | sample Knorr_S15_td_NAD_FD_185604 | JGI IMG/M metagenome (GOLD analysis project Ga0207963, IMG submission 185604) | Marine microbial communities from Southern Atlantic Ocean transect - Knorr_S15_td_NADW_ad_2500m_LV_A (SPAdes) (version 2) | ecosystem: Environmental > Aquatic > Marine > Oceanic | place...
TTGCCCCGTAAATCGATTATATCCCGGAAGTTCTGAATCATTTTTTATGTCGTAAAACCTCGTTTCGAATCCGGTTATTATATTTGATTTAATTTGCCATTGCCCTGAGAATATAATACCATATCCTCGCGTGCCTAACATGGGACCAATCCCTTTTTTCATTTGAGCTTGTCCGATGGAAATCATCATTCCAATGATTATAAAAATAATTATTTTTTTCATATTCTTACCCGCTATTTATTCCTGATACGATTTAGCTCGTCCCAAGTTTTCTGAGACGAAGCAATCCGATTAACGATGCCATCACCTAACACCGATGTATTAAAAATTTCATCTACATCTTCTATAGATACCCTTGTATACCAAATCCCCTGTGGATAGATCACGACAGCAGCCCCCATTTCACAGGCATCCAAACACCCGCTCTTATTGGCGCGAACCTTTCCTTTCAATCCATGTTCATTTATCAACTGTACAAATCGCAGACGAATTTCCTGCCCACCCTTTCGGGCACAGTCTCCTTTTGAGCTTTCAGGAATCCGCTCATTGATACAGACAAATATATGCTTACTGTATTTCATTCCGGCAACAGGATGACTTTACCAATTTGTTCACTCTTTTCCAAATATTCATGGGCGTGTTTGATATCACTCAAAGCAAATACTTTATCCACAATTGGTTTAATTGTGCCTTTAGTAACAAGGGATAAACAATCATCAAAAGCAGCCACATCACCCATGGTTGAGCCTAGTATTGTCTGCTGTTTAAAAAATAAATGGCGAATATCTATTCCAACTTTTGGACCAGTGGTTGCACCGCAAGTCACAATGCGGCCACCCTTTGCAAGCAATCGCATACTGGTCTCCCATGTGGCTTTTCCTACATGCTCAAACACCACATCTGCACCACGTCCATCCGTGAAAGCTTTGACAGATTTTACAATATTGTCCCCGTAATGGTCCAATACCAAATCAGCGCCTAATGTTGAGGCATGGGACCGCTTTTGTTCGCTCCCTCCCGTCGCAATGACTTGACAGCCTTTTGCTTTTGCAATCTGGATGGCCATGGTTCCCACGCCGGAACCGGCACCCCAAACTAAAACAGTTTCACCCGGTTCAATCTTAGCACGACGTACCAGCATAGTATAAGCTGTTTGGACGGTTAAGGGAAAAGCAGCGGCTTCCTGGAAGGATAAATTCTCCGGTTTTAACCGGACATTTTTTTCCGGTACTGCAATAAATTCGCATTGGGTTCCATCCTGGCTTTCTCCTAAGATACCCATATTATCACAATAATTTTCCCGGCCGCTTCTGCAAAACTGGCAATGACCACAATAAGTTAATGGCTGAATACACACTGCATCACCATTAGAGAATTGCGAAATATTTTCCCCCACATCAGAAATAACGCCTGCACCATCACTCCCCAATATCATGGGTAATGGTAAACCTGGGATCCCTCGGCGAACCCATAAATCTAAATGGTTTAAGGCGGCGGCTTTGATTTGAACAACGACTTCCCCATCCATTGGCTCAGGTCTGGGGATGGATTCAACCTGGAGAACTTCAGGGCCGCCGTGCGAATGAATCCGAACTGCCTGCATTAGTCCTCTGTCTTGGACAAAAATATTTTATCGATACTATACTTTCCAGGTCCTGCGGCAGCAATCGCTGCAAAAAGTGACATATAGACTAATGCACTTTCAGGATTCCCGGTCCCCGTAATATGATACATGGCAGCAAAAAACATGGTACCAGCCACCAGTACCGCAGCCGGTTGTGTAAACAATCCAATCAAGACTAATCCCGCACAAATTGATTCAGAAAATGCACCTAAAAATCCAAACATTGGATTTAAAAAATCGATAATACCAACGTACTTCGTCACTGCACTCCCCAAACCAGCCCATTTTTCAGGATGAGTGATTTTATCCCACCCATGGTTGGCTAATAAAAAATATCCCGGGAGTACCCGCAATATTAACAATCCAATCTGGGTACACTCACATTTTCCCTTTAAAAACTTAATTAAACAACTCATTCATCCTCCTTTTTATTGATATCTTCAAAATCAGCATCCTTTATATCCAGATTTTTATATGGTTCTTTTTCTTTAAAAGTGTCTCGACCAACTTTTGAAATTAATTTGGTTTTTTTGAATAATATGTAAGCCAAATAAGCCAATGTTCCATAAATCAAAATCCGAATCATGCTTATAAACCGGTGGTTGGGTTGAAAAATTTGGTTCCCGTTACAGGCTGTCTGATATAATTGATCACCTCATCAAGGTCACCATCATTACGGACAAAATCAATATTATTTGTATTAATAATCACCAGAGGCGTGTCCTGATAACGAAAGAAATATTCGTTATACACTTGATTCAATGCATCAATATAATCCTCGGATATATTTTTTTCAAAATCCCTGCCGCGGCGAGAAATATTGCGCATCAACGTATCCGTATCTGCCTGGAGGAAAATTACCAAGTCAGGATGAATGACATTCCGCTCCATCATATTGGCTACAGTGTCATATAATGACATTTCTTTTTCTTGTAAATTTAGTGAGGCAAAAAGACGATCTTTTACGAACATATAATCTGTAATAATTAAATTGTGAAACATATCCACCTGTCGCAAATCCTGTTGCTGTTGATAACGCTGAAGTAGAAACCATAACTGAGTCTGGAATGCATGGGCTTCCGGATCATCATAAAAGTCAGCTAAGAAGGGATTATCCTCAAATGTTTCTAAAACCAATTTGGCACTTAATCGATCCGCCAGAAGTTTCGCTAAACTTGTTTTTCCAACGCCGATTGTACCTTCTATGGCAACATAATACAAATTTCTCATGCAGTTTTTTCCAAATGGTGCATCCGAACATTGGACGTATCCGGACATAATAATAATAATTCTGAAACTGTTTTTCCTGCGCCCTGTACCGTGAATTCCGATGCCAGTTCCGCCCAAGGGACAAGAACAAACTTACGAGAAAAAAGCCCAGGATGTGGAATGATTAAATGGCTTAATTCAACCATTTTTGTTTCGTACGCCAAAATATCTAAATCAATGACTCTCGGTGCATATTTTTCATGAGTCTCTGGACGACCCAACATGAGTTCTATTCCTTGACATACTTGCAGCATTTCTTCTGGGTCTAAAGCGGTTGACAGTTCTACAACGGTATTTAAAAATAAGGGCTGATCCTGGTTTATCAGGGGATCAGTTTCATAAATTGAAGCCGTTCTATTTACGATAATATCTTGTCTTACATCTAAAGCGGTAATGGCAGAAAATAAATATGTTTCGCGATCACCTATATTTGACCCCAAACCGAGGTAAACCAATTCAGACATAATCTTTTTGGGTCCGCTTAATCTCTACTTCAACTGTATCAAGCACACCACGGACCGGCGCATGAGGCTTACGGACTTTCACCACCAATGAATCGATGGGATGACTCTTTAATATATTTTTCGCTACAGAATTTGCTAATGCTTCAATGAGATAGAATTTATCTTTTTTAACACAAATATCTACTGTTTGGTAAATGGCTTCATAGTTAATGGTTTTTGTTAAATCATCTGTTGTACATGCTTCTTTTAAAGATAGATGCATTTCTAAATCTATTTCGAAGCGGCCGCCCAAATGTTTTTCAGATTCACTCACACCGTGGAACCCATAAAACTGCATATTTTTTAATCGAATGACATCCATAAGACAAAGAATTTACTCGAGAGCGTCTTCGTGAGTCAAGGCACGGAATAGATATTTTTGATTCAAATACCTTATCCGTGACTAATTGGTTACTTTTCTAACGAAATCGTAAATCCTTTGTATTCACCGTCCGGCAAAACGGTGGGCAGTCTGTACTGTGGATCGGTAAGAATCCCATACACATCAGGATCGCCCATTTTCACTTTTTCAGGCGTATTCAATTTCCACTCGTGACCGATTTCATCGAAGCGACCGGGATAGGACTGACCGCCAAGAATACTAGTGAGTGCCCAATAGGTATATTCCGTAATCATGCAGTCGTATTCACAGGTTTCATCATCATAACTATACCATGCCCCAGCAGGATATTGAGAAGGAACATCCTTGAAGTATCCACCACGTGCCTTATCCATTGCATCGGCAATGCCTGAACCCTTTAACTCCCCTAACGCATTGATATACACTTTTGCATAGCCCTCATGGGTAATTAAATGGAGCACCTCTTCTAAGGATGCATCAAACCGACCATTGGCAGAATTCTTATTAAATGATGGGATCGTTTCTTCATCAAAAAGCAATTGTAAATGATCGTGATCTGGTTCATCACCATCAAAATTGTCTAATTCATTTTCATCTTTGAACATAACCAATGTGGCATCTACAGAAATTAATTTATCCACAACAGCTTGATTGTCCACTTTGCCATCTTCATCATTATCAAGATATTGGGCCATTATTTTGGCAGCGTGAAGCACCTTTTCATCGGAAGTGTTCTCAGTCGCGATTACTTTTATTCCAAAAACGATTGCCTGCTTAGGAAAATTAAATTCCCAACTGGAACACTTTGCTGAACCACATTCACTATAACAGCCTATCATGATTATAGTTATGGCGAGAAAAATAAAATTAAGAAATCTATTCATCATTATAATTCCAGTTAACAGTTACGAAAACTAATAAGACGGTTTCTACCATTTCAAGAAAATAAAAAGCCCCCCGCATTTTGCGGGGGGCTTTTTAAGAAAAATGAGGATAACCTCAGATTACATCATTCCGCCCATGCCACCCATTCCTGGATCCATTGGAGGCATTGCTGGCGCATCCTTCTCAGGAAGTTCCGTCACGGCAGCTTCAGTTGTCAGAATCATGCCTGCAATTGAGCATGCATTTTCTACAGCGACACGAGCCACTTTAGTGGGATCAATGATACCTGCTTTGAACATGTTAACATATTCACCCGTGCGTGCATCATAACCGTAGTCGTCTTTACCTTCGCGAATTGCCTGAGCAATAATCGAAGATTCAACGCCGGCATTTTCGCAAATCTGACGAAGGGGAGATTCCAAGGCACGGCGCATAATATCCACACCCACAGCTTCTTCATCATCAACTTTTATTTTATCCAACGATGGGATTGCCCGAAGCAGCGCAACACCGCCACCAGGAATAATGCCTTCTTCTACAGCAGCGCGGGTTGCGTGCAATGCATCTTCAACACGTGCTTTCTTTTCTTTCATTTCCACTTCTGTGGCAGCACCAACGTTTATGACAGCAACACCACCAGCCAATTTAGCCAAGCGTTCTTGCAGTTTTTCACGATCATAGTCAGATGATGTTTTGTCAATCTGAACTTTAATTTCGTTAATGCGTCCTTTAATGGCATCTGATGCACCGCTTCCACCAACGATGGTGGAATTATCTTTGTCAGAAACCACCCGTTTGCTTGTACCCAGATATTCCAATGTGGCATTTTCCAGTTTATATCCTGCATCTTCAGAGATGACAGTTGCACCGGTTAATACAGCAATATCTTCTAACATGGCTTTACGGCGGTCACCAAATCCTGGTGCTTTCACAGCCAGCACTTTAAATGTACCCCGAAGTTTATTCACAACCAATGTAGCCAGGGCTTCCCCTTCTATATCTTCTGCGATAATCATGACAGGTTTACCGGTCTGAACGACTTTTTCCAATAATGGAAGTAAATCTTTCATGTTGGAGATTTTCTTGTCATAAATCAAGATGTATGGATCTTCCAACTCAGCTTCCATATTGTCAGAATTTGTCACGAAATAAGGAGACAAATAACCACGGTCAAATTGCATTCCTTCTACCGTTTCTAAGAATGTTTCAGCTGTTTTGCTTTCTTCAACAGTGATGACGCCATCTTTACCTACTTTATCCATGGCTTCGGCAATTTTTTCGCCAATTTCACGGTCATTGTTAGCAGAGATAGAACCGACATTTGCAATCTGTTCTGCATCGGGAAGATCTTTACTTTGGGACTTCAAGGATGCAATCACAGATACGGCAGCCGCATCAATGCCTCGTTTAATAGACATTGGGTTTGCACCGGCGGTCACGTTTTTGAGACCTTCGGTAATCAATGCCTGGGCCAAAACAGTAGCCGTTGTGGTGCCGTCACCGGCATCATCAGATGTTTTAGACGCAACTTCTTTAACCATCTGTGCGCCAACATCTTCCAGTTTATCTTCCAATTCAATTTCTTTGGCAACCGTAACGCCATCTTTGGTAATGGTCGGGGCACCAAACTTTTTCTCGAGGACTACATTCCGTCCTTTAGGGCCTAGGGTAACTTTCACCGCATTGGCGAGTTTATCCACACCGGCTTTCAGGGCAGTCCTTGCCTCGAGATCGTATGTTATTTTTTTAGCCATAATTCAAATACTCCTTATAAGACAGCGAGAATATCGCTCTCGCGCATGATGAGAAAATCTGTTCCTTCAAAGGCGAATTCTGTACCGCTATATTTACCGTATAGAATTTTGTCACCTTTCTTTACTTCCATTGCGATGGTGGTTCCGGCGTCACTGACTTTTCCGGGACCCGTTGCAACGATTGTACCTTGTTGTGGTTTTTCCTGAGCTGTATCGGGAAGAATGATGCCACCAGTGGACACTTCTTCAGCCGGAGCCGGTTCAACAACAACACGATCAGCCAAAGGCTTTACTTTTAGTGCCATTTTGCTATCTCCTACTTTTTTATTAATTAAAATCTTGTTTCGTTCATTATTCTGCATTTATGCAGCGCGGAATTTACATATTATTTACGGGGAAATTCAATAAATTTTAGCAGTCCTTTTATTAGAGTGCTAAATTAGGATTAAAGACTCTTTGGGTATAAAATGAGAATCAAATTCCATTATTTATTATTCCTACCTGGAATCCTCCACCTACAAAACAGTGCCACCCCGGACGAGGAACGAGATCCGGGGCCCAAACTGAATACAGATATTGGATACCGGATAATTGTAAACCGATTCCCGGCCAGCCCTCCGGGAGGCCGGCATGACAGAAATGTTACTTCAAAAAGACCAGTTTTTTGGCCTTCCGGAATTCAGCAGTCTCTATGCTGTAAATATACATGCCTGTACTAAGTGGGTTGCCTTTGGTATCTTTCCCATTCCATGTTGTCTGGAATTGCCCCATATCAAACCATCGATTCTCAAGCATTGCCACCTTTTGACCGAGTAAATTGTAAATAGAAATCTGGACATGTGTAGGCACAGCAACTGTAAATGGTATTGTCGTCACAGGGTTAAAGGGATTCGGATAGTTTTGACTGAGTACGAATGTCTCCGGGATGGATGCTTTTATGTCTGCCACAGCACCATCTACATAACTTGGTTCACCCACAATCAATGTCATGGGATAATCATAATGGTGACTGAATTTTGTAATAGCGATATTATCAACTTCCAATATTGAATAGGATTTTCTCTCTATATGGTCAAACAAGATGACTTTTAATCCATTTGGTAAATTCCCTCTTAGCATGTATGAGAGTCTAATAGGCCCACTCACATCTTTTGTCTTTAGATTCATTTTCCATGTACCATTCTCCACACCTGATGATCGAATATCGGTTGTGAAGGAATAACCGGCACCCCAATCTTTTCTATCCATAGCGATTGAAATATATTTGTCCATCTTGGGTGGTTCCGGGTTATCCCACATATCCATTTCTTCTGATGCATTTTCTCTTCGGCCCATGGCATTATACACATCTCCATATTCCCCATTGTCTGCACTGAGAATAATCTCCCAACCCTTTTCTGCCAGTAATTTACTTTGGGCACTTCCCTCGGTAGATAATGGGTTAATGGAAAGACTTACCGAATCACTGGTGCGGTTAAAGATCGCATAACCTTCCCACGGTAAAATTGTGGACGTTTCGTTATCCCAACCCTCTACTCCGTTTTTACCATAAGTCAGGGGACCATAAACAGATGATTTATCAAAACTCACCTTAATTTGAAATGGATACGGATTCCCAATCAAACTCCACCCGGAAGGAATACGAATAGTATGACTTCTTAAATCCACCGATTTCCCCGAACCCACACCAAAGGAAATATCATCTTTCATCCGTTGGTGGAGCCAATATCCTTTGCCAATTTTTATATCCTGGGCTTCCACCCAATTGGCGTTTCCCTTGTCTTCATATAAATGCCAGGTTTGTTCTGACGATGCTTTTTCCAATTCATCCCCGATTGTTTCATTCACCGTATTTAAATCTATATGGGTGGGGATAGAGATTAAACGCCAAATTGATTTGGCAATCCCATTCATATATGCACTACCGTTGATCTTAGAAGTGAGTACATCTTTCCCATATTGCACTTCCACAGAAAGGGTATCTCCATTACTAACATTATCATACTCATCCTTGGCTGTGTGGTAATAGGCTAAACCGTTTATACCAACCGCCCCTTTTTCTATAACAGCAGAGAATGTTCCATCCATTTTATCCGTAGCTTTCATATCATAGGTACTTGGGTCACCCCCCACACGGTAATAAAGCACAACATCTGTGATTTTATTTTCATCAGACACAGGGACTGAAATGGTAATATCATTATTCTCAGTAGTTGTAATTGGTGTGCTTAGAATTGTAATAACCGGTGGAATTGTATCATTCACCCCGGTACCCTCTAAAAGAACCTGTTTCAACCCTGAAATATTATTGGAATAAAAAGTAGCCAACCCATTAAAGTTTCCGGGATTTAAAGGAGAAAAAGTAAAATTAAAATCGGTGCTAAGGTTTGGTGCCAATATTACGGGAAATGTTTTTGAACCTATGGAAAATTCGATACCGGTTAACACAACAGAATCAACCACTATAGTATCCGATCCAATAGTGGATATGGTTAAAGATTTTTCACTGCTATGGGTGGTAATAACATCACCAAAAACCAAGGTGGCAGATGATAATAAAATTTCCGGTTCTGGTTCATCACGGACAAAAACCAATTCATTGGCTTCATATGATAGACCCCCAGTATCCCGCACCTGAACCCGAATTATCAGGGTATCTTCTGCTTCATAATCAAACATAGCACTTGTTCTCAATGTATCATGAACAATCGAAAACTTGTCATTGTCTACATCATTGGATCCATCGCCGGAAATCAAATTATAGGTGAAGATTTCTCCCGTATCCACATCCGTTGCGGTAAAAAACCCAACAATCATACCCGAGGGTAAATTCTCTTTTACCGTGTCGGGAGAAAGGGCCAGTGCTGTGGGCGCATCATTCACAGGGCGAACGGTCAAGATAAACGATTCTGAGTCTGTAAGAGTTCTAGGCCCATTATCAATGACAATGATGGTTATTACCGCGGTTCCATGCCAGTTTGTAGCAGGATATAAAGTAAGCAGTGAGTCATTAATAGCAACCGTTACGTTACTATTTGAAGATGCACCAGCAAAGGTGACCTTATCAAGATCAGCGTCTGTTGCGGACATAACCAGGCTGATGGCCACATCTTCAAATGTGGATTGATTACCAATGGTATACAGGACTGGAGCCCGATTCGTATCGGTTGTTGTGAAAGATGCGGCAGCCGAAATAATGGCATTATTGACCGAATCTTCTACGGATTCACCTATCCCCACGTAAACTGTTTGTGAAAAAGAAAAATCAGTCGTCGGGTTAACTGTAATGACTTTTTTCGTTAAATCTATGGTGGCATCAAATCCAATATCAGCCCCACTATGAATAGGCGTCTTTAATCGTATAAGGGCATCCACATTGTCATCGGTTAACGCACTGTTGTCACTGTTTCTGATGGGTTCGTTAAAGGTAAGGGTAATATTTGTATTTAGAGCAACCCCCACGGAGCCATTTGTTGGCGAAAACACAATCGTCGGCGCTGTGCCATCATAATTCCAATTAAACTGATCCGCAGCGGTATTATTGTTACTCGACGCATCGGTAAAGGTGGTGGCGGCTACATCAATCGTTACGGCACCATCTGCAGTCAGTGTAAACGTCGCTGTATATACTGTGGATGAGGTGGCACTGAATGAACTCAAGGCACCATTGGTTACGGTAATATCGCCTACGGCAAAATTGGTGGTAGCTTCGTTGGATGTAAATGTAAGTGTAAGGGTGGCATCATTGGAGGCGAAACCATCGGCACCTTCTGCCGCTGTGATCACCATGGTGGGGCCTGTTGTATCATAAGTCCAGTTGAACTGATCTGCAGCGGTATTATTGTTGCTCGACGCATCCGTAAAGGTGGCAGCGGCTACATCGATAGTTACGGCGCCATCTGCAGTCGGTGTAAACGTCGCTGTATATACTGTGGATGAGGTGGCACTGAATGAACTTAAGGCACCATTGGTTACGGTAATATCCCCCACTGCAAAATTGGTAGTCACTTCATTCGAGGTAAAGGTTAACGACAATGTGGCATCATTTGAGGTAAAACCATCAGAACCTTCTGCTGCCGTAATGGCCATGGTGGGACCGGTGGCATCGTAAGTCCAATTGAACTGGTCTGCAGCGGTATTATTGTTGCTCGACGCATCGGTAAAGGTGGTGGCGGCTACATCGATGGTTACGGCGCCATCTGCAGTCGGTGTAAACGTCGCTGTATATACTGTGGATGAGGTGGTACTGAATGAACTCAAAGCACCACCTGAAACGGTGATGTCTCCTACCACAAAATTGCTGGTGGCCTCACTGGATGTAAAAGTAACCGTTAATGTTGCGTCATTGGTGGTGGCACCATCGCTGACAGCACTACTACCATCGGTGGCTGTGATGGTCATGGTGGGCGCGGTTCCATCATAAGTCCAGTTGAACTGGGTGGCAGCAGTGTTATTGTTACCAGCG
>Ga0207963_1001876_pt1 | contig 10809 bp, 8 predicted proteins | sample Knorr_S15_td_NAD_FD_185604 | JGI IMG/M metagenome (GOLD analysis project Ga0207963, IMG submission 185604) | Marine microbial communities from Southern Atlantic Ocean transect - Knorr_S15_td_NADW_ad_2500m_LV_A (SPAdes) (version 2) | ecosystem: Environmental > Aquatic > Marine > Oceanic | place...
CACAGATTTGGTTGGTGCATACGGTTACTGTACCGACATTTCTCGTACCTGGATGTGTGGTGATAAGTCGGCAAGTTCAGCACAAAAAGAAATCTATACTATGGCTTACGAACAGGTCCAACAAAATTTAGAGATATTACGACCAGGCCTTACCTTTAAAGAGTTAACATTTTCTTCTAAGGAGTATTCGAAAAATGAGTTTCGACATTATTCAATGTTATATCATGGAGTCGGATTGTGTGACGAATACCCCGCCATTCTCTTCACATGGGAGTGGAATAAAAACAGTTGTGACGGCGTCATAAGACCGGGAATGGTTTTAACTGCGGAGAGCTATGTCGGACGCCATGAAGGTGGACCAGGCGTCAAACTAGAGGAACAGGTTTTGATTACTGAAAAGGGCCACGAGGTGCTATCAAATTACCCTTTCGAATCTGACTTGTTGTTGTAATGTTAACTGAATAGTGTTTTAGGGAGTCGGGAAGATGAGTATTCCAAAAAAGATGAGTGCGGTCTTAACGACCGGCCATGGCGGTTTCGATGTTTTGGATTTTCGGACCGATGTTGAGGTTCCTATTCCCAGCGCAGATCAAGTACTCATTAAGGTTTTAGCAGCAGGGATTAACAATACCGACATCAATACTCGTACAGCATGGTATTCAAAATCGGTAACGGAAGCAACAAGCGGCGGCGGTGCTGGCGGTTTTGATAATGCTAAAAACGATGACGGCAGTTGGTCGGGCGTTCCACTTAGGTTTCCCATAATTCAGGGGGCTGATTGTTGTGGGGAAATTGTTGAAGTGGGAGACAAAGTTAATCGAAATAGAATTGGTGAGAGAGTTTTAGTACGCACAATGCAGCAATATGGTGTTGACTATAAGTCTTTTGAGTGTTGGACTCTGGGGTCAGAGTCTGACGGTGCATTTGCTCAATATATGGTTGCCTTTAGTGTTGAAAGTTATAAAATCGAGAGCGACTGGAGCGATATTGAATTAGCCTCTATTCCTTGCGCCTACTCAACAGCTGAAAATCTCTTGGAGCGATCAAATGTTAGCAAGGATGAAACTGTTTTGATTACGGGATCCTCTGGTGGCGTTGGATCAGCTGCAATCCAGTTAGCTAAGAGACGTGGAGCAAAAGTTATCGCAGTAACTAGCGAACAAAAAATCACCGACATCAAAAGTATTGGTGCCGATCATGTCGCAAAACGAGAGGACAATTTAATTGACATTCTGGGTAAGGAGTGCGTTGATGTAGTGATTGATCTTGTTGCTGGTAGTAAATGGGGAGAATTACTTGAGGTGCTTAAGAAAGGTGGTCGCTATGCAACAGCAGGGGCGATTGCTGGACCAATCGTTGAATTGGATGTTAGGACTTTGTATTTAAAGGATTTAATGTTGATAGGATGTACTTTTCAGAGCAGCAAAGTTTTTGAAAATTTGATTGGTTATATTGAGAGAAATGAAATTAAACCTTTGGTCGCAAAGAGCTATCCTCTTAAAGATATTGTTCGAGCGCAGGAAGATTTCTTGGCGAAAAAATATGTCGGAAAACTGGTTTTGGTGCCACCTAAGTTATAGTTGAATATGTTGTCTTATAAAAAAATAGGAACCGGATATCCTCTAGTATTAATTCATGGATATCTAGGCGGTCAATCCATGTGGAAATTTCAGGAAGAATTAAAGAATGATTATGATTTAATAATGCCATCTTTGGCAGGTTATGGTGAAAGCTCTCATATGGTTGCGCCATCAACAATAAAAGAAAATGCAAATCAAGTATTAGAGCTTTTAGATTATTTACAAATTGATAAGTTTAATTTACTCGGTCATTCCATGGGTGGAATGATAGTTCAAGAAATGGCTACTCTTTATCCAGAGCGTATAAATAAGTTAATTTGTTTTGGTACAGGTTCTATTGGAGTTTTACCAAACAGATTTGAAACCATAAATGAATCAAGAACCAAAATTAATAAATTTGGTTTAAATAAAGTTAGACAAGAAATAGCGAAAACATGGTTTGTTGATTATTTAATTGGTGATGGATTTAAATTATGTATTGATGAAGGTCAAAAAGCTTCAACACAAGCTGCACTGGCTAGTCTTGATGCTTGGGAGTGTTGGGATGGAAGAGAACAACTAAAACATATTAAGTGCCCAACTCTTATTATATGGTCAGATAAAGATCGTTCTTATGATTGGTCTCAGCAAAAAATATTAAAAAAAGGAATAGTTGATTCTAGAGTAGAGATCATTGAAAACTGTGCCCATAATTCACACATGGAAAAACCAAAGTTATTTAATACAATTGTAAAAAATTTTCTATCCTAATAAATCTTAATTTCTATAAATACGTAAATTGAATTTTTATTTTATTCTTCTGGACTATTAATTTTTCTCACTCTGGTTTTATATATTTTTTAGAAATATTTAGTAAGTTGGATTAAACTGACCCAGCAAATGAGTTTTATCGTAAGCAATTTCATGGTAATATCTCATTTCCACACAAACGAATTGCTTCAATTTATTAATTGGCTCGGGTGAGCTTTTTTCTAAAATAAAGTATTTTTCTTGTGGTTGTGTGTCAATTTAAAAAATAATGGAGAGGTAAAAATGAAAATATTAAGTAAGACTTTTATAGCAGGATTAATTGCATTGTCTATGTCAATGTCTAGCTATGCAGAAAAAGTTAATATCGGTGATCCAGGTTGGACAGGAGCAACTGCAATTGCTAACTTGTTGGCTGCAGTTATTACCGACAAAATGGGTGGAGAAGCGGAAATTGTTCCTGGAAACAATACAGCTATATATGGAGCTATTGATAGAAGTAAAGGTGAAATTGAAGTTCACCCTGATATCTGGTTACCTAACCAACAGGCCTACACTAATGACCTAGTTCCTAAGGGAACACTTAGGGTAAGTTCTCTAAGTTACGAAGGAAACCAAGGTTACTGTGTCTCTCAAGCTTTTGCAAAAGAGATGAATATAACTTCAGTTTTTGATCTTGGTAGACCTGAAGTTGTTGCAGCCATGGATAGTGATGGCAACGGTAAAGGCGAGTTTTGGATTGGTGCTGATGGATGGGCATCTGCAAACGTAAATGAGGTAAAGGTAAGAGATTACCAACTACTTGCTGCTGGAATTGAGCCAATTAGAGCTGCTGAAGCTGTAAAAAATGCTCGAGTATTAGACTCAATTAAGAAAGGCGAAGGTTATGCATTCTATTGCTATAAGCCACACGCTATTTGGGGAATGGCTGATGTTGTTATGTTGACTGAGCCTACTCATGACCCAGATAAATACATAATGATTCAACCAAAAACTGATGCAGATTGGTATACAAAATCATATGTAGCTTCAAAGGATGCATTGAAGAATATTCAAATTGGTTGGGGTACTTCGTTAGAAGATAAGTCGCCAGCAATTGTTGAGTTTTTCAATAATTTTCAAATAACAGCAGATGATGTTTCTTGGATGGCTTTTGAAGTTTCAGTTAACAAGAGAGCATCAGCAGATGTTGTTAGAGAATGGATAGCTAACAACGAAGGTACTGTTGATGGCTGGTTAGGTTTATAATTTAACTAGTTCGTCTTAAAACCGGCGTTTTAGGCGCCGGTTTTTTTTCATTAAAAATAAATATTATGTCGTCCGAAAACTCTGGAAGCTTCATTGAAATTCAAAATATTACAAAGATATTTGGAAATACATCTGCAGAAGCCATGGAAGCAATAACTAAAAAGAATATTTCTAAGCAAGATGCTTTAGAGAAGTACAACTCGGTAATTGGCGTCTCCGATGTTTCATTTGATGTTAATCCAGGGGAAATATTCTGTGTCATGGGACTGTCTGGAAGCGGTAAATCAACCCTTGTAAGGCATATTAATAGGTTGCTCGAGCCAACACTTGGAAAAATCTTAATTGATGGCCAAGATGTAATGGCATTAGATAAAAATCAACTACAAGAATTTAGAAATAAAAAGATTGGTATGGTGTTTCAAAATTTCGCCTTAATGCCCCATCGATCTGTAATTGATAACATTGCTATGCCATTAGAGATTAGAGGTATTAATAAAAATAAAAGATACGCAGAGGCGAATGAAATTATAAATACAGTTGAACTTACAGGGTGGGGTAATAAATATGCACATGAGCTCTCTGGTGGTATGCAACAGCGCGTGGGGTTGGCAAGAGCTTTGGCGGCTGATCCTGAGATATTATTAATGGATGAACCTTTTAGTGCCCTAGATCCATTAATCAGAAGACAGCTTCAAATAGAGTTTATTAAGCTATCAAAAAAATTAAAAAAAACAACAGTCTTTATCACTCATGACCTAGATGAGGCAGTTAAAGTTGGCCATCGTATTGCAATTATGAGGGATGGCAAAGTTATTCAAGTAGGAACCCCTGAAGAAATAGTCATGAACCCAGAGGATGATTATGTGGCAGACTTTGTGAAAGGGATTTCAAGACTCGAAGTTGTAAAAGCGAATTCAATTATGAAGCCAATAGATGAATATACTAAGAGTTATGGCGATATTCCAAAAGATGCGATAAGAATGAATGAAAATGATGTTTTAAGTAGTTTAATTGAAAATTCTGTCGCAAGTGATAAGCCTATTGTTATAACAAATTCAGCTAGTCATGATGTTGGTGTGATATCTCATAAAGATCTACTGGTTTCTATTGTTGAGGGTCAAGATGAGTGAAAATAACTATCTAAATACAAATCGAATTAAAGATTTTGTAAAGACTAATCCTGGCTATTATATTCATGAATTTGAGAGAATCAACAATGCCTCAAAGTTTATTTTTTCATTTAATTTATCAGCATTTTTATTTGGCTCAACATGGTTTGGAATTAGAAATATATGGAACTGGTCACTGGCATTTTTAATTATTGAAACTTTTGCTATTGTTCAAATTGTTAGAGGCTTCTTTGGAGATATTAGTATAGAGGCTTATAAAAAAATTGATCAAATTCAGTCAACGATTGATTTTCGACAGAAACAGCTCCAAGCTGCAATAGAAAGCAATTCAGACAAAGTAGACATGTTCAAAAGAACGATCAAGTCACTGGAAGATTCAATAGCTGGTTACTTACAAGAGGCTCAAAGTATAGAAGCTTCTGGAGTTGCAATTGCCATTGGTGGAATTGTTTTATTTATTCTTATAAGAGTGCTACAAGGAGTATTCGCCAATTCAATTTTAGAAAAGAAATTTTCTGAATGGCTTTCAAATAAGCTTATCAGTCCAGGAATGGAATTTAAAAATTACCTGCTGAGCATAAGTTTTGCGCTGATAATTATTGTCTTTTCGACGATTCACTATAGTTTTCCAGATTTAGTGAAGTTGTTTGCTGACTTTCCTACGCATCCAGATATAAGGCTTGCTTCAATAGATGGTGTAGAAAGGGCCTTTGATTATGCAGTTATTAAGGGTGATGCTCTTTTTAGTGCCATCACATATGGAATAAGAAGTGTCTTGGATTCACTGGAAATGTTATTTGTTAAAACGCCATGGGTTGTGGTCATAAGTGCAATAGTATTAATGACCGGACTCTCTGCAGGACCTCGTGCAGCAATCTATTCTCTCGCATTTTTAGCTTATATGGGCTTTTTAGGGTTTTGGGTAAAGGCAATGACAACTTTGGCTTTATTGGGTACTGCTGCTATGTTAAGTATATCTATTGGAATCCCGCTTGGAATTTATTGTGCTACAAGACCTAAATTTTATTCTTTCATTAGACCCATAATGGATTTTATGCAAACCATGCCTGCATTTGTGTTTATGATTCCTGTAATTGCTTTTTTTGGGACTGGAAAGGTTTCTGCTGTAATTATTACCATGATTTTTGGAGGAACCCCGGTAGTCAGGTTGACAGTTTTAGGATTGAAAGGTGTTCCTGAGGCGATAAGAGAGGCTGCGATAGCTTATGGTGCCTCTAAATGGTATCTATTAACAAAGGTTGACTTGCCTCTCGCTATGCCAACAATTCTTGCCGGCGTTAATCAGACTGTCATGTTGAGTTTAGCAATGGTTGTTGTTGCCTCTCTGATTGGTGCAAAAGGACTTGGGCAGGACGTTTTAGAAGCGTTGCAGTATGCAAATGTGGGCCAAGGAATTTTGGCTGGTGTTGCCATCTTGTTTTGCGCTTTGATACTCGATCAAGTCATACAAGGCAAGAAGAAAGACTAAACGCTCTTATATCAAATGATATATTTAGAAAGCCCATTCATATGCATGCAATGAAACTGCACCTCCAGTATGAATAAATAAGATTTTATCTGTGTCTCTAAAATATTTATTTTGTATTAAATCAATCAGACCAGCAAATCCTTTTCCTGAATAAACGGGGTCTAAGAGTATAGCTTCTTTTGTTGCCATTAGCTTAACAGCTTCATTCATTCCATTGGTTGGAACACCATAACCACCTCCCACATAGTCATCAAAAACAAGTATATCTTCGCGTTTTGGTTCGTCGCATTGAATATATTCGCAACCTTCCTTAGCTAGTTTAAAAACTTTTTCTTCTTGATCATGTTTTTTATCTTTAACACTAATGCCAACAATTTTTATATTACTTTTGTATAAGGTTTTGCCTGCTATAGAGCCTGCATGTGTTCCTCCACTGCCACTTGCCAACACAATATGAGTAAACGAATTGTCTTTATCGTCTTCAATAATTTCTCTCATGCATTCAATATATCCAAGTTCACCAATATGATTACTGCCACCAACAGGAATGTAATAAGGATTAGCGCCATCATTTTTTCTTTCTGCCATTATTTCTTCAGCGTATTCTTTGACATCTTTTCCACTAGGGCATAGCACGACTTCAGCGCCAAAAATCTTATCTAAGAAAACATTTCCTGACGTCATGTAAGCATTTGGGGCATCTTTTAATCTTTGCTCTAAAACGATTAGACATTTCAAACCAAGTTTTGCACATGCAGCAGCGGTTTGACGGGTATGGTTGGACTGAACGGCACCCACAGTAACAACAAGATCAGCTTGGTTTTTAATGGCATCAGGCATTAGAAATTCCAATTTTCTTGTTTTATTTCCGCCTGTAGCTAAACCAGTGCAATCATCCCTTTTTATATATATTTGAGGACCGTTTAAATGTTCGGTAATATTATTTAAATATTCTATAGGAGTTGGAAAATGGCCTAATTTAATTCTATCAAACTTATCAATCATAAAAATTAACCTTAATTTATTTGTGTTCTGAGCCTAGATTTATCGCGCTCATAAATGGAAATTTGGTTATTTTAACACCAAAAATATCAGGCTTAGGTATGACTTCGAATAGATATTGTGGTGATCCAGTTATAGGTTTTAATTAGCGATTATTTTTCTTTGCCTGCGCCTAGCTCTTTCCAGCGAATATAGCTATTGACACCAATCCACATCAACGGCTTTGGGAGGAGTTTTTTTGGCGCTTCTTCTGTTTTAAAATTAGGAACAAGGCTTTCTTTAGTGCCACTCGATTTTTCAGCAGAGATAATGCCAATGGCCGTACCTTTGGCTGTACCAAGACCATTCTGACAGCATGCAGAATATACGCCTTCTGCAACCTCGCCTTGTGCGAAGACGTTGTTTAAACTTAAACATAAGCGGCCTCCCCAACAATACTCCATTGATACTTTGTCTAGCATCGGGAATCGAGCATTGAAAGCCGATATATGGCTATTGGACACTGCAGCCATTCGTGATTGTGAGACTTCCATGCTGGGATCATAGGTAAAGCGATTGCGAACCATAATCCGATCACCCCCTATTCCGGATAAGCGCCTAATGGATGAGCCCATTGGGTCTGCTGAGGTAAATGCCCATTCAGCTTGACCTCCTAAACTCTCAACTTCCTCGGAGCTAAGTTGTCTGGTCATAGAGGCATATGTAAAAATATGCATCAGTCTATTTTGAAAATATCCAAATTTTTCAATCAAACCGTTGACGGCCAAAATGACTTTAGGACTGGTGACTGAACCTAGCATAGTTTTAGCTTTCCAAAGTGTTTGACCATCGTGCTTACCTTCATCAATCAAATCAATGACTGGAGAGTTTTCATAGAGATGTAAGTTTGAATATTGCGCAACACCATCGGCAAAGCCTCGGATATAGAGGGCGGGTTGCAAGAGCACGGTTCCGGGTGTCCATAACCCCCCTTGGTAGTAGTTGATGCCAGTAAGGTCATGCATTTCAGTGGCATCTAATAGTCGATAATCCTCGCCTGTTTTGGTTAAATGTTTTGCGTAGTCGGCGTTGAAAGTCATACCTTTAGGGGTTGCAGCTGCATTGGTTTTGCCGACTTGTTGTAGTGCTTCTGAAGGCATTTGATACTCTTCGGCAGCACTTTTTGCAAATTCAATTGCAGATCGATTAATAAGCGTTTGTTCAATATCTTTTTTAACGCTACCTAAATAATCGTCAGATGATAAGTCATGAGGTAGGTCAATCATAAAACCTGAATTGCGACCAGCCGGCCCTTCACTCACCTCACAAGCCTCCAATACTACAATCTTGGCATCGGGCTGTAATTGATTGAGGCGACGTGCCGCAGAGAGTCCTGCAAAACCTGCACCAATTACAAGATAGTCAGCATTCAGATTTTCATCCAATTGTTTATGGGCCTGCCTAGCAGATAGAATCCCTCTCCAGCCTGAGATGCCAGGGTTGACAGGGAGATGAATCACGCTAGCCACTTACTATCAGGTAAGGCTAGTCGATTGACTCTTCAGGAGCGCGGTCGGAAAGATCTATCCAGATCGTTTTTAATTCTGTGTATTGATCATGTGCATGAATAGAGTTGTCTCTTCCACCAAAGCCTGACTGCTTATAGCCACCGAATGGTGTACTCATGTCACCTTCACCATAGCAGTTCACTGTTACTGTACCAGCTTTAATTGACCTTGCAGCCCTGATTGCTTTTTTGCCATTGGCTGTAAACACACTTGCGGCAAGACCATAATCGGTATTGTTTGCAACAGCGATGGCCTCATCGAATGATTTCACAGTTATTACCGAGAGTATCGGACCAAAAACTTCTTCTTGGGCTAATTTAGAGTTAGGATCAACCTTATCAACTATAGTGGGAAGTACGTAACAAGGACTCTCGGTGACACCGCCAGTAATGATATTGTCGTTATCCAAATAACTGCAAACTTTTTTGAAGTGTTCCACATCAACTAAAGAACCAAGGTAGTTGGAAGGGTCTAGTGGATCTCCTGTTTTCCAATCACGAAGATGGGCAAGCATTTTGTCTAACAAGGCTTCTTTGATGTTTTCTTGAACGATTAACCTAGAGCTAGCTGAGCAATTCTCGCCCATATTCCAAAAAGAGGCGTTGATCAAGTGTTCAGCAACTAAATCCAATTCTTCGGCATCATCTAAAACAATTGCCGGGTTCTTTCCACCACACTCAAGGACGATTTTCTTGAGATTAGAGTCAGCCGAATAACGCAGAAATCGACGACCAGTTTCCGTTGAACCTGTAAATGAAACCATATCAACATCTGGATGCAAACCTAAGGGCTGCCCTACATCTGGACCCATTCCTGTTAGTACATTGAAAACGCCTCTTGGAATGCCTGCCTCTATTGATAGTTCAGCTATCCTAAGAGCTGTTAGGCTAGTTTGTTCGGCAGGCTTAACAATAACCGAATTACCTGCAGCGAGTGCAGGCGCTATTTTCCAAGCCAGCATCAATAACGGGAAGTTCCATGGCAAAACACAGCCAACAACACCTATTGGTTCACGAACTATAACTGCCAGAGCGTCTTCACCTGCAGGGGCGGTTTGATCATAAATCTTATCAACTGCCTCGGCATGCCAAAGAAGACAATCAATCGTCTCTGGAAGGTCAATTGTTACACAGTCACGAATCGGCTTACCCGAATCAATGCTTTCCATCACAGCGAGCTCTTGAATGTTTCGTTTAATGAGTTTTGAAAGTTTAATGAGTGCCTCTTTTCTCTCACTTGGGTGAAGCTTAGACCAGTGGCCTTGGTCGAACGATTCTCGCGCCTTCATGACGGCATGGTCAACATCATCAGCGTTGCAGGCCGCTATCTTGGCAATCACTTGACCCGTTGCTGGGTTAATTGTTTCGAAAGTGTTGCCTGATTTAGAGGCCTGAAATTGTCCATTGATAAAAGCGTTAGTTGGAAAATCTAGTGAATTTCCAATCGCTTGGTATTCCTCGTGAGTTAGTAAATCTGGCATTTAGCTACCCTCCTTTGTAATTAGATTAATCGTCTGGTTCATGACACCGATGACCTGCTCAAGTTGGCGTTTATCATCTTTGTTGAGTGGTTGTAATGGCTTTCTTGGTGGGCCTACCGGCAGACCTCTCATTGTTGATCCGTGTTTTACACATTGAATAAATTTGCCACCTTGTTCGAGTACTCTCATGAGTGGCATCATTGCAGACATTATGCGCCTACCTTTATCAAAGTTACCCTCAACTCGGCAAGCTTGATAGAGAGCAACGTGTGCTTCTGGGGCAAAGTTTGAGCCAGCGCAGACCCAGCAGCTTGCGCCCCAAGCAAAGAATTCTAATGCCTGGTCATCCATGCCACAACATAGTTGAATGTGCGAGTAATCTCTTGCCAATAAGTGGAGTCGGTCAATATCACCGCTGCTTTCTTTAATGGCACAAAAATTAGAGGACCTTCCAACTCGATCCAGATATTCTGCACCCATCATAGCGCCAGTACGTCCAGGATAATTGTATAGCATGATAGGTAAATTTGCGGCTCGATCAATAGCCAGGGCGTGGAGTGCATTTTCCCTTTCTGTGGGTAGTGCA
>Ga0207963_1001882_pt1 | contig 10786 bp, 9 predicted proteins | sample Knorr_S15_td_NAD_FD_185604 | JGI IMG/M metagenome (GOLD analysis project Ga0207963, IMG submission 185604) | Marine microbial communities from Southern Atlantic Ocean transect - Knorr_S15_td_NADW_ad_2500m_LV_A (SPAdes) (version 2) | ecosystem: Environmental > Aquatic > Marine > Oceanic | place...
CCCCCGGCCCGCGTAGAACTCAGGGTCGGCGCCGATCACCCGCTCCGGGAAGTCGAAGGGCTGGATCAGGAAGAACCAGTGGTAGGTGTTGGTGGCGAAATCCTTGTCCACGATCTGGAACATCTTGTGGGTGGGGATGATGTCCAGCGTCACCAACTTCAAGACCTTCTCCGGGTGGTCCTTGGTCAGCCGGTGCGACACCCGGCCGCCCCGGTCGTGGCCCACCAGGTAGAACTTTTCAAACCCTAGCTGCTTCATGACGTCCACCTGGTCCTGGGCCATGACGCGCTTGGAATAGTTCATGTGCTCCGGATCGCCCTCCACCTTGGCGCTGTCGCCGTAGCCCCGCAGGTCCGGACATACCACGGTGAAGTCCTCGGTAAACCGCGGCGCGATCTTGTTCCACATGGCGTGGGTCTGGGGATACCCATGGAGCATCAGCATGGGCGGCCCGCTGCCGCCCTTCACCAGGTTGATGGTGGTGCCGTTGGCTTCGATTTGAAGCTCTTCGAATCCCTCAAACATAGTCTGGCCCCCTATAGAGATAATCGAGCGCACTTAGTTTACGGTTTAAAGAGTCCTTCCGCTGGAGGAGAAGGGTCTGCCAAGGTGAGAGTTGGCAGATTCTTCGGCTGACGCCTCAGAATGACAGTTTAGGGCAGGTATGGGTTTAGCCCGACGGCGTCAGAGCGCGTTCTAGCACCCGCCGGAGCGCCGCGGTGAAAGTGTCGATCTCTTTCTCGCCGATCTCCGTGGAGACCGCTCCCACCAGATTGGAGGCCATCAGGATGCCTTCGTTTAACAGCCCCAAGAACACCTGGTGCCGGAAGGTCGAGTCCTCGGCGGCGATGTCGCGGTAGCCGACCAGTTCCTCGCCGGTGAAATGGATGCCGAACAATGACCCCAGGCCCGTCACCTGGACCGGCGTCTCCAGTTCCGCGCCAACCTGGAGGATGCCGGCCCGCAAGTATTCGGTCATCTCGGCCAGCTTGCGGTAGACATCGGGGGTTAGTTCTTCCAGCGTCGCCGCCCCCGCCAGCATGGTCACCGGGTTGGCGTTGAAGGTTCCGGCGTGGGCCACCCTGGGTCCGCCGGCCGTAGTGGGGTCGTAGAGGTCCATGATGTCCTTGCTGCCGCCAAAGGCGCCGATGGAGAACCCGCCACCGATGATCTTGCCCAACGAGGTCATGTCCGGGGTGATCCCGTAGTACTCCTGAGCGCCGCCCGACGCCGCGCGGTAGCTGATGACCTCGTCGAAAATCAGGATGATGCCGTTTTTGGTGGTAAACTCCCGCAGCATGGCCAGGAATTCCGGCGTGGCCGGCAGCATCCCAACGGAGCCCAGCATGGGTTCGATGATCACCGCCGCCAGCTCGTCTTTGTTACGTTCCAGTATCTCCCGGGCGATGGCCGTCTCATTGAAAGGCATCACCACCACCTGTTCCAGCGTGCCCTCGCCCAGGCCCTCGGTGGCGGCCATGGCGTCGGGATGGGAGCGCTCACCGGCCTTGGCGGGGTTGACTCGCACGCTGACACTCACTTGGTCGTGGCTGCCGTGGTAGCCGCCCTCGACTTTGGCGATCTTGCTCTTACCAGTAACGGCCCTCGCCGCCCGGATGGTGTTCAGCGTGGCCTCGGTGCCCGAGTTGGTGAACCGCACCAGATCAAAACTGGGTATCCGCTCACACAGCAGCTTGGCCAGGCGCACCTGGTGGGCGTTGGGGGCGTTGTAGACGACGCCGTGCTTCATCTGCTCTTGGACCGCGTCCACCACCGGCTTGGGAGAATGACCCAGGACCAGCGTAGTCATGGTGCCGATGAAATCCAGCCGGTCCACGCCGTCGGAATCGACCACATGACAGCCCGCGGCGTGGTCCACGAAGATGGGATAGGGCGCCCAGAAGATGGAGTTCCGGCTGTCGCCGCCCGGCAGGTAGTTCTTGGCGTCCTCCCACAGGGCCTTGGACTTGGGAGTTGATTTGAGATAACGGTCAAGTTCGCTGGTGGTCTCGGCCATGGGTGTCTCCTAACTGCGCGGGTGATGCGGCGAATGATACGAGAAGTCCCTTCCCCGTCGCAAGGGGCAAGGTAAGAGCGGAGGTTCCCCTAATCGGCTGTGGCCCCAACTGCCGGCTGTGCCGCACCCGGGAAGTAGAGCTTCCGCAACGACCCGCTCCCCAGGCTGACGAAGACGACTACCACGAATATCAGGCCGCCAAACACTAGTACGGCTGAAGCGCTGAAGATGTCTGCGAAGGCCGCGTTGGCCATGTTGGTCACCGCCATGCTGCCGCCTACATGGACCGAATAAACGCCGGCCACGCGGCCGCGGACATGGTCCTCGGTGAGCGACTGAATGATGGTGTGGCTGATGGTCATGAACCCAGCTTGGTTGGCGCCCATCACCGCCGTGGCGAAGATAGATAGCGCGCTGCTGTCCGACCATGCCAGGAGCATGGGCCCCAGTCCGCTGGTGAAGGCGAAGAACAAGAACAGCTTGCCCCTGGCCGACTCGCTACGGACCCCTGCCAAGAAGATGGATGTCAGCAGCGCGCCCCCGCCGACTCCGGCGATCAAAGCGCTTACACCCACCGATCCGGCGCCCAATTTGTCTTCGGAGATGGCCGGCAAGATGGACTCGTAGGACATGGTCAACGCGCAGTGAGCCAAGACCAGCAGCACCATGGCCATGATGGTCGGCCGCTTGTAGACGTAGACGAAACCTTCCAACAGGTTGGACAAGAAACCCTGGCTCTTGTTGATCACCCCGGTGGACCGGGTTTTGACGCGCGAGACCTGCAGGAAGCCGAAGAAGTAGAAGCTGCTACAGAGCCAGAAGGCTGCCTCGATGTTCAGGTAGCCCAACAGGGGAATTATGGCCAGCGCACCGAGCATCCGGGCGCCTTGTTGAGTGGCCTGGTTCAAGGCGATGGCGTTCAGCAGGTGGTCTTTGTCCACCAAATTGGGAATCAGGGCGGTGGCCGTGGTCATCTGAGCGGCCCGCAGAGTGCCGTTAGTCAGGGCCAGGAAAGTGAGCGTCCAGGGACCCGCATTTCCAGTCATGACCAACAGGGCCAGCAGGATGTTGTTGACCATGTTCAGGGCAAATATCCAACGCAACAACTTCTGCCGGTCGAACCGGTCGGCCAGGAACCCGGCGATGGGCGTTGAGAACACCCTCGGCCCGATGGCCGCGAAGGTGACTACGCCAACCCAGAGAGAACCGTCGGTGAGTTCAAAGGCCAGCCAGCCCCGGGCAATGATCAGAGCCCAAGCGGCGGAGGCGGAAAAAGTGGTGGCTATCCAAAGATTGCGGTAATCCTGGTATTGCAGCGCCAGGAGAAGCCGGTCGCGAGTCGTGGCGAGTAAGGTTCTCATGTCGTTCCTTGATAGTGTGAAGCCTGGATGATTATAGCAGCCGATCCAAGCCTGTTTAAAAGGCACACGGCACCGATTTAGTCTTGACTGTCCACAAGTGGCTAACTACAATCGCCAAAGCCGCTCAGGCGGCAGAAATTCAAAGAGCCTAGGCAAGGATAAGCATGCCCTTTCAAGCCCCGGCCGAAGGCGTTCTTTTGCCTCCCTATCGCGTCCTCGATCTGACCGGCCCCGAGGGCGTGTTCTGCGGCAAGTTGCTGGCCGACTACGGCGCGGATGTGATTAAGATTGAGCCGCCCTCCGGAGACCCCACCCGGCAACGGCCTCCGTTCATCGGAGACCAGCCAGGCCCCGAACGGAGCGCCTACTTCCTCTTCTATAACACCAACAAACGCTCGGTCACCCTGGACCTGGAAAGCCCTCAGGGACAGGGCCTATTCAAGAAAATGGCCGCTTCGGCCGACGTGTTGATCGAGAGTTTTCCCGTTGGATACATGAAGACATTGGGGCTGGACTTCGACAGCCTGAAAACGGACAACCCAGGCCTGGTGATGGCGTCTATAACGCCCTTTGGCCAGACCGGCCCGTGGAAGGATTTTCTGTCCACGGACCTGATATCGGCGGCCGCAAGTGGCTTCATGCAGATCACCGGCAACCCCGACGGCCCGCCCCTGCGCCAGGGCAACGAGCAGTCCCACTTCCCCGGCGCCCAGCACGCCGCGGCCGCCATTATGGGCGCGCTGTTCTACCGCGACATGCAGGGCGGCCCTGGGCAGTACATCGATGTCTCCATGCAAGAAGCGATGATCACCTACTACACCGACGCCCATCCGGCTTTGGCCTGGATGCAGCGCGGCGAGAATGTCACCCGGGTGGGCACCAACTCGACCTTGGTGATCCCGCTGGGCGCCTACCCCAGCAGCGACGGCTGGATCTCGGCCGGAATCATCACTCCCAGGGAATGGGAGAACCTCTCCCAGTGGATGTACGAGGTCACAAGCAACGAAGAGATTCTGAACGAAGATTACAAGGGCGGCAACCAGGACCGCGCCCCTTACAACGACATAATCACGGCGCTGGTCATCGATTTCACCACCCGGTTCACCTCGGAGGAGCTCTTCCACCAGGGCCAAGAGCGAAACCTGGTCTTCATACCCGTAAACACGGTTGCGGACCTGCTGATCGACCCCCAACTGGAAGCCAGTAACTTCTGGTTCGACTTGGACCATGACGAGGCCGGTACGTTGAAATACCCTCTGGGCGTCTTCGACAGCGAAGAGGTCTCGCCGGGGACCAACCCCGCGCCGCACCTGGGTCAGGACAATGAAGCCATCTTTGTGGGTGAACTCGGCCTTAGCGAGTCTGAGCTCGAGTCACTGCGCTCTCATGGAGCGATCTAGTCATGACTAGCCAAGCTTTTCCCAAGAAAGCCCTGGCAGGAGTCCGAATCCTGGAGCTGGGACCGTACGTGGCCTTGCCGATGACCGGCCGCATACTGGCGGCCATGGGCGCAGAGGTCATCAAGGTCGAGACCAACAAGGTCCTGGATGAGATGAACTTCATCCCGGCATGGTCGAGGGGCGGGGGTCAGCCGGAGTTTCAGCGCGCCAAGAAACGGATCACCATCGACGTCCGCACCCCCGATGGGCTGGAAGTGTTCAAAGAACTGGTCAAGGTCAGCGATGTGTTCATGACCAACTTCCGGCGCAACATCCTGGACCGCTGGGGTATCGATTTCCCGGAACTCCGGCGGCTGCGCCCCGACATCATCCTGATGTGGCAGACCGGGCTGGGCGGCATCGGGCCATACTATACCTACAAGTCCTACGGGATATTGGTGCAGCACATGGGCGGCGTCTCCCTGATGTCCGGTGAGGAAGGGGAACCGCCGGCCACCATCAACACGTCCTACTCCGACTACCACACCGGTGTCTTCCAGCCGGTGGCCATCATGGGCGCGCTGATGCGGCGCAGGCTGACCGGCCAGCCCGCCACCATGGAATCGTCTATCTTCAAGTCGGGCGCGGTCACCGCCGGGCCGGCTCTGCTCGATTACCAGTCCACCGGCCGCATGCCGGAACGGATGGGCAACCGCGACCCCAATGCGGCGCCCCACGGGGTCTACCGGTGCAAGGGCGACGACCGCTGGTGCGCCATAGCAGTGCAGACCAGGGGCCAATGGGCCGGTTTCCGCCAGGCCATCGGCGATCCAGATTGGTGTAGCAAGGACGCGTTTGCTTCTCTGGAATCCCGGTTGGCCAACCAGGACCGCCTGGACGAATTGGTGGGAGCGTGGACCGCCGGCCAGACCGCTGAAGATGTCATGACTCGTCTCCAAGAGTCCGGCGTCCCCGCCAGCCTGGTGTCTCAAGGCAAGGACCTTTACGAAGGCCCCCACCTGAAGGCGCGCGAGTTCTACCGAACCACGCCTTTCTACCTGGCTGACCGGAGCAAACCAGCCTGGGAATGGGAAGGCATGGAAGGCATCTCCTCCGCCAATCCGCCCAAGCTGTCCGAGTCCCCCATGGACTACGGCCACTACAGCAACATCGGGGAAGACAACGGCTACGTGTTCAAAGAGATACTCGGCATGTCAGATGCCGAAGTCCAACGCCTAAACGAAAACCAGTCCCTGTTCTGACGAAACCCCTGAATGCCGAGAGCTGTTTGCTGACAGCTACGAAAGAGGAACCATGTACGACTACAGCAGCTATGAACATCTGATCATCGAGGTCAAGGACGGCGTCGCCCTTCTGACCATCAACCGGCCTGAGGTTTACAACGCCACCAACTTCAAGTTGCACAACGAGCTGAGCCTGGTCTGGCTGGATCTGGGCAAGGACGACGATGTCCGCGTTGCGGTGATCACCGGCGCCGGCACCGCGTTCTCCGCCGGCGGCGACTTCGACCTGATCCAGGACTCCATCGGCAACGGCAAGGTAATCGCCGCTACTATGGAAGAGGCCCGGGACATCGTCCACAACATGATCAATCTGGACAAGCCGGTGATCTCCGCCATCAACGGTGTGGCGGTGGGAGCCGGCCTGGCCGTGGCCTTGCTGGCCGACATCTCCATAGCTTCGGACAAGGCCAGGTTCACCGACGGCCACGTGCGTCTGGGGGTGGCTGCCGGAGACCATGCGGCGGTGATCTGGCCCATGCTCATCGGAATGGCCAAAGCCAAATACTACCTTCTAACCTGTGAGTTCCTTGACGGGACAGAGGCCGAACGCATCGGCTTGGTCAGCCAGGTAGTGCCCCACGATGAACTGATGGACAAGGCCATGGACGTGGCCCATAAGTTGGCCTCCGGTTCCCAACAAGCCATTCGCTACACCAAACGTTCGCTGAACCAATGGCTCCGCCAGGCAGAGCACACCGCCTTCGACTACTCGCTTGCCCTGGAGATGCTTGGCTTCTTCGGGGAGGACATACAGGAAGGTCTCGATTCAGTGCGAGAGCGCCGCGACCCAAAGTTCCCGTCGGCGCAATAGCCGCGCCTGACTAATGAGCCGTGCCGCGCAAATGTCATTCTGAGGAGTGCCGTAGGCCGAGGAAGAATCTGCCAACCCTCAACTTGGCAGACCCTTCGCTCCACTCAGGGTGACATCGGGGAAAGGTAGCGCGATTATGAATCCAAGTGCGACTGATAGGGGCGAGGAAGATGTTAAAGATTTAATCGGACTAACAAATGGACTATAGAAAATTTGGCAATACCGGCATAGAAGTCTCAGAGATAGGGTTCGGCTGCGGCGACGTGGGCGGGCTAATGGTCCGTGGCGAGCACGTCGATCAGGTGCGGGCCGTGGCCAGGGCCATGGAACTTGGCATCAACTACTTCGATACCGCCTCCCGCTACGGCGGAGGCCAGTCGGAAACCAACCTGGGGCGGGTGCTGAAAGAGTTATCCGCCGAGGTCTACGTCGGCACCAAGTACAGCCTGGGCGAGGCCGACCCCAACGACCTTAAGGCGGGAGTGATTCAGTCGGTGGAGGCCAGCTTGAAGCGGCTGGGCCGGGAGCAGGTGGACCTGATTCAACTCCACGACCGCATCAGCTCCCAGACCGACGTTTCAGTCAGGGCGATTACAGTATCCGATGTGCTGGGAGAGGTACGAGAGGCGTTGGAGGTGCTCAAATTTCAAGGCAAGGCCCGCTTCTACGGCATGACTGGAGTGGGAGAACCCAAGGGTATCCATGAAGTTGTGGCTTCAGGACTGGTCAGCACCGTTCAGACGGTCTACAACCTGATCAACGCGAGTGCTGGGACCGCGATCCCAGCAGGATTCGACATGCCCGACTATGACCGCCTGATCGACCGGTCGGCGGAGAAGAATGTCGGCGTCATCGTAATCCGGGTACTCGCCGCCGGCGCGCTTACCGGCACATCAGTGCGGCATCCAGTGGCAGTACAGACCGTGGCGCCCATCGGTTCCGGCAGAGACTTCCAGCAAGACGAGTCCAGAGCCCGGCAATTCGCCTTCATCGTCGATGAGGGATTCGCCGGCGACATGCCCGAGGCGTCAATTCGGTTCGCCCTGAGCAACCCTGGCGTTTCGACAGTGCTGGTAGGCTATTCGGACCTGGAACACCTGGAAAAATCGGTGCAGTACGCCGCCAAAGGCCCCCTGCCCGCAGAGGCGCTGGCCCGGCTGCCCCAAGCATGGTCGACATTTGTGAGTTAAACCCATGAACGAAATATTGGGCAATCTGGACAGCCTGCGCAGTGCCATGGACAAAAGCGAGTTCGACGCAATCATCGCCATGTCCCCTGAAAACGTGCCCTACACCTCGGGCGTGGGCATCTGGACCCAGAAGGTTATCCGCGACCGGCTGGCCTTGGTGGTCTGGCCCAGAGAAGGCGAGCCGACGCTGATCGTTGCCACCAACGAGCTCGGCTACGTCAGAGAGAAGTCCTGGATCACCGACGTGCGGGCCTATTCCCAACACCAGGACTCGCCCATAAAATTGCTATCCGACGTGCTGCAAGAGAAGGGCTTGGGCGCTGGCCGTATCGGCTTCGAGCCGGCTTATCTGACTACCGACTATTATCTGGAGCTTCTGGAAACCATGCCGGAGGCCAAGTTCGAGTCCTGCGAGCCCATGCTCCAGAAAGTGCGGATGATCAAGACCGACGCCGAGATCGATCTGCTCTGCCGTGCGGCGACGTCAACCGAGCGGGCCCTGATGGCCACCTACTCCACCGCCCGTCCCGGTGAGAAAGAGCGCGACTTGGTGGCCAGGTTGGGCGCCAACATCTTGCAGTCGGGAGCCGAGTTGCCGTCATTCTTGTTCTTCACAGTGGGCCCGAACACCGGTTACGCCCACCCAGACCCCACCGACATCGAGCTCCAACCCAACGACGTCCTGAAAGCGGACTGCGGTGGCTGGTTCTCGGGGTATTTCTCGGACATCGGCCGGACGGTGGTAGTGGGGAAGGCCACGGACGAGCAGCTCTCCATTTACAACCGCCTGGCCGAGGTGCACCGGAAGACCATCGCCACCATGGTCCCCGGAACGCCGGCCAACGAAGTATTCAGGCAGAACAAAGATTTCTATAAAGAAGCAGACATCGAGTTTAACCTGCCGTTCGCCGGACACGGCCTGGGCCTGTACATCCACGAGATGCCCATGCTGGCCGACTACGACGGCACCCCTCTCGCGCCCAACATGGTATTTGCTGTCGAGACCAGGGTCCGCTGGCCCGGCGTCCAGGGGTTCCACATAGAAGACCTGGTCGTCATTCGCGACGACGGCCCCGAGATAATCACCAAATTTATGGACACCAGCCGGTTGATGGAGATCTAGGCCCAAACTAGGACGATGCGAGAAGGAATCAACAAGTGACAATAAGACAACAAGCAACCAAAGTAGCCATCGTAACGGGCGCGGGGACCGGCATCGGCCGAGCGTCCGCCCTGGCGTTACTGCAAGACGGATTTTCCGTGACACTGGCCGGACGGCGCATGGAGAACCTGGAAGGGACGCTGGAACAGGCGGAAAGCGCGGACTCAAGGGCCATCGCCGTCTCCACCGATGTGGGCGACCCGGAGTCGGTGCGGGAATTATTTGCCAAGAGTCTGGAGTCTTTCGGACGGCTGGATGTTCTATTCAATAACGCCGGTGCCAGCGCCCCCCCGGTGCTCCTAGAAGACCTGACCTACGAGCAGTGGAAATCTACGGTTGACGTCAATCTCACCGGTGTCTTTCTGTGCACCCAGCAAGCGATACAGATAATGAAAAACCAGGATCCCATGGGCGGACGAATCATCAACAACGGTTCCATCTCCGCCTATGTGCCCCGGCCGAACAGCGCCCCTTACACCGCAACCAAGCACGGCGTGACGGGATTGACCAGATCGACATCACTGGACGGCCGCAAATACAACATCGCCTGCAGCCAGATCGACATCGGCAACGCAGCCACTGAGATGTCCGCCATTTTTGAAACCGGAATCATGCAGCCCTACGGTTCCGTGGCGGTCGAACCGCGATTCGACGTCGAACACGTCGCAGAAACGATAGTCTACATAGCCAATTTGCCCCTGGACACCAACGTCCAGTTCATGACGATAATGGCCACCAACATGCCATTCATAGGACGTGGCTAGGGCCGAATCAATAACACCGCCAGAACCAGGACCGTCACCGCCGCCAGGAGGTTTACTCCGGCGGTCATGCGGACGATCTTCCGGCCCAAACTCTGGGGTAGGACCTGTCCGGACGCACGGGCTTGGTCGAGGCGTTCTAAGATCTTGGGGCCCAGCCAGAAATCGTGCATCAGGCTTAGTAACACTACGATCAGGAACAGCAGACTTTTAGCTTGTAACAGGTGCATGAACCGGCCGTCATCGGTGAAGAAAATGCCGGGCCGGATACCCCAATGCTCCCAGGCCAGGTAGGCGCCGCTTAGGCCTAATAGGACCATGGCCGTCCAGGCCATCGGCAGGAACCGGTCGGCGGCCTCCCGCAGCATGCCCAACCCAGCACCGGGTTTCTCTGCTTGCATGGCCTTCCGGGCGACGGGAAGCATCACCATCACCAGGAACAACATCCCACCGACCCAGACCACCGCCGATATGATATGTATCGCAACCGCTGCTTGATACAAGCTTATTGGGCCATGTAGCCGCCGTCCACCGGCATGTTATGTCCAGTGACGAACGATGCGGCGTCCGAAGACAGCCACAAAACAGCCTCGGCGATCTCAGACGATTCACCCAACCGCCCGATGGGGTGCCGCGAAGCCACGCGTTCTTCGTATCCTTCGTTCTCGACGAAGATACTCTGGACCATCGGTGTCTGGATGTAGCCTGGGCAAACGGCGTTCACCCGTATTCCCGACTTGGCATATTCGAGGGCCGTCGCCTTGGTGATCCCGGCCACCCCGTGCTTGGCGGCGACGTAGG
>Ga0207963_1001891_pt1 | contig 10757 bp, 10 predicted proteins | sample Knorr_S15_td_NAD_FD_185604 | JGI IMG/M metagenome (GOLD analysis project Ga0207963, IMG submission 185604) | Marine microbial communities from Southern Atlantic Ocean transect - Knorr_S15_td_NADW_ad_2500m_LV_A (SPAdes) (version 2) | ecosystem: Environmental > Aquatic > Marine > Oceanic | place...
TGAAAGGTCAATCCTGATCTCATCTGGGTCATCAGAGCTGGAAGAGGCCCCATTGTAAATGGGTGGCATATAGTGCTCAGTGGAATACTGGGCCATCAGGCTGCCGCACATTAAAAGACTGAAAACTAAAGCTACTGGTATGCGTCTCATTTTAGTCTATTATTTACAACAATCAATAGGTAGGGCAGGGGGCGCTCCTATTTCTTGGGTTCCTTCTTTTAAGTTTTCATATGCAGCATACCCGCCGCCTAGGACAATGGGAATGATCCAAAACCCAAACGCGCCACCGCATTCCTTGTAATTCCATTCTGAAATAACATCATTGACCAAAATTGCCACTTGGTCTTCCAGTTCATTTTCCAGGCCGATAAATGTGTATGTGTGCTCGCTCAAGACCAGTTTATAGTTGAGATCCATCAGCATCATATCCATGGCACCTCCAAAAAATCTTTCACCTCTGCTGCTGAGGACGGTGACTTCAGAGCGGCGGTTAAGCTGGTGTGCTGCTTCCTGTTGAGCCTGCGTGGGGAGACTTTCAATAAATTCTTTAGTTAGCTGGGTACCTCCGCCGGGAATAAAATCATAATTTGCAGCGAGACGAGCATTCACCGTTTTAGGTTTATTCATGCCGTAACCGATGGCTGTAATTCGAAATCCATCAATGCCCGCACGGTTTACCAGCCAGTTTTTAGCAGAATTTGCTCTTCTTTGAGAAAGTTCCGTATTATAGGCGGGGTTGCCCCTGGAATCGGTATGGGAGCCAAGCTCGATCGTAATATGGGGGTATTTATCTAAAAGGCCTGTAAGATATAAAAGGTCAAGCTCTGCTTGGCCCGTGATTTTATCATCATTAAAATCATACAAAATATTAGTCAGAACGATTTCACCTCTGCCAGGTGTCACCGATAAATCCGAGTTTAAAATAAAGGCAAAATTTACATTGGTCTTATCCAGTTCCTTCCCCGCGCAACCCTCGTTATTACAGCCTGTGTTATAAAAACGCTCTTTGACTTTTAAACGTTTTACTTCATCCTCGATTACGTTTTCCAAAGATTTGACCAGTGTTTTTGAAACACTCTCAGAAAGATTACCATTATCAAGCAAATAGACAGCCGTGCGGCAAAGGTCCAGCTCATCATACTGTGCCTTGAGCGTACCCAAGGAAAATATTATTGCCGTTGCGTTTATGATTAACTTATATATACGATATTTTTGTATGTTCAAATTTTATGTACTTTATTTTCGTTCACAGAAATGTGACGCAAAATTTACTTTATAATAACTATCGAGAATAAATTATTTAAAAAAACGTTTTACTGGAAATATAACTTGGTTATTGTGCCCGCGGGAGGATTCGAACCCCCGACCAAGTGATTAAGAGTCACCTGCTCTACCAACTGAGCTACACGGGCAAAAGTTAAATATGAAATTATGGTGTTTATGGAGGGGCAACAAAAGAAAAATTGATATCTAAAGTGTTACTTTAAGTGTTGCAATAAAAAATTCTAAAAAATATTAAGATTCTCTATTGCCTTCAATTTTTCTGTGCTATTATATTGGTATACCTCTTTGGAGGGATTCATTAATGAATTCGAATTAAAGAGGTTGGCAAATGAGAAAGTGATAGGGCTCTGGGTTGGCGTTCAGAGCCTTAATTTCGGAAATTAGCCGCAGTGTTTTCATTGATTTATTGATGATTCTGCGGCATTTCCCTTTTTAGGAGTAAATTCACAAAGATTTTTGACAATGGGGGCGAACGGTTTCGACGGAATATGCATCGTGGAAAATGGCATGTCGAGGTCCAGGCATCTCGTAAATCACCTGGAAAAACCATAAATGCCGATTACGGCTACATGGCCGCTGCTTAATTAAGCTGGCCCGTCCTGGATTTGGTGCGCCTATGGCCAGGTCTAAGGGCGTCAATTTCATAGGCTGGTTCTGAATGTTGTCTGTGATTTCAGAATGAGACTTTAACAGACTTTGCCCATAATGGCTGTGTCAATGGGGCAGTTATGGGTGAGCCAAATCCGTTTGACTATACATGTAGATGTTTTCCGGGATTCTATTTCGGACGGGAGTTCGATTCTCCCCGCCTCCACCAATTATATAATTTATCTATAATGGTTTTTTACCATTAATGATAAACTTCAGTTCAGAATCGATCCAAGCGAGTGATTACATTTTATCTGGTGCTGAGATTCCCAGTAGATCCAATCCATTAGCTAACACTGTTTGTGTTGCACTTACGAGTGCAATGCGTGCGTTGGATAGGTCTATATCTTCAGTAATGACATGACACTCAGAATAGAATTTATGAAAACGGTTTGCTGTGTCATGCAAATAGTTAGCGATCAATTGGGGTTCAAGTGTTTGAAGGGAATTCTCTATAATTGTTGGGAACTGATCCAATTTTTTCAGTAGCCTAATTTCAGCAGGATGATTTAATAATTTTGCGTTATAATTAGATTGATATGAAATGCCTTTGGATTCACCATGTTTTATAATATTGCAAATTCTCGCATGGGCATACTGTAAATAATAAACCGGATTTTTTTCTGATTGATCTGCTGCTAGGTCCAGATCAAAATTCAGATGAGAATTCATTCCGCGCATGATAAAAAAGTATCTTACCACATCAGGGCCAATTTCTTTCGTTAATTTTTCTAGCGTAATAAAATCTGCTGTTCGAGTAGACATCTTCACCTTTTTACCACCTTTAATTAAGGTGACAAATTGGTGAATCAAGACTCGGATATTTTCAGTATCATAATCCAGAGCATTCAAGGCAGCCAAAATATCAGGGTAGGTTCCCATATGATCTGCACCAAAAATATCGATAATGAGATTAAAATCTCGTTCGAGTTTATTTCGATGATAAGCAATATCGGGTAATCGATAAGTAGGTTCCCCGGTACTTTTGATCAAAACGCGGTCTTCGTCCATCCCGATTGCAGTACCTTTGAACCATGTTGCACCATCAGTCTCATAGATCAGGTCTTTGTTTTTTAAATCAGAAATGGTTTGGTCAATTGCACCATCATCATAGAACGTTTGCTCATTAGAAAAAACATCATGATGAATATTTAATTTTTTCAGTGATTTGCTGATATCTTCAAAAATGATCTCTTCAGCCTTTTTTTGGAATATGGGATCACCATGTACAATATTATTCCCTTTTTCAGAACGAATTACTTCAGCAATATCAACAATATAATCTCCTTGGTATCCATCGGATGGAAGATCAGTATTAAAATAACGCGCTTCAACAGATTGACCTAAAATGCGCATTTGTCTGCCAGCATTGTTATAATAGTATTCCTTGGTTACATCGTAACTGTTCCATTGCAGAATACGTGCGACACAATCGCCCAAAACAGCCTGTCTGCCGTGACCGACTGTGAGTGGACCAGTTGGATTCGCACTTACAAATTCGACATTGGCTTTTTTACCTTTTCCTGTAATGCCTCGTCCAAAGTTTTGATCTGAAAGAATTTGGGATAAAGTTTGATAATAATAGCTTTGACCAATTTTAAAATTGAGAAACCCAGGTGGAGTAACGGTGATCTCATCGATTAAACCCTTTGGTAATTTCAAAGTATCTTTGATATCATTTGCAATCTGGATTGGATTTTTTTGCACATCCTTGGTAAGTGTTAAAGCTAAGTTGGATGAGAGATCACCAAAATCCGGGTTATTGGGTGGAGATAGTTTGATGTCCCGCTCTGGTAACCCAAGAGCAGAAAGAGAATCAGCTAGTGCTTGAATCAGTTGTCGTATAATTGTCATCGGTGTATTCAGATGTCGGGGCATCAGCCCAGAGTTTCTCTAAATTATAGTAATTTCGTTCTGTAGTACGAAAGATATGTACAATCACATCAATGTAATCTAAAAGAACCCAATTCAATTGTGTATATCCTTCGATTCGTATTGGTTTATGATCTGTGTTTTTACGAATAGAATCTGCAATGGCCTTCACTTGAATATCCGTATCAGCTGAACAAATGACAAAGTAATCTGTAAAACTCGTAAGTGCTTTCACATCAATACTAAGGATATGTTCTGCTTTTTTATCAAGCGCAAACTGTGCAATTTGTGTTGCCAAATCACTAGAAGCGGCAACAGAAGCAGGTAAAGGGTCTGTCAAATCAATAAGTTAATTATTTAAATAGGATTGAATCGGTGAAATCGATAAATAATCTTTTCCAATAATCAAGGTCAGATCAACATCTACATTTGGGTCAGCTGACGTGATTACTTTTTCCGGGTTATTAATATCGAAATCCAATACAGCAGCAACATATTTCATTCCATCGATATTTTCATTCCTTTGGATAAGAATGGTTTTCTCATATTCAAAATGATCTGCATTTTCAGAACGAACCACATCCACACGTTCATTCCTTAATAATTGTGAAAATTTTGCTGCTAGCCCTGGCTCACCGCAGCCATTTAAAATTTCAATTTCAACATCCATAAGAGGATTCGCGTCATAGATTTCAGTTGCTAACTTGGGGGTGTCAGAAAGGGATGGGAATTTAACTTCTATTGGAACACCGCCTTGGGTTTGTCTTCCAGAAAATGAAAAAATGAAAGCAACTAACAACAAAGACATAACAGCAATTGCTGTATTGATTAAACCTGTACGCTGAGCTTTCCCTCTGGATTTTTTACGAGGTGTTGAAAATAAGTTGGCTGATTTACGACGTTTTAACTTGGCCACTAGCGCGTATGATATAGGCGAGAGTATGGTCTGGCAAAGCCGTATCGGGGATAATTATCCATGCTGAATTTTACAGATAAATTTTCCATGGGTTGATAATCTAAACTGGCACCATAGTATAGCTGAGATCCGCCGAATCCGTTTTTTGCATAAGGATTAACACCACCCATGGGTGAGGATAAACTAAACTGAGTAGAAAGCCTTAAATTATCCCTCAGCATATAATTCATTTGGCTGGTATAGGCACCAACGGTCATGGATTGACCACCCGAACTCATCATACTCATTCCAAAGCTGTGATTCATGGAAAATCGATTAAAGTCAAGCAAGGACAAACCTTGGGCATGAGATAATCCCCGGCTGTTTACTGGAATAGTCTGAGTTGGCACATCCGAACGAAATTGACAGAGCGCCAAGGCCGAAAAAACAACCAGTGCAGTAATTCCTTTAATGATAGGCTTCATAAGCATGCTTAAGATACAAAGAATTGAATATATTTGTTCCAGCCAATTTTAGATTAATTCCGAACATCTATCATAGCGCCGCCAAGGCACTCATCGTTCTGATAAAAAACAATGGATTGGCCAGGGGTAATAGCAAACTGAGGATGATCAAATTTCACCGTGCAGCGGTCTTGTGTTATGTGTGTAATCTCACAGTTTTGGTCTGCTTGGCGATAACGGATTTTTGCAGAAAGACCTGATAATTTTTTAGGAAGAGATCCACCAATCCAATGAACTTGATTGGCTTTTAATTCCTGATGAAAAAGAGCGGGATGATCGTGACCTTGGGCAACAATGAGACTATTTCGACTCAAATCTTTATCAGCCACAAACCAGGGTGCTTCCTTTTTTCCATAACCACCACCAATACCTAGCCCTTTGCGCTGTCCCATGGTGTAATACATCAGGCCATCATGCTGACCGCAAACTTGTCCATTAATTGTTTCAATTGTTCCCGGTTCTGAGGGAATATATTTTTTCAGAAAATCTTTGAAAAACTTTTGTTCCCCAATAAAACAGACACCGGTACTATCTTTTTTCGAATGATTCGATAGACCGGAATCTCTTGCTATTGTCCTCACATTAATTTTGTCAATTTTTCCAATTGGAAACGAACTTTTTGATAGCGCGTCCTGCCCGAGCAAATAAAGGAAATAACTTTGATCTTTATTCTGATCAAGACCTTTGAGCAGTTTAAATTGACCATTGGATTTTTCAATCCTTGCGTAATGACCTGTGGCAATTTTTTTGGCACCTAACTCTAATGCATAATTCAAAAAAGCTTTAAACTTGATTTCACGGTTACATATCACATCGGGGTTTGGGGTGCGGCCTTTTGCATATTCGTCAATAAAATATTGAAATACACCATCCCAATATTCCTTGGAAAAATTGACGCTGTGAAGCGGCAAACCTAAATGGTCACAAACAGAAAGAGCATCTTTGTAATCTTCTTCGGCTGCACATTGACTATCGTCATCTCCTTCCCAGTTTTTCATAAATATGCATTCAACATTATAACCTTGTTTTTGCAGCAGGAGTGCTGTGACCGAACTGTCCACTCCGCCACTGATACCAACAATAATTGTTTCAGCCACGGGTGATTGAGCCGAGTGTTTTGGCCAGACGAATCACATCTTCTTCCGTATTTTCACGGCCAAAACTGATTCGAATGGTAGAGATATTTTGTTCTTCAGGAATACCAATTGCTTCCAGGATAGCAGAAGGTTGGATTGATCCAGAACCACAGGCAGAACCACTGGAGACTTCCATGTCTTCCCGTTCTAACTTGGCTAAGAGTATATCGCTACGATTTCCAGGAAAAGAAGCGCTTATCACACCGGGTAAATGATGATTCGGACACCCGTTGATTATTACCTTGTTACACTCCTGATTTAATTGGGTGATAAAAGTTGATTCCAAATTTTCGAGATGTTCCTTACGCTTGGTTAAATTTTCCGATGCCAACCGTACAGCTTCACCCATACCTGCGATTCCAGGAACATTTTCGGTACCAGCACGAAAATTGTTTTCCTGTCCACCTCCAATGACGAGCGGATGAAGCGGCGCATCCTTTCTTTTGTACAAAAAACCGACACCTTTTGGTCCATAAAGTTTATGGGCTGAAAAGCTCATATAATGTGCTTCAACTTCCTGGACAGATAAAGCAATTTTACCCAGCACTTGTACCGTATCTGAGTGAAATGGGATTCCAACAGATTTCGCTGTTTCAATTAATGATATTATTGGTTGAATTGAACCTACTTCATTATTGGCCATCATGATTGAAATCAACCCCGTATCAGATTGTATTAAGTTTTTTAAATTGTCCGCATTAACTCGTCCGTGACTATTCACAGGAATAATTGAGTAAGTGATTCCCAGTGGTTCGAGGTGATTAAGTACCTTTAAAACAGCTGGATGTTCGATTGCAGAAGTTATGACATGTTTTTTCTCAGTTTGTGTTAGTGTCCATAAAACCATATTATTGGCCTCTGAACCGCCTCCTGTAAAAATAATCTCAGAAGGAGAAGCATTAATTGCTGATGCAATTTGGTTTCGGGCTTTTTCTATAATTGCTCTGGATTTTCTTCCAGAAGAGTGTGTACTGGATGGATTACCAAAATGATTTTTTGATACCGTATACATCTTTTCCAATACATCCGGGTGAATTGGCGTTGTTGCGCAATGGTCGAAATATGGCATGATATTTTGATTTTTAGAATAAAGAAATTAAGGGAGAAAACGTTTGACCTTAAAGGTCGTTTCGAATCGAAGCGTAGCGGACTGTATTTTGTAAATTTTGGTAAAATGGCGGCTGGCGCTTCTCCAATAAATCAATGGTACCAGATTGATTATAATCATATCGATTTACATCCCAATTAAATGAATCTCCTACGGTAAGGAAGGCAACAGCACCACGGGGGTCTTCATCAAATGGTAATCCTGTGGCACCTTGGCAAAGGATTGTTAAATTTTCTTTAGTTTCATTACGAGGTGTGTGCACGTGGCCATGCACAAAAATAAATTGTTCGATTTCCGGATGGGCTATGGCCACATGATTACGCCAGGCCAAGGCTTCATCCATAGAAGGTGGTTGATCATCCCTTTGATACCAAGCATGGGTAAATTCAACTAAAGTTTTCCCCACAATTTCACGATGCGCAATGCGCATAGCCGAACAAAATGTCACGCCATCTTCACCCAATTCATTTGCAGTCCATTCTTCATTGGCGACAATTGCCTTACATATTGGATCATCAGGTGACATCCCTTCAAGGTTTGGCCGTTCTTGGGTCCATAATTTTTCTAGCAGGTAGCGATCGTGATTTCCACGAACAAAAATACATCCCGAAAGGGATTGTAAAATATTTAATGTGTTCACAGGGTCAGGGCCAAGGGCAAAACAATCCCCAAGACAAATGAGTTGATCAATATCATTACGATCATTAATGATTGAAATGGCGCGTTTCAAAGATTCTACATTAGAATGCACATCAGTGATTATGGCAAAGGTTTTTGAGCCCATGGTGAATGAATATACATGGCCTTTTTATGAATGGGCAAGTTTTAAACATTTTTTTCCATCTTAAATATTATGAACTTGGAGTAAGCTAGCTAGTACATTTAAAATTATCTTCGTTATGACAAATGATTCTGTACTGATTGTTGGATCCATTGCACTTGATTTAATCGAAACGCCCTACGAGCGTAAAGAAAACGTGATAGGCGGTTCAACCACCTATGCATTAATCGCAGCCAGCAAAAGCGCACCTGTTTCGGTAGTAGGCGTTGTTGGGGATGACTTCCCAAAAAAAGGAATGGACCTTTATAAAAAATATGCTCATAATTTAAATGACCTAAAAATTGTATCTGGTAAAACCTTTCGATGGGGTGGAAGATATCGTGAAAATTGGGATGATCGTGATACCATTTATACTGAATTAGGTGTATTTGAAAGTTTTAATCCTATCCTTTCTCCCTCAAACCAAAATCGTTCTCATATCTTTCTGGCTAATATTCATCCTGATCTACAGCAATTGGTGATTGACCAAAATAAAAATCCAGATGCTCTTATTGTAGTTGATACAATGAATTTGTGGATTAATACTGCCCTTGATGGGTTAAAAAATGTACTTTCTAATTCACATATTTTATTGATTAATGAAAGTGAAGCAGCTATGCTTACGGGGCAGGATACAATAAACTCATGTGTTAGGGCACTCCAAGATAAAGGTCCGCAAATAATAGTCATCAAAAAAGGCAGTAAGGGAGCCATTTTGTTTTCAGAAAAAGATCAAATAACAATTGATGCTTATCCAATAGAGCAAGTAGTAGACCCGACTGGTGCTGGTGATACTTTTGGTGGCGGTTTTATTTCTTGTCTTGCAAATGGAGAAACTATGGATGAAGCGTTAATTAATGCTTCGGTTTTAGCCTCTTTGTGTGTGGAAGGTTTTGGGACAGGTGCCGTTTTAGGGGCCAATAAAAAAGAGATAACACTTAGAAAAAACTACCTTCGGGATCGGATACGCTAAATCCTTGCTAGGATTTTCGTCTTCAACTAATTTCACAGACTATTTTTAGACGTTAATAAATAAAGGAATTCATGATTATTAAAAACCATAAACAATTATTGTTGACCTCACTTATTTCCCTGATGGTATGGGGCTGTGGGAGTTCTCCAGAATACACTACTGCAAAAATGAGAATTGAGAAAGCAGACTGGGTCCAAGCTGAGGAATATTTGGTTAAAGCACTTGAAGTAGAACCGGATAATCCAGAAATCCCGGTTCAACTGGGTTACCATATTTATGCCAAGCAAAGTAAATGGGCACAAATGAATGAAATGTTTGAACGTGCATTAAAAATCGATCCCGATGCAAAAGTTACAATCAGTTCACAGACTCGCCCAGTCAGAGAACACGTAGAACAATTCCGTTATAGGTTTTGGATGGAAAGCTATAATAAAGGTATTGTTAATTATAATAAATGGAAACAATCAAGAAATAAGACAGATCTTCAATCTGCAGTTACTGCATTTGAAACAGCAAGTAAGGCCAATCCAAATGAAAGCCAAACTTTTTCAGTCCTAGCAACTAGTTATTTGGAGTCTGGACAAAATGATTTAGCGGTGCAAAATGGGAAAAAAGCAGTTGAACTTATGCCCAATGATTTCAACACAAATTTTACTTTGAGTCAGATACTTTATAGAGTGGGACAAAAAGAAGAGTCGCTTCCTTATATTGAAAAAGCCGTTGAACTGAATCAGTCCAACAGTAATGCTATTCGTTATTTGGCAAATGTGTATTATGAATTGAATGAAAAAGAGAAATCGGTTAAAACCTTTGAAAAAGCAATTGAATTTGAAACAGATAAAATACAGAAAGCGAACCTCTATTTCAACCTCGGTGTGTTAAATAAACAATTAAATAATTTTAGTGATGCAGAAATAGCTTTTGAGGAAGCATTTTATTTGAATGAAAAGGATTATGAGGCAGTAAGAGGTATGGCCGAAGCTTATGAAGAATTGGGAGATAATTATTTTAATGGTGAAGATGGATTTGAGAAAGACCCAGCTCGAGCAGCGCGTTGGTATCGAAAAGCAGAGAATAAGGTTAAATCTCTTATGAATATCGATATTGATAATGAATCTACATATAAAAAGGACATTGAGTTGCTACGTTATAAACGAGGTATTGCAGAGAAAAATTAATTGCGTTTGATCCGGAAAATCTTGACCATTATAAAGGAATGGCGCGTGTATTAATAAAGCAAGGTCGTCCGGAAGAAGCAACTCGTTATTATGAAAGAGCAAAGGCGCGCGGTGGGTAAAATTTTTCCCTTCAATATTGTTTTTAATATAAATCCCCCTTTTTACAGGGTGATTTTTTTATCCTGTTTTTTGCCGCTTATTTAAATATTCATTTAGCGCCAGATCAAGGGGCTGATCAGTGAACAAGGGTACATAATCAATGCGCTGATTTCGGCAACCTAAGCGGTATTTACGTTGATGCATTTCAATCAATTCTTGG
>Ga0207963_1001895_pt1 | contig 10750 bp, 8 predicted proteins | sample Knorr_S15_td_NAD_FD_185604 | JGI IMG/M metagenome (GOLD analysis project Ga0207963, IMG submission 185604) | Marine microbial communities from Southern Atlantic Ocean transect - Knorr_S15_td_NADW_ad_2500m_LV_A (SPAdes) (version 2) | ecosystem: Environmental > Aquatic > Marine > Oceanic | place...
AGTTGTTGTTAAGCCTGAATTAACTGTTCTCTCTAAATCGTTAACAGTTGTTGACATTTTTTATCTTTCTAAACTGCCTTCTCTTCTAATTTTTTTTTGCAGTTGCAAAATTCCATAAAGCAATGCTTCTGCCGATGGGGGGCAACCAGGAACATAAATATCCACTGGAACAATGCGATCACATCCTCTTACAACAGAATAAGAATAATGATAGTAACCACCTCCATTTGCACAACTACCCATGGATATTACATATCTAGGTTCAGGCATTTGATCGTAAACTTTCCTAAGTGGTATGGCCATTTTATTTACCAATGTTCCTGCCACTATCATTACATCGGACTGTCTAGGAGAAGCTCTTGGGGCTGCTCCAAATCTTTCTAAATCATATCTTGGCATTGCTGTTTGCATCATTTCTATGGCACAACAAGCTAAACCAAAAGTCATCCAGTGTAGAGATCCGGTTCTTGCCCAATTAATTAAATTTTCAGAAGATGTTGTAATAAATCCTTTTTCACTAAAATCTTTTGCAATTTTTTTAAACTCATCAGGTACTTTGCTTTCTTTTTGATTAAAATTGATCACACTAGTCCCAATCTAATGCACCTTTTTTCCATTCATATACAAAACCAACTGTTAATACGAAAAGAAAAATCATCATTGACCAAAATCCCAAAGCTCCGATGTTTCCTAATGATACAGCCCAAGGAAATAGAAATGCTATTTCTAAATCAAAAATAATAAATAGAATTGCTACTAAATAAAACCTAACGTCAAATTCCATTCTTGAATCACCAAAGGCTTCAAAACCACATTCGTAAGCTGAAAGTTTTTCTGGATCAGGATTTTTTGGTGAAAATAAAAAGTTTAAAATAATAAAACCTATGCTTAACACCAAAGCAACAAAAACAAAAATTATGATAGATAAATAGTCTTTTAAAAAATCTGTTATCATTTAATTAACTAATTATATAACTTTTTTTTTCACACTTATAGCAGCGAGATTGTCACAAAATAGATTACTAACAACCTTTAAAATTAAAGGAAAAATGAGAGCGATTGACTACTTAACTGTAGCCCAAGCATTTGGTGGCGGGAGTGAAGGGGCTCGAACCCTCGACCTCCTGCGTGACAGGCAGGCGCTCTAACCAACTGAGCTACACCCCCAAATGGTGGGCGGTAAAGGACTCGAACCTATGACCCTCTCGGTGTAAACGAGATGCTCTACCAACTGAGCTAACCGCCCTATTTCCAATTAAAACTTTTTACAGCACGTAACTGTTAAAGTAAATTCAATTCTCTAATTCTTTAATACTTATAAATTTATGCGCTAAATCACTGTTCTTTTTTTTTATTTCTTCAAAAAAATTCCAAGCCAAAACTAATGCGTAGTCAAACTTTTCTTTTACATTGGCTTTTGAAATAATGGGAATTTTCATTCCAGGAAGAAATTTTCCATGTTTAAGTTTATTATCCTCGATTATACTTTCTATTTCATTTGAAATACCAAAAAAGTTTAGTGCAGTTGTTGCTTTTGCAGGTGATCCATAACCAATTAATTTTTTTCCATTATTCTTTAACTTTTTAATGTTTTTTTTAACATTATTTCTAATCGTGTAAATTTTTTCTCCAAATTTTTTATAGGTTTCATATTTTCTTAGACCAAATTCTTCTTCCTCTTTCAGTAGACTTTTAACACTTTGCTCTACCTTAGAATTCCTGTCTTTTTTTACATAAATTCTTAAAGATCCACCGTGAGTATTTATTCTTTCTGCCCTGATTATTCTTGCTTTAAATTGTTTAAAAAAGTTTAATAAAGATGTTAAAGACCAATAATTATAGTGTTCATGATAAATATTATCAAAAGTAAGGTCTTTCAAAGTATTAAGAAGATATTGCACTTCTATAATTATTGTACCCTTGTTTCGTAAAAGTTTTAACATACACTCTGCCATTTCTTTCAGTTTATCAGAATGTGCAAACACATTTGAAGCAAGAATAATATCCGCGTTTTTTTTGATTTTTCCTAAATTCTTATTTTCTAAAAAACAGTTAATTGTTTTAATTTTATTTTTGTTAGCTAATTTTGCTATATTCTTTGCCGGCTCTACCCCTAAAATTTTTTTAAAACCTAAATCTTTAAATGGCTTAAGGGCAACACCATCATTACTTCCAATATCAATTACGTAGGATTTTTTTGGAGATAATTTAAATTCTTTTATATATTTACCTGCTGCATCTTCAAAATGTTTTCTAAAAGATTTTGAAGTAGAAGAAAGATAAAGGTAATTTGAAAACATTGTTTTTGGATCGACAACCACAGATAATTGACAATTATGACAATCGTTACAGTAATTCATTTCTAAAGGATATAGTTTACATTTAGAATCTTTTTTGTTTAACAAATTATTGGCTAGAGGCTGATAGCCTAAAGAAACTACTCTTTTAAGATTTGTTTTTTCACATGAACGACAATGAAATTTATAGTTTTTTATCAGCAAATCTTTTTCTTCTTCCTTAACTAAAATATATCTTTTGGTATGAGTAACCCCATAATTTTCATGTTCTCTTTCACCTCTTACTAAATTTAAAAAAATTGAGTCCCTTGTGAAAATCATTGCATGCGCTACGTTTGGTTTAGTTACAATTAAGTCACCTTCGTTAACAACATGGGTGATCTTCTGTGAATTTTCGTTTAATAGGTCTTTGTAAACACTAATAAACTGACCTTTTACTAATAAACATTTTTGCTCTTGTATGGGATGAAAATGGTTTGCTCTAACAGTTCCCTTCTTTGAGTCGATGTATCCAATTAAATTTATTGGTTCAGGTAATTCATGGTTGCTTATTTTTCCTCTATGATCAACAAATTCCTTTTCTCCTTTTTTAACATGTTCAAGATTTTTTGTAATATTTTGTCTTGACCACTTTGAAATCATTTCTTGAATAGACTCTTCTAATCCATAAAGAAATTTAAATCCCTTACTTAAAAGTTTTTTATTTGAAAGTGCATAACCCGAGTTAGGAATTTTATCTTCAGTTTTAACAATTTTTACCTTTGAGTTTACTTTTTTACAAATATTTGCAACTTGTTCTACTTTAACTTTATCTTTTGATAGATTAAAAGTCTGGAATTTTATATCGTCTCTCTCCTCCATAAACTTAAAGCACCTAGCTGCATCAACTAAAGGAACTAGACATTTTAACTGTTTGCCTCCAGCAAAAAGTTTAATTGTGCCATTTTGAGAAGAAATTTTGGAAAATAAATTTGGCATTATGTTCAATCTCATTGCATCAGTTGAGTATCCATAGACCGAAGCTAATCTAAGAATAACATAATTTTTTTTAGATTCTTTTATCTGTTCTTCATTTTTATCTTTACCGATACCATATGATAGAACAGGAAATTTTTCACAATCTTCTTCAATGTCTTTTTCTATGTCTCTTTTTCCTTCAAATATCACATGTGTTGAAGGAAATATTATTTTGCAATTTTCTGATGATTCATAAAGAACTACGGATGTACCTTTTTCTGCAACATCATTCAGCTCCTTATCTTTCTCAAAATTTGATTCTTCTTTGGTTCTTGCAACATCAGTAATTCCAGCCAAATGATGTATTATATCGGCTTCTTTTAAAAAATGTTTAACATTTTTTGAGTCCCTTATATCAGCGTGAACAAAATTAATACTCCAATTCCTTAATTGATTGACTCTTTCTGATGCAAAACGATTATCGATAACAGTGATCTGGTTTCTCCAGCTTTCGCCCGAATATATTTTACACAGCTCTGTTCCTATATAGCCAAGTCCACCTGTAATGACAATTTTTTTAGACATAACTGTTATTGTTCTTTATTAAAATTAGATCTTTATGTTATTACTATGTCAAAGATTTATATTATATAAACTTAATCTTCAAATATATATGAAAATCTACGATTGTTTTATGTTTTTTGATGAAGAGATGCTTTTGGATCTTCGCTTAAACATTATGGACAAATATGTAGATAAATTTGTGATCACTGAAGCTACCTATACACATAGTGGTAGTGCTAAAAAACTTAATTTCGATATCAATAAATTTTCAAAATTTAAAGATAAAATTATTTATATTGTTGTTGATAAACAACCTCAAGATTTATTTAAAATTAACGAAAGTGATAACGACAAGCACGATACTAGGGGACAAAAATTAGTTTTAAATGGTTATAAAAGAGATAACTATCAAAGACAAATGGCACAACAAGCCTTGAATGATGTTGAACCTGAAGACTGGATAATAATCAACGATATAGACGAAATACCAAATTTAAAAAACGTTGATATGAGAAAAATTAAAAATAAATTACTTATTTTTAAGCAACAAATGTTTTATTATAAGTTTAATTTGCTTTACCCATCTGTTCCGTGGTTTGGCTCGAGAGCTTGCAAGAAAAAAAATTTTCTATCACCCCAATGGTTAAGGAATATAAAACATAAAGCATATCCCTTGTGGAGATTGGATATAATTTTTTCTAAAAGAAAATACAATGATATATTTTATGTTCACGATGGCGGTTGGCATTTTACAAATATTAAATCTCCTGAAGATATTGAGAAAAAACTTTTAAACTATACCCATCATGATGAGTTTGTGAAAAGTAAACTTAAACTTGAAGATTTACGAAAAAAAATTAAAGAAAAAAAAATTATTTATGATCATAGTGTGGATCAAAGTAAATATAAGTGGGGCACTGATACAATACTTCGTACAATTGAATTATCTAACATGCCGGATTATCTAAGAGAAAATTATAAAAAATATGTTAATTGGTTAGAAATTTAATGCGCGCTTTCAGTAGTTGATTTTTCTCCAGTTTTCGGTTTAGTTAAATTTTCAGCATCAATCCATTCTACCGGTATTAATTCTCTTATAAGCGCAGCTTTCAAAACTTCATCTACAGTTTTTACTGTAATTATTTCTAGATCGTTCAAAATCTCTTTTGGAACCTCTGCTAAATCTTTTTTGTTATCTTCTGGTATTAATACTTTAGGAATTCGTGCTCTATGAGCTGCTAAAAGCTTCTCTTTGAGTCCACCAATAGGCAAAACGTGTCCTCTTAGTGTCACCTCTCCGGTCATAGCAATGTTTTTATCGACAGGTATGCCAGTAATTGATGAAACTATTGAGGTAACCATTGCAATACCTGCTGAAGGTCCATCTTTTGGTGTAGCTCCTTCGGGAACATGTACGTGAAAATCTTTTTTTTCAAAAATTGGTGGAATAATACCAAATTCCAAAGATTTAGATCTTACATATGATTTAGCCGCTTTAACAGACTCTTGCATAACATCACCTAATTTACCTGTTATTTGCATTTTACCCTTTCCGGGCATCATGGCTGATTCTATTTTTAATATTTCCCCTCCGAATTCTGTCCAAGCTAAGCCTGTTGTAACCCCAATCTTATTATCAGACTCTATCTCGTCATATTTAAATTTCTTAACACCCAAAAAATCAGATAAATTTTTTGAATTAATTTCAAGTTTTTTTGATTCATTTGTTAAAATACTTTTTACAGCCTTTCTTGCTAATTTAGATATTTCTCTTTCAAGATTACGAACGCCGGCTTCTTTCGTATAGCTTTGTATTATGTCTTTAAGAACATCTTTATCCCAATTCCACTCTTCATCCTTAAGTCCATTGTTTTTAATTTGTTTTGGTATCAAATAATTATTTGCAATATTGATTTTTTCATCTTCTGTGTATCCTGCAATTCTAATAACTTCGAGTCTATCAAGCAAAGGTGGTAAAATATTTAAATTATTTGCTGTAGTTACAAACATCACATCTGAAAGGTCATAATCAACTTCTAGATAATGATCATTGAAAGTTGCATTCTGCTCTGGATCTAATGCTTCTAACAATGCCGAAGATGGGTCTCCTCTGTAATCGATGCCCACTTTGTCAATCTCATCCAGCAAAAAAAGTGGGTTTTTGGTGCCAGCTTTTTTCATCTGCTGTATAATTTTTCCGGGCAATGAACCTATATAAGTTCTTCTATGACCTCTAATTTCAGCTTCATCTCTTATTCCTCCTAAAGACATTCGAACAAATTTCCTTCCTGTAGCTCTAGCAATAGATTTTCCAAGTGAAGTCTTTCCAACACCTGGGGGACCAACAAGACATAATATAGCTCCTTTTATCTTACCTACTCTCTTTTGAACCGCTAAATACTCGAGAATTCTTTCTTTCACTTTATCTAAACCATAATGATCCTGATCTAAAATTTCTTTTGCTTCGTTAATATTTATATTATCTAGTTTTTTATCCTCAGTGTTCCAAGGCAATTCAATCATCCAATCAAGATAGTTTCTTACCACTGTTGCTTCAGCAGACATTGGACTCATCGATTTTAGTTTTTTTAACTCCGACAAACATTTTGTTGAGGCTTCTTTTGACATCTTTGCTTTAATAATAGCTTTTTGCAAATTTCCGATTTCATCTTTACCCTCTTCAATATCACCAAGTTCTTTTTGAATAGCTTTCATTTGTTCGTTCAAGTAGTACTCTCTTTGTGTTTTTTCCATTTGCGTTTTTACTCTTCCTCTTATTCTTTTTTCTACGCCAATAACATTAATTTCATTATTGATATGATTCATTAATTTTTCTAATCTCGTTTTTAAATCAATAGTTTCCAATAATTTTTGTTTTTCAAAAATTGGTATATTTAATTGCCCCGCAATGAGATCGGCTATTTTACTCGGATTTTTTTGTTCTTTTAAATTGTTAAACAATTCTGAAGAAATTTTTTTACTTAAATTTGTTAATTTTTCTAATTTTCTGATTATGGCTATTGAAAGCGATAACAAATCTTCTTTCGAATCAATTTTGTCTTTAATAACTTCCGTTGAACACATTAATAATTCTTTGTCACTCTTAGATTCTATTACTTTAATTCTATCAATTCCTTCTACCAAAACTTTTATGGTACCATCGGGTAATTTTAATAACTGTAGTATCTTGCTTTCGCAGCCTACGGAATAAAGATCCTTTTCGATAGGATCATCTATTTCAGCATTTTTTTGTGTCACTAGGATTATTTTTTTATTAGTTTTCATTACCTCATTTAATGCTTTTATAGACTTATCTCGACCAACAAATAAAGGCACTATCATGCCAGGAAAAATAACTATATCCCTTAACGGTAATGATGGAAAAAAATCAGTTTTACTCATACTCGTAGTATATGGTTATAATTAAAAATATTTCAACAGATTTCTTAGGCTGCTGAAGTCTTTTTGGATCTGGAGTGAATAATTAATGGTTCACTGTTATTTTTCACTGCAGATTCGTTTACAAGCACCTCTTCAATATCATCCATTGCAGGGAGTTTAAACATAGTTTTTAACAACAAGGCCTCGATAATTGACCTCAATCCCCTGGCGCCAGTTTTTTTATTTATAGCCTTTTTTGCAATTTCTAAAACAGCCTCATCTTTAAAAATCAATTTTACATTTTCAAATTCAAAAAGTCTTTTGTATTGTTTAAGTAAAGAATTTTTTGGTTCTTGTAAAATTTTTACCAAAGAATTCTCATCAAGTTCCTCAAGTGTCGCTAATATTGGCACTCTTCCAACAAATTCAGGAATCATTCCATATTTAATTAAATCTTCAGGCTCTAAATTTTTAATGAGTTCTCCAGAAGGTTGATCTTGAAAATGTTTTACTTTAGCTCCAAAACCTATAGAAGTATCAGAACCTCTTTTGGCAATAACTTTATCTAATCCAGCAAAAGCTCCGCCGCAAATAAATAAAATGTTTGTAGTATCCACCTGTAAAAATTCTTGTTGTGGATGTTTTCTACCTCCTTGTGGAGGAACGCTAGCTATAGTGCCTTCCATTATCTTAAGTAGGGCCTGTTGCACTCCTTCTCCTGATACGTCTCTTGTAATTGAAGGATTTTCAGACTTTCTGCTTATTTTATCTACTTCATCTATATAGACTATACCGCTTTGAGCTTTTTCAACATTATAATCTGCAGCTTGTAATAGTTTCAGAATTATATTTTCAACGTCCTCACCAACATAACCTGCTTCGGTCAAAGTCGTAGCATCAGCCATCGTAAAGGGTACATCTATAATTCTGGCTAAAGTTTGAGCAAGTAATGTTTTTCCACAACCTGTAGGACCAACCAGAAGTATATTAGATTTGGATAATTCGATATCTTTGTTACCCATAGATTCGTTATTCAATCTTTTATAATGATTATGAACAGCTACTGACAAAACTTCTTTAGCATAAGTTTGTCCAATAACATAATCATCCAAAACTTTGCAGATTTCTTGTGGTGTTGGAACACCTTCTTGATTTTTTACAAAAGAATCTTTCTTTTCTTCCTTTATAATATCCATACATAGTTCAACACACTCATCACAAATAAAAACTGTAGGCCCCGCAATTAATTTTTTTACTTCGTGCTGACTCTTTCCACAAAAAGAGCAGTAAAGAATATTTTTATTACTTTTTTCTGTCATAAATTTTTCAACGAATCACTTAAACTCAAAATAAACTAATGTTTAAAGTTATCAAGTTTAAGTTGTATATATAAACTAAATCTAGTGTCTCAGACTCTTTTTTCCACAACTTCATCGATCAACCCAAAAGCTTTTGCTTCTGTCGGTGTCATAAAGTTATCTCTTTCTAAAGCTTTCTTAATTTCTGATTCACTTTTTTTTGTATGTTTAGAATAAATTTTATTCAACCTGTCTTTAAGAGCCAATATTTCTTTGGCATGAATTTCTATATCAGTCGCTTGTCCTTGGAAACCAGCAGAAGGTTGATGAACCATAATTCTTGAATTTGGAAGCGAAAATCTTTTTCCCTTTTCTCCAGATGCCAATAAGAATGATCCCATCGATGAGGCTTGGCCTATACATAAAGTGGAAACTGGAGGTTTTATATATTGCATAGTATCATAAATGCCTAAACCCGATGTAACTAATCCACCTGGACTATTAATATAAAAAGATATTTCTTTTTTTGGATTTTCTGACTCTAAGTATAATAATTGAGCAGTAACTAAAGTCGAGAGATTATCATTTACAGGGCCAACCAAAAAAACAATACGTTCCTTTAGTAACCTAGAATAAATATCATACGCTCTTTCTCCCCTATTAGATTGCTCTACAACCATAGGAATGAGATTATTCATATGTTCTTCGATTCTATCTTTCATAACGAATCAACAAATTGAAGTTATACAACTAATGATTACTTTTTTCTAATTTTTTTCTTTTTTTCTTGTGATTTAACTGCTTTTTTAGGTTTTTTAGTCTCCTCTTTTTCAGTAGATGGTTTGGAATGTTTTCTGATTTGTGTATCTCCTTTTATTATTTCATCAGCTTCTCTTAAAGAAATTGTTTTTTTTGTTTGTTTTGATTTTTGCCTTATTAAATTGATAATTTTTTCTTCATATATAGATCCTCTTAGACTTGCAGTAGCTGATGGATTTTTCTGATAATATTCTAATACTTGTTTTTGCTGGCTAGGCATTGATTGTATCTGTTTTTGAATTTCATTTTTTAATTCATGCTCCTCTACCTTTAGATTATTTTTTTCACCAAGCTCATTTAATACAAGTCCTAATTTAATTCTTTTTTTAGCAATTTTTTCACTTGCTTTTTTGTTTTTCTCCATATCCTCTTTTTTTAATCCTTGAGATATTATAGCCATTTCCTGTTGTACTAAATTATCAGGTAAATCGACTTCATGTAGTGTTTCGATCTGATTTAATATATTCTCTTTTGATATCGCATCTAAATTCATTTTATATTGGTTTTGAATTTGTTTAGTTGTTAATTCCTTTAAATGATTCAAATCTTTTGCCCCGAGGCTTATTGCAAATTGATCATCTATTTTTACAGATACCGGTTTTTTTACATTTAAAATTTTACATTTAAAATTTGCTTTTTTGTTTGCAAATTCTGTTTTTGGATAATTTTCAGGTAAAGTTACTAAAATTTCCCTCTCTTGATTTTTTTTAACATTTAATAATTTTTTATCAAATCCTTTAATAAACAAATCTTTTCCTAGAACTATTTGAGTATTTTTACCTTCTCCTCCTTCAAAATTTTTATTTTCAATAGTTGCATTATAATCAAACGTGACTAGATCACCATTTTCAGCAATCTCATTTTCATTTTTGTCTTTAAAATTATTTTGATTTTTTGCAATATCATCTATTCTTTTTTTTGTTTCATCTTCTGTAACTTTGACCTCATAATCAGTAAACTTTATAGTATCTAGCGACTTAAGCTTGATAGAAGGCAATTCATCAATTTCTAAAGTATAATTTAAATCTTTGCCTTCACCATATGATTTTAGATCAAGTTTTGGTTGTCCAGCTACTTTAATTTTTTTTTCTTCTAGTGCTTTAGCAGATGTTTCTTTTAGAATTTTTTCTAATACTTCCCCATAAACAGCTTTACCAAATTGCCTTTTTAGAACATCAGTGGGAACTTTGCCTGGTCTGAATCCTTTTATATTAACTGTTTTGCTCAGTTCAGTTAATCTAATTCCAATTTTTTCGTCTATAGTTTTCTTATCTACAAAAACTTTAAGATTTGTCTTCAACCCTTTTTTGGAATCTAATGTTACTTTCATAATTATTGGTGGGCAAGAAGAGACTCGAACTCTTAAACCTTTCGGTACTAGTTCCTAAGACTAGCGCGTATACCAATTCCGCCACTTGCCCGTGCACGAGTTAT
>Ga0207963_1001897_pt1 | contig 10745 bp, 5 predicted proteins | sample Knorr_S15_td_NAD_FD_185604 | JGI IMG/M metagenome (GOLD analysis project Ga0207963, IMG submission 185604) | Marine microbial communities from Southern Atlantic Ocean transect - Knorr_S15_td_NADW_ad_2500m_LV_A (SPAdes) (version 2) | ecosystem: Environmental > Aquatic > Marine > Oceanic | place...
CGATCCACAGAGGCTCGTGGATTCTCAAGAATCTCTACAACGAACGCATCGAACCGCCCGCCGACGTGTTGATCAATGAGCCGGACATCCGGGGTACCACCACCATCCGCGAAGCCATTCTCAAGCACCAGGAGCTCGAGAGCTGCTCCCGCTGTCATTCGAAGATCGATCCCCTGGGTTTCGCCCTGGAAAATTATGATGTGATTGGCGCCTGGCGCGAGTTTGATGAAATAGGGAACCCGGTTGACACCGATGGCAGTTATCCGGGCGGTGTTCAGTTTTCAGGGTTTGCCGACCTTCGCCACTGGATGACTGGCCGGCCAGATCAATTCACCCACACCCTGGTAGAAAAGCTAATGACCTATGCCTTGGGGCGACGCCTGGAATTTTACGATCAACCAACGATTCGCGACATCGTGCGCCAGGGCGCGGCTGACAACTACAGCTGGTCATCTCTGGTGCTGGGGATTGTCGAGAGTCTAGCGTTTACCAGCAGTATGGCGGCGCAGCAATTGGCAGAAATACCTGATGAGGAAGCCGCAGAAAGCACAGCAGTCCCGGCATTGGCAAGTTCGCCGGACTGATGTCGGCACTACTGAAATAAAGATTTTTGAGCTGTTCCCATGTTATATTCGAGCAATAACGTATCTCCATGTGAGGTAGCGGCAGCATGACAAAACAAACCAGATCACTAACTTTCGGTACCGGCAAGGCGATATCTCGCCGCACTATCCTGCGTGGCGCCGGCGCCGCCCTGGCTCTGCCAATGCTCGATGCCATGACACCTGCATTTGCGCTTGGTTCAAGCACGCCCATTCATCGTTTTCAAACCGTCTATGTACCCAATGGCATGGCCATGGATTACTGGTTGCCCACCACAGTCGGGCGAGATTTTGAATTGACCCCGATTCTGCAACCCCTTGCTGCCTATAAAGAGAAGATGCTGGTGCTCAGCGGCCTCAAGGCAAACTGGAATATTGCCCACGCCGGTGCTGGTGGCTCATTCTTGACCGGCGTAACCCATGGCGGTCGCAACGAAGTTGAGATTCTGGCAGATGTGTCGGTGGACCAATTGCTGGCCAGGCATCTGCGCCACGAGACGCAGTTGTCATCGCTGGAACTTTCCATGGACGCACCGGCTCTGGCCGGTGCCTGTACCGCCAACCTGAGTTGTGTCTACACCCATACACTGTCGTGGCGCAGCCCAACTGAGCCACTGCCGACTGAACACAACCCCAGGGCAGTATTTGAACGTTTATTTGGTGACAGTGGCAGTACCGCACGTGATGCACGGGAAATCCGGTTAAGACAGCAGAGCAGCATCCTCGACGCGGTGATGGATAAATTGTTGGGTCTGGAGTCCAGCCTCGGCGCCGAAGACCGTCACCTGATGGAAAGCTACACCGAATCCGTGCGCAATATTGAACGGCGCATACAGAAAGCTGAGGAGCAGATCGATCAGGATCTGCCAGAAATTGATCAGCCGGCAGGGGTGCCAGCATTGTACGAGGATCACATGGAGATCATGCAGGATTTACAGGTGCTGGCCCTGCAGAGCGACCTGACTCGTGTCATTACCTTCATGATGAGTAAAGAGCAGAGCGCGCGTCCTTATCCCCAGATTGAGGTTCCGGACGCGCACCATCCATTGTCTCACCACAACAATAATCCACAATTGGTGGAGAAGATGTCGAGGATCAACAGCTACCACACCACGCTGTTTGCCAGGTATCTGGACAAGCTGGCGGCTATTCAGGAAGGTGACCGCACACTGCTGGATAACATGACCATTCTCTATGGCGCTGGCATATCCAATAGTACGATCCATTCGGGAGATAATTTGCCGGTGCTGTTGCTCGGCGGTGGGGCAGGCTGGTTATACGGAGGCGAGCATGTGCAATATCTGCATCAGCCGACGATGGCGGATCTTCACCTGACCCTGATGGACAGATTCAAGTTTCCTATCGACCGTATCGGCGGTAGCACCGAGCCTCTGCCTATTTTCTAAAATGGGGTCAGAGTAAATATACAGTGGCTACGCAAACTGGTTATTTGTCTCCGGACAATCACTGTATTTTTACTCTGACCCCATTTATCTCGAGAGCTAAACCATGTTAACTGGCTGTCCTAAACTCCTCCTGCTTGGTCTAAGCCTGATTGCCTTGCAAGCTGTGTTTGCTGCACCGGCCTTCAGCCAGGGTATGCCGGTTGTGGTACAGACCGCCAAAGATGCCGATTGGGAATCCTTAAACAGGCTGTTGATCGACGGCCTGCAGCCTAATTCAGTGTATGGGGATGGTACGTCGGCCCTGCACTGGGCCAGTTACCATGAAAGCATCGACGCTGCCCGGCAACTGCTTGCCAGTGGCGCCGAAGTTAATTCCACTACCGATCTTGGCGTCACCCCATTGTGGCTGGCTGCTCAAAATGGCAACGCCGCCATGGTTCAAATTCTGCTGCAGGCCGGTGCCGATCCAAATATTGTGTTGTATTCCGGTGAAACCGTAGTGATGACAGCATCACAATCGGGCAATACGGATGTGGTTAGAAAATTGTTAGCGGCGGGAGCCGATCCCAACCCTGCTGTTACCCGGGACCAGACGGCCCTGATGTGGGCAGCAAATCAGGGACATGCTGATGTGATCGCGGTGCTGCTTGAATTCGATGCCGATGTGCATGCCCGTTCACTGGTGCGAAACCAGTATGTGAAATCTGAGAAAATTCAGGACAGTAATCCCGCCTACAAATACTGGATCGAGCAGGGCGGCAACACCCCCTTGATGTTCGCAGCCAGGTCCGGGGATTTACGTTCGGCGCAATTGCTGGTGGCAGGCGGCAGTAATGTTAACGAGGTGTCCGCGTTTGGAACCAGCCCGACCATCATGGCGATACATGGCGGTAATGCCGAACTATTAGGCTTTCTGTTGACCAGCGGCGCCGATACCGAATCGTCTACCAGTGGTCATACCGCCCTGCATGCAGCCGTACTGCGTGGAGATACTGCAGCGGTTAAGGTCCTGCTGGACCATGGCGCGAATACGGAAGCACTTCTCGAACGTCCGACACCGGTGCGCCGACAGTCGACGGATTATAATTTTCACGACTCGCTCATAGGCGCGACGCCACTATGGTTAGCAGCCAGATTTTCGGAGCCGCAGATCATGGAGGCACTGTTGGCGGCTGGCGCCAATCCACTGGTGGTCAATGATGTCTATTATCCGGCAGAGCGTCGCGGCGAAAACTTCATGGCCGAGGAAGGCGAAATTTCCTTACTGATGGCATCAGTAGGCATGGGGCACCGACGTCTTCGAGTCAGCTGGGGTACGCCCGAGCGCCGTGCGGGCCAGACCGGTCAGGACCAGGAGTCCTTGATCCTCGACACGGTCACCGTCGCCGTGCGAGCCGGGGTAGACCTCAACGCTAGCGATGCAGCGGACCAGACTGCCCTGGCTTTCGCAAAAGCTCGCCGCTACGATTCGGTGGTGGCTTTTCTGCTGACAGCCGGTGCTCGGGAATAAGCAGCAAATCCAGAGTGACATTCATCGGCCGCTGAATTAAGCAATCCCATGACCACCCCTGCCAATGCTCGACTAGCTAACGATTTCGCCAGCAACAATTATCAATTAGGTAAACTGTCCCCACCTATTTCCGTCAGTCAGGCATATTCAATCGCGACTACTAAACAATTACCGTGGAGCAAGCTATGCAAAGGTTCATGTTCTCAGCGTTTATTCCCCTGATCTGTGTGTCAATTTCCGTTTCGGTAGTTGGCGCAGAAAACGACAACAAACGCCTCCTGACTGCCGAAGACTTCTTTGCCCTTAAACAAGTTGGCAGCCCGCGTATCAGCCCCGAGGGCGATTGGATAGCCTATACCGTCAGAGAAACGGATTTAGAAGAAGACAGTTCAGAGACCCGGCTGTGGATGGTATCTACCGATGGCGAGAAGTTGCTTGCCATGACCGCCGTTGGCACTTCCGCCAGTGCGCCGCAGTGGAGTCCCGATGGGCAGTCTCTTTCCTTCCTGTCGTCTAGAAATGATGGTGAAACACAGGTGTGGGCGCTCAATCGAGAGGGAGGTGAGGCAGTACAGATAACTGATGTGGAACAGGGAGTGGATGGCTTTCAGTGGTCACCGGACAGTAAACGCCTGGTCCTTCTGATCACGGATCCGGATCCAGCGGAATCCGATGAGGCCGATGATGATAAGCCCAAACCCTGGGTAATAGATCGTCTCCAGTTCAAGCGCGACAACGTCGGTTACCTGAATTCACTGAGAACTCATCTTTACGTTCAAGATATGGCCAGCGGTGCAGTCACCCAGATAACATCGGGAGATTTTGATGATGCGCAGCCAGCCTGGAGCCCGGACAGCAAGCTGATTGCCTTCGTGAGTAATCGCACCGAAAACCCGGATGCAAATTCGAATAGCGATATCTGGGTAGTTTCTGCAGACAGCCCCGATCAGGGTCAGACGCTGTTGCAGATAACGACTAATCCCGGCGCCGATAGTGCGCCCGCCTGGAGCCCCGATGGTCAATCGCTCACCTACGTGACGGTCACCGAACCGGATTTAATCTGGTATGCAACCAATCATCTGGCGATGGCTCCTGCCAGCGGTGGTCCAGCCAGGGTTTTAACCAATGGACTGGACCGCAACGTAAGCTCTCCCAAATTTTCCGCTGATGGCAACTCCATCTACTTCGGATTGGAAGACAGCGGTGAGCGCCATCTTGCGAACATTGATATTTCTGGCGAAAACCTCACCAGACCGATAGCCGGGCAGCGTAGCGTTCGGGGGTTTTCCATGAACGCCGACGGGCTAATAGCCACCTTAATTGCCGAAGCCCACCATCCCAGTGAAGTATTTTTTCTCGAAGACGATGTGCTGCGACAACTCACTCACAGCAATAAGCCATTGCTGGACGCGGTGCAGCTGGCCGAGGTTGAGAATGTTCAATTCGAAAGTCAGGACGGAACCGAAATCGAAGGATTTATTTTCAAGCCAGCAGATTTTAACCCTGCTTTTAAGTACCCGACCCTGTTACGCATTCATGGCGGCCCGGTTTCCCAGTACGATTTCAGCTTCAATTTCGATGCCCAATTGTTTGCCGCTAATGGCTACGTCGTGGTGATGGTGAATCCTCGGGGGTCCTCGGGCTACGGCCAGGAATTTTCAATGGGTATCTATCAGAATTGGGGAGGCAAGGATTTCGAAGACGTGATGGCCGGCGTGGATTACGCGATAGCACAGGGCTATGCCGACCCGGAACGCCTGGGGGTTGGTGGCTGGTCTTACGGTGGCATCTTGACGAACTATGTGATCACTAAGACAGATCGCTTTAAAGGCGCTGTCTCGGGTGCCAGTGAGGTGTTATATCGTAGCAACTATGGCCATGATCATTATCAGCTGCAGTGGGAAAAAGAATTGGGATTGCCCTGGGAAAACGCCGAAGCCTGGGAGCGAATCTCTCCCTTCAATGACGTCGCCAATATCACCACGCCGACACTGATTATGGGCGGTGAAGAAGACTGGAATGTGCCGATTCTGAATTCCGAGCAACTCTATCAGGCTCTTAAGCGGCTCGGCCGGACTACGCAACTGGTTGTGTACCCGGGAGAGCATCACGGGATTCGCAAGCCTTCTTTTCAGTTGGATCGTTACCAGCGCTACCTGCACTGGTATGGGGAGTATGTGAAGCTAGACCAGTCAAGCTTGGATTAATAATATTGTAATTGCAGTGGGATTCAGATCGTAGTGAAGTCGGCGATTTTCAGCGTCTCCCAAGTGATTCTACTTTCTAAGGGAACCGTTCAGTTCGAGAAACTACTGTATATTTATTCCGGCCCCTTCTATCATCCAGAGCGCTTAAACTTAATGATTGCGACCAATCCCTCATGAACACATCGCTGTTAACAGAGGACGCCGCCGAAAATCTTTATCAACCCCTGGCGGCGAGATTGCGACCCCGGAGCTTGCAGGAATTCACCGGTCAGGAACATTTGCTCAGCCCAGGCAAATCGATTTTCGAAGCGATCCAGAACAAGCTGCCGCACTCTATGATTTTGTGGGGTCCGCCAGGAGTCGGTAAGACCACCCTGGCGAAATTGCTCGCCGCTGCCTGTGATTGTCACTTCGAATCCATGTCGGCGGTGCTCGATGGCGTGAAAGAAATTCGCGCGACCATAGAGCGAGCTCGCTATCACCAAACCACCGGTTCTCGCCAGACAATTCTCTTCGTCGATGAAGTGCATCGATTCAATAAGGCGCAACAGGATGCGTTTCTTCCCCATATCGAGAATGGCACCGTGCTCTTCATCGGTGCGACCACTGAAAATCCATCATTTGAACTGAACAATGCCTTGCTCTCCAGAACCCGCGTGTACTTATTAAAGCCGCTGACAGAAAGAGATTTGGAGGATGTGATTGATAATGCACTGGTAGACAAAGATCGAGGATTAGGCAAGCTCAACTTACAGTTGAGCGACGCTCAAAAGCAGATACTGGCACAGGCGGGGGATGGCGATGCCCGTCGTTCTCTAAACTATCTCGAAGTACTCAGCGATATGGCTGAGCTCGAGGATGGGGTTCGGGTTATCTCTGATCAGCATATAGAGCAGGTGCTGGAAGAAGGCTATCGCCGTTTCGATAAGGGTGGGGATAGTTTTTATGAGCAAATTTCCGCCTTGCATAAAGCCGTACGGGGATCATCCCCCGATGGTGCGCTGTATTGGCTGGCAAGGATGCTGGACGGTGGCTGTGATCCTCTCTATATCGCGCGTCGTCTGGTGAGGATGGCGTCGGAGGACATAGGGGTGGCCGACCCCAGGGCCTTACAGCTATGCCTGAATTGCTGGGATACCTATATGCGACTGGGCAGTCCCGAAGGCGAACTGGCACTGGCCCAAGCGGTGGTCTATCTGGCGAGCGCACCGAAGAGCAATGCAGTTTATGAGGCTTTCAATCTGGCGCAAAAAGCGGTTGTCGACAACGGTTCCCTGGAAGTTCCGCTACATCTGCGCAATGCCACTACTTCGTTGGGGAAGCAATTGGGATATGGCAAGGAATATCGCTATGCTCACGATGAAGCAGAAGGCTTTGCCGCTGGAGAAAACTATTTTCCACAGTCCCTGCAACATGCGCAATTTTATTTCCCCAAGAACAGTGGTTTGGAAAAGCGCATTAAGGAGAAGCTGGATTATTTTCGCCAGTTGAATGCGGAATCAGATAACAAACGTTATGACAACGAAGAAGATTCAGAGGGGCCAGGCTAAGGCGATAACTGCATTAGCCAGGCCGATCAATTTCCGGGATCAGGATTTCCGCCAAATCGGTACGCAATTCCCGGCTACCTCACCGGTCGCGCATGGGCCGCACCCCGAAAAATCGCGTTCATCAGCATCACATTGAGTCCGTCCATATAGGCTCTGACCGTTGGATCCTGGGTAAAGGCAATCACCTGCCCGGCGCCCTGGGGCTGTGACACCAGGAACGGTTTGTAAGCCAATTGACGCCGATTCTCTTCCCAGATGTAACCACTGGCGAGCAGATCGTCGGGACCCTGGAATCTGGCCACATTGAAGCCATCGTTTAGCCTGATCGGTGTATACACATCGGTGCCCCGCACCAGCACGTTCACCACCGGCGCGACACCGGCGGTCAACCAGTGCTCCTGATCGACATCGGCCCGCACCAGCACGCCGGCTACCGCGTCCGGGTCATCATCCAGGGGAACGATCTGCTCTTCGTATTCTTCCAGTTCGGTCAGATATTGGCCGTCAACCGTGGCTTCCTCGGAATCCTCATCGTCTTTTTCATCTTCTTCCACTTCAACCACGGCTTTCTCTCGCCTGATAGCGATCAGATCTACATCCGGATCCGCCAGGAAACGAGTCGCATTGCCGAGACTAATCAGCACACCACCACGCTCTACCCAGCCTTTGAGATTGTCGATTCCAGATTCCCCCAGAGCCGCCTTGTAGCCGGCACCGCTCATCAGCGGCAGGATCAACACCTGGTAACGGCTCAGATCGGCTGTGCGTAATCGGTTGACGCGGATTGGTGTGACCGGAAAATCGAATTGCCTCTCGATCACGAATCGCGTGTTGCCCGCACTATACGACGCAGTGGGCCGGTCCCAGGCCATGGCTATTTTTGGTATGTTGAAGCGAACTACATTGGCGCTACCGAAACTCGGACCATCGGTTACCCAACTGTCGTTAACCGACACCACATTGGCTCCAGTCTGCGCCGCGAGTGACTCGACTATCCCATGAATATCAGGTGGATTATCAGTCACATCCAGGATCAGTGTGCCTGCAGGATATTCGGCTTCTATGTTGGTAAAAGCCTTGTCGTTGCTCTTCACGGACAGGCCTGCGCGCAAGGCCCCCGCCAGAAAACGTACCGCAGGTGCCGAACCCCAGGGCACCAGGTAAGCCACCGATGCCTGGCCTCCGCTGATGCTGCCGGGTTGAACCATGTCGGTACCGATTAATTCAAAATCACCGGAAGGAACACGATTACAGGTGTGGGTTTCGACATTCATCATCAAGGGCAGTGACCAGGCGGTCACATCGTAGATCTCATCCGGCAGATTGCGCGCGCGTCGACGTTCCTGTTCGGCAAGAAATTCCGCTTCCATCGCGACTTCCACGTCCAACAGCGTGCGAATGAATCGTTTCGCCGGCTGGTCTGTTCTGATTACAAAGCTTCCCGCTGCATAGGTCTCACCACAGGCATTGAATTCAGCCTGGGCACGACCGACTTCCACATCCTGCCGGCTCAACAGACCCGCAAGCTTGTTGGCGGCAGCCTGATCATTCTGGGTCGGCAAGATGTAGGCTCGAATGTCTTCATCCTCACCTTCTTCGATCGCCGAGACGCGGAAATTGTAAAAATCGGTAAGGAATTTTTCTCTATTGTTGGCGACTGTTTCAGCCGTGGACAATGAGGTTACAAAATGGTTTCTCACCGTGTAGCGGTAATGTAATTCATTGCCATCATATTGCCTTACTACCAGTCCCCGGGCCGAAGCCTGCTCGTAGGTCATGGCGATACTGCCAAAATAAGAGGGCCAACTGGCACCGTAGCCGGGATAGAAGGCATCGTAGACTTCGCGAGTAAAGTAGTCGAAGCCATACATATCGAAATAGCGTGCATTATTGCGACCGAACAACTGCAGAGAGGCGCGTTGATCTTCTGCCAGGTGTGGATTGTAGGGAATAGCCTCCGGTGCGAAGAAATAGGTGCCATCCGAGCCCATCTCATGAGCATCCACATAGGCGACGGGATACCATTGCAGCATCGCCGCAGTACGCCCCTGGGTTTCTGGTTGGGTTTGGATGAACCAGTCCCGGTTCATGTCAAATAGATAATGATTGGTACGACCGCCGGGCCAGGGTTCGTCATGTTCGGCAGCGAGTCGGTCCGAGTCTGGCACCAGGCCCTCGGCGATTTCGAAATTGTGGATGAACCGATCCCGCCCGTCGGGATTCTGCATAGGGTCGATGACAACAACGGTGTTGGCCATGATGTCTGCTACACGTGCATCATTTTGCGAGGCGAGCAGATGGTAGGCCGTTAACATGGCGGCGTCGGTGGAGGATATCTCGTTGCCATGCACACCATAGGATAGCCAGGTCACCGCCGCCTGTGACTCGATAATCTGCGCCGCGTCATCCTCATCGGTGATACGGGGATCGGCGAGGCGCTGCATATTGGATTTAATCGCATCGAGATTGGCAATATTCTCAGGGGCCGAAACTACCGCAAGAATCAATTCGCGATTTTCCCAACTTCTTGCATATTCGGTAATCACCATTCGCTCCGGAGCCGCCGCGGCCAGGGCCTCAAAGTATCGAATTACGTCGCGGTGCCAGGTAATTCTGTCACCCGGCGCGTAACCGAGCACGGCTTCCACGGTAGGGATAGTCGGGTCATATTGCGCATCTGGCCAGTACACAAACTTTTCCTGCGCCAAAATTGATGAAATCGGCATCGAGCCGAACACCAGCGTCAGCAGCATGGGAAGTGAACATCGAAGTGAAGTGAATTTTATTTTCATACCGGTCTCTTTGTGTTTTCCTGGGTAATGGACACATCTGGATTGTCATTACCTGCGAATTGCTCCGGATCGATGCGCAATGGGACATAAACCGGAGATGAAGCGCAAAGACTAGCGTTTTTTGGCGCTGCCTTCTACTTCAAACTTATCCATCAATCCGTAGTCTGAGAGGCCGAAAATCGGGGCTTCTCCCTGGTCTATGCCGCCATAAATTATGTGATATGTCTCCACGCTAAGATATGATCCCACGGCAGAGCTTAATGGTCATGGACGCAAATCCATCCAGGGTTTATTCTGCGGGCTGCAATTCACACCGAGGAAACCTGAACCATGGCCGGACTACTCTCCAGGGAACGAATTATTGCGCCTGCTGGCTACAATCGTTGGCGCGTGCCACTGGCTTCCGTAGCCATACATCTGTGCATTGGCTCCGTCTATGCCTGGAGTATTTACAATCCATCGCTGACTCGGCTATTTGGCGGCGTCACCAGTGCCGCGGATGACTGGAGCCTGAGCGAAGTAGTCTGGGTGTTTACCGTGGCCATCGTCTTCCTCGGGCTGGCCGCCGCGTTCGCGGGCAAGTGGCTGGAGCGGGTAGGTCCGCGCAAGGTCGGGGTCGTTTCCGCCATCTGTTGGGGTGGTGGTTACATCGTCGGTGGCATTGGCATCATGAACATC
>Ga0207963_1001899_pt1 | contig 10743 bp, 9 predicted proteins | sample Knorr_S15_td_NAD_FD_185604 | JGI IMG/M metagenome (GOLD analysis project Ga0207963, IMG submission 185604) | Marine microbial communities from Southern Atlantic Ocean transect - Knorr_S15_td_NADW_ad_2500m_LV_A (SPAdes) (version 2) | ecosystem: Environmental > Aquatic > Marine > Oceanic | place...
CATAGACTGGAGGAGTTTGGGCTGATATTGCCTGTAACCGAGGCGGTATTGGTATGACCTTCTCTGGCGTCATTTCAACGGGGTGGGTGTCGCACGACGGAAAGCGGCCCCCGGTGTTCCTCGTCGCCTCAGCGGTTGCCGTGGCCCTTGCGGCGTTGATCCCGGTCGTCTACCTGATCGTCCGTTCTGTGGGTTCGGGTTCAGAGTGGGCCGACATCATCTGGCGTGTCAGCACCGCCGCGGTATTCGGTCGGACTTTTTTGCTGATCGCAGCCGTGACGGCGATTTCGATTACGGTTGCTGTGCCGGTTGCCTGGCTTACCGTTCGAGCGGACATTCCTTTACGCCGGGTGCTTTCCGTTGCTTCGGTGTTACCGCTGGTGTTGCCCAGTTTCGTTATGGCCACGACGGTTATCGAGATGTACTCGCCGCGTGGTGTGCTCCAGGGCTGGGTGTCAATATTTGGAGTTGAACGGCTTCCCGATATCTACGGACTCGGTGGCGCAACCCTCGTGCTGGTACTGATGACCTACCCCTACGTTTTGCTGACGGTACGTGGAGCGTTGCGCAGGATGGACCCCGGGCTTGAGGAGGCTGCCCGCGCGATGGGCTACGGACCGATCCACACGTTCAGGGCTGTCACGCTGCCGATGTTGCGACCGGCCATCGCCGCCGGGTCGTTACTGGTGGCGCTTTATACGCTGAGCGATTTCGGCGGGGTGACTTTGCTTCGGTACCAGACATTTACTTCGACGATCATGATTCAGTATGAGACGTCGATAGACAGGACGCTGGCGGCGGTCCTGTCGCTGGTGCTGGTTGTTATCGCCGTTGTACTGCTTGTGGGTGAGGGCTTTACGAGGGGGCGAGGTGCGTATCACCGGAGCACCGTCGGTGCAGTTCGGCCGGCCAGAAGGGTCGATCTCGGGCGGTGGCGGTGGGGCGGAGTCGCCGTTGTCGGATTACCGGTACTGATCGGGCTTGTGATTCCAATCGGCGTGCTCGTCTACTGGCTCGCCAGGGGGCTCGTCAACGATCAGCAGCTCCTGCCCCTGTTGATCCCGGCAAGAAATTCGCTTTACATTTCTCTGCTTGCTGCGGTGTTGACGCTCGGTGCCGCGCTCCCCGTTGCGATCCTGGCAGTGCGGTTCCGCAGTGGATTGAGCCGGTTCATCGAGAGGTCGACCTACATCGGGTTCGGCCTGCCGGGCGTGGTTGTCGCTCTTTCACTAGTGTTCTTTGGAATCAATGTTGCACGTCCGCTCTACCAGTCGGTATGGCTGCTAGTGTTTGCCTACGGAGTGCTTTTCCTACCAGCGGGTATTGGCGCGCTGCGGAGCTCGCTATTACAGGTGAATCCCAGAATCGAGGAAGCGGCCCAGGGTCTTGGGCGTTCTCAATGGCGAGTGATTTCCTCGGTCACGATCCCGCTCGTGATGCCGGGTGCATTTGCCGGTGGGGCGATGGTGTTTTTACTGACGATGAAAGAGCTTCCCGCCACCCTGATCCTCTCTCCAATCGGATACCGGACGCTTTCGACTTCGATCTGGTCTGCCGCATCCGAGGCCTATTTTGGCAAGACCGCTGCGGCCGCCTTGCTGCTGGTGCTGGTGGCGGGGGTTCCTACGGCGTACCTGACCCTGCGGGGTTACGGCCCGCGCGCCGAGGTTGCGACGCGAACGTCGCCCCCATCGGCACCGCCTGGGTTGGTTGGGGCAGGCCATTGAGATTGCCGTGGCGGAATAACCCCCTCGTGGTAACGACTTCGATACCCGGGGACGATGAGTATGAAGGGCCGTTGTCGGCCGGATCTCCAACCGCGGACGCGGCAAAGACAGCTCCCGAAGCGGGGACACCGGACGCGGGTCCGACCTCTCAAGTTTCGAGTTCACCGGAAACGGGCGTTATCCATCTCGAGGCAGTCGCCTGTAGCTACCCGGGATCCGACCGACCGGCAATCAGGGGGTTCGACCTGCTGGTGCAGCCGGGAGAATTTGTAAGTATTTTGGGGCGCAGCGGTGCCGGAAAAACCACTGCGCTGCGGGTTATCGCGGGTTTTGAACAAGTATCCGCGGGTTACGTACGTGTCGGCGGTCAACTGGTGGGTTCGTCTTTCATCCATGTCCCGCCCGATCAGCGCAGGGTCGGACTGGTATTTCAGGACTACGCTTTGTTCCCACACCTGACAGTAGCCAAGAACGTGGAGTTTGGTCTGAAGGATTTGCCCGCTGGTGAAAAAAAGGCCCGCATCGACCCGGTGCTTGAGATGGTAGGCATGGGAGGGTACGAGTCGCGTTACGTTCACGAGTTGTCGGGTGGTCAACAGCAGCGAGTGGCGATCGCCCGGGCGCTTGCACCCGACCCGGTGGCTCTGCTATTGGACGAGCCGTTCAGCAACCTCGATCGGCAGCTCAGGGCAGACTTACGACGGGATATCAAACGGATCGTAACGGAATCGGGTGCGACCACGCTGCTGGTGACACATGATCGCGAGGAAGCGCTTGCGACATCGGACCGTATCGCGGTGATGGGTGACTACTACATCGAGCAGATTGGTACACCGGAAGAGGTTTATCAGAATCCGGTATCGGCGTCTGTTGCCCGGTTGATAGGGCCATGTGAGCTTATTCAGGGCACCTACCAGGGAGGCCGGGTAGAGACCGCTGCCGGTGTGTTCCCCGCACGTTTATCGAATCTCGCCGAGTCGACCGGTGGCCCAGGCCAGAGTAAAAATGCGCTCGCACTGATGCGGGCATCTGAACTGGAGATCGAAGTTGTGGACGCTGTCGATGCGACAAGTGCGATCGTCGCTTCAAAAGAATTCCAGGGCGAGTTTACCGAGTACAGCGTCCGCCTTGATTCAGGCGTTTTGATTCGAGTGAGAAGACGTGCGGCAGACGATATCGCCGACGGGCAGCGGGTAAAGGTACAGGCCCGGCCCGGTTCCGAAGTGATCGTGTTTGGGGTTTAGGTACGGTCGGCCGCCGGTAAATTCCAGCTGTCGTCTCGAGATCAAATCCAGACCCCACGGGCGGTGCATTCTCAGTCGGCGAACCTCTTGATAACCAGCGCGGCGTTCTGCCCGCCGAAACCAAAACTGTTGGACATGACTACGTCGAGATCTGCTTCCCGGGCGACATTCGGAACGTAATCAAGGTCGCAATCCGGGTCTGTCTCTTCCTGGTTGATCGTTGGGTGCATGATCCTATCGTTGATGCTGTTGATGCAAACGATGGCTTCTAGCGCACCTGAAGCGCCCAGAGAGTGTCCGACCATCGACTTGGTCGAGCTTATCGGGATGTTGTAGGCCTTCTCGCCGAAGACGCGTTTGACCGCGATCGTTTCCGACTTGTCATTGATGGGTGTCGAGGTGCCGTGTGCATTGATGTAGTCGATCTCGTCGAGGCTGACCCCGGCGCTGTCGAGCGCCCGTTGCATCGCTTTAGCGGCACCGATGCCTTCCGGATGCGGTTGCACCAGGTGATAGGCGTCAGCTGAAACGCCCCAGCCGCCGATTTCGGCGTAGATCTGCGCTCCCCTGTCCGTCGCGTGCTGGAGACTTTCCATTATGAGAATGCCGCTGCCCTCGGAGGGTGCAAAACCGTCGCGGCCTGAGTCGAATGGGCGGCTTGCCTTCACTGGATCACCGGTCCATGTGGTGAGGGCTCGCATCGTGCTAAACCCGCCCATTCCGATTTCACAAATACCGGCTTCGGTTCCCCCCGTCACGATCACATCTGCACCACCGCGGCGAATTATTTCAGAGGCTTCACCGATGGCCTGGGTACTGGCAGCGCAGGCGGTTACACAGGTATTGGTGTAGCCGGTCAGGTTGAACGTGTGCGAGATGTTGGCGGCGGCCATGTTTACCAGCATCATCGGGATGTAATAGGGGCTCATGCGGTTTACGCCCCGGGTCACGCGTATTTCGGCCTGCTGGTCGGTTTCAGGCAACCCGCCGGAGCCGCTCCCGATCAGAACTCCGATGCGGTCGAGGTCTTCGTTCTCGAGATCCAACCCCGAATCTTTAACCGCCTGGTGCGCAGCGGCAACGGCGAATTGCGAGAAGCGGGCCATTCTGCGGGATTCTTTGCGGTCCATATACTCCGCGGTATCGAAGTCGCGCACCTCTCCTGAAACCCTGCACGGGAAGCCGTCGGGGCTGACCAGGCTGATTTCCCGGATGCCCGATTTACCGTTTTTCAGACCGGTCCAGAACTCGTCGACCGAGTTTCCGAGGCACGTGATTGCGCCCATGCCCGTGATTACCACTCGATTTTCGTTGTTGTTTGTCATCTATCAGTTTTAGTTAAGGACCAATTCTGCTGTGCTGCCGGACTTAAAGAGCGCCGGGACGGGAGTTTGATATCGGGGTACAACTCGGGTTCAATGCCGTGCTCGATTTCGATTATCTCTGCCGCCACAAACAGCGAACCTGTTGCAAGAATCACATCACCATCCCCTGCCAGTACGCGAGCATGATTGAGGGCCAATTGCGTGCTGGTGGTTGTGGAACTGACAGTAATTTTACATTCACTTAGCGCCTTCGCCAGTTCAGTTCCCCTAAGACTTTTTGGATGTCTTGATTCAGTGACGACGATTCTGGGTTTTAGCGACGCCAGTTCGCGCGCCACCGCTGACGGGTCGTGACCACGCACTGTGCCGAGTATTAAGACAACGCCGCCGCGGTCGGGGAACAGTTGTTCAACGGTTTTACGGAAGGCTTTAGCAGATGCCCCGTTGTGGGCCCCGTCGACGAATACGGGGTTTGGATGTCGGTTCACCAGCTGGTTCCGGGCGGGCCACTTTACCGCGGATATGCCTTCGCCAATCGCACCCAAATCAATTGGCATACCGCTGTTTATCAGTTGTCGAAGTACTGCGACCGCGGTGCGAGTGTTGTCTATTTGGTGAGTGCCGAGCAGGTGGAGCCGGGTGTCGAGCGACCGTCCATCGACGCCCAACTCGAGCTCGACGCCATCCAATCCGTGGTCCGTGGAATTCAGGATTGGCACGGCGTTGTGACTTTCGATTAGTTCGCTGTTGTTAGCGCTCGCCGTAGCCCGTATCACAGTGTCGGCATCCGGCACTTGAGGCGATGAGACTACTGGGATTCCCTGCTTGATGATTCCGGCTTTTTCACCTGCAATTTTCCCGATTGTGTCGCCCAGCACGGCTACGTGATCGAGACTGATTGGAGTGATGACGGAAACGACGGGCGTAACGATGTTGGTCGAATCGAGCCTGCCACCCAGGCCGACTTCGATCACGTTGATATCTGTTCCCTGTTCAGTGAAATGATGGAGTGCCATCGCCGTTTCGAGTTCAAATACCGATACCACTCCGATATCGCCATCGGCGGTTACCCGCTCAATGGCGGGCCAGAGCGTTTCAACGATTCGCGCAAATTCGCCTTCGCTAATCGATTCTCCATTAATGCGGATGCGCTCTGTAATTCGGTGTATCGATGGAGAACTGAACAGGCCAGTCTTGTACCCGCTGGCGGCAAGTGGCCAGGCGATCAATGCAGATGTGCTGCCTTTGCCCTTACTTCCCGCGACGTGGACGTATTTCTGTCCAATGTGGGGGTTTCCGATATACCCGAGCAGGCGTTCGATCCTTTTGAGGTGAAAATCGGGTGGATCACCGGCGCGCGATTTCCTCTCGAAATCGGCGAGCGAAAGTAGCTGAGATATTGCGTCCCGGTAGGAGAGTTTCATCTGGGCAGTATCTTGGTCTGGCCTGCTGTTCGGGGCATCCCGCAGGTCCGTCGTTGGATTATCACCGTCAACCGGTTGCGGTGTCACCATCAAACGGCCCGCTTATGGAACGCGACTGACTTGGGTAGTGCGGCAATGTGAACTGCGTTGCTAGTATTGTCGGTCTGTTCTCGGGTTGCCCGTCGATGCGGCAAGATGCATCCGGCTTGCATCGTGCACACGACCTAGATAAAGGCTCGGAAATTACGTGAAATATCGTGACGATATAGATAGCGCACTCCGTGTTTCAGGCAGGAGGGCCGACTACTGCGAAATTAGGTTTGAAGAGACCGATAACACACGACTGACCTATCGAGGCAAGTCTCTCGACACGATTGCGCAAACCAGCGGTCTCGGCGGAAACGTGCGGGCCGTCCGTAACGGCGGGTGGGGGTTCGCGAGCTTCAACAGCCTTGATGATCTCGACTCAAAAGTAGCCGAAGCGGTTGCCCAGGCGGCAGCGGTTGGCGGGGCGAAGACAGAACTTGGCGAGGTGGAGCCGAACGTCGATATTGTTCCGACACACATAGTGAACGACCCGGCCGAAATTTCTCTTGACGAAAAGAAACGGCTGATGGACCACTACAACGACCTCGTGTGGTCGGTCGATGGAATCAACAGCGCCGATATCGTTTACGGCGACACTTCCCGCAAGACTTTTTTTGGCAACACCGACGGTTCGTATATCGAGCAACAGCAGGTGCATGTTATTTCGCGCATTTCTGCGCAGGCCCGTGACGGTTCAGACGTGCAGCAGGCAGGATTCAGTCTCGGCTCGCAGGGCGATTATGACGTTGTACGCGATCTCGATGACGACGTAGTTGACGCGGCGAAGCGTGCCGTGGGCCTGCTAACAGCGAAATCGATTGACGGCAGCGAACGAACGGTGATCCTCGATCCGGTACTGGCAGGTGTATTTGTTCACGAGGCATTTGGGCACCTGTCTGAAGGTGACAACGTCTACGAGAATGAGAAACTCCGCGAGATCATGTATATGGGCCGCAAGTTTGGTGGCAAACACCTGAATTTCACCGATAGCGCTGCGATTCCCGGTTTACGGGGGAGTTTCAAATACGACGAAGAGGGTACACCCGCGACGCGGACTGCACTGGTTCGCGAGGGGGAGCTTGTCGGACGGCTTCATTCACGCGAGACCGCGGCAAAGATGGGGGAGAAGCCAACGGGCAACGCCCGTGCAATTGGATACAACTTCCCACCGATCGTCCGTATGACGAATACGATCATTGAGGCTGGAGAGGCGACACTCGAAGACCTGCTGGAAGGCGTGGACGATGGTGTTTACGTCCGCAACTGGTACGGCGGGATGACCCAGCACGAGATGTTTACGTTTTCGTCGGGCGAGGCATACATGATCCGCAACGGAGAAATACAGGAAGCTATTCGGCCGGTAATGCTGACAGGGAACCTTTTCGAGACGCTCAAGAACCTGGACGGTGTGGGCAACGATCTCGGGATGAACCAGGGTGGCGGTTGCGGCAAGGGTGGTCAGATGCCGCTACCGGTGTCGAACGGAAGTCCGCACATTCGCATTCAAAAATGCCTTATTTCAGGAGCGTGAACGGGCGAATGGTCGATATTATCAAGCAGTTATTTCGAGAGGAAATCGATTGAGCGAATCGTTGCTGGATGCTGCTTCGGCGAAATTCGATCAGGCCGAGGTTTACCGCGTTGAATCGGAGAGCCACCCGGTTTCGTTCGAGGCGAACCGGCTGAAGGAAATAATGCGGCGTGATACTTCTGGCGTTGCGCTGCGGGTGATCGACCAGGGACACATCGGGTTTTCATCTACGACCGATGCGGACCGTGAAGGTGAACTGGTGGACCGGGCAGGATCGGTAGCCCCGTTTGGATCGGAGGCGTCGTTCGATTTTCCCGCTCCCTCGGAGTATCCGGATGTTGATACGTTCGACCCCGCCATCCCGCAGGTTTCGCAGCAGTCGATGATCGACACCGGACAGGGCCTGATCGAGCGGTTGCTGGACGAATGGCCCGAGTTGCTGTGCGATGCCAGCGTCGGGTGGTCTGCCGGCCGTGGGCGGATCATGAATTCAGCCGGGGTCGACGCCGAATATGAGCAGACCAGTTACTACTGCTATATCGGAGCGCAGTTGATTCGCGGCACCGACATGCTGAATGTCTGGGCCGGGTACGGGTCCAGCAGGCTGTTCGGTGAAAGCGATTTGGACCGCCTTCTTCAGACGGTCCGGAGATCGCTTCGGTGGGCCACGAACATGGCGCAGCCAACCTCGAACACCGGTGATCTGCCCGTGATATTCACCCCGCGCGGCGTCAGCGCAACTCTGCTTCACCCGCTGGTTTCGGGGTTCAACGGCAAGAACGTGGCCAACGGTTCCTCGCCACTTGCCGACCGATGGGGTGAGCGGATAGTCGACGAACGGATATCCATTTTCGACGATCCGCTTATACCCGGTGCAAGTGGCAGCCGCCCGTTCGATGACGAGGGCGTGGCGAGCCGCAAGCACGCTCTGATCGATCGCGGTGTTGCGGGTGCGCCTCTACTGGATTTGCAAACGGCGGGTCAGCTCGGAAAGACTTCGACGGGTGCAGCAGGTCGTGGGCTGGCGAGTTCACCTTCGCCTGGTACATCGGTGATCGATATTGCTGCGGGCAATACTGACTTTGACGAGATGATCGCCGGTGTGAAGGACGGACTGGTAGTCGAGGCTCTGCTCGGCGCTGGTCAGGGCAACGAACTCGGCGGAGATTTTCGTGCCAACGTATCGCTTGGATACAGGGTTGAGAACGGCGAAATCGTTGGCCGGGTGAAAGATACGATGATCTCGGGCAATGTCTACAAAGTACTTTCGCAGGTAGAGCAGGTGTCCGATTCGGCGGAATGGGTGTTCGGATCGATGCGGTCCCCGGCTCTAAAATGCCTCAGAGTTGAAGTGGCGGCGAAAGACGAATAGGGTCGAATATCGGCCGGGATTCACAGACGGAGCGCAGTAATGGGACTGGATGAGTTTCTCAACGCTCTCCCTGAAGACGATGACGCCCCGCTGAACTACGCGTCGTTACCCGAGCTTTCGGGATTGACGAATCCCGAGGCCGAAGAGTTTGGCCAGCTGTGGTTGGAATGGTCGGCCGAGCGCGTGCTTGAACTTGTCAAACGCCTGGTGACGCTGTGTGAAGAACAGCCTGATGTTGAGTTCGACTCGATCTACAAGCAGGGATTGATCCACGCGAGTGCCCAGGTGCGATTGAGCTCCCTCAGCGGATTGGACACGAGCGACGACAGATCGCTGATAAGACCGTTTTGCCAGATGATGAGGGGTGATTCATCACCCGTGGTCCGCGCAGCCGCTGCGGAGTCGCTCGCCTTCCTGTCGTCGTTGGCACAGGCAGGCAAGCTCGCACCAAGAGATGAGAAATCAATCTCTGACGAGTTGTTCGGGGTCCTCGAAAACGATGACGAACTGGATGCCGTGAAACTCAAAGCGCTGGAAGCGGTATCGGTATTCGGTGGCGACCGCCTCGCACCTTATGTCGAGGTGGCCTGGTCGTCGGGGGATGTATCAGCCCGACAGAGCAGCATCTACGCGATGGGCCGCACTTCAGATCCCAAATGGGCGGACCGGGTTGTTGAGGACCTGGAACACGACCTGGTTTCGGTCCGGTACGAGGCGACGATGGCGATCGGTGAGTTGGGAGGCGAACCTCATCTGCGTGCGCTCGAGGGGCCGTTAGACGATGAGGACCTTACCGTTCAGCTGGCCGCGATTTCGGCGGTTGAGCGTATCGGCGGAGATGTCGCGAAAAATATGCTGGAGTTGCGACTCATCAGCTCTGAACCGCGGGTTGTAGAACTGGTCCGGCAGGCACTTGAGACGATGAAAGAGGAAGAGGACCTCGACGAGGTCGTGACCCAGGAGATGGCCCGGGCGATGTTCGGGGCTGGCGATACGCTACCGGGTATTGACACGGAAGGGTATGAGCCCGCTGAGATCGAGGGCTGGGCGAACCTCCCCGATCCGAGCGAGGTCGACGATTTCGGAACCGGTATTACTGAAGAAGCCGAAGAGCTTGGGCTGGATCGCGGCGACCCGTTCGATATCGACCTTCCGCCGGAAGATCCGTGGGACCACGAGGAGAACATTTAGTTCGCTCTTTGGGTTTGCTGTCCTTGTTTTGATGCGGTTCGGTAGGGTTGAGGCTAGTTGTTCCACAGCCCGAAATTGGAAACACGGACGTACGGCGAACTGATGAATCGCTTATCTTCACTCTCGATAGTTCGCTGGTCGCGGTTTACGAAGAATTCCGGATTCGCCCAGTGTTCGATATCGAAATCTATCTGCAGCCCACTGAGCGGGATGGTTTTGTCATCCAGTTCCAGTTGAATGGCTCCACCGACGGAGCTCAGCGCGAAATCAAACAGGTGCCACTCGCGACCCTCCACCGGGAGTGATCTCTGCCAGTAAGTCACGTCGATTATTTTGTGACCTGAGACAGGAACGAAATGCACAGTTCTTCTCGGCCGAGCGTCTGGGCTTCCAGGTAAGCAAGATCGGCACCACGGGACCCGGCCTCAAGCAGCGTTTCGTGAAGTTGGTCGCATGCGGTAGACCTCGTCAGCGGTACTGTTTGTGCGCATGCCGTGATCAGACACGTCAATATCAGCCTGTTCATCCCGCTCCTGGCTTGACCGCCCGTTCGGCTGTCGAGCCGAGGTCAATTCAACTGGGTATGAACTACGATAATCCCGGTTTCTTGCACCTGTTCCGACGCAGATGGAATCACCCTCGTACCTTCGGGACGGCTTTACCGGCGGAGAGATTTCGTGAGTTGAACTACTGTCAGATTCTGCGGGCTTCACGGAATGCCAGCTGGGCGGCACCGAGCAGGCTCACATCATCGCCGAGCCGGGTGGCTGTCAGCGGGGTGGTGTCTCCATAACCGGGGAGTGCCTTCTCGACCACGGATTTTTGTAATTTCTCCCAATGGC
>Ga0207963_1001901_pt1 | contig 10736 bp, 9 predicted proteins | sample Knorr_S15_td_NAD_FD_185604 | JGI IMG/M metagenome (GOLD analysis project Ga0207963, IMG submission 185604) | Marine microbial communities from Southern Atlantic Ocean transect - Knorr_S15_td_NADW_ad_2500m_LV_A (SPAdes) (version 2) | ecosystem: Environmental > Aquatic > Marine > Oceanic | place...
CTTCTCGGCGCGATTCTGCTGCCGCTTCCGTACAGCCCGTACCTCATCGGCGGGCACGAACTGAGTATGCCCGTCTACATCCCGGCGATCGACTGGGGTGTGATCACGATCATCTTCGGGGCCAGCCTGTTCGTCGACGTCACGTCGCGCTCCGGGCTCTTCACCTGGATCGCGATCCGTCTGACGAAGGCGTCGGGCGGTGACCCGGTCCGGCTGCTCTGGCTGTACGGCATCATGACCGTCGTGTTCAGTGCCGTCTTGAACAACGTGACTGCGATGATCATCGTGGGATCGCTCACGGCAGTGTCGCTCAACAAACTGGAGCGGAACGACAAGCTGCTCGGATTCCTACTCGTCGAGGGCTTGCTCACCAACGTAGGTGGCCTGCTCACACTGATCAGCTCGGTCCCCAACATCATCGTGGGCACCGCAGCCAACATCAGCTTCATGGCGTTCTTCTACCGGGCCAGCCTGTTCGTGCTCGTCGCAACGATTGCGACGATCCTGTTGGGCGCGAAGCGCTTCGACATCGTGGGGCTAAGGGACGAGGACGCTCGAACTGAGGCGCAAAGCCTAGTAGTGAGCTTCGACGAGAACGATGGAATCGAGAGCCAGGGATTCTTCTGGTTTGCATCAGCCATGCTCGTGCTCTTCATCGTCGCAATCGCGACGACCTCGGTAATGCCGTACGTCTCGGACCTCGGCATGGGCTTCGTGGCGATGGCGTTTGCGGCGGTGATGCTCATCAAGTACAAAGGTGAGGTCGACCAATTTTACCGCGGGGTCGACTGGGACTTGCTCGGATTCTTCGCTGCGCTCTTCGTGGTGATCAACGTCATGGAGCACGCGCAGGTGCTCGCGCTGATCGGGCAAGGCGTTGAGAGAATCGTCGACTTAGGCCCGACGCTTGGTACCGGCGCGGTGATGGTGGCGACCGCGGCCTTCAGTTCCGTGACGGACAACATCCCGCTTGCCGCCATGCTTGCGAAGATCATAGCCGACATGCCCCTCGCCGACGGGATGGTGCGCCCGCCCAGTGATCCACTGTGGTGGGCCGTCATCTTTGGCGCCAACTTGGGAGGCAACATCACTCCGATCGGGTCGGCTTCGACGCTGGTTGCCGTCACGATCATCCACAAGCACGGGCTACGGCTCTCGTTCGGCGGCTTCGTTCGGAAGGCGCTGCCATTCGCTCTCATGCAGATCGCGATTGCGGTGCTGTACCTGCTGTGGGCGCTTTAGGTGGATGATCCGTCCTACCCGACAAGGAGTACGCCGACTCAGGTTGGAAGGGCTACGGAGATTGGCTGAGAACGGGAAATGTGCGCATGGGCCAGGACCGGTCATTCTCAGGAGCGAGGCGGTAGCGTGTCATGTCTCAATTCTGCCCCCTCAGGAGAAATGAGTGAAGATGATCTGGAGATGGTCAAAATGGAGATCGATCAGTTCCAATCCATCGTTTTGACACTTAGGAAGAAAGTCCAAGATGTGAAGGGTTACTGACCCTCCTCAACAGGGGTCGTAGGTGACCGTCTCACCATCTTCCAACCACTCACCACACTCTTCCCCGTCCCTCAACGTCCCCCTGTCTAACAACTCACCGTTCCGGTCGTACCTCTCAAACGGTCCGTTCAACTCCCTGTCCTTGTAGGTCCCTTTCATCATCAACTGACCGTTTTCGTGGTACTCCTCAAAAGGTCCGTCGAACTCCCCGTCCTTCCAGGTCATCTTCTCCCTCAACTGACCGTTCTCGTAGTACTCCTCAAGAGGTCCGTCCCACAACCCGTCCCTTAGGGAACCAGTCCGTCTTTTCCCTTCTTCCATCGAGAACACAGGACCAGAATAGGGTTGACCATCTCCAGGGATCATATACAACCCATTGAGTTCCTGAAGAGTCTGTATGTCCCTTGGTTCCGGTCCTCCACACCCCACCACCAGAACCACACCGATCAACGATAGAATCCGGTTCATCTCACTCCTCCTTCATCCGGGACCATCCCATAATGAAGGTAAGACCCCCTATCCCCACCATTGATAATCCCAACTCCATCTCACTCCACCGATCTGTTTCTCCATTCGGACGAAATGAGTTTATCTCTGGGACCATACCCAGGAGTGGAAAAACGAGAACTCGTAGAGTTTCAAACAAACCCAGGATCAAAGAAACGAATCCAACGACCACCAGGGTCTTGTTGAAGATCCGGTTCATCTCACTACTCCTTCAGACTGTCCAAGGGGAACAAGGCGAACACAGGACCTGAATAGGGTTGCATTGTTTCACGGTCCAGATACGTGTCACCCTCCTGGACTAGCTCAGCCCTATTCCGTGGATCGGGTTCTGGAGGAAAGAGCGCTTGCCCCGTGTCAATCAGCAGGTACAAGAACCCGCCGATTAGAATCAACGTTAAAGCTACCCATCCGATGATCTTCATACCCGAAAATGCCCCTGACCGCAGAATTACCGCAACTTATTCGGGGCACCACACCGTCAGGCTTGAAATTTTTGCAGAATTTTTTTTGAGGTCTTGGAGTCCCATGCGCAAAACTGTGTTGTATAGTCCAGCGGTGGGTACGGTGAAATAGGGGGGTGCCCTACTGGGGGGTCGCTTTGCTGGCGTGGGTGGACAGTAGGAACAACTATTCGCATCTCGGCAAAGCAAGGAATGAGACAAACGATGATTAAAGAAATTGAAAAACAAGCAGCATCGGGTTACATGGCTTTGACTGTACTCCTCGGGGTTCTGATCAGCGATATCTACTTCGGATTTTATGCCGGAGCCATGCACATATTGGTTTCCGTGATCCTGCTTATTGCAGTAGTGATCGGGTTTGCTGGACTCTTCATGGTGAGCCCGAACGAGGCGCGCGTCCTCCAGCTATTCGGGGACTATGTGGGTACAGTCAAGCAACCCGGCCTCCGATATGCGAACCCTTTCTATTCTAAGCGAAAAGTCTCGGTGCGTGTCCGTAACTTTGAGACCGGGAAGATGAAGGTTAACGACAAAATCGGTACACCAGTTGAGATCGCAGCAGTCGTCGTCTGGCGCGTGGTCGATACCGCAGAGGTACTGTTCGAAGTCGATGACTTCAAGGAGTATGTCCACGTGCAGAGTGAGTCAGCCGTGCGCACACTAGCGACGAACTACCCCTACGACGAGCACGAAGAAGGTGAGGCGTCACTATCTGGCAGTTTGAATGAGATCGCAGATAAACTGAGGAGCCAAATTCAGGAACGCCTAGACAGGGCTGGCGTCGAAGTGACAGAAGCGCGTATAAGCCATCTCGCCTATGCGCCCGAGATCGCTAATGCGATGCTCCAACGGCAACAGGCCAGCGCCATCATCGCTGCTCGTAGAAAACTCGTTGAAGGCGCCGTAGGCATGGTCGAAATGGCGCTGGAAATGCTGGCCAAGCAGAACGTTGTGGAACTTGATGAAGAGAAGAAGGCAGCCCTGGTCAGTAACTTACTAGTTGTGCTCACATCCGATCGTGGGACCCAACCCGTGGTAAGCACAGGTGACTCTTAGCCCTCACCCCGCAGGACCGCAACTTAGACGGGGCACCTCACCGGACGCGCAAAACAGTGTTGGTAGGTGCGCTAGGAGAGTTGATCACTCATTCGATGAATCGGCCTGCGTCAGCGCCAGTACGGCGAACGCTGTGGCCGCGTCGGCCATGAAGCGCCCTCTGTCGGATGTGGGATCTCGCTCTCTGTTGAGTGAGGTAGCGGGCCACTGGCCGCCGGTCGGATCCTGGTTCTGCACCAACCAGGCGAGGGCTCTACTCAGATTCTCCTGGTCAGGCAACACACCGGCCTTTTGCAGAACGAACGTGATCAACCCAGTGGCGTATCCATCACTCCCGGGATGGGGAGAGAATCCATCCTGCCCTTCCCACGGTCCGAGGGAAGTGAGGCTCCAGCCCCCATCTCTGTTTTGCAGGCGCATGACGTCACCGATGAGGGACTCGTCTTGGTCCGGTGTCAGAAGATCCGAGAGTTCGCTGGAAGCCCAAAGCAGCATGATTCGGTCCAGTGTCCGGCGGCTTTCCAAGCCCCGCTGGAGATACGCACTGAGCGACGCCACATGCTCCTGGATTTCCGTCGAAGTAGCGTAGTCGTTCGGCGCCACTCCGACCGCAACAGCCGCGAGTGCAGCTCCGAAGTAAGCCGCCCCTTCCGATTCCCAAGGGGCCAGTCCGAAGTACAGCCAAGCCCAACCACCGGCTCCTTCTCCTCGGGTGAACTGAAGTTTCCACAGATTCTCGAACGCCTGTAGAGTTTCGCTGGCCAGCTGTCCCTCTCGGGCGTCACGGGTGGATAGAATCAGCGCGTTCAGGATGGCTTCTGTTCCCCTCGACTCACTGGTTTTGGGGAGGCCCACTGTCTGATCCGGGTAGTACGGGTCCACTTCGTTCCACAACGCCACTCGCTTGCTGACGTCCGCCAGCAGGTCTGTCTCTGGAATGGTTGGGCCGGTTTCCCCGAGCGGTGAGCGTAGCGCGGAACGAGCCAGCGCATACGGTAGCGTAGTATGGCACGAGACGCAGGACGTATCATGGTCACGGGCCGCATTGGGCCAAGTCCTCCACCAGACTTGTCGTCCGTCCAAGTAGTCGGCGGCTGCCGCCTGATCCCACTCAGCTGCCAGAGCGGGCCATCTCTGCGATTCGACCGGGGAAGGTCCAAGGGCGAGGCATATTCCCATTACGCATGCCAGGGTGGTCGGCGGCCCCACGACGGACCAGAGGAAGTGCCTCTGCGAATTCTCGGTGAGACTGATCATAGCCTACCCGAAGAGATGAGAGCGTCGTGTGAGTGAACTCATGCGGGGGCGGTAGCGTGTCGTCATAACCTAAACCTGCTCCCTCACCCCGCAGGACCGCAACGTAGACGGTAGCACCACACCGGACTGAGCAGCACCACCAAATTTTTCAAGTGAGTGATGTCATCGCATCATCCGCCGACCCATCGCTGTTATGGGGTCCAACACTCCATAGCTGCCCATCCGCATCGGACCTCCTTTGAAGAATATCCTCATCCCCAGGGAAACAGTCGAGAAAGCACTTGTTCCCAACAGAGTATGTGGTTGAATGCCTCCTCGTTCGCTACCAACCCGGTGATACTGGAATTCCACAAAAGGGCGAATGCTCCACGGATCATCCGTTAACTGATAAGCGTAGGCCACCGTACTGATCAGCCACCGGGTCGCGCCGACGGGGTCGGAGTCGTGAGTGTAGCGAAAGAACCCATCGGTACCGGCGTCTCCGGTTCGGGAATACTCCGGACGGGTAGCGTATTCAACACGCAGGTAAGGCTGATGTCCAGCCCGATCCCATCGGGCTTCGCCAAGGACACTAAAGTGGCCTTCGTACTCCTCTGGCTCACTTCGTGATGCCTCCGCTAGGCCATAAAGCATCCCGTTACCGACCATTCCGGAATGGCGTACCGCAAGGTTCCATAGGCGGGTTGCGTAGTCTTCACTGTCATGCGATTCCACGACCTTCGCGGACGAGATAGACGCCTCCCATTCGGCCATGGGTCCAAAACCCGAACCCCAGCGTCGGGCCAAGCGAACTGACCATGAGTCACCGAAGCTCTCAATGTTCGAAAGGTCGTAAGGACCTACTGGCTCAGTACCACCGAAGATCCCGGCTTCTGCACTCCAGCCTCCCTTCAACAACACCGCGTTGACTGTCCAACGCTCAAGGATCTGCGAGAGATGGTGGTTTGTGGGGTACTTCAGTCCCGGTCGAGCCATTGGGTCGTCTGTGCCGTACGGGGCGAATCCTTTACCAGCCGACAAGGAGAAGTCGGCTCCGCGAACATTCCAACTATTGAAACTGAGCATGAATTCGTGAAGAAGAGTGTGGGGGTGTCGCTTGTCGATAAAGCCTTCACCCCATCCACCGTAAGCCAGTGCGCCGTCTCTCTGGGTAACGCCCTCAAAGTTGAGGGTCGTGCGCAGCGTCAGCAGACCTCCTTCACGTTCCACATTAGCCATCACCGCTGGTTGTGTCAGATACCAACCTGTCAGGCGAACAGGATCACCACCCTTCCCACCCCGTAGTGGAGCCGTGACTACAGGAAAAACCTGACCCATGCCCGATAAGGTCCACTTATCACCGACGGGAATGCGCAGCATCTGAGCGTGGGCATGGGTAGGATATATGTACAGACTCATAGCCCCCAGTAGGACTACTAGAATTCGGAGCACATTCATGACGCTCTCTCTGTTTAGACTTTGTCTGAAGAAGGCACCCGGAACGGGTGCAGAAACCCTCAGATAAGAGAGCGCGGTGGTGGGCTTTTAATGTCTGGGGCAGGAGCCGAAATACCCTTGATGTAGAACTTTTCGACTGCTAGTAAAGAAGGGGGTGATCCTACCCACGTCACTGAAGGGGTTGTGATCGCCGACGTGCTGCACCCTATGAACGCTGGGCAAGTAGGGTTCTGCGAATGGGGCGAGTCATCACTCTGATGATGGCTCTCGGCAACCTTATCTGGTGATTCGGACGAACCACCCTCCATGGTACAGAAGGGACTACCTATTTGCCCAAATACAATAAGGGCTGAGGTGAGTACCAAAGATATACGCCGCATACTTAACAATCACGTGATCCGGCCGAAGCACAAGGAGCACCAGCAGGAGCTTCTCTGGAGTGGTTGTATAGTCCAGTGAAGGGTGCGGTGAAACAGGGGTGTGACTGAAAGGCTAGACCAATCCGGGTTCCTGTCACCCCATAGCTAGTGAGTAATCCTGCCTAGTGAGGATCCCCACCCTCCTCAATGTAACCGAGGTCGAGTACGAGGAGTCGGATCACCGTATTCGGTGTGGCCTCGTAGAGGAGCGCCACAGTCCCGTCTTTCAAGCGCTGGAGCACCGAATACGCACCATAGCCTTCACCTACCACCTTCGGAAGTGTGAACGTTTTCCCTTCGTCATAGCTAATCCAAATGGCTAGATTCTGGCGCCCCTGACCGGAACCGGGTGGGTCCCCCACGGGGCCAGAGAACAGCAAGCGATCGCGAGCATCACCGTCTTGGACTGCGGAATATCGGACGAGTGAGGCATCTACTGTGGTGATCACGGCGTCGCCGATGACATCGGGACCCCAGGTGAGTCCTCCGTCCCGGCTCAAGTGCCTCCGCCGCGCCGTACCCTCGCTTTGCCGAGCATCGAGAAGCAGATCCCCGCTCGTGAGCTCAACAACCTCGGATTCATTCGCACTCGGTCCGTTCGTGACAGCACCCGTCTTCCATGTCTCTCCATGATCGTCACTATAGTACACGAAAGGCTCCACTGAGACGCGGGGTCCGTCACGGGTTTCCGCACCCGCTCGCCGGCCCGGGAGCACCAGTCTTCCGTTACGTAACGTGTCCGACTGCCTGCGAAGCTGGATGCCGGATCCCGGCCCGACCGTGCCAGTGCGCAGGTATTTGCCGTCGGAGCCCCGGAGCGGTTTCGGGATCACACTTCGATCCGACCATGTGAGGCCGTTATCCATCGATGTGCGGTACCAGACCACTTGATTCCGGTCTTGTGGATCTGGGCTATTCCCGGGTCCCACGCAATCCTCATTGGAACCACAATTGTCGGGAAATTGGTCATACACGATGAACGCAGTTTCAGTCACGAAGTCGAATAAGGGAGTAGGGTTTGCGAAGTCCATCTCTGGATCGCTGTCGATTATCGTGAGAGGAGACCACGTGCGGCCACCGTCTTCGCTTCGCTTCATCGCCAAGTCGATATGGCCCGGAGATCCGGGATCCCCTGGACCGCGCCGCCCCTCGACGAATGCCAACAGCACACCGTCGCCAGTTAGGATCATCCCAGGGATGCGGTAGTTGGGCGTTCCGTTCGGCCCCTCAGCTCCTCCAACGAAGACGTCGGTCGAGAAAACGACTTGGGCCGGCCCATTCAAACCGTCGAAGGCACCAGCGATCCAGAATAGCCAGAATAAAACTGCAACTACTAAGACTATAGTTAACAAACCTTGGGTCGCAGACTTTTTCATAACCTGAACCCTCCGTTATTGAGTCCCACTGATTCTGCTCCTCACCCCGTAGGACCGCAACGTAGACGGGAGCACCACACCGGACGCGCAAAACACTACCAGAAGTGGCCCGATCCTAGACTGACACCCACTCGTATACGACGACAGGACCTCAGTTGGCCGGAGGCAACACCTGCCAGAGGTCATCCCTATGTGATGTGTACGTCAACCATATGGGGTGGTCGAGCGGTACTGCCCCAAAGAAGGCAGCTTCGAAATCATCCATGCTATCCCATGTTTCGCGAGTCGCCTCGTCAAGTGATAGGCCCATCACGGTACTTGTCGAACCATGCCTTGAGGTACAATTGGATCATCAATCTATGCGAGATACTGCGCGTCCCGTGATACTCGTCCGGGAGCTTCACGTGGAGCGTCTCCTTGTTGAGCACTTTGAGCGCCCGGTAAAATTCTTCGGCCTGACCGATGGGCGTCCTCAGGTCCGCTTCACCAGATAACAGCATGGTAGGTGTGGTGACGTTCCCGACGTAGTGAAGGGGTGAACGCATGGCGTACTCTACTGGATCTTCCCACGGCATCGACTCGAACCGCCGATACCATCCGGCTCCGTCAGTCGTACCGACGAAGGAGTGCCAGTTGATAACCGGGCGTTGCGAAACTGCCGCCCTGAACCGGTCAGTATGACCAACGATCCATGCGGTGAGCACACCACCTCCACTGCTGCCGGTGACAAAGAGGTTGTCCTCATCGATGAACCCACGATCAATCGCGGCATCCACCCCGGCCATCAGGTCGTCGAAGTCCTTGCCAGGATACAGGTAGTTAATCCCGTTAACGAAATCCTGGCCGTATCCTGTACTTCCTCTCGGGTTCATCCAGAGTACTGCATATCCGTCCGCCGCGAAGTTTTGCCAGTTCCAGTTCCAGCGGACGCTATACATGGAGACCGGCCCACCATGAATCCAAAGCAGCATCGGATACTTCCTGCCCGGTTCGAAATCGGTAGGCTTCATGAGCCATCCCTGTACCTGGAGGCCATCCGAGGACTCCGTCCAGATCTCCTCAACCTCACCGAGCTTCACACCGTCCAGAACATCGTCATTAAAGTCAACGAGGGTTGTGATATCGTCCGGTCGATCGAGATCGAACGTCACCAAGTAACTCGGCCTGTAGAAGGTAGAGTTCGTTGCTGCGACACGCCCATTGTCCGCAATAGAGATGCTGGAGATGTAGTGGACACCGTGCGTAATCTTCCTGGTCGCACCAGTTATTGAGACAAAATAGAGGTTCGAAGACCCTTCTTCACCCATTGTGTAGAAAAGCCCGGAGCCATCATGGGCCCACGTGGTATTTCCTGGAGAGTTCGGTAGGTCCCGGGTGAGTTGACGCTTATTGCCTCCATCAGTGTCCATCAGGTAGAGATTTGACAGATTGCTGTAGTTCTCGTTCTGGTCGTATCCGGTGTAGGCGATCTGGCTTCCCTCAGGCGAAATGAGCGGTCCAGAGTCGGGACCCAGGCGGTCCGTCAGGGTTGTGATCTCAAGCGTTGCGAGATCAATGGAGTGAATCTCAGAGTTGCTGCGGACATAACCTTCCTCTGGATCAAGATCTCCACCGAAATAGAGTCTTGTACCGTCGGGCGACCATCTGGGATTGCTATGGGATTCGTCCCCGGAGGTGATCTGGCGGGGCGTGCCCCCAAGTTCGGAATCGATAATGAAGATCTGCTGGTTGCCCTTGCGGTTATACCCGCGCCCGTCGCTTCTCCAAGAAATTCGGTCCTCTACCACCGCAGGCCCCGCGAGCTCGGCCCCCCTGGGAAACGCAGGGAGCGTGATAGGTAATGGTGAGCCTGTATCAGGAATGAAAACCGTGAAGGAGATCCTCGTCCCGTCTGGAGACCACCGGATTCCACTCGGCGAGCGATCAAGGTTTGTGAGCTGAACCGTTTCGCGGGTGTCGAGCCACATCATGTGAATCTGATTAGTCCCGCTCTTATCAGAGAAAAATGCGATCCTGCTTGCGTCCGGGGACCAGATGGGAGACGACACAGTGAAACTTCCCGTTGTCAGCTCCCTTATCCTCTCCGTCTCCAGATCCATGATCATCAGGTTGCTCTGATTCCGGTCGTTCATCTTGTCTACGCTACCACGAGTAAACAGGATGTGGCCTCCGTTGGGAGAGATCTGAGGGCTCCCGGCCGATTCCATTTCCAGATAGGTATCCATGCCAAGGAGGTTGCTCGTCTGCTGTAGACCCGCGACCGGGAATGACCCAGAAGAGACCAGCAAGAAGCTGGCAATCGAAAGGATAGAGAGCGAGTTTCGCATAATTAGTTCCTTTGCCTGGAAAGCGATCAGGTCGACCGTCGCTTCTGCAACAAGGCTCCAGGCTTTATAGACCCCCTGCTACCTGCTACGGGGAGATGTCATTGAGTTCCAACTCTTCTTAGGATGCCCTTCCCTCCCCACATTCTGCACCCTCACCTCGCAGGAACGCAACGTAGACGGGAGCACCACACCGGACGAGCAGCGCCACCAATTTTTTTTCAGGAAACCTCTTTTCAGTGGCGGCGGAGTCCTTTGTTGAGGATCGCCTACTGCGGGGGATTCTTGTGGCGGAGGCGCATCCAGGCGTCATCGCGGCACAGGCCGCAGGTCGTCGGCGGATAGAACTGGGCCTTCGCGGTGACGTCTCCCATTAGTTGATATCGGAACCAGGCC
>Ga0207963_1001903_pt1 | contig 10730 bp, 9 predicted proteins | sample Knorr_S15_td_NAD_FD_185604 | JGI IMG/M metagenome (GOLD analysis project Ga0207963, IMG submission 185604) | Marine microbial communities from Southern Atlantic Ocean transect - Knorr_S15_td_NADW_ad_2500m_LV_A (SPAdes) (version 2) | ecosystem: Environmental > Aquatic > Marine > Oceanic | place...
TGCCGGCATTTGGGCGTATCTCGATCCCTTGGCCAAGCGCGAGGGCGGCGACGGCGACGGCTTCATCAGGGTCACCACGCTCGATGCGATTCCCGCCGACGGCACGCCGGCCAAGTTCGCCGTCGTGGCAGACAAGGTGGACGCGTGGAACCGATTCACCAACGTGAGCATCGGTGCAGTGTACCTGCGCCTCGTCGATGGTGTGCCCAAGGCGCTGCACACGATCTGCCCGCACTTGGGCTGCTTCGTCGATTACCGGCAGGGCAAAAACGATTTTTTCTGCCCGTGCCATAACAGCAACTTCAAGCTGGACGGCAGCCTTGCCAAGGGCGTGAGCCCGCGCGCGATGGATGCGCTGCAAATCGACGTCCGCAACAAGACGGAGGTGTGGGTGAAGTTCCAGAATTTTCAACCCGGCCACAGCCACGCGGTTTCGGTGTCATGAAGTCGCTGCTGGACTGGATCGATCATCGCACCGGCATTCGCAGCCTGACCCGCGAGGCATTGTTCGAGAACATCCCCGGCGGCTCACGGTGGCGCTACGTCTGGGGCAGCACGCTCACGTTCACCATCTTCGTACAGTTTGTCACCGGCGTGTTTTTGTGGATGGGCTACAGCGCCAGCTCCGGCGACGCGTGGGAGTCGGTCAACTACATCCAAAACGAGATGACCGGCGGCTGGCTGCTGCGCGGCATCCACCACTGGACGGCGCAGTTCATGCCGGTGCTGCTGCTGCTGCACCTGATGCAGGTCGTGATCGACGGCGCGTACAAGGCGCCGCGTGAGGTGAACTACTGGTTCGGTGTCCTGCTGCTGCTGCTCGTGCTGGCCCTGTCGCTGACCGGCTACCTGTTGCCGTGGGATCAAAAAGGGTTTTGGGCCACCCGTGTCGCCACCAACCTGATGAACCTCGTCCCGTTCGCCGGGCCGGAGATGCAAAAGCTCGTCGTCGGTGGCACCGAGTACGGGCATCACACACTGACGCGCTTCTTTGCGCTGCACGCCGGTGTGCTGCCGGGCCTGCTGGTGCTGCTCGTCGTCGGGCACATTTACCTGTTCCGCCGTCACGGCATCACGCCGGCCGAGCCGGTGATCAAGCGAGACGCCTACTTTTGGCCGGATCAGGTTTTCAAGGACACCGTGGCCTGCCTCGCGGTGATGGTGGCAGTGCTGGCGGTGGTGATCTCGGTGCACGGCGCGCATCTGGGTTCGCCGGCGGATCCGTCCGAGCCGTTTTCCGCCGCGCGGCCAGACTGGTATTTCCTGTTCCTGTTCCAATTCCTTAAGCTGCCTTTTTTCGCGGGTGACAAAGAGGTGTGGGGTGCCATTTACATTCCGGGGATAGCTGTCGGTTTCATTTGCCTGATGCCGTTCATTGGTCGCTGGAAGCTTGGGCACGTATTCAACATCGGCATTATTTTCGTGTTCCTCGGGGGCGCCGGCGCGCTGACATATCTGGCCAAGCAGGAGGATGTCGCCGGACCGAACAGCGCCACGTATCTCAGGGGCGTGCTTGGCGATACCAGGGATGCCAGCCGCGTGACCGCCTTGGCCAAGAAGTGGGGCATTGAGTCGACCGCGCTGTCGCTGCTCAAGGACGACCCGAAAACACAGGGCGCGCGGCTGTTCGCGCAGCACTGCGCAAGCTGCCACCGCTACGATGGCCACGACGGCTTGGCCGTGGAACTGACCAGTGCCGGGACGCTCGACGAACTGGAGAATCGCATGGGAATGACGAGCCGTTTTTTCTCCGGCGACGCTGTGCATCCCGACTGGCTGGCGCGCAAATCGGGCACTCAGGACCCATGGCAGACGGTGCAGTCGATTCTGGACGAAAAGATCGAAGGCTCGTTCGACTTGATTGCCAGCATCGAACTCCAGGAAAAACAGAGCGCCCCGGACCTGAAGGGCTTCGCCACCCTCAGCTGGATCCGTGACCTGCTCGATCCGGATCAGTACATCAGCTCCCGTTACTTCGGCGGCACCGCGCACAAGGATGGCGACATGTACAAAAAATTCCTCAACCGCAAAGTCCGCAAGTACGACGCCGAGCAACGCAACATGCTCGAGGCCATCGCCGTCGCGCTCTCCGCCCAGGCCAAGCTGCCCAGCCAGGCGGCGACCGACCAGTCCGACGCAGAGCGGATCAAGGATGGCATTGCCTATCTTGAGGACAATATCGGCTGCATCGACTGCCACGCATTTGGCGAGCCGGATCCCGATGCTGACGGCCCCGACCTCACCGGCTACGGCTCGCGCCAATGGATCGTCGACTTCGTGAAAAACCCGGAGCACGAAAAGTTTTATCCGGATAACAACGACCGCATGCCGGCGTTCGGCGTGAAAAAAATTCTCACCGACAAGGAAATCGGCCTGATCGCCGACTGGCTCCGTGGCGACTACTTCGAGCCGCCCGCCGCCGATCCGGGTCACTAAACCAAGCGCTTGGCCATGGACCCAGCGAAAGCCGTTCGGCATATCAAAAAAGTCGACCCCGACCTCGCCAGGGTCATTCGACGTATCGGTGCCTGCGACTTGGTAGTGGACAAAAGCCGTACAATTTATGCGTCGCTCGTTCGCTCGATTGTTTATCAGCAACTCACCGGCAAAGTGGCGGCGATTATTTTTGGCCGATTTCTCGAGTTGTTCCCCGGCCGGAAATTCCCCGAACCGGAGAGAGTGTTGCGAAAGCCGTTCGAGAAGTTGCGCGGCGTTGGGCTTTCCAATCAAAAAGCCAGTTACATCCAAAACATCGCCCAAGCGGCGAAAGACGGCATCGTGCCCGACTCGCGGCAGGCCAACCGGATGAGCGACGACGAGTTGGTCGATCGGCTGACCTCCATCAAGGGCGTCGGCCGCTGGACCGTCGAGATGCTGCTGATCTTCCGGCTGGGCCGCCAGGACGTGCTGCCCGCGACCGATTACGGCGTCCAAAAAGGCTTCGCCTTGGCCAAGGGCTGGGCCGAGTTACCCAAGCCGAAAGAGCTGCTCGTCGCCGGTGAATGCTGGGCACCGCACCGCACCGTCGCCACATGGTACCTCTGGCGCACCGCCGACACCGCCACGCCATAATCACTACTCGCTGAGTTCCTCGGTCACTGCCTGAGTTGGGTGTTCCTCACGCGTCTGCTTGATGGTCGGGATCAGCAGGATGGCCGAGAGGATAATCAGTCCGGCACTGATCAGGCTCAGACTGCTGATGGCCAAGCCGGAGGCCAGCACGCTGAAGCCAATCACTGGCGCGAGCACGCCGCGGACGCCCGTGAAAAACGTGTGCACCGACATGTAGTCGGCGACCCGGTTCGGCGGCGCGAGCTTGGTCACCCACAGCCCCCAGGCGATATCGCCACCGGCGTGGGCAATGCCAAAGAAAATCTGCCCGATCGCCATGCCAAGCAACGTGTCACTGCTGAAAAAGATCAGGATGCCCACGGCGAAAAAAAGATTCAGCACGGCGCGCAACAGGAAGAAATTAATGCGGTCAAAGAGCCGTCCCCAAAACGGGTTGAGCAGCAACCGGAAGAGGTTCGGGATGACCAGGATCAGCGTGGCGATGGTGAGTGCGTTTTTTTCGAACCCGTAAATTGGGTTGGTCAGGTACTCGACGCGGATCGGGATCATCATCAGGTTGCCAAAGCCCATCATCATCCAGCAGATCAGCGCGTGGCGAAAGAGCTTGTCGGTCCTGGCGTAGCGCAGCGCCCGGAACGGGTGGCCGCCGGCGTCGCCCTTGAGCGGCTTGGACGGGAAATGTTTCAGGCAATGCCACGACGCCAGGAACGCGAGCCCGAAGATCACCAACAGCCAGCGGTAGTTGCCGAGGCCCGGCTGGCCGGCGGTGCCGGTCTCGTTGAGCGCCAAGCCAGCGAGAAAGCTGAAAGCCCCGGCGGCGATGACACGGAACCACACCGTTCGCGAGAAGTAGTGGCCGCGTTTGTCGGCGGGATAATTGTCGCGGAAGATTTGCGTGAGCAGCGGGATCGCACCGGTCGAGCACGACATCGCCACGATGCTCCCGGCGACGAACAACGGCAGCGACGGCACGGCGGCCATCAGGAAAAACAGAGCCGCGCCGAGCAGTGCCATCCGGCCGGCGGCGACGGCGGAGGGCAGCTTCAGCGACTGGACGACGGTGACCACCACCGGCGTGAGCAGCAGGCCCACGCTGGCCGCTGTCGAGACCAGCGCCTTGGCGATCAGCCCCGGATTTTCAAAGCCCTTGACCACGGTCAGCAGAAGGAATGTGCTGCCCGCCGCCTCGAGGATGCCGCTGCTGATGGCCCGGCGCTGCTCGAGTTTGAAGGTGACTTTGGTCCGCTCGGCAAGATTCATCCGGGGTGCGCATTATTCACGAAACCGGTCGGCTGGCGATTCATAAAACACCGCCGTCTCGCTCTCACGCCGGGTTCGCACTACAACAGTGCCGTGCCGGGAGTGGTAGCCATAGTCGGTCGGCCCAATGTCGGGAAGTCGGCCCTGTTCAATTGTATTGCGCGCAAGCGGATTGCGATCGTGCATGATCGTCCCGGCGTCACGCGCGACCGGCTCAGCGCCGAGGTCGAGTGGCTGGGGCATCCGTTCACGCTGGTGGACACCGGCGGCATCGGCCTGCTCAGGGGCGAGCGGGGCGGTGACAACTTCGCCCGGGAGATCATCACCCAGGTGCAGGTCGCGCTCGATGACGTGGACGTGATTTTGCTCGTTGTCAGTGTGCAGGAGGGCGTCGTGCCGATGGATCTCGAGGTCGCCGGGATGCTGCGCGAAGCCGGCAAGCCGGTGTTCGTGATGGTCAACAAGGTGGACACCGCCGCGCACGAACGGGGCGTCGATGAGTTTGCCGAGCTTGGTTTTGAGCATATTTTTCCGGTCAGCGCGCTGCACGCACGCGGCATCGACATTCCCATTGGCCAGGCGGTGAGCCGGTTGCCGGAGCGCTTGGCCAAGCCGGTTGACGAAACCGGTGAAGAGAGCCAAGCCGCCGCCGAGCCGCCGCTGAACATCGCCATTGTCGGCCGGCCCAACGTCGGCAAGTCGTCGATCATCAACGCGCTCACCCGGTCGGAGCGGGTCATTGTCAGCGAGATCTCGGGCACCACGCGCGACGCCATCGACGTGCCGTTCGAGGTCGAGACCGACGGCGTGCGGCAGCGCTACAACCTCATCGACACGGCCGGCATCCGCAAGCGGCGGCGCATCAAGGACGCGGTGGAGTTTTTCAGCGTCAACCGCGCCGACAAGGCCATCGAGCGGTGCGATCTGGCGGTGCTGGTGATGGATGCCGCCGAGGGCGTCACCGAACAGGACAAAAAAATCTGCGACCGCATCACCGACGCCGGTTGCGCCTGCGTCATCGTCGTCAACAAGTGGGATCTGTTCCAGGCCGGGTTGGAGAAGGCCCGCAAGCGGGAGGCCAAAAAAACCGCCGCGCAGGGAGGCCGCAAGCTCAGCCGCAAAAAACGGGAGGAGCTGATGTACGAGGAGTTCGGCAAGTGGGTGAAATCCAACCTGTTTTTCATCGACTACGCGCCGGTGATTTTCACGTCGGCGATCGAGGGTTTCCAACTGGATCGCCTGCTCGAGGCCATTCGCTACGTCAGTTCTCAGCTCCAGAAAACCACGCCGACGAGCCTGCTCAACCGCTCGCTGCAGGCGGCGCTGGAGCGCAGCCCGGCGCCCAGCTCCAAGGGTCACCGGCTCAAGCTCTTTTACGCCACGCAGGTCAACTCAAAACCGCCGACGTTCCTGCTCTTCGTCAACCGCAAGGAGTTGCTGAGCGACAATTACACGCGCTACCTCATCGGCGTGTTGCGCAAGTCGTTCGGCTTCGAGGGATGCCACATCCGGCTCGTGGCCAAGCCGCGCCCCAAAAGCATCGAGCCGATCCGCCGCAAGACGACGGTAAAAAGCAGGACGAGCAAAAAGGTCACCAAGCGCGAAATCCAAAAAATCCGCGACGAGACCAAGCGCAAAAAGGATGCAAAGAAAAAAGCCATCCGAAAAGGGGCCAAGCCACCGGGAGCCAAGCGCGCCAAAAAACGCCCCGCCAAAAAAGACAGGCCACGAAAGTCAGTTTAGCGCTTGGCCACGCGCTGGCTCGGGCTCGACTGGCAGTTGAGCCTCCCCTCCGGCTGGGGTATTGCCGGGTTGAACATGGCGTGGGTCATCGAACAAGACGGGCGTTTCAAGCCTGTGTTTCTCTATCCAAGCGCACAACTGCAATCAGTTTGGGAATGAGTTAAAGGATTTTGTGGCCAAGCTCTACCGCCGTGAGAAGGAGGTAACCGGTGCCGAGATTGGTGTTCAAGAGGGTATCTATTCCGAACACATTTTAAAAACTTGGAAAGGCTCAACACTTTTCTCAATTGATGCCCGGCAAAACTTTGATGCCGGCGAATATATCGACATCTCCAACCGCCCAGATGATCAACAAATCCTCCTATATGCGAATACCACACTCCGGTTGCGACCCTTTGGCGAGCACTCCATTGTATGGCGGATGACCTCCGAGCAGGCGGCACATGCCATGCCAGACAACACGCTGGATTTTTGTTTCATCGACGCAGATCACCGCTACGAAGCCGTCAAGCAAGACATCGAGTTATGGCTTCCCAAGGTCAAATCGGGAGGAATTATCTGTGGGCATGATTACGTCAAGGATGGCAACATTTACAACAAGGCGGACGGATCGTTAATAGGCCTGTTCGGTGTGCAAGGGGCGGTGAAGGAATTTGCTGCTCACGATGGCTGGAATGTTCATGTGACGGAGTCCGAGGAGTGGCCCTCCTGGTTCGCCTTCAAGCCATGATTCCAGCCACCGCTTGGCCTTGCCATTTTGCCCGTTGCCGGTGAGCATCCGCCCTGGTTGGTCCCGAGGTCATGGCGGCGTTGATTTCCCCGGAATTATTGAAACGACTCGAGCAGTTGCAACTGCTCGCCCGCCGCCGTTCCAAGAGCACCGCCAAGGGCGAGCGCCGCAGCGGTGCGCGGGGGCAGTCGGTCGAGTTTGCCGACTACCGCGCGTATGTTCCCGGCGACGACCTGCGCCGCATTGACTGGAATCTCTACGGCCGCCTCGACCGCCTCTTCCTCAAACTCTACGAGGAGGAGCGGGAACTTCCCGTCACCATTTTTCTCGATGCCAGCGAGTCGATGTCGTTTGGCCAGGTGCCCAAGTTCGACTTCGCCCGCCAAGTCGCCGCTGCCGTTGGCTACGTGGCGCTGTGCGGGTTCGACCGCGTCACCGTCGAGCCGTTCCCGCTGGGTGATGATCAATTGAGCTTGGCCGGCGAACTGCGGCGCGTGCGCGGTCGCAAGTCGTCGATCCGTTTTTTTGAAAACCTGGCCAAGCTCAAGGCCAGCGGCACGGCGGACTTCAATCAAGCGTTGCGGCGCGGCGCGATGAAGCATCGCACGCCCGGCGTGTCGGTCGTCCTCAGCGATTTTCTCGATCCGGCCGGATACGAGGAGGGGCTAAAGTCGCTGGCCCATCGCGGCTCCGAGATTCACGCCGTGCAAATCCTCTCGCCGGAGGAACTCGAGCCAACGGCCTACGGTGACTTGAAAGTGATCGACTCCGAGACCGGCGCCGAGCAGGAGGTCACTTTCGGCAAATACCGCCTCAAGGCGTACCGGGCTGCGGTGCATAACTACTGCCAGCGGCTGCAGGAGTTTTGCCGCGCGCGCGGCGTGCGCTACCAGTTGGCGCGCTCCGACACGCCGCTCGACGACTTGCTGCTCAAGGCCATGCGAACCGGGGGCATGTGGCGATGAATTTTCTCACGCCCGAGGCGCTCGCGTTCGCGGCCACGCTGCCGGTCGTCGTTGTTTTTTATCTGCTCAAGCGCCGGCGAGTGGCGCGGCTGGTCTCGAGCACCGTCCTGTGGCAGCGATTTCTCAACGAGACACAGGCCAGTTCGCCATTCCAAAAACTACGGCACAACTGGCTGCTGGTCATTCAGCTCATCCTGCTCGCTCTGGCTGTGTTCGCGCTGACCCGGCCGTACTTCGCCGGCAAATTGGAGAGCGGGCGGTTCATCGTCGCCATTCTCGACGTGTCGGCGTCGATGCAGGCGACCGACGTTTCGCCCAGCCGGCTTGGCCAGGCGAAGGCCGACTTGGCCAAGCTCATCGACTCGATGTACGACAACGACCGCATGGTGTTGCTGCTCGCCGGCGCGGTGACGGAGGTTCGCCAGTCGCCGACCAGCGCCAAGTCGGCGTTGCGTTCCGCGCTTGGCCAAGTGCGCGCGACCGACTCGCCGACCCGGCTGCTCGACGCGATCAAGCTTGCCCAAAACCTGACGCGCAACCGTGCCAAGACCGAGGTGCATTTGTTCAGCGACGGCGCCTCGCCGGACTTGGACGAGTTCGAGTTGCAGGACTTGAACCTGGCCTACCACCGCGTGGGCGAGGGCGTCGACAATCTCGGCATCGTGTCGCTCGAGGTGCGGCCGCACCCGGAGCAGGCCGGGCAACAGGCGATTTTCGCGACTCTCGCCAATGCCTCGAGCAACGCGCTCGCGAGCGACGTGTCGCTGTTTTTCGGCGGGAGACTTGTCGGCAACCGGCGCGTGAGCGTCGGCGCGACCAACACGGCGTCGCTCGTCTTCGTCGCCAGCCAGGGCACGAACGGCGTCTTCCGGTTGCAGCTAAAAAACAACGACGCACTCGCCGTGGACAACACCGCCTCGGTGCTGAGTTTGACCCGGCGCAACACCCGCGCGTTGCTCGTCACGAAGGGCAACCAATTTCTCGAGCGGGCGCTGCGCAGCGTGCCCAAGCTCGACCTCGCCGTGGCGGCGAACCTCACCGACTCCGAGCCGGCGGTTGATTTCGTCGTGCTCGACGACATTGTGCCGAGCACTTGGCCAAGCGGCAACGTGCTGGCGATCCACACGCAGTTGACGAACTGGTTCCGGCCCAGCGGCTCAATCGACGGACCGCTGATTGTGGACTGGAAGAGTACCCACCCACTGCTGCGCTTCGTCAATTTCGACAACGTGCAGGTGGCCAAGTCGCTCGCCGTCAAGGCGCCGTCGTGGCTGGCGCCGCTCGTCGAGTCGCCGTCCGCGCCGCTCGTGGCTGCGGGCGAAAACAACGGCCAGCGCGTCGTGTGGATTGGCTTCAACCCGCTCGACAGCACGTGGCCCCTGCGCGTCTCGTTTCCCATTTTCATCGCCAACGCCGCCGGTTGGCTTAACCCAGATGCTCGCACCGGCATCCGCGTCGGCGAACCGTTTCACGTGCGCTTGGCCAACGCGGAAAAGCCTGTGACCGTCGAGTTGCCGGACGGCTCGACGCGGGAAACCAAGACCACGAGCAGCGGCGAGTTGATCTTCGGAGATACGTTTCAGCAGGGCGTTTACACGGCGACCGTCGGGACGAACGCGCTGCAGTTTTGCGCGAACCTGCTCGACAGCGACGAGAGCGACATCCGCTCGCGAGAGTCCCTGCAGTTGGGTGAGTACGGCACGGTCGAGGCGACAGTGCAGGTGAGCGCCGACAAGGAGGCGTGGCGCTGGATCGCGATGTTGTGCCTCGGGTTCATCCTGTTTGAGTGGTGGTTTTACCATCGCCGTACCGCATGACCGTCCGGCTGCAAACGGCGTGGCTCATCGGCGTGGCGCTGCTTGCCGGTTGTGCGCCCGGCGGCGACTCGGTCACGGTTTACACCTCGCAGGACCAGGTTTACGCCGAGCCGATTTTGCAGCGGTTCGAGCAGGAATCCGGCGTTCGCGTGCGGGCCGTTTACGACAGCGAAGCCGTCAAGACGGTGGGGCTGATCAACCGCTTGATCGCCGAGAAAAACCATCCGCGCTGCGATTTGTTTTGGAACAATGAGGAGTTCCGCACGCACCAGCTCGCCGCTCGCGACGTACTCGCTGCTGGCGTGCCGATCGAGTCGTTCGGCGCGCGGACGCGGCAGTGGGTCTGGAACACAAACCGGCTTGGGCGCGCGGAGCTGCCGCCGAACCTGGCCGCGCTGACCAATGCGCAGTGGCGCGGCAGGGTGGCGATCGCGCTGCCGCTCTTCGGCTCGACGGCGACATATTTTCAAGTGCTGCGCCAGCACTGGGGCGCGGCACGGTGGCAGGCGTGGTGCCGCGCGCTGTTGGCCAACGGCGTGATGACGGTCGACGGCAACTCGGTGGTCGTGCAACTCGTCGGCCGCGGCGAGGTCGCGCTTGGCCTGACCGACTCCGACGACGTCCGGGCCGGTCTTCGCAACGGCCTGCCGATCGCCGGCAAGCCGCTTGCCCAAGACGGCATGGCCATTCGCAACACGATCGGCCACATTCGCGGCGCGCCGCATCCCGGCTTGGCCAACCGCTTGGCCGGGTTTCTGCAATCGTCGACGGTGCGGGCCGCGCTCGTCGAGGCCGGGGCGATTGATCCTGACGAAATCCCGGCGACCGGGGTGATCGCTTGGCCGAGTTTGGTCGAAGCCAACGAGCAGGCCGTGAGCGAACTGACATCCATCTTCCTCAACTGACATGAGTTGGAGCCTGTTGTTCAACAGTCTGGCGTTGGCCGTGCCGGTGGCGTTGGCAGCGGTCGCGGTGGGGTGGCTCGTCGCGCTGTTCATCGCTTCGTCGCGGGGCTGGGTGCGATGGGTGGCGCTGGTCGGTGCGATTGTTTCATTGGCGCTGCCGCCGTTTTTGGTCGTCAACGCGTGGCTGGGTTTGCTCGGGCACGCCGGTGTGCTGAAGCCGTGGCTGCCGCTTGACATT
>Ga0207963_1001908_pt1 | contig 10704 bp, 10 predicted proteins | sample Knorr_S15_td_NAD_FD_185604 | JGI IMG/M metagenome (GOLD analysis project Ga0207963, IMG submission 185604) | Marine microbial communities from Southern Atlantic Ocean transect - Knorr_S15_td_NADW_ad_2500m_LV_A (SPAdes) (version 2) | ecosystem: Environmental > Aquatic > Marine > Oceanic | place...
GAAGCAGCCTTCGAGAAAGACGAAATCGTCAAGGGCGTGATCAACGGTAAAGTCAAAGGCGGCTTCACTGTCGATGTCGACTCTATCCGTGCCTTCTTGCCGGGCTCTCTGGTTGACGTTCGTCCGGTTCGCGACACGGCACATCTGGAAAACAAAGAGCTGGACTTTAAAGTCATCAAGCTTGATCCGAAGCGCAACAACGTCGTTGTATCGCGTCGTGCCGTGCTGGAAGCAGAAAACAGTGCCGAGCGTGAAGCGCTGCTGGCCACTCTGCAAGAAGGTCAGCAAATCAAGGGTATCGTTAAGAACCTGACCGACTACGGTGCTTTCGTAGATCTGGGCGGCGTTGATGGCCTGCTGCACATCACCGACATGGCTTGGAAGCGTATCAAGCATCCGTCTGAAATCGTTGCCGTTGGCGACGAAATCAACGTCAAAGTGCTGAAGTTCGACCGTGAGCGCAACCGCGTTTCACTGGGTCTGAAGCAGCTGGGCGAAGATCCGTGGGTCAACATCAAAGAGCGTTACCCGGAAGGCACCAAAGTGCACGCGGTCGTCACTAATCTGACGGACTACGGCTGCTTTGCTGAGCTGGAAGAAGGCGTTGAAGGTCTGGTTCACGTGTCTGAAATGGACTGGACCAACAAGAACATTCATCCGTCTAAAGTCGTTCAAGTGGGCGATGATGTTGACGTGATGGTTCTTGATATCGATGAAGAGCGTCGTCGCATTTCTCTGGGTATCAAGCAGTGCACTGCTAATCCGTGGGAAACGTTCAACGCTGAATACAACAAGGGCGACCGTGTTTCCGGTACCATCAAGTCAATCACTGACTTCGGTATCTTTATCGGCCTTGAAGGCGGTATCGACGGTTTGGTTCACCTGTCCGACATCTCTTGGACAGAGACTGGCGAAGAAGCCGTTCGCAACTTCAAGAAAGGCGACGAAGCAGAAGCCGTTATTCTGTCTATCGACCCGGAGCGTGAGCGCATCTCCCTGGGTATCAAGCAAATGGATTCCGATCCGGTTGCTGAGTACCTGTCAGTGAATGACAAGGGCAGCATTGTTACCGGTCGCGTTGTAGAAGTTGACGCTAAAGAAGCACACGTTGAGCTGGCAACTGACGTTATTGCCATTCTTAAAGCGTCTGAAATTAGCGCAGACCGCGTTGAAGATGCACGCAATGTGCTGAACGAAGGCGACAGCGTTGAAGCGCGTATTGTCAGCGTCGATCGTAAGAGCCGTCAGATCAATCTGTCGGTGAAAGCGAAAGAGCAAGACGACACTCGTCAGAACCTGAAGAAACTGCGTGACCAAGAGCCGGAAGCAGCAGGTGGCCCGACCACTATCGGTGATCTGATCAAGCAGCAGATGGGTCAAGACTAAATTATTAGTTTTTCCTACTAAAACGCCGCCCAAAAGGGCGGCGTTTTTTTGCAAAAATTTTACACACTTTTCTTTGTTGGCTTAGTCAGAAGTAAGTGGATGATTGGGTTAATAAGCAAAGGCTTTAAAGCGCTATTGTGGATTGTAAAATTGTTTAGTAAATGGACCAAAATGAACTAGACTGTTGTCAATTACAGAGTTTAAGGCAATAATGTGTCCGCATCCTGAACTAATCGGTATTGAGTTGCCCAGCTGAATGCCATCGCAGTTAAAACCAAGCTAAAAGGATTTCCTATGTCACTGTTAAACGACTACATTCAAAAAGAGCAGCAGCTTAAACAGCTTCAAGAAGAGCTGCAGCGTCTTGAAGGCGACCAGCGCCTGAAAAGCGAGCTTGAGTTTAAAGCTAAACTTGAAGCACTGATGAACGAGTTTGGTAAGCGTCCTGCAGATGTAATTGCGCTTTTGGATCCGACTACTGATCAGCGCAGTGCCAAAGCAGCGCCGGCCGCCTCTGCTCGCCGTAAGCGTCGTTTAAAAATCTATAAGAACCCGCATACTGGTGAAGTGATCGAAACCCGTGGTGGGAACCATAAAGGTCTGCGTAGCTGGAAAGATGAGCATGGTGATGAAGCTGTCGAGTCCTGGTTCGTGCGCATGGAAGACTAAGTAGTTTAACCGGCATTTCTAATAGAAATGCCGGTTTTGTTTTTAGAGGGTTAGTTTCAAGCAGCGACCTAGAAGACTGGCTGGGAAGTCAGCAGGGTTTGGCACTACGGACTAGCCAACCACTAGTTCAGCATTAACCAGTTCAATAAATGTGCGTTGCTTCTCTCAGTAGTGGCACCCGCAGCTCTAAGTGATCGGGATGCCATAAAATCCGTGGGGATTCTCCACTAATGTGAAAGCGATGTTGTTGATTGAGCAGCTGCAGTAGCGTTGATGTCAATGCATCTGATAGCTCATCAAAATCATCAAAGCAGGTTTTTGCATAGTGTTGTGCAGGAATTTCAATGCGCCGGTAAGCAACTGGTAGGGCTAAATTTTCTGTATTTGCTGTGTGGGTTAAATAGAGACCAATGTCAGTTCTTGACTTGCGTACCTTAGCGCCTGCCTCAAGGGCGTCAACTTTGTCTGCGAGCAGGTCAGGTAGCGCTACTGTAGGTGTCGCACGCTGCTAAAAGACTGGCGATAATGCCTAGGCGTCAGCTGATAGCGCCGCTGAAATGCGCGCGAAAACGATGAATGGTTTGCATACCCGCAGCGAATGGCAATATGCGCTATATTTTGTGGGGTAAGCGATAGCAAGACCGCTGCTCGCTCTAAGCGCCTCTGCTCACGATAAGCGCTAGGAGAGGTGTTGAAGCAGTGACGAAATTGCCGCCGTATCTGTGACGCTGAATATCCCAAGTGATTAGCAAGGTCTTCTATACTTAGCGATTGGTCAAGCGTGTCCTGTAGCCAGATCTCAGCTCGCGACATTGCATTGAACATTATCTGGCCTCCCATGCGTGAGTCATACAGGTCAGTTGATAGCTTGCCTGTGATGCACCCTCCCGGTGCTTGTTGTTGCTGGTAACCTGGTGGTCCATGACTTTTATCGTTGCCACCAGTGTTTGAGTGTTATCTACAGAGCGGCCATCCATGGCTCGTGATGGAACGTGATGCGTTTGACGTTCGATAGATAGCCGGATAATCATTATTACCGATTAGTGGCTTCATCACGATAGTGTCTTTATGCTGCTAAGCTGAAGCAAAGGCAAGTTTGCTATGAGAGTTTACGCGTTTGTGCACAGTTTTTTGTAAATAAAGTCTGTTTTGCAGACATATCGACCATCCCAAGTAAGGTGTAAATGAAACATCGATGAAATATCAAAAGGTTCAAAAACAACTGGATGAGCGTGAAAAGCTGCGTAAGTTTCGTGAGCTGGATGACGCCTTTGCGCAAGCATTGCGTCAGTTGGAAGATCCTGATAGTGACTTTGATATTCCAACAGGGCCCCCTGTACGCTCTTTAGCGGCGCTTGAGGCTGATGATCAGGCTGAGCGGCAGAAGGAACAGGATCTGCTGTTCAGCCAGCGCTTCAAGGCCTTGCTGAAGGAGTATGATTTATCAGAGGGTGGAGTAAGCGAACTGATACAGACGCTATTGGCCTACGGACTATGGGAGGTGGATCGCATGCCCGCCCAAAGTGGCAGTGGGCACTAACGGTAGCGATATACCCGCAAGCTAGGTAGAAATACGTCACTCTCCAGCTTTTCATCCCGACGCTTTGCCCGCGTACGCTGCGCGGGCGGCTCTAGGGGCGGCATTTTAATATGTGGCAAGCGATTTTCAGGGGCGGGAACAATAAGCGGCATGGCAATATTTAATGCGCGCCGGGTATGGCCGTCTTCTAGTGGTTCTGTAAAAAACAGGTTGCCGCGCATGAGCGGGGCTTGGTTTTGTACCTGTGCTAGCGGTTCGCTGCTTGGTATTCCCGCTAGTCTACGTAGCTGAATGCGGATATGTGGCGAGTCGGTATCTAACTGCAAGAGTTTTTGCTCTGCTTCTTGTACGGTAATTTTTTTTATTGAGCGGCCACTGCTATACCAAGCAAAGCGAACGCGCGATACCGGTGCCGGGGCAATAGGAAGGTGCCGCCAACACTGCTTAAGGTGCAAGCGCGCCAAGCCACCCTGACGCAGCACGTTATCCACGTCTGGGTGGCGTTGAGGCAAGCGGTGTTTGGCTTGGCTGAGTGTATTTGGCTGTGCCTGTTTAATATGCTGAAGCAGGTCGCTAATGTGTGCTTTAGCGCGGTTAACCGCCGTAAATTTTTCAAGTAATTCATCATCTGCTGCGATAAGCGCAATGTAGTTACGCGTCTCGCGCCCATCTTGGCCCTGCTGATGCCACATATCGAGCAGGGCTTGGCGTAGCCAAGACCTACCCCCAGGGTAGGGCTGAAAGTGCCATGTGGCTGATTGCTGCTGCTCATAATAAGTGGCTGCATGATCTATAGCTGCCATCAAGTCATCGAAACGGGCATCCAGCTCATGCAGCAAGTGGTAAACGGGCAGGGCATTATCGTTCATGGCAGAACACTCATGGGCTAAGAGAGCGGGGCGTCTCTATCCGCTTGGGCAAGCAGCGCGTCCAAATCGGCTTCATCCATCGCGGATTCGCCCGAAATGCGGTGAGACTCTTCCGCCCAAGCGCCTAGGTCAAGCAGCTGGCATCGTTTGCTGCAAAAAGGGCGGTAGGCGCTCTCTGGGCTCCAGACGACTGGCTTGCTGCATTGAGGGCAAGCGACCTCTAGCGGTGCATCGTTAGCGGGTGTTGGCATAGAACTCTCCTTGAGCTAGAGGTATTTATTTCGGTAGTGCTGATCAAGCTGCGTTACCTGTTGCATCATCGAAGCATGGTCTCCGCTGTTATCAATAACATCATTGGCCTTAGTAAGGCGCTCTTCACGGGGAAGCTGGGCGGCGAGAATAGCATGCACTTGAGCCTCGCTCACGTCGTCTCGCGCACGTGTCCGCGAAAGCTGCAGCTCAACGGGCACATCGACTACAACGGTGCGATCCACCAGCTTGTCTTGGCCTGACTCAAATAACAACGGCGATACCAGCAGCACATAAGGTGATTGGCGCTGTAAGCGCTCTAGATGTACGAGAATGCGTTCGCGCACGCGAGGATGGGTCACCGACTCCAGCCATTTGCGCTCGGTAGGGTTGTCAAACACAATGCTGCGCAAAGCTGCACGGTTTAACGTGCCGTCAGCGTGTAGTACATCATTTCCGAAGTGTTCTCTGATAGCCGCTAGCGCTGGTTCGCCAGGCATGACGACTTCCCTGGCCACATCGTCGGCGTCTACCCAGCCGATTCCCAGCGAACCAAACGCCCGAGCAACGGTAGACTTACCGGAACCGATACCGCCTGTTAACCCAACAATCATGGCTGTTCCCTAAATAGTGGCGCTGCTATCGTCATGGGCATAGATAATAGCTGGCCACAGTAAGATGGACGAAATGACCAATGCTAATATAGCAGTGACGTATAGAGCGCCATCAGCTCATCGCCCGCTAATAAGCAAACCCAACCCGCCAGGGCTAGAAAAGGGCCAAAAGGCAGCGGCTGGCCGCGCAAATGAGGGGAGCTGGCTTGCGCCGCCAAGCCCACAAGGGCACCAATGCCTGCCGATACGATCAACAGTAATGGCAGCATGGGCCAACCGACCCAGGCGCCTAACGCCGCTAGCAGCTTAAAATCGCCAAACCCCATACCCTCTTTGCCCGTTAATAGCTTAAACAGCCAGTAAAAGCTCCAGAGGATTAAGTAGCCAGCCATGGCGCCGATTACCGCGCTGGGCAACATAATGGGCTGAAAGAGCAGCTGATAGAGCAAGCCCGCCCAGAGCAAGGGCAGGGTTAACATATCCGGCAGCAAATACGTACGAAAATCGATAACCGCCAGCGCCAAAAGTGTTAAGCAGGCCGCATAAATAAACAGGGCGCTTGCTGTTGTGCCATAAAGCGCCACAACGGCCACCGCTAATAGCCCGCCCATCAGTTCAACCAGTGGGTACTGTGCACTAATGGGAGATTGGCAGTTTGCGCACTTACCGCGCCGTTTTAACCAGCCAAGCAGCGGTAAGTTATCATGCCACGCAATCGGATGCTCGCAGCGCGGGCACATCGAACCAGGGGTTGCGAGATTAAAGCGGGGCGCTGTTTCTGCCGGAAACTCCAGCGAAGCTAGGGCTTCATTGCGCCAGCGCCTCATCAGCATGACCGGTAGGCGAGTAATCACCACATTTAAAAAGCTGCCAAAACAAAGCCCGAGTAGAAGAGCAGGCGCCCACTCGAGCGGTGAAGGGAGATACATAAATGTCCTTTTTAACTGCCTGAAAATAGGAGAGGCCACCGTGGGCAGCGCATGTAGAAAACGGCTATAACGCAGAGCCTAAATTGAAAATTGGCAAGTACATGGACACGACAACACCGCCGACTAATAAGCCCAACACAACGATAATAACGGGTTCCATTAACGATGTGAGTGCATCCACTTTATTATCAACTTCCTCTTCGTAATAATCTGCCACTCGATTCAGCATGGCATCTAAAGAGCCTGCCTCCTCACCGATACTGACCATTTGAACCGCCAGGGCTGGGAAACGATTTGTCATGCGCATCGCAAAATGTAATTGCTGCCCCGTCGCCACGTCTTGGCGAGTTTGCACCACGGCGTGTTCGTAAACCTTATTGCCGGTTGCTCCGGCGGCTGTGTCTAACCCTTCTACCAGTGGGACACCGGAAGAAAATGTGGTGGCCAATGTGCGAGAAAAACGCGCAACCGCAGATTTGTGCATGATGTCGCCGATAATCGGTAATCGAAGTAGTAATGCATGCATGCGGTAAGCGATATTTGGTGAACGCTGGATGCCTTGTTTAAGCAAGAATATGGCCGCTACCAGCGCGCCAAATGCTGTTAGCCAGTACTGTTGGGCAAGCTTCGATAGATTTACCGTCATTTGCGTAAGCGCAGGTAGTTCCGCCCCGAAGCTTTGAAACATACTTTCAAATTCAGGTACCACTTTCACCAGAAGCAGCATGGTAACCGCAATACCAATCGCCATGACCGCAGTGGGATACCACAGTGCCTTTTTAACACGTGCTTTCAGGGATTCTACTTTCTCTTTATAGGTTGCAACGCGATCCAGCATTTGATCTAGGGCGCCTGCTTGTTCACCAGCATCTACCAAGTTAACAAACAGGCGGTCAAAATGTTTTGGGTGTTGGCGAAGCGCATCCGAGAAGCTAGAGCCAGAAGACACATCGCTCATCATTTGCTGTATCAGGGCCACCATGGCGGGTTTTTTTAGGCTTTCAGCGACTACTTGAAGCGCTTGTAAAAGTGGGATGCCTGCTCGAATCATGGTGGCCATTTGACGCGCAAACACCATGATGTCGTTAGGGTTGATGCGGCCGTTGCCGCCAATGCCGCCTTTTTTAGTGATACGCCGAATATCAATATTTTGTTTGGCGAGTTCGGCGGTGACTTCCGCTTTGCTGCGGCCAATCATTTCGCCGCTTAACGTTCTGTTTTGGGGGCCTTTGCCTATCCACTTCCAGCGCGATAACTTGATGGCGGGAGTTTGGCGCCTACGAGCACGTTTAGCCATGCCTTACTCCTTACTTACGCGGTTAATCTCTTCAAGGCTGGTGATACCTTGCATGACTTTTAATAGGCCGCTGCGATGGAGACTGGGATAGCCCTCCCTGCGGGCCTGCTGGTCAATTTCTAGCGAATTAGCATCGCGCATGATGAGCTGACGCATCGATTCTGTAATGGGAACAACTTCATAGATACCAATCCGCCCTTTGTAACCTTGGGTGCAGTGTTTACAACCCACGGCTTTATATAGGGTGGCTTGGTTAATCTCCTCATTGTTTAGCCCCTCTTTTTGAAGCGCCTTACGCGGTATTTCAATGGGCTCTTTGCAATGGTGGCAAAGTTTACGCGCTAAGCGCTGTGCAATAATTAAACTAACGGCGCTTGCAATGTTGAAGGACGAAACGCCCATATTGGCTAATCGTGTGAGTGTTTCGGCTGCCGAGTTAGTATGCACCGTAGAGAGCACCAAGTGGCCGGTTTGGGCAGCTTTTACCGCAATGTCCGCTGTTTCCAGGTCGCGTATTTCTCCCACCATCACAACGTCCGGGTCCTGGCGAAGGAAGGCGCGCAGGGCGCTGGCAAAGTCGAGGCCGATCTTGGGTAGAATGTTTACCTGGTTAATGCCATCTACTTTGATTTCTACGGGGTCTTCAGCCGTACAAATATTGCGCTCTACTTTATTAAGGATATTAATCCCCGTATAAAGCGAAACGGTTTTACCGCTGCCGGTCGGCCCCGTCACCAAAATCATGCCTTGGGGCTGTTTAAGCGTATGTTCATACAGAGCGCGCTGCTCATCGGTGAAACCTAACTGCTCAATGCCTAGCTGAGCCGCCGTAGGGTCTAAAATCCGCAGCACCAGCTTTTCACCGTATACCGTAGGTAGCGAATTAACCCGAAAATCGAGAGAGCGCGTTCGCGAGAGCTTGAGTTTTATCGCGCCATCCTGGGGTAGGCGGCGCTCCGAAATATCCAGCCGAGCCATAATTTTAAGGCGAGCCGCAATACGGTGGCGCATGGCAAAGGGCGGTCTAGCAACTTCAATCAGCATGCCATCAACGCGAAAACGGACGCGGTAGAGCGTTTCATAAGGCTCGAAATGAATATCAGAGGCCCTTTGGCGAATGGCGTCTAATAAAATCTTATTAACAAACTTAACGATGGGCGCATCTTCGCTACTCTGCGACGCTTCCTCAAGAGGAACTTCGTTGCCGTCACTGTTTTGTACAATGTTTAACGAACTCACCGCGTCGTCAATGCCATCTAGCTCATCCAACATGCCGCGTTCGTTCTGGGCGAGATAGTTATTAAGTGCAACAGTGATTTGATCCACCGGGGCAAGCACACCTTCTATGCTTAATCCTGTGGCAAACTGGAGCTCATCTAGCTGGGTAAGCGTTGCTGGATAAGGCACCGCGACGGTTAGGCGGTGGCCATGACGGGCCAGGGGCAGCACATTAAGGTTTTGCAATACTTTAACGGGGTAATCGGCGGCGGGTGGCAGCGTAGTAAGGCGCAGCGCCTCAAGGTCGATAACCGGAAGACCATACTCCCATCCCGCTGCTACGGTAGCTGCAACAGGGTCGGCCAGCCCGCTTTCAATAACGTGTTGAAGCAGCGAAATTTCGAGATCAGAGGCCGTCGACTGTGCGGTGGCCGCTTGTGCATCGCTTAACACGCCGTGTTTAACCAACCGCTGGGCAATGCCGCGCAGGCCGCCGTGAGCTGCCGCGTGGCTAAGTGTCGATTCAAAAGAGGGTTTAGACATGCACGACCTGTGGTAGCAAAGTAGTCAGAATGCGCATACTTGTACCATACTAAGGGTACTGGCGGCACCACGCTTTTCTAAGCGCACGCGTTCGTACAAATGAACGAAGTAGTGGGCCAAATGTAGTTGAAAAAACACTGTGCGTAAGATAATGTAACTAATGTACATTAATTTTGCTTGGCAATACCTGCCAAGCAAAATCTCCTTGGAGATTTTTAGATGCAAGCAACTGCAAAAAACGCGTTTCGCAACCTCAAGCAGGGCGGTTTCACGCTGATTGAGCTGATGATCGTCGTCGCGATCATCGGCGTATTGGCATCCATCGCCGTGCCGCAGTATCAGAACTATGTGGGACGTGCTCAAGCCGCAGAAGCGTTTACCGCAACAGCAGGCATAAGAACAGATATTGCTGTTTATTACGCTGAAAATGGTTCTTTTCTCGGCTACACCTCTTCTGGCGGAAGCGCTAACTTCAACCAAGGTTCTGCTGGTGCTCTTGATGGCCAGTATATTGGAGAAGTTTCATTAAATGGCACTCAAAACGGTGCCTACAGTGTCGAGTTTGATGCAGGGGTCCACGAGGGGGAAACGATTGTATTTACACCTCTGATTAATGGAAGTCCGGCAGCCGTGAGTGACGCGTCTTCTTCCGCTGGTGGACAGATTTCCGGATGGCGGTGTACAGGGCTAAACGCAACATACTTACCTACTGCTTGTAGAGAGTAATATTTTGCAAAATTAAAGGGGCCTTCTGGCCCCTTTTTTGATGGGAGAGACCAGTCGTGGCCAAAAGTGAGCGCAGCTTTACGCTGATTGAACTGGTGGTAGCGGTGTTAGGCGTACTGGCAGCGGTTGCTGTGCCACAGTGACTATGTGGTGCGTAGGGTTCAGCGATGTATACAAAGCTAATAATAGTGGTGCAGGAATATATGATAGACAGCAGGATGGTGCGTGGGTAAAAGTAACGAGCTAGCCCCTTCCACACTGCCTGCTTATTTGTTACCTACACTAAAGCTCCCTGACCACAGTGGAGCTTTTTTTATGAGCCGTTTACTACATCAACTCTTGATCGGCGCTACCGCGCTTATACTAAGCAGTGCCGCGTTGGCCCAGCCCGCCCATGCGCCAGCCCACGGCGCTCGGGATAACGCTTCCCAGCCAGAGCGCTACCGAGGTGGTGAGGGTCGCTACGAAAGCGATTCGCGCCGTTCCCTTAGCAAGGGTTATGTGGATTTGCCGCGCATTAACGAGCGCGAACTGTTGCGCTTGCTGCGCCGCCACGATGCCCCCCGTGCGGAATCGCTGCCCCCTGGCATTCAGCGCAATTTAGAGCGGGGTAAACCTTTGCCGCCCGGCATTGCCAAGCGTTTTGACGGCCCCATTGCCCATG
>Ga0207963_1001915_pt1 | contig 10678 bp, 10 predicted proteins | sample Knorr_S15_td_NAD_FD_185604 | JGI IMG/M metagenome (GOLD analysis project Ga0207963, IMG submission 185604) | Marine microbial communities from Southern Atlantic Ocean transect - Knorr_S15_td_NADW_ad_2500m_LV_A (SPAdes) (version 2) | ecosystem: Environmental > Aquatic > Marine > Oceanic | place...
GGTCTTGACTGGAGCACTGTGGACAACGTCTCCTGCAGACCCTGACGGGCCAGCGCATCCAACCATGTACCCACTGCACCCTGGCCCGGCAATACGACATGACTCGCCTGGCCGATGACGTCCGGCTCGCAACTGATTTCCACACGAGTACCGGATGCAACCCGCTCCAACGCTTTGCCGACAGAATGGAGGTTGCCGGTGCCGAGGTCGACAACGGCAATGTAAGACACAACCGAGCCTACAACGAGCCCTTGGTTGAAGGAATTGCACCAGCCAGTCGGCTATCAACCGAGACTGCAACGCGAAAAGCACGGCCGAAAGCCTTGAAAACAGTTTCGGCAATGTGATGGGCATTGTGACCGCGCAGATTGTCGATGTGCATCGTTACAGCGGCATGAGCGCAAAACCCCTGAAAAAACTCGTGGATCAGATCGAGGTCGAAATCCCCTACCCGTGCTCGCGGCCACTTCACGGTATAGTGCAAACCCGGCCGACCAGAGAAATCCACCACCACCCGACTTAAAGCTTCGTCCAGCGGTACATAAGCATGCCCGTATCGCGTGATCCCACCGCGGTCGCCAAGTGCTTTATTAACTGCCTGACCCAATGAGATACCAACGTCTTCGACCGTGTGGTGTGCATCTATATGAAGATCACCGCTCGCGTTGATCGCGAGATCAATTAACCCATGTCGCGCCACTTGGTCCAGCATGTGTTCGAAAAAACCTATGCCGATATCGAGCTCAGCTGTACCGCGACCATCCAGATCAATATCCAAAGTGATCTGGGTTTCGCGGGTGTTACGCGTAATCTGAGCGCTGCGTTGTGACATGAATTAAGTCTTGGGAGGAATCCAGTGAATACCAGTCCTGTGACGGGGCAGCTATTTTACCCAATCATGATCACATTACGAAGATTCACGTAAATCCACTGTTCCAAGACTGTTTCTGAGCGCAGCTACAAATGCCTGATTGTCGTCCGTACTGGATACACTGACCCGCAAACAGTCCGCCAGCGCTTCATGGGAGCCGTCGAGATTCTTAACCAGTATGCCTGATTGACGCAAGCACTGGAATATTTCCGTTCCTCTTCCACGCGGCATACGCATCAACAGAAAATTGCCGTCGCTGGGATACACTTGAACGTCCGGCAGACCAAGAAGCGCGATTGACAACTGTTCCCTGTGATTGCAGATCTGCTCCGCGCACCGTTGAAACCATTCCATATGCTCCAGTGCAAAACGCACGCTGACCTGAGTCAGTGTATTCACATTGTAAGGCAGTCTGACTTTATTAAATTGATCAAGCCAGTTCTTGGGACCGGCCAAAAAGCCCAGTCGAAGAGCAGCCAGACCCAACTTTGAAAAAGTTCGCATGACCACCAGATTGTCATGGTCAGTAATCCGATCAAGAAAGGTATGACCGCAGAAAGCGTGGTAGGCCTCATCCACAACGACCAGTCCAGGCGCAGCATCGATGATCGCGTGAACGGTTTCATTACTGCACAAGCTGCCTGTAGGGTTATTCGGTCGGGCCAGAAACACACAACAGGGCTGATGCTCAGCGATCCCGTCTAGACAGGCCTGAAGATCGATCCGAAACTCAGTATCCCGGGGCACACCTAGAAACCGGGTACCGGTGACAGAGGCGATCATCGAATACATCGAAAAACTCGGTTCTGGCGCCATGATCACCTGACCCCGACCACCGAGGGTCATGGCGATGATCTGAATCAACTCATCTGATCCGTTCCCCAGCATCAGATCAGCCGCCTGATCCAGGCCGCACCAAGTCTTCAGATCCTGGCGCAAAGCTGTGCCCTGTGGGTCCGGATACCGGTTAAGTGGAACCGTGGAAATAATCTGCAGCCACTGATCTTTGATCTCTGACGGCCAGGTATAGGGGTTTTCCATCGCATCTAATTTCAGCAGGCCGTCTGCTGAATCGGCGTGATAAGGAGACAACTCAAGAATACGCGACGGCACCCAGCGTGCTATCCGATTACCTTGGCCGGGCACCGGTTCAGTCCTTTGCCGGCGGTCGGTTTCGAAACGCTGCCGACTGAGCATGTGCAGTCAGACCTTCAGATGCCGCGATTGTGATGGCGATTTCCGACAGATCAGCTGCACCCTGAGCGGAACACCGGATCACACTGCTTCGAGTCTGAAAATCGTACACGCCCAGAGGCGAACTGAAGCGCGCTGTACCGGCTGTTGGCAAGACATGATTCGGGCCTACACAGTAGTCGCCCAGCGATTCGGCGCTGTAGTGACCGCAGAACACAGCGCCAGCATGACGTACCCGTGCAAGCAGTTCCTCAGGTTCATCGACCATGAGCTGAAGATGCTCGGGTGCGATCCGGTTGGCAATCGCAATAGCTTCATAAAGGCTATCGACCAGAATAACTGCACCGCGTGCCTGCAGGGACGCTGTAATGACAGAATGTCGATCGAGTTGCGGCAACAGTCGATTGACTGCCAACCGCACCCGTTCAATCTGTCTACTGTCGGGACAGATCAAAATAGATTGTGCCTGCTTATCGTGTTCTGCCTGAGCCATAAGGTCGATTGCAACCCAGTCTGGATCGGCACTGTCATCGCAGATCACGACCACTTCAGAAGGTCCCGCTATCATATCTATACCCACTTGACCAAAGACCTGCCTTTTGGCTTCGGCAACAAAGCGATTCCCTGGCCCTACGATTTTGTCAACTCGCGGTACTGTTCCAGTGCCATAAGCCATAGCTGCCACTGCCTGTGCACCGCCAATCTGAAACACACGATCAACCCCGGCGACACGAGACGCTGCCAACACAGCATCGCTGCATTGACCGCCAGAAGCCGGAACGGTCATCACGATCTCGTCAACACCCGCGACCCGGGCCGGTACGCTGTTCATCAGTACTGACGATGGGTAGGACGCTGTACCGCCTGGCACATAGATGCCAACGCGCTCGAGTGGTCGGATCTGCTGCCCCAGACGTGTGCCGTCCTCTTGCTCGTAGTGCCAGGATGTCTCACGCTGGCGAGTGTGAAACTGCCGGATTCTGTCGGCGGCGTGCTCCAGAGACCGACGCAAACCGACGTCAATTCGTGATAACGCGTTTTCACATTCCGAGGGGTCAATTTCAAGGTCTGCTGGTTCCTTGCATCGTAGGCCATCGTATTGTGCCGTCAGATCCAGCAACGCCTGGTCCCCGTATTGCCGAACCTTGCCAATTATCTCCCGAACCGTTTTCTCGACATGGGTATCGAACACCTGATCACGGTCTAGTAACGCGTCGAGTTGGGCAGAAAAATCCGGCGAATCAGTCTTCAACTGTCGCAGCAGGCTGGGCATTTTGTCGTGAACCGCGTTCTTGCTGCAGAAAATATTACGATGTGTACATAGCCGCTTGGGGATACTGGCCACTGGAGATCCGCTGGATACGTGCACCACACTGGGCGAGTTTTTCTTCGATACAGTCATACCCACGATCAATATGGTAGATACGATCCACAACCGTCTGGCCTTGAGCGGCCAGTCCGGCCAGGACTAGACAGGCAGACGCTCTAAGATCCGTCGCCATCACTTGGGCACCACTTAAGTTTTTCACACCACGCACCAGGGCTGTATTGCCACGCAACTCTATGTCGGCGCCCATCCGCTGCAATTCCTGGACATGCATAAATCGACTCTCAAATATCGACTCCGTTACTGTTGCCGCACCCTCAGCGATACTGTTGAGGAGCATGAACTGCGCCTGCAAATCTGTTGGAAACCCGGGAAATGGTTGAGTTTTCAGGTCAACCGCCTGTAATCGACAACCATCCATAGACAGTGCGATGGTGTCCTGATCGATCCTGATCGAGGCGCCCATGGCATCGAGTTTCGCCAGTACGGCATCAAGCAATCTTGTTTCTATGCCGCCAAGCTGAATCTGGCCACCGGTTGCAGCCGCCGCTGCAAGATAAGTGCCGGCTTCAATTCTGTCAGGGGCAACCCTATGGTAGGCGCCACTTAACCTTGCCACACCCTCTATTTCGATCTGACCGCTACCGGCACCACTGATCCTTGCACCCATCGCGACCAAGCATTCAGCGAGGTCTACCACTTCGGGCTCTCTGGCCGCGTTTTCCAGTGTTGTCCGGCCGTCGGCCAGTACGGCTGCCATCATCAGGTTTTCGGTACCCGTCACAGTCACCGTGTTAAAAACTATCCGGCAGCCCTGTAAACGACCCGCCGGTACGCTGGCCCGGATGTAGCCACCTTCTACCGTAACTTGTGCCCCCATCATCTCGAATCCCTGAATGTGCAGATCGACTGGCCGTGAGCCGATCGCACAACCACCCGGGAGCGACACCTCGGCTTCGCCGAAGCGGGCTAGCAGCGGCCCCAAAACCAAAACGGAGGCACGCATGGTTCTGACCAGTTCATAAGGCGCCCGATGACTGGTCAATTCAGCCGCATTAACGGCTATCGCCAGCTTATCGTCAACCTCAATACGTACCCCAAGGTGACCGAGCAGTTCCAGTGTGGTCGTAATGTCCCGCAGATGTGGCACGTTGCTAACAACCAAATTCTGATCAGTCAGCAGTGACGCAATGAGAACAGGTAGCGCTGCATTCTTTGCGCCTGAGATTCGAATCTCACCCTCAAGCGGAATACCGCCACTGATCAGAAGTTTGTCCACGTGCTAAAACATTTAAGTACTGTTTACTCTGTCCGTCGATTCTGGATCGAGTAGTTACGCCTGTCCAGTTGTTCCCACCACCGACAAGTAAAAGGCGCCCGCGGGCGCCTTTATTAACTCACTGACTCAACCCCGAGCTGTCAGTTTGTGACCGTCTCCAGTTTGGCCTTGAGTTCACCACTTTCATACATTTCTGTCACGATATCACTGCCGCCGACAAATTCTCCGTTGATATAGAGTTGCGGGATGGTCGGCCAGTTCGAGAAATCCTTAATCCCCTGGCGAATTTGGTCATCTGAAAGCACGTCGGCTGAGGCGAATTGCGCCCCGCACTCCTGCAGTATCTGCACAAGCCTGCCGGAAAAACCACACTGTGGGAAGTCGGGGCTTCCCTTCATAAACAGCATGACACTGTTTTCCTCAACAATGTTTTTGATTTGTTCCTGCACATCCATTAGCGTCCCCTTTGCTTACCTTCTCGTTGATAAAACCCGTCGGCTCAAGCGTTACTGTGGTGTCAACGTTCTCATCGACAGCGCATGAATCTCTTCGTCCATCTTATCTCCAAGTGCTGCATACACCATCTGCTGCTGTTGAATACGGTTTTTCCCTTCAAAGCCGGCGTAAACGACGACCGCCTCAAAATGTCGACCGTCACCCGAGATGTCGACCTGCGACCCTGGCAGATTCTGTTCGATCCAGCCCTTGATGTCTTCAGGTGTCGGCATAATTCGAAAAATTAATCCTACGATCGTCCCCGCACCAGACCATGAGTCCCGATACGGCTTCAAGAGTATATCGATAGGCGCAAAAAGGAAACCTACAAAATGTAAGCGATTCGACTCCCCATCGGGCTGATGACCACACTACTGAAGGGTAGGCCGCTTCAGCAAAGGCCCTCAGCCGTCTGCGTCCTGTGTTTCCAGCGCATAGACGAGGGCCTCAAACCCTTTGGTCCTGATGATCTGGTCGTAGCTGCGGCGATAACTCAGCACCAGACTGATACCGTCAAGCCTGACATCGTAAATCTGCCACCGGCCGTCCGCACTGCGCAGGAAAGCATAATCGACTGGCACTGGCGCCTGCCCGGGATCCCGCACCCGGGTCTGTACCAAGGCAGTCCGGGCTGACTCATCGAAAGCCAGGGGCAGGTATTCGATTTCTTCCTGGCCGGTGTACTCGAACATCACTGTGGCATAAGTTCTGATCATCAGGTCCATAAAAGCACGGGTAAAACGATGTCGCAGATCGGGATCGGCTGTCTTGAAATGCGCGCCCAGGATGAGTCGGGTGATCTTGTCGACTGCAAACTGCGCACGGACAAGACGATTGACCAGGTCATAAAGCTGGCCCTTATCGGCTGCCAGTGTCGACCGGTTACTGTCCAACTCAGCCAGCAACTGTTCTACGGTTTCACGCAGTAACGTGTCAGGTCGTTGCTCTGCTCGAGCGGGCTGCGCTGCCATAGATACAACCATCATAACAGCTGACAACACGATCCCAGACACGCGCATTCCAAGGCGGTTGTTAAAACGTGGCAACTGAGTAGTCACGATTGTCGACTCACAATGGTTTAAAGATCAGGAGCAGTTTAGGCAACAACGTCAACGATGCCAGCAGTGCAATTAGCATCGCCAATGCGGTCAGCATGCCAAAGTGAATGGTCGGCACAAAATTCGACAGTGTCAATATAGAGAACCCCGCAATGATCGTTATGGCGGTATACGAGATTGCATTGCCAATACTGGCGTGGCAGTTGCGCAACGTTATCACGTAGTCACGGTGATGTAGAAACTCTTCTCTGAACCGGTACAGGTAATGAATGCTGTTGTCGACAGCAACACCAATTGTAATCGAAGCAATTGTGATGGTCATCATATCCAGTGGAATTCCAATCAACCCCATTAGACCCAGAATAGACACAGCGGCCAGTAGGTTGGGAATGATTCCGATGATGGCCAGTGCCCAAGAACGAAAAAGTATGAGCAACATAATTGCTATGCCCAGCATCACGACACCCAGTGCTTCAATCTGTGACTTAAACAGGCTCTGCAGCATATTGTTGTATAGCACAAGCAGCCCGGTAATCTGCAGACGATCCTCGGCTAGTCCCACATCCTGAACAAGCCCGGCTCGCAACTGTTTAAGCAGCTCATCGCGACGAAGATCGGCAAGCGAATCCTTGACTCTGACACTGATTCTGGCTTCGTTGTCTGCAACCGATATGTAGGGATCTATCAGTGTCGACTTCAGATTTTGGGGCATTCGCTTGTACACAATTGCCAGTTCAAACGCATCAAAAGGTCCTTTGTTGATCTCTTCACCCACTCGAATGAGCGACGCCACCGACATCACCTTTCCGATTCCGTAGACTGTCTCGATGTAGTCGTGGGCCTTTTTGATAAGTTCTATCTTGTCCGGGGTGAACCAGTAATCTTGATCATCACCGGTATCCGTCGTACCCAACAGTAACTTAAGTTCTTCATCTTCCTCTTCTAATGCCACCGAGCGTTCGGCTTCTGGAAACCGGATCAGGATATCCAACGGCGTAGTGCCGCCAAGTTGGTCGTCGATGACCCGCAGGCCACGATGAATTTCAGTGTCCTCGCCAAAGTAGTTCACGAAACTGTTTTCCACTTCAAGGCGCATTATGCCGATAAAACTCAACCCTACCAGCACAGCAGACAATACCAGTATCCACCTGCCATGATGCACGGTCAGCCGGGCCAAACCCAGCGTAAGATGGAACGGCCGGATGGTCTGAATTTGAGTTCGTGACGCGTGACCAAGCAGCACCAACATGACGGGAAACAACAGGAAACAGGTCAGGAAAGTAACGCCGAGACCCAAAGACATCATCCAGCCGAAATCAATCACCGGCTTGATATCACTGAAAACCAGTGATCCAAAGGCAATGATTGTGGTCAACGCAGTATAGAGACATGGCCAGAACATCTTCTGTGTCGTTTTAAACACCAACTCCTGCTGCGACCTGCCAGGTTCATCACGCTCGAGTTGCCGATATCGAACAATCAGATGGACTGTCATGGACATGGTGATGATCAGCATCAGTGCAACAAAGTTTGACGAAATCACTGTGACCGGCCAGCCCATGAACCCCAGTAGCCCGACCATCGTCAGACCGGCATAGACGCAACTGATCAATGGTAACAACACCCAGCGTGGCCGGCGAAAGATCAGACTCAGAATCAACACCAGAAACAAAAAGACACCACAGCCAAAAACGAATAGATCGTTTCTGATGAAGGTAATCATGTCGTCGGCCACCATTGGCACGCCACCCAGCACCAGTTGTCCATGATCTCGGTACTGATCCATGATGCCGCGAAGTTGCTCGATCAGCCGGTGGTTATGCTGATCGGCCTGGTGTTTTGCCAAGACGTAAGCCTGCGTGACACGATCGAGTGATTTTTTCTCGCTCACTGTGAAGTTGGCTTGCTGGCTTCGCGACAGTAACTGGTCACGCTCGGCCTGTAACGCGATTAGCGGCGTGTTTTCTGCAAGGTTGACCTGCAGTGCAGTCGTTTTGCCATCCGTGCTGATGACTAGATCACTGAAGATAGGGCTGATAATCAGCTCGTCTCTTGCCTTGTCTGTGTCGACCAGTGGGCTCTCCAGGGTTCGGTAACTACTGGCTAACTCTGATAAAGAGCCCTCATGCTGCTTCAGCAGTGGGACATCGAGCAGGGTGACTACCGATTCAACGCCGTTTAGCGCTGTGATCTGATCCTTAATCCGACGGATCACATTGAGCGTGTTGTTAGCAAAAAGATCCTGGTTTGGAATAAAAGCAACAAAGATGAAGCTGCGTGTTTGATAGCGCTCAGACATCTGCCTAAATATCCGCAGGTCTTCGTCATCCTCCAGCAGCAAAGAATCAGCAGACGCGTCCAGACGGAAATGGCTGACATTAGCTGAGAAAAAGACGAGCACACCAAGCAGCAACGCCAATATCAGGAACGGTCGGCCGAGGACTGTTTTGGAATACAGCACCGGGAAGTCCATCATAAGCCCCTGTTCGGCAATGAACGCTCCGATGAACTGACCTGCGGTCGGACTTTTAACAGTCCGACCAGCCCGGAGCCGAAGGAGTGTTTGGCCTGAATCACGATCCGTATCGCTGAGCACTGACAATGCATGATTCCAGTAGAATAGTCCAGATCGCGGCTGTTGGCTGCCTAAACACAAATTAAGGCGTCATGAACAAAATCGATTTCACTCGTGAAGGCCGAGAGGTCCTGTCGCTGGAAAGCCGTGCACTGGGGCAGCTCGCGGACCGGCTTGATGCCGGATTTAGCCGCGCGTGCGAGCTGCTGCTGGCCTGTGAAGGCCGCGTCATAGTGGTTGGGATGGGGAAATCAGGTCACATCGGTGGAAAAATAGCTGCAACGCTAGCCAGTACCGGTACTCCGGCATTTTTTGTCCACCCCGGAGAAGCCAGTCACGGGGACCTGGGGATGATTACACCGGGTGACCTGGTGATTGCCATTTCGAACTCCGGCGAGACCCCTGAGATCCTGACCCTACTGCCCATCATTAAACGCATGGGCATACCCCTGATCGCCATGACCGGTCAGGCGAAGTCTACGCTGGGTAATGCTGCGGTCGAATGTCTCGACACCAGTGTCGACAAAGAAGCGTGCCCACACAACCTGGCACCCACAGCCAGCACGACAGCCACTCTGGGCATGGGAGATGCGCTGGCCATCGCCGTACTCAAATCCCGCGGTTTCAGCCGCGACGACTTCGCGCGATCTCACCCTGGTGGTACCTTGGGACGACGTCTATTGATTTACGTTCGCGATGTCATGCACACCGGCCATGACATGCCGCTGGTTGCATCCGGCAGTCAACTCACCACGGCGTTGGAAGAGATGTCGGCCAAAGGCCTGGGCATGACTGGCATAGTCAATCCTGAAGGCCACCTGATCGGCATATATACTGACGGTGATGTCCGGCGCTCCATAAATCGGTCTATAGATGTCAAAACCACCGTGATTGACCAGGTGATGGTGTCGGACCCGCGTTCAACCGCCGCCGATGCGCTGGCCGCTGAAGTCGTCCAGCTCATGCGTCAACACTCGATCAACGGATTGTTTGCGGTAGATCCGGAACAGCGACCAATTGGCGCCCTCAATGCACTCGACCTGATTCGGGCGGGCATATTCTGAAATGGCCGATCGCCACCTTGAACAAGCAGTGCTCGTCGCCACGATCGCGGTGATGTTCGGACTGAGCCTATGGCTGCAGATGAATTTTCTCAAACCGACATTACCCCAAAATGGGACTGTCATCAGCCACGAACCGGACTACTACATTCATAAGTTCACGGCCACGGGACGTGATGCCAATGGCATCGCCTACGTACTGGAAGCCAAGCGCCTGGCGCATTTCCCAGACGATAATACCGCTTTGCTGGATGAACCCCGGCTGGTGCAATATGAACAGGACACATCATCACGCACGACCTCCAGCGACTCCGGCCTGGTCTACGAAAATGGCACCAAGATTCTGTTGCAGGGTAACGTTCAGGTCACTCAAGGCGCAACAGACAAGGCCGTGGGCAGCGTGACGTCAGCCGATAGAATGACCATTAAACTCCGGTAATTACCCGGCAGATCACCCCGTTCGAGCTTATCCAGGCCGCAATCGCTTGCCCGATGGTGAAAAGTGCCGGCCTCTCGGGGGGTAGTCGGCCTCGGTTTGTTAGAATTCAGCTTATGTTCCCCCCGGTTTTTGTTGTGCTTCTCCTCGCTTTATCAGTGATTCCGCCGACGTCCGTACACGCGCTGGAAAGTGACCGTGACCAACCAGCCCTGATTGAAGCAGACGAAGTTGAACTCGACTTTACCAGCGGACAGCGGATTTACCGTGGCAATGTCTCGATCAAGCAGGGCACGATCAGAATCATTGCGGATGAGGTCGAACTTTATTACCACGGTGAACAGTTGGAAAAGGCGATAGCACGTGGCAACCCGGCCGTGTT
>Ga0207963_1001923_pt1 | contig 10661 bp, 10 predicted proteins | sample Knorr_S15_td_NAD_FD_185604 | JGI IMG/M metagenome (GOLD analysis project Ga0207963, IMG submission 185604) | Marine microbial communities from Southern Atlantic Ocean transect - Knorr_S15_td_NADW_ad_2500m_LV_A (SPAdes) (version 2) | ecosystem: Environmental > Aquatic > Marine > Oceanic | place...
GGTGCAGTTCCATTCTCAGCTATGGCTAGAATAGCATTTATTGGTTCAGTCATGCTCAAAAGTCTTCAAAAGCAGGGATATTTGGACAGCTCCTTTGTAGAAAATTTTATGAATTCTATATCATCGCCATTATCTGAAATTCAAGATGATATGAATGCTGTAATTAATAACAAACTTTCAAAAAAACAATTCCTGAAAAAATATGGACATTTGAGACCTGGTACATATGATATAACTGCACGCAGATATGATATTCAGGAAAAATTCTTTGATAACGTTAAACTGCTAAAAGTTAATAAAAAAAATATCCGTAACATAAAATCAATTAATTTAGATAAAATATTCTTGGAACACAATTTAAACTTTAATACTTCAGATTTTCTAAATTTTGCTGGGGAATCCTTAGTAAAACGTGAACAGCTAAAATTTGAATTTACAAAAAATCTAAGCCTTGCTTTGGAATTAATTGCTGAGATAGGAACAAAACTAGGCTTTTCAAGAAAAGAAATGGCTTGTTTGGACATCCAAACTATTTTAAAATTAAAAGATCATTCATCGTCAGAAATTAAAGATGTTTTTGCTGTGAAAATAAGTCAAGGAAAAAATAAAAAAGTGTTTAATGAACATATTGTTTTACCTCCAATAATTTTTTCAGAAACTGACCTTGAAATTATTCAATATCATATAACGGAACCGAATTATATAACTAACAAAAAATTAACATCTGAAATTATTCATCTGAAGTATTTTGATACTGATATTCCTAATATTAATAACAAAATAATCTTGATTGAAAATGCGGATCCCGGATATGATTGGATTTTTACAAAAAACCCATCTGGATTGATTACAAAATATGGTGGCGTTGCCTCTCATATGTCAATACGATGTTCTGAAATAGGTTTACCAGCTGCTATTGGCTGCGGTGAGATCTTATTTGAGAAACTACTACTTTCTTCAAAAATACTACTAGATTGTCAAAATGAACAAATCGTAATTTTAGAACATAGTATAATTGATGAAGATGTTGAAGCAAAGAAAAAATTGAAATCATTGGGGTACATTAAATGAATGATGTGGGAAGTATGACTGTAAAAAAAATAAAAATTGGGATTTCGCAAAGAATTGTTAATGAAGAAAATTATGTGGAAAGAAGAGACGCAATAAGTCATGATTGGTCGAATTTATTGGAAAAAATTGATTTTATACCAGTTTTTATTCCTAATAGTCTGTCAGACACAACAAGTTTTCTTGAAAGTTTTGGATTGAGTGGCCTGATTCTTTCTGGAGGTGATAATTTGGGTATTCATCCTGATCGTGATAAAACCGAATTAGAGTGCCTAAAATTCGCTATTGCTAAGAAAGTACCACTGTTGGGAGTGTGTAGGGGCATGCAATTAATCAATAATTTCTTTGGCGGCTCGGTTGTACAAAATGACAATAATAAACATGTGGGAAATAATCATACCATAAAAATTTTGGATTCTAATATTTCTAGCATTCTTAGAACAAACTCAATTGTTGTTAATTCATATCACAATAATTTGATTACAAGAGATGTTTTAGCATCCGAATTGACATCTGTTGCTATTGATGAAACTGATAACTCAATTGAATGTCTGCTACATGAAAAATATCCAATTTTAGGAGTTATGTGGCATCCTGAACGTAATCCAGATAAAAATAATAAAACTATTTTACAATATTTTTTTAACGAGTTAACACATGACAAATAATAATTCTAAAGTTATTATTCTAGCCGCTGGCGAAGGTACAAGATTACAGCCTCTGACTTTAGAAAAACCAAAGTGCCTTATTGAAATTTTTGAAAAAAAAATATTGGAATGGCAGCTTGATGTATTCAAACACTTCAATATTGATGACATATCTATAGTCACAGGACATCTAGCAGAAAAAATAAATTTACAATCATCTCTGACATATTTTAACAATACTGATTACAATACCACCAATATGCTTGAAACATTATTTTGCGCAAGGGAGAAAATGGAAGGTTCTGTGATAGTTGTATATGGTGATATAATTTTTGAAAAAGATGTATTAAAAAAACTACTTGAATCTAAAGATGATTATTCTATAATTGTTGATAAAAACTGGGAGGACATGTGGAAAATTAGATTTAACAACCCTTTAGATGACGCTGAGAGTTTGATGGCAGATGAAGAAAATTATTTGACAAGCATTGGGCAAAAAACCTCAGATTTAAACGAAATTCAAGGACAATACATTGGTCTTATGAAATTTCAGAATAATGGATTAGAATTTATCAAAAAGAAATATGATGAAGCAAAAGCCATATCAAAAAATAATAAAAACATACTAAATCCAAACTTAGATTTTAAAAAATCATATATGACAGATTTTCTGCAGTATCTAATTAGAAATAACGCTAAACTAAAAGCTGTCTATATCAAGAACGGATGGCTTGAACTTGATTCTATGAATGACTATAAAACATACCAGACTCTTATGGAATCAGGAACTCTTTCTAAATTTTTTAGAATATAACAATGTAAAAATTTAATGTATTGAATTATCCTTAAGATACCTATAGAGTATTTCCTTGTAAGATTGTTCTAGTTGTGATTCTTCATCATAAATATTGTTTAATTCCTTAGGATCAGACTCAAGATCATAAAATTCCCACGTTTTGGGTGTTTTATTATAAATTAATTTTTTGTTATTCTTTCTAACACAAAAAACATTATGTTTTTTTGGTGAAGGCCAAGGTCCATACAGTCCACCAGTCTCCACAAAAACTTCTCTTTCTTGTGTATTTTTATCCTGAATCATCGGAAACAAACTTTCTCCTTGAATCTTCTCCTTTTGCTTATTAAATTTCGCATTAACAAGTTCGCCAATAGTTGGAAGTAAATCTATTGTTCTACATTGTTTATCGATTATATCGCTACCCATACCTGGAACATGCATTATACAAAAAACATTGATGGTATAATCATACACAAATGTTCCATAGAATTGTTCACCATCTTTTTCCCCTAAACTTGTACCATGATCCGAAAAAATAATTAAAACAGTTTTTTCTTCAATATTACAATCTTTTATTGTATTTACAATTAAAGAAACATATTCATCAGTATCCTGTAAAAAAGATTCATACACACTTTTCTTTGTTTTTTTATCATAAGAAAAATTTTTAGAGGATTTTTCTTTGTCGATTACATCCCGAACAAATTTTTTGTGAGTTTCAGTATTATGTAAAAAAAGAAAAAATTTATCCTTCTTTGATAAACGTTGAATGAATTCCATATGACGTTGTTGAAAATCTACTGTCTTTTCATCATAAATATTGTATTCATCAAATCCCTGATTAGGTACAACTGAATCGTCAATAATGTCACATAATGTATAATGGCCTGTTTTTTGCATGATTTCAGATAATGTTTCAATTTTGTCTTTTCTAAAATTGAACATGTTATAGTATGCATTAGCGCCATTTCTTGAGGGATACATTCCTGAAAAAACAGCCGGTAATGCTGCAAAAGTATATGGTGCAACAGTAAACATTTTTGGAAAATAATAACTCCTTTCTTTGAGCAATCTTAATGATTGACAAAGTTCAACTTTGTCTTTTCTGAATCCGTCTAGGTTGATTAGGATTACATTATAATCTGAGGAAGGTTTCATTTCTTAGCTATATTTTGTCTAATCCATTTAATACTTTTAATTCGTTAAAAATTAATTCCGCAACTTTTTGATTACCATCTTTTGAATAATGGCCGCCGTATTCATTATTATCAGAAAATAGGTTATCAATTCCTTGTAGATTTGTCATATCTTTGATAATATCAATGAAAAATAAATCTTCGATCTTTTTCAGTTCATTTACAAAATTACGATAAAAATGAAAATTTTGTCTAATGAATAAAACATCATCCTTTTGTGGTAAAAATACAAAAACTGGCTTAAATTTTTGCTTTTTCGCATAATTAACATACTCAACTAAAATTTGTTTTAGTAATTCACAAGTTTCATTATCCTTGAATAATTTTATCCGCCAATCTAAATTGATTCTCATAATTATTTTCATGGGATTCCACTTGATATCAGCATACTCTAATTTTTTTTTCTTTCTCTGAGCAATTTTTCGTACTGAATTAATTATACTAAAGTTCCTTCTTAAATTTTTTAGAATCGTAATACAATATGGAAAACTAATTTTTTCCTTTAAAAATTTATTTTCATAAAAGAAATCATATCGTTTAATCTCATCTAGGTAGTTTTGATATTTTTCAAATTTATTTTTTTCATCGATTGGATTTTCTATTAGATTTAAGTTATTATTTTTTAGATAAAATCTTGGTTTGAAACCAAATGTGTTACCGTATTCGTAATAATGCTTCCAAACACTAACAATTCTGCAAATTGTTTCTGGTACCACTCCCATTATCACAATTTTTGTAGGGTGTTTGGAAAATTCTCTTTTTAGTCGTAAAAGTGCCTGATCAACTCCATAATTTCCTACTCCAAAATTTATCACGTTAGAATCAGTAAGTTCTGATAAATAATGTGCCCAGGTTTCATCATTATTTACTTGCCTAGAAAAAGTAAATGAATCACCATAGCATGAAATGTTTGATTTCAAATTATCAAAATCTGGATTTGTTCTTGCACCAAACTGATTTATCGTCCAATTTGTTTTTCCAAATTTACCTATTTCGTCGTGTGATGTATTTGGTTTTCTTACCCATCCAAGTTCAGAATCAAATCCATGAGAAATAAATTTTGATAATCCTTGTTTATCCAGAAGTGGAGTTTTATCCTTTTCTACTATCAGCCATTGAAAATCTTTGTTGACCTGTAATACTGTTCTTCTAACAATAATTTCAATTATAAAAAAAACTGCTACTGCAAATAAAAAAATAATAATTTCGTTCATAATCGTATAAATCTAAAATTCCTTCTTTTGAGATTTAAATCTAGAGTATAATTACTACTAAAGCCAATTCTATCAGTCTATAATCCATGATAAGTGAATACTAAATAGTTGTCGAGAAGGATATTGAATTGATGAAAGGCATAAAATTATTTGATCCTGTTATTGATGAGCATGAGGTAAAAAAAGTAGTTAAAACGTTAAAGAGTGGTTTTTGGGCATCAGGAGCTGGTGGTGGTCAAGTACACGAATTTGAAACAAAATTTAAGACATTCATTAACTCAAAATCTTGTGTCGCTGTTAATAGCGGTACAGCTGCACTACACTTGGCTGCATCACTTTGTAATATTAAAGGAAAAGAAGTTATTTTGCCGTCCTTATCGTTTGTGAGCACTGCACATGCAATAATGTATAATGGTGGAAAGCCAGTTTTTGTAGATGTTGATCCTCATACACTATGCATTGATCCTGAAGAAATAAAGAAAAAAATATCTAAGAAGACTAAATGCATAATACCTGTTCATTTTGGGGGAATTCCAGCAGACATCAAAAGGATTCAAAAGTTATCAAAATCCAATGTTATGATCATTGAAGATGCAGCGCATGCATGTGGTTCCCAATATAATGGAAAAAAAATTGGAAGTCATGGAGATTTTGTTTGTTTTAGTTTTCATCCTGTAAAGAATTTAGCAATGCCTGCGGGTGGATTAATCTCAATTAATAATCATAATCATAAAAAAATGGCAGATGATTTGAAATCTAAACGCTGGTGTGGAATTTCAAATAGAAAGTATACAGATTATGATGTAGACAAAATAGGTTGGAATTTTTATATGAATGAATTCTCTGCCGCTATTGGTTTAGCACAACTTGAAAAAATTCAAAAAATGAATAATAAGAGAAAAAGCATTGCAAAAATTTATGATAAAGAGCTAAACGTGTCAAGAAAAATTCCATTTACAAAAACATGTGTATATCATTTATACTGGATTTGTGTAAACGATAGACAATTTTTTAGAAAGAAACTTTTAGAAAAAGGAATTGAAACGGGAACACATTACAAACCTATTCATCAAATGTCATTTTACAAAAAATCTATTAAACTCCCGATAACCGAAAAAATTGCTAAGCAGATTGTTACAATTCCTATTCATCCAAATTTAACAGAGAATAATATTGACAAAATAATAGTTAATGTTAATAGATTTGCCAGTTAGATTCTAGTAATTGATTAAAGGTAAATATGTAAAATTGCGGTCATTAGAACCGAACGATCTTCCCAAATTAAGAGATTGGAGAAATAGTAAATTTATCCGTAAAGCTACTAGGGAATATCGTCTACTAAATATGATAAATCAAAAAAAATGGTTTGAGACAATCCAAAATGAGAATCCGCCAATCTCATTAATGTTTGGAATCCAAAATAACAAAAACAAATTGATTGGAGTGTGCGGATTAACTTATATCGATTGGAAGAATAAACATGCAGAAATATCCTGCTACCTAAATTCAGTAAATTGGCAAAAGACAAAAGAGGCACGAGATACAATTCATATAATTCTAAAATATGGTTTTGAAGAATTAAACCTACATAGAATATGGGCTGAAATTTTTTCTACAGCACAAGAAAATATTACATTATTCAATAAGATGGGTTTTGCCAGAGAGGGTGTACTCAGACAAAAATTATGGAGAGATGGAAAATGGTGGGACTCTCACATATACTCTAAACTTTCCTCCGAATTTAATAAAAAATGATGACTATTGAAATTTAGTAAAAATATCATAAACTTCAAAATAATTGCTGAAGTTGGCTCTAATTGGAATGGAGATATTAAAACTGGAAAAAAAATCATAAAAAAATTAAAAGATGCAGGTACGGATGCAGTTAAATTTCAAATGTGGAGAGCTGATGATCTATATGATACAAACCATCCAAATTGGAATGAAATAACAAAATCTGAACTTACTCCACAACATGCACTAGAATTCAAAAAATATTCAGATAAATTAAAAATTGATTGTTTTTGGAGTGTTTTTTATCCAGAAGCTGTTGAATTTTTGGAAAATCTTCATGTTAAGTTTTACAAGATTGCATCCCGTACTACAGCACTAATGGATCAAAACTCTTTGGAAACAATGCGTGCAATTGCAAAAACCAAAAAACCAGTAATAATTAGTATGGGTCTTGGTGGTAACAAAAGAAAAATTGAAAATATTTTCAAGAACAATAAAAAATATTTCTTATATTGTATATCCAAATATCCTACTAAGATTGATGAACTTGATTTTGAATTGATGAAAAAACATGATGGATTCTCTGACCATACTGAAGGTTATTTGGCTCCATTATTGTATGCTATTAATTCAAAATCTCTGAATAAGATGAAATTCTTAGAAAAACATGTTTCGATCTCTGAATCCTTAGGACCAGATAAACCGTTTTCAATGGATATTGAAAATTTTACTGAAATGATAAAATACATTAAAACAATTCTTTCGTAAAAAAAGTGACAGTGTAGAATGAAAATTAACCCATTGGATGTAAAACTCCGTCCTGTAAATCAAGATGATTGGAACTTTATTTTAGAAATTAGAAATCAGGAAGAAGTCAGAAATGCTTGTTATGATACTTCAATTATAGATTATTCTACTCATGAGGCATATATGCACAAATTGGATAATACTCCTAATTGTCATCAATGGATAATAGTTTACAAGAACGAGGATGTGGGTCAAGCTAAAGTTGACGATTTAGTATTTGGATATATGTTATCTGATGAATATAGAGGTAAAGGAATTTGGCAAAGTGCATATCCTTTAGTTTTAAAAGAAGTTAAAAAAATGGGATATACAAAATTGAAGGGAACTGTGAAGTTTAATCAAAAAAAACAATTAGAAATTGCACTCGGCCTTGGATTCGTTAAAACAGGAATTAGGTCTAAAGATGGTAAACCCGTTGGATATGATATGGAAAAAAATCTAGAGTAAATAATTCAAGCGTAAAAAAATGCCAAGCAGTAATAAAGACCTCTTTCATAGACATTTGGTTTCCTTTCAAAAGTAATATGGGATCCATTTTCAGCAACATTCCAATGAGCATACTTCGGTCCTGATAAAATCCATTTAAGTAATCTAGTATCTAGTGACAACTTTACATGTTTTTTATAATTATGAATATTCTTTTGATTTATTATTTTCCAACCATCACCATTACAAGAAATTGCAAGAAACTCTTCACTTGATAATTTTACTAACACCATAGTATCTGAAGAAAAACGCAATTCTTTTCTTTTTCTTTCAAATCTTTCATAACATTTGCTAATTAATGATTTTATTTCTTCAATTTTTGGTTCTTTCTCATACTCATAATCCAATTTTCGTTTGGCAAGAACACTCTCAATATATTGTTGCTTTTGTATTTTATCTATTTTTTTATATGGTTCCGATGGCTGACCCATTTCCGTGTCAAATGACGAACTAGGATTTAATACAATACATCTTGATTTTTCAACATCAATATTTTTCGAATTGATAAAATAATCAAATGCGTCGTCAAGTTCTGTAACACCTCTATAATCATTAAGAGGTGCCAATTTTCCCGCCAAAGTATAGCGACCTGCAAAAGGCATAAAGTAATTTGGTTCGAATAAACTCACGTAATTTTCTGCTTGTTTTAAAAAGTTTTGTTGAAGTAGTTCTTTTTCCTTCATTTTTTCAGCTACTGGCAAAGTAAAACATTGAGGATATGCAGAAGCCGAGGTATAACCAACCAACAACATATCTATTTTTGGATATTTTTCCTTAATTGTTGTAGCTGCTGTAAAAGCCAGTTCAAAAGGACAATCATTAGTATTTACAAGTACACCATCCTGATCATCAATAACAGACATAGTATCAATTGAAGTTGAACCGTATTTTGACTCTAAGGGAGCACATCCAAAATATTTGTAGCATATTGATGGATCACAATTATCTGCGGCTAAAATATTGATAAAAACTTGATTTTTTAAATGGGTTCTATCGTTATGATTAAGTTCATTAACTTTGAATCCCATTTTTTTGATGTTTTCTCTCAAAACCTTATTTTCAAAATTATGAATAATTACTGGTATGTCCTTATTCAATTTTGAAAGACTCTTTTTGCTAAAATGATCCTGATGAATATGACTAAGATAAATAAAATCAACGTCGTTAAAATTTTTGGGTTGAAAATCTATAGGAGGGTAATGGTTCCATGAACCGTATAACTCACCATCGACCAGCCAAGGATCACAAAGGATTTTCACTCCTTTGGTTTCTATCATTACTGCGGAAGACTGGAAAAACGTAAGTTTCATTTTTTATATAATATTTTTAGTATATCTATAATTTCAATCTATTTAATCTAAACTCACATAATACAATGTATAAAAATATACTTAAATTTTAACATAATAGAATCTAAGTGATAACGAATTAACCTTGCATTTCCTTTTTTTCTTCGTTACTTTTCATGTTGTTTATATCTTTAATTAGCATAGGTTCTGGATTTAGTTGAAGTTTAAGTTTTTCTTTGACGCAAAAATCGTCAACCGCCTTGGTTTCTCCAATAGCACCTTTAGTTAAATCTGACGTTCCACCACCATATTGATCAAATAAGATGATTCCGTTTTTTGAAAGCTTTTCCCAAACGAATTCTAAAGAAAACTTAGTTGCATCATATACACCGCTATCAGAAAAAATAAATGAAAATTCTTTTGGGGTAGATTTTGAAGGTAATGTGTCTTCAAATAACCCCTTTACTAGAATGATTTTATCATCTACATTGAATTTTTTAATCTTGGTCTGTACTGATTCTAATGATTCAGGCAAGTCATCAGTCCCACCACCACCTACGGTTCCTTTGAAGGTTTTAGATTTAGTAGAAAATCTATCATCATAAGGAAAACCTTCAAAGGTGTCATAAGCATAAATTTTACGTTTGGAATTAATCTGTTTTAAAAAACGTGCCATCATTACTGTTGTACCACCTTGAGCACCACCTAACTCTATGATATCGCCTTCAATCCCTTCTGTTTTTCTAATCAAAGATAGAATGATCCCCAATTTTTTTACAGGTACTCTTGAATCAAGTTCTTTCTGATTTTTTACAAGAAATAACTGTTCTTTTTTGATCATTGGTTCAGAATCATTTGTATGTGCATATACCTTTAATCTTAATAGAAATTTTGTGAATGGTGATTTTGGTTTATTGGCTACGTTGAGTGGGTCCATAGGAAAGATATTTGGGAACTTTTCATGTGTTATATTGTATAATTTAGCTAAAAAATGTAATGATATGAAAATCGTTTGTGCTATAGATATTTTACTTTTCAAGTTTATTTCATCTTCTATGCGATAATAATCCATAATTTAAGAACATTTGTACTTTTTATCTTATAATTATAACAATTGTAAATCTTTGATGTTCTCTGTTATTTCATCTGTGGTTAATAGTTGAGTTTTGTCTGAGGAATAAACATCAAGGTCCTTAACTTTTTTTATTCCTGGATATGTTTTCTCTAAATTTTTATCATCATGTAATTCATTGAGGAGCATAAACATATTTTCATATGACCATGCATAACGCATCTCATCTGAATTTATTAGTGATTCGTGTTGTTTTTCACCAGGACGTATACCAATTATCGTATGTTCTTTAGTCTTAGTTAGGTTTGATAAAATATCAACAATTTGTTGTAAGGAATAAGCCTTAACTTTT
>Ga0207963_1001924_pt1 | contig 10661 bp, 10 predicted proteins | sample Knorr_S15_td_NAD_FD_185604 | JGI IMG/M metagenome (GOLD analysis project Ga0207963, IMG submission 185604) | Marine microbial communities from Southern Atlantic Ocean transect - Knorr_S15_td_NADW_ad_2500m_LV_A (SPAdes) (version 2) | ecosystem: Environmental > Aquatic > Marine > Oceanic | place...
CGTCTCCTCCCCAATCCAGGTACCGCATGCGCAGGTCGCCTACATCCGCCCAATGCTCCACTGGGCCGCCTGATACCGTCAAATCAACGCCTCCTAGCCCGATCGTGCGTTCCCTTTACTTCTTTTGTTCGCGCGCCGTCACTGGGGACCGGCGAACGTGGTGTTCGTGCTCTAGCCGTCTTTGCGTTCCATCTCCAAAAGTTTGGCCTTAACCCGAAGACCTCCGGCCCCGTAGCCTCGAAGGTCACCGTTGCTGGCTATGACCCGGTGACACGGTATGATCAGGGCATAGGGGTTTTTGGCCATCGCCTGTCCTGCCGCGCGGGCGGCCAAGGGCCTGCCTGCCTCGGCGGCCAGCCAGGCGTAGCTACGGGTCTCTCCCGGCGGTATACTTCGGCAGGCGGTATAGGCCGCGCCAAAAAATGGCGGGACGCCCCGCAGGTCCAGGTTTATCTCATCCAAGGCGGTTGTCTCCCCCTGGAAGTAGCGCTCCACACAGGAAACCACCTGGGTAAAGCCATCGGCATCCTCGGTGGCGTGGTCCAGAGACGAGCCCAGATCCTCCAGCAATTCTTGGGGAGACGGCTGGAAGCTTAACCGGCACAGGCCAAAGTCCGAGGCGACAAGGCCAACCCACCCCATGTTCACCTGGCATATGTGATAGCGGTTTGCTGTCACGTGTTCCTCCGGCGCAGACTCCTCAGCAACAAGGGCATGCGCAATTCGATCCAAGCTTGGGCCAGATTGAGGCGCCCTCCATCGTCCAATTGTCTTCTGCCATAACGGCTACGGACGTAAGAATCTATAACTACCGACAATTGGTCCCGATGGTCCGGCAGGAGTTGAGACAAGCGCTGGCGGTATTGATACGGAGTCTGATGGGCGACCGGTCCAACGGAGGCCAACCTGCCAAGAAATGCCAATCGCCTGTAGGCTACGTGGGGGTCTTCGGCCGGGTACATATACTTCCGCCACAGCAAGTTGCCTACGAAGCCGCCCACGACGGCCACGCCGAATATGCCGGCCAGCCAATAAAGAATCTTGGTTAGCCCTGTTCCGAACACGGTTGTTTGTGACCCTCTGCCCCCTCCATCAGTTGGGAATAATCCGTCGTCGCAGTCTTCGAAGTCATCGTCTTCGCACTCGTCCTCCAGGGGGCCTTCCGCATCGATCGACGTGTCTTCGCTCCCAACCACAGCCTCAGTCGACACCGGTAAAGGGAAGGATTTCCCAGGGGTAGGCTCCGCGGCTATCCAGCCATAGTTGGGATAATAGACTTCAAGCCAGCCGTGCGCGTTGCTATCTAGAACCACGTAAAGGTCTTCATTCACCACTTTGTCGCCCGTAGTGTATCCTGTGGCCATCCGCGCCGGCACGTCCACAGACCGCAACATTACGGTCATCGCTGAGGCAAAATATTCGCTATAGCCCCTTTTCAAGGTGAAAAGAAAATGGTCCACACCATCGCCGTCGAAAGGAGGAGGATCAACCGACAAAGTGTAGGGAAGGGTTTTCAGATACTCCTTTATAGCTTGTGCTTTATCGAAAGGGGTATCGGCGTCCGCAGTGAGCCTTTCCGCCAAGGTCCTCACACGCTGGGGTAAGTCGTCGGGTAGCTGCGTGTATTTTTCCAGGACCCATGACGGATAATCCGTGCCTGAGTTTCGAAGTTGTCCTGGTGTAGCCAGGGACACCGAAGATGTGATGCTATAGGTGTCTCCTCTCTTGATGGTACGTTTGGGACTCCGGACGGACAGGACATCCGCTTGCTCCGGAAGAACGTCCGCCAGAACGACTTGCTCAACGACGCCGTTCTTGGATCGGGTGACATCGACTAGGCGGAATTCGTTGGGAAGCCTGGCCGCCAATGAGGAATCGGTGGCCGGCGACCCCCCCGAGTTGAAGGATTGCTGGAGATTAGACGCAACCCGAGCCACGGGCCGAGGATGATTTCGGGCGCCGTTAGACTCGGTAAAATCGATCGTGTAGGTAGGCGACTCGTAGGTCTCGATCTGGACGTCCCGGCTTACCTCGACCACTTGGTCTCCCGCAAAGAGGGTCTTGGAGTCGTATTGAGGAGTTATCGAATAGCTGACGTCAAATCGGCTCGCGTAAGGTTGGGGTGAGGCCAAAGGTGGGGTCCAATCAACGGGCTTCAATACTGTTTCATCGGATATCCAGCCTTTGGCGGTGTAGGTGCCATAGGTCCGGGCCTTCCAATACATAGGGACAGGGGATTCTACCCAAAGTACCTGGGTAGGGGCGGGATTGATGGTGCCTTGGAATGCCAGGACATCCCCCCAGATGCGATAACCCAGGGGACGCCTTGCCGGGAGGCCGGCAAACAATCGGTTGAAGTCGTCCTCATAGCTTGTGAGAGGTGTTCGAAAGAACTCGTACGTGGCGTTGGCAGGGCCGAATTTGCCTCCGACAGGAAGCAAAGAAGCCACCACTAAGACGATACAGGCTAGGACAAAGGTATCCCAAAAAGAAAGAAGCCCGAGGTGGTCATCGTAAGTAACATTTCGCCTTGCCCACTCTTGTCTCCGCCGGACCGATTGGACTCGTGCAATCAGCAGAAGTCCCGTGAATAGCCACAAGATTAAATGGGCGCTGGCCTGGGGTGGCAGGTAGGTTAGGTTGGATAGCAGTCCCGCGCCTCCCAGGGCGAAAACCCCCCAGAAATTGCGGTAGCGGAAAAACATCCAAGTTGCCAGGAACCCGGCCAGCCAGATCAAGGTCATAAGGCCAAAGGCGAACGGAACCGTGTCTATGTTGATGGAGCCGGTCCTGGCGGCTTCAACCCACAGGCTCAGCCGGAACCAGAGCTGGTCCGCATTGGTCACCGTGACGTCCGCAATTTCCCGGGAGGTGAATTGCCAGACGATCACCAGTAGACCCACGGCGGCCCCAATAGGTAACATCAGGCTGGCCCAAGCCGGTATCCGGTATAGTAATATGCCGGTGAGCATGGCCATAATGACCAGGCTGGTTAACTCCATGCCGGGCACCCACTCGGCCTGCTCCACGGAGAATATAACCACCCACAGATTCATTGCTAGGAAAAGGAACGCGAGCCAGCCGTCGGATGGCCGGAAGAATCTGGCGATGGCGAATAGACTATCGGCAGTAACTTCCGTGCTCAGCCGTTCGCGAACAGCGCCGGGATCAGCCAACCGGTTGACGGTCACGCTGTTGTCTCCTGTGCGGTAGTCTCGGGCATCTGCCCCAAATGGTTTTCCGGGTGGTCCACCGGAAAGCTCAGGGCTTCGTTCAAAACCTGATCTTTCTTAACGGTGTAGGTGGCGATATCGTTGGCGAATAGGATGTCCACTAGAAACTCGGGGTTGGTGGTACCGCCAAAATCGCTGGGGTCTATAAGCACCACGGCCACGTTAACTCCTTGCCGCCGAATGCTGTTCAGCGCGGGTATCCACTCGGTGCGGGTAGACGGGGTTATTACTGTCAAGGTGTTGAAACGGCTCATCTGGCCCCGGAGGTCATATAGAAATCGCTCCAACGAAGTGGTTCCGGTGGCCTGGACCTCCGCTAATGCCTCCAACAGACGGCCCTGGTGCTCCGGACTCGTATCGGGCCGAAAGATGTAAGAGCTGTCCCCATTGGCCGCCAGTCCCACGGGCATCGATAGATCCACCAATCGGGAGATTATTGAGGCGGCGATCGTTACCGATAACTCCTCGGTGTTGTTAACCTCGTCATCCTGGGCCCAATGGGAGGTGCGTTGCATATCCACCACCACCCAAGCGTCCGCCGATAGACCCAGGTCGAAATCTTTGACCATTAGCTTGTTCATCTTTGCCGTGTATGGCCAATGGATGCGGCGGAAGCTATCTCCGGGGGTGTATTCGCGCACTGCGGAAACGTCGGTGGTTATTTGATGTACCGGCCGGGTTGTCTTGCTGTCACTGGGAAGGTGAGAGAAACGGAGATCCAAGTCCGGCAGTGGCTCGACTGCCGGAAAGACGATGAAAGGCACCGGGTCCAGGAAACGCCTCTTTAGATGGAATACCCCCAAGGGGTCTTGGCTGGTAATTTCCACTTGGCCGACGTTGAATATACCCCGCTTGCTGAGGTAGGTGTCGGTCCGCCACGTCCTGGATTGGTCCCCAACCATCGCCACGCCACGGCCGGTGGAATATCCGGGCAGATCGGTGAACTCAACGACTTCCAGCCAGGATTTGGGCAGCTTGTTCTTGTTACTGATGCGGATCCGGCCTTCCAAGTATTCGCCAACCTGGCCCCTGCTGGAGATGCGGGTCAATTGCAATTCCATGCCTCGCAGGTTCAGCCACGCCCAAGTTAATCCGATGGTTCCAAACAACAGTAAGGCATAGAGGAACCGGAAGAAAAAAGCGAATCCGGTTCCGAAGGTGTAAAAGGTTATGACAAAAAGTAGAACCAGGATCCCTAGAGTTCTTTTGCTCAAAAGCTTGCTCTTCCTACACGCTTAGCTAAAGGTCCTGGGTCGCGACTAGCAGGGAAAGCCTAGGCGGCTTGCCATAAAACGGCCTCTGCCGGTTGGGTCGTGCATGGACTGGCATCCCCAGTTGCATAGCGGGGACTAGCGAGTTGCCCCTGGTACGGTTAATGTGTTGAGCAAGTCGGACACCAGGTCCGCGCTACGAACGCCCCGCATCCGGGCTGAAGGGGAGAGAATGATTCGGTGAGCGGTGACTGGGGCAGCTAACATCTTGATGTCGTCGGGAATCACGTAATCCCGGTCCAACACCAACGCCAACGCTCTGGCGGCCCGAAAGAGTCCCAATGAGGCGCGTGGCGAGGCGCCCAGCGCCACGTCCCGATGATTCCGTGTGGCCTCGGTGAGGCTTACGATGTACTCCCGCACGGCCCGGTCGACATAAACCTCTTTGGCTGCTTGTTGTAGACCAATCACATCTTTCGGGTTTGCCACGGCTTCCAAACTATCGATGGGGTGTGCCTGCTCTTGTTGCTCAATGACCGCCAATTCTTCTTCGAATTCGGGATATCCCAAACTGATGCGCATCAAGAACCGGTCCAATTGGGCTTCGGGCAATGGGAAAGTACCTTCGTACTCGATGGGGTTTTGAGTGGCCACCACGACGAAGGGATGCTCCAAGTGGTGGGTTACGCCGTCTACGGTAACCTGCAGTTCTTCCATCGCTTCCAGCAACGCCGACTGGGTCTTGGGCGTCGCCCGGTTGATCTCGTCGGCGAGCACGACTTGTGACATGATGGGACCCGGACGAAACTGGAATTCCCCAGTTGCTTGGTTGTAAATCGAGACTCCAGCTACGTCACTGGGCAACAGGTCAGGCGTGAACTGAATACGCTTAAAATTACAGCCTATGGATATGGACAAGCTCTTGGCCAGCATTGTTTTGCCCACACCCGGGACATCTTCAACCAAGATGTGCCCCTGGGCGATCACGGCCGCCATTGCTTGCTCTATCACGGCCCTTTTACCAACGATCACTTTGGATACGTTGTCGATGATTCGTTGGGCTACAGCGGTATGGGTCAATTGTTCTAGCAAGGACCTCCTCCCAAATAGCGGCTACGTAAAACGGTCACTTTACCTGAGTTTACCACAGTGAATAAGCCTAGCAACACCCCGGATGCCGGACGTGCGATCTGGTCGAAATTCCGGTTGATTTATCGAATGTCGCAAGCACGTGCCGATGGTACGGCGGCCGCACCCAACTCTATGCCGGTACATCCAAGAAATACATCGATAACGTATTATTCTATAGTTCTGGGCTTGTTTTCGGACCTGTCTTTGCCCGGAGACCGTAGTGCTTGGGACCGCGATCAAATCCGCCATCCCGGAGAGTTGATCTTCCAAGAGGATCAACAGCGGCCCTTCCCTTCTCTGGGGTAACAAAGACATCATCCGAGTTACAAATACCTTGAGCCGCTAATCTCCCATGAGGGCAGAAAAAATCATGACGATTTCATTGATCCGGAGCCGCTGGGCGGTCCTTGGAGCCACCTTATTACTGAGTCTGGTTCTTGCGGGCTGCGGAGGCTCTACGCCGGCATCCGCGCCGGATTCACCATCGGAGCCTAAGGCCGAGGCGGAAAAGCCGAACACTGGTGACACGGCGGAAACAACTAAACTCTCGGCGGAAAATCCCGTAGTGGTCTTGCCCCCCAGTGAGGACCTGGAGCGCCGGAAAAAATTGGCGGAACTGCTGCCAACGGCTTCAGATTCCAAGGTAGAACCCAAACCGGCAACTAATACCGAATCGTCCGGCTTGGTGGCCCAAACCGATAAATCCAGCGCAGGCGCCCCTACGCCCACCGACATGCAAGGCGCCCAGAAAGAAGAGGCGTCCGCGAATCCAGAGATTCAACGATCCGCTGACCCCACCGAAACCCCCTATCCAGAGAGCCCCACCTTTATTGAGCCGCAGCAACCTCCACCAGGGCGGCGGGTCGGCGGTTTTATCGGCAACGAAGGCGCGGAGATCAGGGGAATCGTGGCCTGGATCAACACGGAGCCCTTGTCCCTTGCCGAGTTACGGGGAAAGGTGGTCCTGGTGGATTTTGGACCTATACCTGCATCAACTGCATCCAAACCATGCCCTTTCTGAAGCAGTGGTACTCCAAGTACCAGGACGATGGCCTGGTGATCTTGGGTGTTCACTCGCCGGAATTTGATTTCGAGAAGGAGCTAGATAATGTGGTGATGGCCACCAAGGATTACAGTATCTCCTGGCCCGTGGCCTTAGACAACAATTTCATCACTTGGAGGTCCTACTCCAACCGGTTCTGGCCGGCCAAATACCTCATCGACAAAGACGGTGTGGTGCGCTATACCCACTTTGGCGAAGGCCGATACGCGGAAACTGAGGAAATGATCCGGAAATTGCTGGTGGAAGCAGGGGCGGACTTTTCCGGCGAAACTTCCGCCCTGCCCGTGGACCCGACCATCGACCCAACCTACCGCGCTGACCGCAATGCCGAAGTAACCAGAGAGTTGTACGCCGGATACGAGCGAGGGCGCTCCGACGTTCTGTACGGCAGAGGCGGCTATGTTCTTCAGGAAGATTATTATAAAGAAGTGGATGCGGTTATGGGATTAGTCGCGCCAGATGAACTGGAGCCCCATGCGGTCTATTTGAACGGTGAATGGCGGGTCGGCCCTGAAAGCGCCAAGCATGGCCGGATGTCCATGAATTATGAAGACTACCTCACTTTGGTCTATTCGGCACGCAGCGTCAACGCCGTATTGACCTCGGACTCGGGGGAGCCCTACAAGGTTAGGATCACCGTGAATGGCGACTATTTAACGGAAGATAACAAGGGCACGGACATCACCATTGGAAGCGATGGCGAGAGCTATCTGCTGGTTACCGGGCCACGGTTGTACAACGTCTTGGAAAACCCATCCTACGTTCGCCCCGAAACCCTTCGAAGGGCTTCCGATTCGCCCGATTTTGGGCTGTTTGCCTTCACCTTCGGGGTCTATTAAGAAGGCCGGCTGATGGATCTCCGATTTCGCCTACCCCACCTGCCCTTGATCCCGGTCCTCCTGACCGTGGCGCTAGGCTTGGTGGTGGCATGCACCTCGGCCTCGGTCCTGGCCGGCCCGGCAGGCAAAGTTGGCAGCCCGGCGCCCGAATTCGAGGGTATAGCCAACTGGATCAACTCAGAACCGCTGACGATGAAAAAGCTTCGGGGCAAGGTCGTTCTCATAGACTTTTGGACCTACACCTGCGTCAACTGCATCCGCACCATGCCATACCTGAAGGAGTGGCATGACAGGTATGCTGACAAAGGATTGGTGATTGTGGGGGTTCACTCTCCCGAATTCGAGTTCGAGAAACTCACCGAGAACGTGGCGGACAGCGCCCAGGAATTCGGCTTGAGTTACCCCATCGCCCAAGACAACGATATGGGTACTTGGCGGGCATATGACAACCGGGCCTGGCCCGCAAAATATTTGGTGGACAAAGACGGTATCGTCCGATACATACACTTTGGTGAAGGCGCTTACCAGGAAACTGAAATGGAGATCCGCCGGACGCTAACGGCAGCCGGAGTGGACTTATCCGGCGTTATGCCGACCAGCGCTAAAGAACCCCGGCCTGACCCCGCAGCCCGGGACCGGGATCTGGGCAAGCGGCTGACGCGGGAGATTTACGGTGGATTCCGTCGCAATAACAACCGCAACGGTCTTTACGTCACCCAAAATGAATATTACGAGGGCCCAGGCCAGGTCGTGGACTACGTCGACCCTGGAGATCACGATAACCACTTTGTGTACCTGCATGGTCCCTGGTTCAACGGCTTGGAGGAGCTGCGCCACGGCCGCAAGACCGAGGCTTATGAAGATTATCTGGCTCTGCGATTCTCCGCGATCACCGTGAACGCCGTGATAAACGCCGATGACGCACCGCCGTTCCAGGTTCGGGTGACCATCGATGGACGTCCCTTACGGCCCGATGAAGCTGGTCCTGACGTCGTCGTAACCGAAGAAGGGAGCTTCTTCACCGTCGACGAGCCACGTCTGTACGAAGTCGTCGCGCTCCCGGAGTACTCCAGCCATGAGCTAATTCTCAGTTCCAACTCAGAGGATTTCGCGTTGTTTGCTTTTACCTTCGGAGCCTACGAGGAAGGTCCCTAACAGAATGGAGAATCGATTCATCCGTCCGATTGCCCGGAACTCTATTGCGGTTCTAATCTTTTTCGTTGCTACTTTGGCCGTGGCATGTGGCGGCGCCGCAACCACTGTCCCCACCGAGGTTCCCGTGGCCGCTTCGCCCTCGGTCGATGGCTCTGGTCTCAAAACCATCGTCGCTACCAAGGTATTGGAAGTGGGGAAACAACGGGTCGCGTTCATGCTCACCAGCCCCAAAGCCCTGATCAAAGTGCCGGAAGTACAGGTCACATCCGTTTTTTTGGGCGAAGGAAAGGCCGTAAGTGAAACCAAATCGGCCGGATTCCACCTATGGCCCTACGGCGTTCGAGGCTCCTACGTTACGGAAATAAACTTCGACCGCCCCGGACCATGGCGACTGGACGTTGTAGTCGAGGGTGAAGATGTCCAAGGTAAGGCCGAGGCCATATTAAACGTGTCGGAAGGGGGCGGAGTGCCGAATATCGGGTCGATTCCTCCCTTGAGCCGAAACAAGACCCTGCAGAGCGTCGAGTCGATCGAAAAACTGACCACCGACTATGCTCCGGACCCGGACCTTTATCAAATAACGGTTGAAGACGCCGTCGCCACCGGTAAACCCACTGTCGTGGTGTTTGCGTCGCCGGCCTTTTGCACCAGCCCTACTTGCGGACCTCAAACCGCCACCCTGTCCGAACTCAAGTCCGGCCACGTGGGTGAAGCCAACTTCATCCACGTGGAGATCTACGAAACCCCCGACGAGATTCAGGGCGACCTGACCAGAGCCACGCTGTCTCAGCCGATCCAAGATTGGGGCATCAGCGGCCTACCCGACTGGTTCAACGAGTCTTGGACGTTCGTCCTAGATTCGGATGGCCGGGTTAGCCAGCGCTTCGAAGGGTTCGCTACTCTGGAAGAATTGGAATCCGCTTTACGATCAGTGCTACCCCAGTCTTAGGTGTGACATGAAAAGCCTCAGCAAGCTCATCAAAGGCGATTCAAAGGAAGGGTCCCCCAGCCGGAGAGACAACCGCAGTTGGGCTGTAGCCATACCAGTGGCGGCCGTCCTGGTAGGCGTGGGCATCTTTTTGAGCGCGGTGATCAATCCCCTGTTCGGACGTTACGTGCATTGGGACTGGATGGCCGTCTTAGCCCCTGTCCTGTTTATCGTGGCAGTTGCCGCCGTCCGCCGCCGTTGGGTGTAAAAGCCGGCCGGTCATGGCGAATAAGCCTGAGGCTCAAGCCGGAACAGATAGCTGAGTCGCGACTTCTTCGATATGACAGTCGCTGCGTGGTCTATTCGGACACAAGCCGATAATATCTGCGAACCACATCTTCAGCGAACTTATCTCGCACAGACATATGGTGTGATTGTCCAGTACCAGCGGCCCAGTCGCGATCGCTAGCCCAACTGTGACCCCACAAGAAGGTACCTGCAACAAGCCTGTCGTGTCGCTCATCGACATTGAAGAACGCCCTTAAGATATTTCCTTGGACTTCTTGGTTGTCGTCTAACCTATTCCCGTTGTCGTCTGTAAATACTCTGGGACTCCAAGCTAACGCCCCTCCTTGGTAAGGGGCTGCTACGGCATCGATATACCCGAATTCCAAGAAAAGGACTTCTAAGTTGAGGTTTCGTTCTTTCAGAGGGACCAGATAGTCGGCGAAAATCCTTTCCCAACTCACTTCAAGCTCTTCTACACTGAGCACGGTTGTCGGACGGGTATCAACCAACTGAAAATAGGCGCTGACCCCGACGACATCCAGCCCTAGATCCCCCCAAAGATGATCGGAGCCTGGTCCATAGAAATCAGCGGCGGTTAGGGCATTGTAGTGCATGTCATAGGTCAGCAGGCCACTATAAACAGACCGAACGGAACTGACCATTGCGGTCAGTTCTGCTTCGAAATCATTGGGCCAACTACCGCCGGACCGGGTCCGGAATAGTCGCTCCGTTTCTGTCCCCAAAGAAAACATCTCGACCCCAGTCGCCTCGGCAAGCTCAGAGAAGTGGACCGCTTGATCCGTGTAAGTTTGC